>Ga0316202_10002327_pt1 | contig 12664 bp, 11 predicted proteins | sample 3monrhotite_MG_FD_204934 | JGI IMG/M metagenome (GOLD analysis project Ga0316202, IMG submission 204934) | Microbial mat bacterial communities from mineral coupon in-situ incubated in ocean water Damariscotta River, Maine, United States -... | ecosystem: Environmental > Aquatic > Marine >... | reverse complement strand
CCAGCAACCCCAGCAAATGCTTTACCCATAAATGCTCTTCTACTCTTGTTTTGCATTTCTTGCCTTTTTAAAAATTAAAGTGGATAATATATCTAAACTTTAATTAAAATGGCTATAAATCATTTCATCTTTCTTTTATATTTTTATATTTAAAATCTTCAAATATGCTTCTATTACACTTATTTTTAAAATTTTTATTTTTAATGAGTTAAAGTTACTATTTAACAATAGATAAGAATAAAATGAGTATAGTGTTTAAATAGTTCAAAGGTTTATTTATGCTAAAAGTAATATTATTACTGTTATTGACATATTCTATGCAATTAATTGCATCTGAAGATGTTTACAAAGAAATTTGGACACGTGAGTTAAGTATTAATGCTGAATATACTTTGCGAGATGCCACAAGAGATTACAATGGAGATATTTATATAACTGGTGATGTAAATCAATCATACATTCAAAACAATACTATTTTTATTGAAAAATATAGTTCTGAAGGTATTAATGTATTTAAAAAAGAGGATAAGTACCAAATAAGTTTAAACTCTTATGCTATCGCTATTGATGAAATTGGCAATATTTATACAACTGGTAAAATTTTTTTAACTAAGTATTCTCAAGATGGCAGTCGAATATGGATGCAAAAAGTATCAACAGGGGGCTTGTCAAGAAAGATAGCCATTGATAGTAATGGGAATATATATATTGCTGGCTATACAGGTGATGGTTTTTTAGTAAAATTTGATAAAGATGGTAAAAGGCTTTGGATTAAGCAGTTTGGGACATCTTCAATAGACTCTGTTATTGATATGACAATAGACAAAGATGATAATATGTATCTTGCTGGAACTACACGAGGTACATTTGACCCATCAAATCCACCACAAGCTTCAACAAATCATTTTTTAGCGAAATTTGACAGCAGTGGCAATAAACTATGGATTAAACAAAATGTAGGCAAAAATGCTGCAAGGGCTAGAATTGTTAAAGTTGATAACTCAGGTTATGTATATGTAGCAGGTTATGTATCTGGTAAGATTGATGATAACAGTGTTCATGTTGGGGACCGTGATTCATATATCATTAAGTATACAGATAGTGGTAAAAAGGTTTGGACAAAACAATTTGGTTATGTGGGTGATGATATAGTATCAAATATGGTACTTGACACTGCAGGAAATATTTATATTTCAGGTAGCGTAAATGGTGATTTAGGAACTAAAGATAATCCAAAATTTTCTCAAAATATTTTTTTAAAAAAGTTTTCATCAAATGGAGATAATTTATGGAGTAAACAACTTGAAGGGAGTAGCTATGCAAGCTCTTTTTCTATTGATTTTGATAAAAACAATAATCTAGATTTAATTTGGTCAACAGGAAAATATTTTGTTATAGACAATTCTATTAAATCTAAATTTTTTATTACAAGATTTTCAAATGAGAGTACTACTACAACATCAAATAATTTGAATTATGTATCAAGTTCTTGGCACTTGATAGCAGCTCCTTTATGCCAAAAAATTCCAAAAAGTAAACTTTATGTTAATACAATTTTTGAATACGATTCAAATATTAGAGAATATATTAATGTTAATAGTATTCAATCAACAAAAGGATATTGGGTTACACCATATATTGCACAAAAACTTAATTTTGAAAGTAACCTTATCATTACTGATAAGATTCAAATACTTTTAAAAATGAAGAACTCACTACATCTTGGAGAGTGGAATCTTTTAGGAACTTGTCAGGATATTACTACGAATGAAATTAAAAATTATCTTGGTGTAAAAACTATTTGGAGTTATGATTCTAAAAATTTATCATTTGTCATACCAAATACTTTAAAAGCTGGTACAGGTTTTTGGGTTAAATAGTTTTATACTTAGCAACTAAAAAGTTGTCAAGTATTTTGGTAGCTCTATAGTTGTTAAAGTTTAGCTTTTATGAAATCTTTAATTTTAGACATATTATTTTCTATTTTTTTATAGTTATGTTCTTCTGAAAGTAATTTTTCAACATCATTTATATTTGATGCAATTGGAATTCCATAACCTCTTATATAGCTGTCAAGCCCTCTTGGGTAATCTTCTCTCAAAAGTAAAATAGGTTTACCACCAGATGCTAAGGTCTCAAGAGCACATTGTGCAGATGCCGTTACGACGTGTTCAGATGAGGCAATTATCTCTTCATACTCTTCACTTTCATGCAAAGCTGTAAAACAAGTTTTTAACTCTTTTTCATAATCAAAAAAGTAATAAAAGCCCATCATTAATTCTAATTTAAGATTACTAAATTCTGCAGATTTTTGCGGTAAATCTCTCTCATAATCATCATCGCCAAAAAAAAGCACTTGCTTGTGTTCTTTCTTATGCTCACCAAAGAAATTAGAAGATACTGGCCATGCGTTACAAATTTTTTCACCTTTCATGTAAGGCGATATCAAATATTCACCAGGCATAACTTTCTCATTTGCTATATCACTCAAACGTATGAAAACTGAAAAATAACTAATCATCTCCTCTAGCTGTGCATCATTGTGCTCTGGTGAATCATAAATTAAAACATCACCTCTGTAGGCGATATTAGGAATATTTCGTAAAACATCAATTCCAACTGCTTTTTTAATTCCATAATCATGTGCAGCAGATGCTATACGGTAATCGCTACAAAGTAGTGTAACTTCAACGTCAAGCTCACGTATAATAGCAACCGCACGACGAAAACGTTCTAGTCCAAAACGGTGTCCTGTATGAATATAATAGTAGATATTTTTCATTTTTGACGCATCCTTATATAAATATGTAAAATTTCAATAGCAGCAGGAGTAATCCCACTTATTCTACTAGCAGCATCAAGTGTAGGTGGTGCAAAATGTTCAAACTTCTCAATTGCTTCGCTACCAAGTCCTGAGATTGAACTAAAATTTAAATCACTTGGAATCTTAATGTCCATCATGCTTTTCATACGTTCAATTTGAGTTAGCTGTTTTTCAATATAACGATAATACTTAGCACCAATTAAAACCTGCCCTTTAGCTTCTTGACTTAGTGTGTCAATCTCCGGGACTAGTAAACTTAATTTTTCAAGAGTAAAACTTTTTCTTGAGACTATCGCTAAAAGTTCTGTTTTATCGTTAATTTTCTCTTCATCAATACTTGCTAAAAAAGCTATCATCTCTTTATTTGGAGTTACACTTTTTTTCAAATACCCCATACCAAGTTCAACCTCAGCTCTTTTTTTATCGACCTCTTCCATAAACACATCTTCTAATAATCCTAGATTATGTCCATATCTGCTTAAGCGTAAATCTGCATTATCTTCACGAAGTAAGAGGCGATATTCTGCGCGTGATGTAAACATCCTATATGGCTCTTTTGTACCTTTTGTAACTAAATCATCTATCAAAACACCAATATATGCTTCATCTCGTCTAAGCACAAAAGGTGCCTTATTCTCTATTTTTAAAGATGCATTAATACCTGCCATAAGCCCTTGAGCAGCAGCTTCCTCATACCCAGTTGTACCATTAATCTGTCCAGCACAATAGAGATTTTTAACTTTTTTTGTCTCCAATGTGTGAGTAAGTTCAGTTGGGTCTACATAGTCATATTCAATTGCATAACCATACCTTACAATACGAGCATTTTCTAGACCTTTAACACTTTGTATCATTCTAATCTGAACATCTGGTGGCAAAGATGTACTCATGCCATTTATATAAAATTCCGTAGCTTCTGCAGTTTGTGGTTCGATAAAAAGATGATGTCTCTCTTTATCTCTAAAGCGGTCAACTTTATCTTCAATACTAGGGCAATACCTTGGACCTGTCCCCTCAATTTGGCCTGTAAAAAGTGGTGCGCGGTGAAAATTGTTCTCTATAAGACTATGAGTCTCTTCATTTGTGTAAGCTATAAAACAAGGGAGTTGTTTTTTTGAGGAGAATTTTTCTCTATTTGTGCGAAAACTAAATGGGATTGGATCTTCATCGCCACCTTGTTCGTCCATAACAGAAAAATCAATGGAACTACCATCAATTCTTGGGGTAGTTCCAGTCTTTAACCTTCCCATTCTAATCTCTTGACGCTGTAATGATTTGCTAAGATTTAAAGAAGGAAATTCACCATAACGTCCAGCACTCTGTTTACTTGTACCAATGTGAACAACACCGTTTAAAAATGTACCTGTAGTTATAATGACTGCTTTTGCTCTATACTCATTATCTAAATGAGTACGAATACCAATCACTGTTTCATTTTCAACTATTAACTCTTCAACACACTCTTGTTTAACTTCTAGATTTGGAGTTGTTAGACAAAGATTACGCGCAATTATGCGGTAAACATCCATGTCAATCTGAGCACGACTACCACGAACAGCTGGCCCTTTTGTCTCATTTAAAATACGAAATTGAAGTCCTGATTCATCTGTTAACAGACCCATCTGGCCACCAAGTGCGTCAATCTCCTTTACTAAGTGACCTTTAGCAAGTCCACCAACAGCAGGATTACAACTAGTTGCGCCTATCTGTTCTGCTAAAATAGTAATCAAAAGAGTCCGCTTACCCATACGTGCTGAGACTAGCGATGCCTCAATACCAGCATGACCACCTCCAACAACAATTACATCATATTGCATTCAACGCTCCTATTGGCGAAATTATAGCCTATTTCTTAAAGTCAAAAAGAACATCTAAAGAAGCTATTTCAATACTACAATAACTGTCCAGCCAAATACCCACTAGCAAACGACCATTGCAGATTATAACCTCCGCATGGTCCATCTAAATCCATAACTTCACCACAAAAGTAGAGTCCAACTATTAATTTACTCTGCATTGTTTGTGAATTTATCTCTTTGAGCGATATCCCACCACGTGTTATCATCGCCATCTTAAAGCCCTCATGTCCTGTAATTGTAAGAGGTGTCCATGCTAAAAGTTTTATCAATTTATCACGCACTACACCATCTAGTTTACTAAAATTCAAAGATATATCTGCATCTGCTAATTTACATAACTCTATACTAAGCGCTTCTGGTAATAGTGTCTTTACAAGTTCAAGTGTTGTAAATTCATCCCTACTTTTAAAATGTTTTAAAATCTGATCTTCATTCATCCCTTTAGTAAGGTTCATAAGCATAGGAACTTCGCCATATTTACTAATCAATGGAGTAATCTCTCTTGCAAAATCCAGTACAACTGGACCACGAATACCATTTTTAGTAAATATCAAGTCTCCATATGCATTTAAATTTTTAGCCTTTTTAAGGTTCACTTTCATTTTAACCTTAGATATTGTATCAGCCCGACAGTTTTCTACCCAACTCTCCTTGCAGATAAGAGGCATCATAGCAGGATGTAAATCTGTAACTTTGTGTCCCACAGAAGCAGACAGTTCATAACCATCGCCTTCAGAACCTAGTTGTGGGTAACCAAGCCCACCTGTTGCGATTACTACATTTTTTGCAATGAAATTATTATTCTGTGTTACAACACCTGCTATATTTTCACCGCTAAGCTCTAATGATTCTACCTTTTCATTGCATTTTACATCAACATTCAAACGTCCAAGCTCTTCTTCTAATCCATTTAAAATAGTCATTGCGTTATGAGTAACTGGAAAAATATGATAACCATCTGGTGCATGTGTTTCAACGCCCAATTCTGTAAAAAATTCTACTAACGCTCTAGAATCAAGCTCCTCTAAAGCCCTCATCATAAACTTACCATTACGCCCAAAACGTTCCATAAATAGATCATTTGCAAGTGTGTTTGTTAAATTACAACGTCCTCCACCAGTAGCTTTCAGTTTTGTACCTAGTTTAGGTAGTTTTTCTAAAAGTAGCACTTTTTTACCACTTCGTGCAGCCGTTATGGACGCCATCATACCAGCCCCACCAGAACCTACCACGATTACATCATAAACCATCATTTTGAAACTCTATTTTTAAACTGATACATCAAAATAGATGAAGCTACGCCAACATTAAAGCTTTTAATATCACTTGCCATCTCAATTTGAACAACTTCGTCACAAACAGATAAAACTTCTGATGACAACCCTTTACCCTCATGTCCCATTAATAACACCCATTTTTTTGAAATTTTAACATCACTTAAAAGAACTGAATTTTCAGTGACTTCTGCTGCATAAATTTTATAACCATTCTCTTTAAGTGCGTTAATAGTACTAAAAATGTCATCATAAATATGTATACTGAGCCTGCTAACATACCCCATAGAGACTCTAAGTGCTCGTCTTCCATATGGATGAGGAGATTGAGATGGAACAAGGTAAGAAGAGACACCAAGTGCAGCTGCACTTCTAGCAATTGAGCCAATATTCTCAGATGATGTTATAGAATCTAACATAATGATATTCTTATCCAACTCATCTAGAGCACTAATACTAGGACGAGTACCATGCATCATACAATTATGATGAATCTTATGCCCTACTATCGTCTGCATTAACTCTTTTGTTGCTACATATAAAAAAGGTATATTTTTTTTCTCTATTAACTCTTCAAACTCTTCATAATACTCAGCAGTTGCTAAAATACTTTTTACTTCCAAGTCAGTTTGCAACAAAATATTCACAACCTTTGGACTATCTGCTATAAAACTGTTATCTTCTGTAAAGTTATTGTCTCTTAATTGCGAGTAGATTTCTAAATAAGGGATATTAAAATTTTCTATTTTAATTAAATTCATTTTTACTTTTCATAACGCTATTTTATCATTTACATCCACAATTAATACACAAATACTCTATATAATTTATATATGAATTAGGAGGAAGTTATGAAAGCTTTTATAATTGGATTACTATTAGCAATGAGTATAAGCAATGTTTCTGCATTTGGAGATAGAGAACGAGCAGCTCTTATTGGTGTTGGTGCTGTATTAGTTCTAAATCAACTATTAGATGAGAATAATGACTACGTTCAGACAAGATATGCGAATCATCGTATTCATAATGGCAGACACCACAATAAAGATAGTTTTCATAGACGATATAACAATCATTATGAACACAGCTACAATAGGCATAATCATCGTAAACATTATTCATCACACAGATATGACAGTAAACCTTATTATAGAAATAGTTATGTCTCTAATTATGATAACCGTAGAAGATATCATCGTGAGCACAATAGAGATAGATGGTGACAATTAATGTTTCTCATAAATTGCAAGTAGCAAATGAATAAGCCACAATTTTCAAGAGCTATCATCACAAATTTTTAAACGCATTTCATCATATGTTCTTGCTTTTATATAAAAGCTCAACCAACTTTCAAGCCAATATGGTATTTCCTTAGAACTTCCCCAATTATTAACAGTAGATTGTGCAACACCTAACATTACAGATAGATCTTTTTTCTTTAGCTTTGCACTTGACAATAATACATTTAGTTTGACTTTATCCATGAGTGAAAGTATATCACAATATATCCAAAAGAGTAGATAATTAAGATTAAATTTACCCAAATGAATATATAATTACATTGTCATTTTAATAGTTAATGGCAAAACATCCTTATTTTCACTACTCCTAGCTTCGCCTAAACCATCTTATTGGTTCAGGTTAGCTTTATAAAAATAAACTGATAGGATTTAATATGTCTAATTTTGAAACAGTACTAATACAAGCACTTCTTGAGACTAATGAAGAGTTTGAAAAGAATGGTCTTTTAACAGAAAAAGAAAAAATTGATAATACTTTGCAGATGTCGCTTATTGAAGCTAATTCAAGAATTTACCGCATAAATGATATGATAGAACATATTTTAGATAAGTAATATTGTAATAAAAAGCTCTCAATACGCTATTTATAGATATTCAACGGCATTTATGGTTGCCAAAATATAAAATATTTGACAACAAAAACTGCACACTTTCTATTTAGCCTAAACCACCCAGTTAAATGTAAAATAAAATCTAAAATTTATATGTATAAGTTAAATTGACGCTGCGACCCCAGTGGTGTGGAATTGTATTGCTTCCATTTACATAATTAAGATTTGGCGTATACACATTTTCATCTAAAATGTTATCTAGATATATAGTTAACAATGAGTTTCCTACTTTTCCAATACCCCACATTTGCGCTGTATCTATAGATACATTCATGGTTAAAAGGTTGTGAGCATCAGCTTTTTGATTTCTAAGTGCTGCATTATTTGTTACAGTTAAATCTGTAGATTCTCCTATATAACTATTAAAAGCACTAATATTCATTCCATATGTAGCATCATACGAAGCTCCTATTTTTACCATCATGTTTGGAGCGAACGTGCTATCTTTTACGCTACTATTTGTTTTATTCGTCTGGTAACTGAAATTACAAATAACACTAATGTCATTATCAAGTTCAATACGCCCTTCAATCTCTATTCCTTGATAATTTATATATCCCTTATTAATAAATGTTGTAGGTGAGCCAGGAACCCTTACGATTACATTCTCGAGTTTAGAATCGTATAGAGATATCGCCAAATAGTGATTTAAAGCTTGATGAATAAGTTGTACATCATATGTTGCAACTTTTTCAGGATTTAATGATGGGTTTCCTTTAAGAGTAGGTGCATTAATTTTTGCTTCTTGAAGGTTAGGTGAGCGATAAGCTTCACTATATAAAAGCTTAAGCCATAAATTATCTCCAAATCCCTGAATAAAGCCAATTCTAGAGGAAACATCAGATTTTATATTCTCTGGTTCATTTAACTGAATTCCTCCAATAAGTTTCTGCTTCGGTGAGAGCATATAGTCTATTTGAGCATATGCACTTTTACTACTCATACTTGAAGAAGGAAGTCCAAGATTAAACTCTGTTTCATAATTTGAAGAGTTTAAACCAAATAAGAGATTGAGATTCTTATCAATATTACCACGAACTAACATTTCTACCATGTCGTAACGGTCATCATAATGATTTCTTCCTTTTGCCTCATTAATTTGCCAATCGAACTCTCCCTTATTAATCGTATAATTAAGTGATAAGTCCCAAAAGTTTGTAATTTCGTATATATACCCAATATCTAAATAAATTCTTTCCTTTACCATCGGTGAGGAAGGGAGTTGAAACGAAGAACCACCACTGTCAGCATCGTTCTTCATGATCATACCATTGATAGTAAAATGTTTATAAGCACCATTGAATACGAGATTATCACTATTTTCACCACTATCATAGTTCCCAGCTATATTATCTTTATCAACAACTCCACCTATACTATCACCATTGGCACGAATGGAGTTAAGTCCAATATTTAAACTATAATCTATTCCACCAATTAATGATGTAAGCTGAAGTTGACGACGATTGAAACTTCCCATACTAATGTCGATAGTACTCTCATTAATCGACTTTCTAGCGTCTTTGGTAATTATATTTATAACTCCTACCATTGCGTTAGTACCATAAATGACAGAGCCAGGACCACGTATAACTTCAATGTGCTCAATCATTTCTAAAGGAAATCCGAGGTAGATATCGAAATTAAATCCACCATCTGTTCCATCATGTATCGGACGACCATTGAGAAGAAGCAGTTCCCAACCTTCCTGATGAGCACCGTTCATAGCTCGTATTGAAGTTTTATTGTGAGGACGTTGATGAGAGCTTAGTACCTGCATTCCAACAAGACGGTCAATAACGTCTCGCAAATTTCTCGCACCAAATTTTTTAATTTCTTGTGAGGTTATTACAGTAACAATTCCAGATGCTAAATTTTGGTTCTCAAAACGTTTTGAAGTACTGGTTACTTCAATATTCATAAGTTCTTCAAGAGAAAGAGAAAATAAGGACGGATCATCATACGCTTTAAGAAACGTAAATGATAAGAGGGCTATAAATATAATATTTTTCATGTTTAATAACCTTATATAATAATCAGACATTTTACTGCAAGTTATCTTAATATTAAAATCAAATTATAAAATTAGAATATACTGACCATTACCTCATTTGGAATAAAAAAACTAAATTAACTGGTTTGAATTTTGAGGAGCATTCTATTATTCAAAATAGCAAAATATTTACCCTGAAATCATTTTTGAAATAATTCCTTTTTGATTACTATTATCTGCAACAAACACACCAACAATATGCATAAAAACAAAAGCAACAACACTCCATGCTATTAACTCATGCAGTTCCTTAATATTCTTAGCAATCTCTTTAGAGAGTCCAATGTCTTGATAAAAATACATTACAAGTCCACTAAAAGCCATAAAACTCAATATTGCATAAATGACTCTGTATCCACGATACACCCATTTCATGTGGCTATCTTCTGTATTATAATCAAACCCATTTTTCATAATCATTACCAAACGCCATAATAACAAAGTAGCAAAAATGAAACCTAAAATTATATGCCATTCCCACATTGGAGCACGAATAGTTTTAGCAAGCACTTTAGCTTGCTCGGTAGTTACCGTAATATCAAATTCTGCAAGTTTAAGCATTAATATTTCTGAGTTTGCTCTCCAGCTTAAAAATGTTTTTCTTAAAAAAAATGTTCCCAATAAACCTAATACTGTAATAGCATGTAACCAATGCCAAAGTCTTAATTCAACTGAGTATGTTTTCATAAAATATACCTTTTGTGGATATATATAAAATCTATAAATTATTTTACTCAATCATTAAACAGATAAGGCTTAATTGTCAAGAGCGGAGTTAAAATAGGCAATTAATATTTAAGTTTATGAATTATGTTGAAGTATTGAGTCAAAAAACTACTGAACTTGACTCCGCCTTTGATAACACCAACTAAGTATTTAAATCCTTCTGGCTTCTTTTATTTTAATCATCCATATTTTTTCATACTTTGTAGCTAGCAACTTTTGAACCTTTTTAGGGTTATATAAGAAGTCTATTTTATAAAACACACTATAATTTAAATAAGGATAAACCAAATGAATATAATTAATTATACTAAGCAAAAAATATTTGACAAAAACAAACTTGTATATGCATACGAACTTATTTTTGAGGATACTTCCCACAATGAGGAGGATACTTCGCACAATGAGATGGGTTATTCCAATAATATTAAAGGGGCGGCACAGCTCATTATAAATTCTTTTACGGACAAAGAACTAGATAAATTACTAGATAAAAACACATTAGCTTTTGTAAGGATTGATGAAAAAACTTTAATTAAAGATGTTATAGATGCATTAGATAAAGATAGATTTATTTTAAATATATTAGGAAATATAGATTTAACAGAAAAAGTAATTTCTAAAATAATCCAGTACAGGAAAAGAGGCTTTAAATTCTCATTAGAGAATTTTGATTCAAGTATTAATATGATTACAAAATTTAGTAAGCTCTTTAAATATATAGACATTATTAAAATCGATACTGCACTCTCCGAACCTGATAATCTAGAAAAAATTGTGCATAAACTTAAAGATTCTAATATAAAAATACTTGCTAAAAATATTGAGACAAAAGAGGACTATGAAAAGTATTTAAATATGGGATTTGATTATTATCAAGGTTACTACCTAGGTAAGCCTATTCCTATGGAAATTATTACTTCAAAAGAACCAAATCAATTTGTAATATTACAACTAATAAAAATAATTAAAAATAATGAAGATACTGAACAATTGGAGCTTTTCATAAAAAAACAGCCTGACCTCTCTTTTAAGCTTATTCAATTTTTTAATAATTCAAAAAAGTTAAGCGTACGAGTAGAATCATTAACTCAAGTAATTACTCTGATGGGTAGAGATGAACTATTAAGATGGCTAATGGTCTATCTATACTCTGAAGCATCTACTAATCCCGCTTCTAAAACAATCTTGGATTTAGCTATAAAAAGAGCTGAAAAGATGGAGGCAGAAGCTATCTCTACCAATAAAGATAAAGCTTACTTAGCAGGTATGTTTTCAATGCTTAGTTCTATTTTTGAGACAAATATTAAAGAGTTGATGAACCATATAAAAATGGATCATGACATTACCACTTTAATTGTTGAAAACAAAGGAATCTTTGCTCCTAGTTTAGATAGAGCAATACAAGAAGAAAAAGATTATTTGAAAAAAAAGATGTTGGCAAATTTTGATAAACTAAATACTACCGATTTAATTAATACTTTAGAGTATGGTGGAGTAGACATAGATGAGAGTAAGATATAGCTCAAAACCTGACTGTAATTGGCAAAATACATTATGTACATTAATGGAAATATGATTGTAGAAAAATATTTACTGTAACTGTTAGCTGTGTTGTCAGTAAAAGTTGTGTAAAATCGACTAACACTTTAATTTTTACTTGTTTTGAAGTCCGTATTTTAGGAGTTTTAGAAGAAGTGGCGGACAGACAGGGATTCGAACCCTGGGAGGTATTACCCTCGCTGGTTTTCAAGACCAGTGCATTCAACCAGCTCTGCCATCTGTCCGCATTTAACATTGTTTGGAGGCGACACCCAGACTCGAACTGGGGATAAAAGCTTTGCAGGCTTCTGCCTTACCACTTGGCCATGTCGCCAACTTATATCCAATTGTACATGGTGCCCGGGACCGGACTTGAACCGGTACAGTCAAATGACCGAGGGATTTTAAGTCCCTTGCGTCTACCAATTTCGCCACCCGGGCTGCTATTTCAATTGGTTGCATAAAACAATGTCTCAA
>Ga0316202_10002325_pt1 | contig 12664 bp, 12 predicted proteins | sample 3monrhotite_MG_FD_204934 | JGI IMG/M metagenome (GOLD analysis project Ga0316202, IMG submission 204934) | Microbial mat bacterial communities from mineral coupon in-situ incubated in ocean water Damariscotta River, Maine, United States -... | ecosystem: Environmental > Aquatic > Marine >... | reverse complement strand
ATGAAATTAATCAACAGAGACGGCAAATTGTGGATAACGTTCTATCATCAGTCAAAGAGGTTTAGAAGAACTCTTAATTTAGATGATACAAAAGCTAACCGCAAATTTGCTACGCAACAAATTATCCATGAGATTCAATATAAATTGAATAACAGGGTGTTCTTTGAAACAGAAGCAAAACAAAAAAACAAAATTCCAACGGTGGAAGAGTTTTCAAGTGTCAGCTTTGAAATTCACAAACATGAAAGACGAGAGCTTACACAAGCCAAGTATCTAAGGCTTTATGCAATACATATTGCACCTACATTTAAAAATGAGAGGCTTAACAATATAAAGCCCTCAGCTCTTGCCAAATGGCAAAATAAGCTCTTAGAGACACTCTCTACTAAAACAGTTAAAGGCGTAAGAACTGTCTTTAATACAATGTTTGATGATGCACTTAAAGATGAGCTAATAACTAAGAATCCATTTACTCATATTAAAAGACCTATTAACGTAGATGTAATAGAGAAAAATCCTTTTAGTTTAGAAGAGATATTCTCAATATTAAAAGAGATGCCTGAGAGTATGAGAGCATTTTTTGCAATAGGTTTTTATACTGGTATGAGAACTGGAGAGATAATTGGTTTAAAGTGGAGTGATATTAACTTTAAAGAACTCACAATTCATGTTCAAAGAAGTAGACGTCAAGGAATTGAGAGCTTGCCTAAGACTAAGAACTCAATTAGAGAAATTGACATAATTGAACCTCTGCTTCCTTATCTGCTTAAACACAAAGAGTTAGAAGTAAGTGAAGAGTATATATTTGAAACATATGCTGGAAAACCTTTTAATACGAGTGATAAGATAAGCGCTCACTACTGGAAGCCAACACTAAAGAAACTAGGTATTGCATATAGAAATCTTTATCAGATGAGACATACATTTGCAAGTATGATGATTAGTAACGGTGAAGATATTTTATGGGTTAGTAATATGCTTGGTCATAAAGATAGTTCTATGACATTACAAGTGTATGCTAGATATATAAAACAGACTAAACGCAAAAGAGCATCTTTTATTCTTGAAGTTGCTTGAATTATAAGTGACACGTTTTGGGCACAATGAGTAAAAAGTTTGTTTGAAATGCCCTAGTTTATGGGCTTAAATAGAAGTGACGGACAGCGAGAGATTCGAAATTGGTATATATACTCACTACAAATCCCTTAAATAGGCTATTATAGGTATTCAACGGCATTTCTGGTTACCGCTAATTTTACAAAAATGTGTGTAATAGACAACAAGAACTGCACACTTTCTGCACACATAACGTTTATACATAAATAATTATTTATATACTTCAGTTGTTATATCTATTTGATGAAATATTACTATCTAAATTATATATTTGTTCAATATCAGAAATATTATCTTTCTTATTTGTCAAATATCTACTTGGATAGATTAATACTGAAGATAAAACAATCAATAAAATAATCCAAAATGAATATCCCACAAGCGTATTATTTATATCATCACCAATCCAAAAATGATAAAATGACGAAAATAAAAAATAGCATATTATACTTATTTGAGACACATACAAATCATTACTAAAAGTTGTTTTACTAAGTAAACTTATTTCAAGAAAATCTATTTCCCCATCTACTAATGTTCTTTGATACTTTAAAGAACTTAAAGCTTTTAGTAAATAATATACAAATGATATAAATGCTAAAAGTAGCACTACTAAAAAAGCAGTTTCTAATACACATAATTTATTTATATTTTTTGATAAATCGTACAAGAAATTTATAAATGCACCTATTGGTATTACTAGAGTTACCAAATAATAATAGTCATCAAAAAACAACTCTTTATTCATCTAATGATACTTGATAAACATTGCTATTCTGCTGTGAAGAATAATCTTTAATAACACATATCATATCTATCTCATCAAAAGAAAAATCTAAAAATCCAATATTGTATTCAATTGTAAACTTAGTATTAATCGATAAATCAACCGCAACCTTATAATACTCTTTGACTTGCTCTTTTTTTTGATTTATTTTTATTTTTATTCTTGTTTGATTTTTTAATAAATAAGCAATTAATAACATTAAAACCCTACCAGATGGAGATGGTGCATAAAGTGCTATTTTTTTTCCTCCACTTCTTTTTAAAATTTCATTTGTCATATCAACTAATATATAATATATAAAGTACTTATCTGTTAAAAAAAATGTAAAATCTATCTTTTTATCATCAATTAATTTTGAAATTTTTTCACCAATTTTTTCTTCTGTAGTATTATTAAAACTAAATTCTAACGTGGTGGGGTAATAACTTTTTGATAAATTCAAACTATATATATTTTTTGTTTCATGATATTTACTTTCTTTAAACACATTCAACTTATAATTTTTCAATCTAAAACCAGATAAACGATAAAATAAATTTTTTATTATTGAAAAAGTAAATCCAGTTCTTGCAATATCATCAAATATTAAAAAGTTATCATACTCTTTCAATTGCTTTTTCTTAACTATGGGATAAACATCAACAAAAGGGAATGCTTTAAACAAAAAAACTGGTATATTTTTGTCACTTAATAGTAAATAAAGTATCGCTAAAAATGCGCCACTGCTATAGCTACCAAGTAATGCTGTATTGTCCTTTAGCTCAGCTTTATCATTAAATAAACTCTTTAAAATAAAATTAAAATACTTTATATCAACTTTTTGAATTAAAGTTTCAATATCATAATTAGCTATAGACTCTTGTCTTTCAATTACTTCTTTTGTTTCACAAAATTTTAAAAACTCTTTCTTCGTAGATTCTTTTTCTGGAATGCTATCATATGTATTAATATGTTTTCTAATTGAACTAATTAAATTAGATTGAGTTTCAAAAATATTACCATAAGGAATATTGTTATTTTTGTATCCATCTTCAAATAAGGATAATAATGATGTAATATGTGCTTTATATTTTTCATATTTATCTTTTATAATATCAACGTTATCTGGTAATCTATGTAATAAATTTCCATGCTTCCATATGTCATAAGCTATATAATAAGTAATCGGTTCAATATTAATAGGTTCACTAATATTTCGTTCAATATACTTATCAAATAAATTTAATATATCTTTTTGTTTTTCTATAGATATAATATCTTTGCCATCTAAAAGCATATTTTGATTAATAACATTAGCAATAAGTTCAGACGAAAATACTCTAAATTTTTTTTCATCACCTTTTAATTGTTCTAATTCTTTTTTAATATACTCACTAATTTTATTATACTTTACATAGTTTGTTTTAAATGATGTAAAAAAGCCTTTTCTTTCTTTCTTTGAATAAAGAAAATCTAGCATCAAAAATATATATAAAAAATATGCTACTGAATCTTCCTTTATTGTATTCTCATTTTCTGAAATGATTATCTTTCTTGCTAAAAGGATAATTTTGTTTGTCTTGCTACTATCTAAATCTCCAATTGCGCCATAAGGCTTCTCTCTAAAGAAAAAATGTTTCATCTTTGATGCAATTAAATTATTATAAAATTTAAAATATTGGCTTAAATGTTTATTGGATGATATTAATGGATGGTTTACAATTAAAAGTGAGTTTAGCTCATTTATATTCTCAACAATTTGTTTTAAATTTTTTAATAATTCTTCTTGCTCTTTAGATTCTTCATTCATTTTATATAATATTTTTTTATTTTTTTCTTCAAACATTGCAGAAGATTCTAAAATATTTTCTATTATTTGTGAATATTGTTTAATTATCATTAAATAAATTTACCAAATTTCAATTCCAATACCTTATCAATAAATAAGTATGGATTATACTTATTTAATTCTTTTATTCTCATTATTTATTATACCTTTTCACTATATAAAGTTTAACCAATTATCAAAAAGTAAAATATAATTGATATCTTATGAATATAATACAAATATTAAATTATCTTGACATAGTTTATTTTTTAAATTATAATTCACTTGTACTATTTAAATTAAGGAGAAATAATGTTAAAAAGTGCATTAGATTTTGCAAGAGGCAATGAAGATGAAAAAGTTGGGCTGAGTGTACAGCTTCCAAAAAGATTAAAAGAAGAGTTTGAAACTCTTTGTAAAGCAAATAGTGTCTCTATGGCATCGGTAATGCAAGGGCTTATACATGTAGCTATAAAAGAGAATAAAGAAGGTTCACTTTGTAAGAAAAAATATAGTGAAATAGTATCTTTAACCATTGATAAGAACAATTTATCTGAACTAATCGAACCATATGTATCAGTTTATACTAGGAGCAAATATGAGATGATTGAAAATTCAAAGTACAGTTATGAAGAACTTAAATCTATGATTGAAGAAATATTTAATATTGAAGATAAAATAAACTTTATTGAGGAGAATTTATGAAAATAATATTAGAAGGTGAACTATTCGCCACATACACAAGACCAGAGTTTAAAAATAAAGAAACTGGTGAAGTAACGCCACAAAAACAAATTGTTCAAATTATTGTAAAAAATGAACTTAAAAATGGTGATATCAAAAATGAAATGCATGATATTTCAATACCTATTAATGAAATAGGCAAATATAAAGGTAAAGAGGGTCAAAAAGTACAAGTACCTTGCAATATATTTGTAAAAGGTCAAATGGTTTTATATTAGTATGTAAGTAATTATTAATTAAATAGCATCAGAGAAGCTTCCGGCAAGATAGCTTCCCTGACTGTATAACCCGCGAAGGAAATACAAATGTATTGTACTGTAACAAACAGTGCAAGACCAAATACTTTAGGTTTTTGCGCGCAGGCGCGAGAGCCTAAAGTATTTGAGTCTGCACTCTTGACTAATTATAAAAAAGATGCGGACATCTATGAAAATGATGTCATTAAGCATTATGGTTTAACTGAGTCTGATTTTGATTTTGTTTCTTTAAAATTAAAAATCCAAAAAGAGTTTTTAAACTCACATTATCTTTTTGATACAACCAAAAAAACAAAAATATTTCTTAGTGAAGTTATTATCTCTTCAAATCACAATGCAAATAGATATTATGCTCAAGTTCAAAATAGAGTCAATACTTTAAACAAAGTAGCAAAGAAAATGAATTTAGTACCTTTGTTTTTAACTCTGACATTACCGAGTAGATTTCATCCGCAAAAACAAAAAAGCAAATATGATAAAACTTTAATTGATAATCCAAAATTTGATGGAACATCAACAAGACAAGCAAGTAAATATCTAACAAAAATGTTTAAAAAGCTAAGGGATGACAGAGCTTATAGAGGTGGTAAAAAGATATATTTTAGAGTAGTTGAGCCTCACAAGGATGGAACACCACACACACATATTCTTTTATTTGTTAAAAAAAATAGAGTTGAAAAAATGATTGATGCATTTCATAGGCTTTATCCAAGTAAAACAAACAAGATTGAGACTGATATAAAAAGTGGTGCATCATATATTATGAAGTACATTAATAAAACACTCCCGTTATCAAAACAAAAAAACCTAAGCCAATCAGATAAATATCTAAACGCTTGGTATGCTAAAAATAGGATTGTACGATTTAGTTCTAGTAGGACACTAGCACCTTTGAAGATTTATAAACTACTTCATCAAAAATTTGATTTATATGCTCTTACTGAAGCAATAAGCAATCAAAAGATACAAATAATTACAGATGATTCCGACAAGATTATAAAAATACTTAGTGGTAGTGAGCTTTTATACACAAAAAATGAAAATCTTGTAATTAGAATTGTAGGAGGAAATTATCTCACAGATAATTTGCAGACAAACGATAGTGCGTTAGAGGTTGCCTAAATGTTTGATGAAAAGCAATTACTAATTGAATTAAGAGAAGAAATCAGCATTATAAAAAAAGCAATATTTTCAATTCCTGAGTGGCTGAGTCTATCAGACATTGCAGATGATAAAGGATTCTCAAGACAAGGTTTACGTCAAAAACTCATAAACGACTTTGAGCCAGAAGTTGATTATCAGTATAGAGGTGCTAAAATCTACATTGCCAGAAATGCCGTTTCAAAGATAAAAAGGAAACGGTCAAATGCAAAACAATAAAAGTGGTGTCTTTGTACGAAATGGTACTATCTATGTTCAAGGTAGTATTGATGGTAATTATTACCGCAAAAGTACGGGTAAACAAGACACTAAAGCTAATCTAACATGGGTTAAGAAAAACGCTCATGATGTTCTTTTAAATATTATAGGTTATGCCAAAGAGAAAAGTAAAGAGATTATATTTGAAGATTTTGCTTATAAATCTTTAGAGATTAATTCGCCAAATAGAAAGCATAGTACGAATGTTGACTATTTGGCAAGTTTTAAACGTCATATATTACCACATTTTGCAAAGTGGTTGCTTAGTGAGATTAAACCATCAGATATAAGAGCTTGGCAAACTAAGTTACACAATCTAGGTTTATCAGGTAAACGTATTAAAGATATTCGTACAGTCTTTAGAGGAGTTTTACAAGATGCTTATGTTGATGAGCTTATTAATGAGAATCCATTTAATAGAGTCAAAGCTCCTAAAGTGATAAAGCCTGAGATTAGACCATTTAATTTAGAAGAGGTGCAACACCTTATTAATGAAGCAGATGGATGGTTTAAAAACTATCTCACAGTTGCTTTCTTCACTGGATTACGTATTGGTGAAATGCTAGGCTTAAGATGGGAAGATATTAATTTTAAATCTGGTTATATGAATATCAAAAGAGCTATTTCAGAGGGCATAATTTCAACTCCTAAAACTGAAAATAGCATACGAGAAGTTGATATATTAGAACCTGTTTTAGAAGCTTTGAAAAAGCAATATAAAGATACTGGCTTGCTTAACGGTTATGTATTTTTAACGAGCAGAAGAGAGTATTTTCACGATACTAAAAGCATTGCTCCTAATCAATGGAGACCACTTTTACAAAGAAGTGGTATTGATTATAGAAATTTGTATCAAACTCGTCATACGTTTGCTTCAATTATGTTGCAACAAGGTGAAGAGGTTGGATGGATTTCTAAAATGATGGGACATACAGATATACATACAACATTGACAAAATATACTCGTTATGTTCCAAGACGTGAGCAAAAAAGAGCTATGTTTTTAAATGATTTAGATTTTAAGACTGGGTAAAAGTGCACAATTACTGCACAGTAAATTTAGTTAGTAGTTTGAAGTCCGTATTTTAGGGGTTTAAAGTGGCGGACAGCGAGAGATTCGAACTCTCGGTACCCGTAAAGGTACGCACCCTTAGCAGGGGTGTGGTTTCAGCCAACTCACCCAGCTGTCCGTTTGAGGAAAGAATTATAGTAAAGTAAAGCTAATATTGTTCTTAAACTTCACTCATTTGTTGTAAAATTATTTTTGTTGTCTCTGCTGGGTTCTCAGACTTATATATTGGTCTTCCAACTACAATGAAATCACTTAGTTCATTTTTAGCAGTTTTAATGTCTGCAATACGTTTTTGATCATCTCCTGCAACTCCAAATGGTCGGATTCCAGGGGTTAGTGTTATAAATTCATTTGAAGTTGCATTTTTAATAGCATGGCTTTCATGTACGCTACTTACAACGCCATCTAGATTATTTTGAAAACTAAGTTTTGCAAACTTTGTAGCTGTTGTTTCAATATCACTAGAGTATATTTTGGAAAACTCTTCTTCATCAAAAGATGTTAATGCAGTAACTGCAAGAACTAGAGGACGATTTTTATATGGACTTATACGTTGCATAACTGTTTTCATAGCAACTTCGCCAGCACTCGCATGAATGTTAAACATATCCACTCCTAAATTTGCAATAACTTCAGCAGTATCTGCCATTGTATTTGGAATGTCGTACAGTTTTAAATCTAGAAAGATTTTATAACTGCTGTTTATTGTTTTTAGCTCTTTTATAAATTCAGCGCCATCACGCACGTAGGAACGAAGTCCTACTTTTAGCCAGATGTCAAAATCTTTTAGATTTCTAGCAAGTGCTAGATTCTCTTTACGTGAAGGCAGGTCAAGTGCGACGCAAAGTTGCATTAATTAGCGCCTACACTTTTTTCTATCTGTCCAACAATACTTGGATCTTCAAGAGTTGATGTATCTTGTGTAATAGCTTCACCTTTTGCAATTGAGCGTAAAATTCTACGCATAATCTTTCCACTTCTTGTTTTTGGAAGACCTGGAACAAATGCGATTGTGTCACATTTTGCTATTGGTCCAATAGATGTGACAATCATTTTATTTATATCTTTTATAAGCTCAACATCTTCACCTAAATTTTCTGCATTTTTTAGAACAACATATGCAAAAAGTGCCTCACCTTTTATACTGTCAGGTTTTGCAACAACTGCAACTTCTGCAACATTATCATGATTACCAATAGAAGCTTCAACTTCAGCAGAGCCAATACGGTGGCCAGAAACATTTATAACGTCATCTGTACGGCCAGTTATTATAATATAACCATCATCATCATACATTGCGCCATCACCACTAAAGTAAACTGGTTTTCCATCTTTTTTCACATCACCAAAATAGCTCTTTTTAAAACGTTCAGGATCACCCCAAATATTTCTTATCATACTTGGCCAAGGTTTTGTGATACAAAGAAGACCTTTTTCACCTTTTGGTGTTGGGTTTCCATTTTCATCCATAATTTCAGCCATAATTCCAGGAAGTGGAAAAGTTGCAGAACCAGGTTTTGTAGGAGTTGCTCCTGGCAGTGGGCTAATCATATGACCACCAGTCTCTGTTTGCCACCATGTATCTACAATTGGGCAGTTTGAATTACCAATTGTCTCATAGTACCAATTCCAAGCATCAGGGTTAATTGGCTCACCAACAGTTCCTAAAATTTTTAAAGAGCTTAAATCATATTTTGCTGGTTCATCTTTCCCAACTTTATGCAGTAGTCTAATAGCTGTTGGAGCTGTATAGAATTGATTAACTTTATACTCTTCAACCATTCTCCAAAGACGCCCAGCATCAGGGTAAATTGGAACACCCTCAAACATAATTGTAGTAGCTCCAGCTGCGAGTGGTCCATAAACAATATATGTATGCCCAGTAATCCAACCAACATCAGCAGTACACCAGAAGGTATCGTTTTCTTTTACATCAAATACATTTTCCATTGTCATTTGCGCCCAAAGAATGTATCCCGCAGTAGAGTGTTGAACTCCTTTTGGTTTGCCAGTTGAACCAGAAGTATAAAGTAAAAATAGTGGGTCTTCACTTTGCATAATTTCAGGCTCACACTTAGGACTTTCACTTTTAATTAGTTCATTATAGATGTAATCACGACCACTTACATACTCAATTGGTTCATTATTTCTAAGAACTATTAAAACACTCTCAATTGATTTACATCCAGTAGATAATGCATCATCCACAACTGGTTTTAACATATATGGCTTACCACGTCTATAAGCACCATCAGAAGTGATAACTAGTTTAGCTTCGGCATCTTCAATTCTGTCCCTAAGAGCATCTGCACTAAATCCACCAAATACAACACTGTGAATTGCACCAATTCTAGCACATGCTAGCATTGAAATTGCAGCTTCTGGAATCATTGGCATGTAAATTACAACGCGGTCACCTTTTTTAATATTGAACTTGTTTTTTAAAAGGTTTGCTGTTTTATTTACTTCATATGAGAGTTCTCTATATGTTAGAACCCTTTGATCTCCAAGCTCACCCTCAAAAATAATTGCAGCTTTATTTTTACGTTCATCTAAATGACGATCAAGACATTGATAAGAGACATTTAATTCACCACCTTCAAACCATTTGTAAAATGGTGCATCAGCTTCATTTAATGTATTAATATACGGTGTAAACCAACTTATTTTATCTTTTGCATGATTGTCCCAAAATCCAACATAGTCTTCATTTGAATCTGCTACTTGCTCTTTGTATTCACACATATTTTTAATACGTGCATTTCTGCTTAACTCACGGTTAGGATAATATACAGGACGTTCTTCACTCATTGAAATTCCTTTTGAATATATAAGATTGCTGTAATTCTAGCAAATTAAGATAAAGTTTGTCTTATTTGAAAATCTATTTACTTTTTTAAAATAATGAAAGTACTATTTTAATTAGGTGATTGTAGCAAAATTTTAAAAAAGTGAGGTACAATATCGCAAATTTTTCAAAGGTATTTAATATGGCAGATTTAAAAACGTACGATTTTTCAGAGAGTGAGTTAGCAACATTTCAATACGCTAAAATGACAACATCAAAAGGTGCTATTTGGTTAAAACTTTATGTTGATGAAGTTGCAAATACTGTTTCTAACTTTGTTTCTTTAGTAAATGATGGTTTCTACAATGGTCTTAGCTTTCACCGTGTAATTCCAGGATTTATGGCGCAAGGTGGGTGTCCGAATGGAACAGGAACAGGTGGACCAGGTTGGTCTATTCCTTGTGAGACATCACTGAACACTCATCGTCACACAAAAGGGACTCTATCAATGGCACATGCTGGGCCAAATACTGGTGGAAGTCAATTTTTTATCTGTTTTGTACCATGCCCTCATTTAGATGGTGTTCATACAGTTTTTGGTGGAATTGAAGAGAGCGATGCTGATAGTTTTAATACTCTTGATTCTATTGATGGACAAGATAAGATTGAAACTGTAGAGATTCTAGCTGAACGTTCATAATGCTCGTACATATATGCTGTAGCGTAGATAGTCACTTTTTTTTAGAACGCTTACAACATGAATTCCCAGAAGAAAAACTTCTGGGCTTCTTCTATGATCCCAATATCCATCCGTATAGTGAGTACAAGTTACGACTTATTGATGTAAAAAGAAGTTGTAAAAGACTGGGTATTGAGCTGATAGAAGGCGATTATGATATCGAAGATTGGATGAGCGCTGTAAGAGGTTTAGAACATGAACCTGAAAAAGGATCTCGTTGTGAAGTCTGTTTTGATAAGCGTTTTGAAGTCAGTGGACATAAAGCCTTAGAACTTGGTGAAGAAAAATTTACAACTACTCTACTAGTTAGTCCGCTAAAGTCACAAGAACAGCTAAAAAATTCAGGAGAAGAGTTTTCAAAAAAACATAATATTGAATTTATATATTTAGATTATAGAACCAATGGTGGTACTCAAGTTCAATCTACTGTTAGCAAAGAAGAGCAGCTTTATCGACAAAATTATTGTGGTTGTCTTTATGGTCTTAATATGCAACGAGATTCTCAAGAAAAATTAGCAGATGAACTCATGATGCCGCTTGATGGCAGAGTACTTCCTGGAAGTGTTGATGAGAGACTTGAATTTTATGAACATAGAATTGAGCTAGAAGAGCTAAGTCAAAAGTATAAAATAGTTAAGCAAAAATTCTTAAATTACAGACAACTTAGTGGGCGTCTACTATTTGGGAAAATTGTAGTACCATCTTATTTTCTTCATTATTCGACTATAGATAGAGAAAAAGCCCAAGGTAGAGTTGAATTTTCACACAATGGCGTACATTATTTAAACCGAAATGAAGTACGTTTAATTGATTTGTCTGCATTTAATGAACTAGCTAATAGCTCATTTAAAAGTGTTAAAGAGCTAATTTTTTCTCCAATAAGCATTGAAAAAGAGCTTATTGTTCGTTCAAAGTTAACTCAAAATAGCTATGATTTATCTGCTATGGTTGTTATTGACAAGCTACTTGATGGGAAAATAACAGTAGAGCTTAAAAGTACTCAATATGAAGATACTAAAGAGAACCTAATAACTTTAAATTAGACCTCTAAAGTATTAAAAAGAGGTCTAGATTTTATTATTAAGCAATTAGCTTTTTACATTCAACAATACATGCAGCACATGATTCTGCACAGTTTTTACACTCAACATGCATATCAGCATGTTTTCTACACTCTTTTTCACATGCTACACATGCATCAATACAAACATTTGCAAACTTAGGTAAAAGGTCAGACTTCAAAGATGCAAGTTTAGATAATGTTTCACACATAGGTAGCATTTCAGTAACTGTATTTAAACAATCAATCATAGTTTGATCTCCACCTTTTATAAGATCGATACAGTGATCTTGACAAAGATTTCCTTGTTTAACACAATGAAGAGAAGCATCTATAGCTTTTTCATTAGGATTTTTATGATTAGCATGATTATGCTTACTATAATCTTTATGCCCTTCATGCTCATCCATACTAGCGATAGCGCTTGTAGCAAATGCTGTAGTAGCTGCTGCTGCTCCTAAAAGCAAACTTCTACGGCTATTGTCCTCTATAGACTTTTCATTATGTTCAGTAGTCATTTTTATCCTTACCTATTTTTTAAGTTTTAGCATTAGATACTAAGACGATAATGGTACATTTATTCTTCTTAATTTAAAAATTATATTACGTATTCGTAATAAATAAAATAAAATTTAGTATTAATGTGAGAATTCTTTTAAAATAAACCCAACCCTACCAACCCCCACAAACAAACATAAAGAAATAAAATTAATCTATTGACATAAGCTATTAATATCAATTATACTTACGCCGTGTGAAAAATCAAAGTAAAGTGAAGGAAAAGTAATGAGTCTAAATAGGAAAATAGCACTAAGTGCTACAGTAGCGTTAGTAATAGGAAGTAGTAGTTTGTATGCTGAGAGTAATACAACAAT
>Ga0316202_10002324_pt1 | contig 12665 bp, 21 predicted proteins | sample 3monrhotite_MG_FD_204934 | JGI IMG/M metagenome (GOLD analysis project Ga0316202, IMG submission 204934) | Microbial mat bacterial communities from mineral coupon in-situ incubated in ocean water Damariscotta River, Maine, United States -... | ecosystem: Environmental > Aquatic > Marine >... | reverse complement strand
CACCCCAATCCCGACGTTTCCTGTAGGCGACATAATAATATCATTAGGCGTGTAAAATCTTAAATCTCCTGCCGCTGGGTATATTTGACCAGATTCTGTTCCTGCTGCATCATACATTCTTAATATACCCGTATTTCCGTCTGAATTTGATTTGATTCTTATATTGCCATTTTCAACATCTAATTTTTCGTCAGGGGAAGTCGTTCCGATCCCGACATATCCTCTAGTAACAACACCACCACCATCATCATCTCCTCTTATGGCAAAAAATGTATCAGTGCCTTCTGCTATTGCAAAATAATTTCCTGATGTTAGTACATTTCTAGTACTTCTTAATTCAAATGAACCTTTTCCGCTTCCAGTTTCGTGAAGGCGTACACAAGGCGCTTGGTTGTTTTCTTTACCTCCTTTTATTTCTATACCTATTTGCCCATAACCATCTACACTTTGAAACCCAGGGTTTGAAACGTTAATCCCGACGTTTCCTGTATATGAGTTAATATAAGTTTTACCATTCCAAGTTCCTGCGGGATTATCAGATGTATAATACCCAAAAGAGAATTTTCTTTGTGTTGTACCATCTGCTGAACCAATTAATCTAAAATCTAAATCTCTGTATTGTAAGGAATAATCATTAGTTGAGGTTCTAAGTCCTAATATTTTTTCATCTGTTAATTTTACATTTCCTGTAAAAGTTGCGTTTCCAGAACTGTCTATAACTATTCTTTGACTACCATTTGTCTGAAATCTCATTTCATCGTCAGTGTGATTATATGTAATCATTCCACCATCTGCATTTCCAGCAGTTGAACTTTTTGTGTCTGTAAACACTAATCTACCATTTCCAGCACTTGTAGACTTTATTGTTATTCCACCATTACCAGATGTATCTATAACTATATTATTTGCTTGTCCCCAATAGCCTGAAGGGTCTGTTTCGCTGATGCCGACATTACCTGAAGTGTCTATTATTAATCTACCAGAATTAGCATCTACATCATAAAAATTTAATGAACCATTTACAGCTGAATATATAGAAAATGTTTTACCTTGTGCAGCTGAATTATCTAAAGTTATAGAAGCGCAATTTCCATTTGTTATAGATATTCCGCTTTCAGTACCTGATATATTATTAATAGGGGCTAAATTACCTATTTTAAGAAAATCTCCATCCGTGAATAGGAATTTATTATTTATATTTGATAAGTTTGCCATATATTAATTTATTGTTATTCTCCAAAAATTAGTAGTAGAAGTCCAAGGTGTATAATATTGCAAATAACCCCCACTAACTCTTATATCGGTTGACCCACCCGATATTTTATTACCTAGCGTTAGAACAAAGTTTCCCCCATTATAAGCAACATTAACTGTTGCACTAGAATAAGAGTGTGTTCCATTAGTATAAACGCTACATATAAGGGTTCTGTTTTCGTATTCAGATTGTTGCAGATCTACAACATTATGCCAATTTCCCGCTGTTGATGAGAACGAACCATTTCTGGAAAAAAAACGTTGCGCCTTAAGAGCGCCATTAACATCTAATTTAGCATTAGGCGAAGTCACCCCAATTCCGACGTTGCCAGATTCATTAGCAACTAATATATCAGAAGAAAAAGTGTTGTTATTTACAAACCCTAAATGATAAGTTTCTACACTACCAACAACTTGATTGTATTGAACAAAACCATAATTTGCACTACGTTCTAAAAATATACCTGTTGCTTCATTAGTACTTCTTAAATGTAATAATCTTTGAGGCGAAGTCGTTCCGATCCCGACGTTGCCGCCACTTGTAATACGCATTCTTTCTGCCGACACCGTTTTAAAGGTTAAGTATGTACTACCACCAACAGTTTCAATACAATGGTTAACAGAGTCTATCATTCCAATTTTTAAATACCTACCTGTCTGACTTGGGTTTGATAATTTAATATGAGGATAACTTGTACCATCTCCAGAAATTTCTAATTTTTCGTCAGGGCTATTATTTCCAATCCCGACGTTGCCGGATGGAGCTATATATAATGCAGTAATTGTAGCATTTCCTGAGTCTCTAGTTCTAAACACAAACCCAGAATCAGCTTGTTGAGCGTCACAAAATAACTGTTGTGCACCTGATCCTATATCAGTAACAAAATATTGATATGCTCCTACTCCATTTCTTTGTAATTTTAAAATAGCAGAACCATTAGAGGGCCCAACTACATCTAATTTAGCACCAGGCGAAGTCACACCGATCCCGACGTTGCCGCCCGCCTGTATGGTCATTAAATTATCAGCATCATAAAACCCAAAGTTCAATGTATTACTATTAGAGCCTGAACTAACGTATTTGAACGCCATTTTACCTAGGTTTTTACTACTATTTGCTCTACCAATATTTAAACTTACTGAACCACCACCACCTAAAGTTGTATCTAAAAACTCTGCTATATCATTAAACCCAGCTGTAATACCAGTATCTTTAACAACACTTAACTTTCTGCTTCCAGGACTATCCGTCCCGATCCCGAGATTTCCATTTTGTAATAATCTCATTTTAACAGTAGAAGCTTGTCTCCAATCTTGTATATAAGCTCCACCTGTACTATTTACATCTATAACTAAACCATTTCCATTAGTTGCGTTTGTGTTTCTCATAAAACCAATAGCAAAACCATCTGTGGTTGTTTCTTGAACAACTAAAGGTATACCAGAACTTATATCAGTTCCAACAAGAAGACTTCCTGAAACTTGTAATTTAGAGGTTCCTGTTGTGGCTGTACGGCCAACTAATACTTCTCCAGTTGTTGTTACTAGGAACTTATTATTTATATTAGATAAATTAGCCATATTTTATTTATGTAAGATCGGTGAAAGTTATACTTCCAGAGCCAAACGTTGGTATTCCAAAACTAACCGAAATATCACAAGTTATACTACCACCTGTTGTAGCTCTAGCTTGACATTTATAACCATGATTATTCTGTGAAGCATTAAAAGCTAAAAACTGTAATTCAAAACCACCTGCTGAACCAACACCTGTATCAATTATTTTATTATACACAGGTGCGTTAGCAACTGAACTACTAGTTCCTCCTGCTTGAGCAACATTATAAGACATAGCTTGATTACGTGTTATAGATCCAGAAACACCTCCTTGAGCAAGCAACTCAGAGATAACAGGCATCCATACTCCCGATATAGAAAACATATCTTGCCAAGCACCACCATTAGGTAAAGTTTTTGTTACAAACGCAAAGTTTCTACCTCCCATAGAGCTTACACCAGAGGATGCAACATTTAGCTTTCCTTTAATATCAACATCACCCCAAACTTCTAAGTCTGTTAAGTTACCATTTCCAAAATTTGTTGAATCACCTATTTCAACCTTAGGAAAAAAACCTTCTACTTTCATAACAGTTCCAGAAACTCCGCCACCCCAAGATCCCAAAAATGTACTATTGTAACCATTAATTGCTAAACCTTGATTTGAACTTCCTCCACTTCTTAACAGTAACCCATTAGTAGAATCACCTTGCACTGTACCATATGTAGTTCCCGAACCTTTCAATGATATTCTTGAATAAGTATAATTGGTATCTATATTAACACCATTACTTTCGGTTTCAAAAGTTTTCATGTTATTGTGATATAATTCAACAGCACCGTTTATGGTAGCGCTAATATAAGTTTCGCTATTAGCCTTATCCTTTATATTTAACTCATCTGTTAATATATTCAAAGGATAACCACTTGATTGTTTTATATATGAAGGAGAAGGAGAACCTGTACCTGCTTCAGCCCATATTTCCATTATATTACTTCCAAAAGTTAGTTTAGAGTTACTTGTAGCACCTCTAGCTATATCTAAATTATCACCTTCTGAAACAAGAATATTACTACCACTAGTTGTATTACCGACAGCTAAAACTTCTGATAAGCTTTGATCAACAACACCACTTACTTGACTTACATTTATTTGTTTTATAGTATTGTCATCAGCATCACTAACCCATAGTTTATCTGTACCGGCCACTGTTATACCAGTACCATCAGCTGCTGCTTCAATAGCATTATCAGTACCTACATAATCTATAGCTGTTGTTATAGTGCCTGAAGCTTCTGTATTTACTATACCTGTACCGCTTGCAAATGTAGCTGTACCAGTTGAAGTTATATTAGTTGTATTTGTTCCGTCAGATAAAACCCAATATTGATAATTATCTAAAGTTGGGAATGTAACTAAATTTAATTCCCCGTTTATATATTGTGTAGAAGCTCCAGCACCTGCAATATTAATATTACCAGTACTTGTTATTGGTGAGTTTGTTATAGTAAGTGCATCACCAGTTTCTGTTAAACCCACACTTGTTACTGTACCTGTAGTAGGTGTTGTCCACGTGTTTGCTGTAGCAGAACCACCACCTGATGTTAGCACTTGCCCTGCTGTACCATAGTCAGGCGTAGAGCTTAAACCAATACCTATATTGAACTGAGCTGTTTCTTCAAACACAGCAGGACCTTTAACAGTTGTACTGTCTGTATCAGCATCACCAAGCGTTGTATTACCTTCAACTATAAGATTACCAGAGTTACCTACAGTAACAGTCGTACCATCATCATCTATAAGACCAGTTGCCAAAGTATTTGTACTTGTCCATTTAGCTATTTTGTTTGCAGCACCAGATCCTAATACTTCGTTTGATTGATCAAGTTTTTGCCAAGCATCTGTACCAGCACCATTATCTACATATATTGCCCAATCACCAACTAACCAATCAGTGATACCAGACAAATCTGTATTACCTGCAACCGATACAATCCAAAATTGACCGTTTAAAGGTGTAGCACTTGGTGCAGTACCAGCACTAGCATCCCATGTTCCTTCAAAAGCAAGACTACCAGCTATACCATTTATTTGCCCTTGTAGCTTTGCCATTGCAGCCAATATAGTGTCTGTTGCAGCAATTGCAGCAGATGTTGGAGTAGCTAGGTTTGTAAGAACTTTACCAGTTACTGTAGTATCAGCTATTGTAGTAGCTATACTAATTGCACCACCTGATGTATAAGTATAAGGACCACCAGTAGAAGTTGTATCACCTGTTATTGCAATAGCTCCTGACGATGCTAAAGCTGTTGCTGTATCTGCATTACCAGTTAAAGCACCTACAAAATCTGTAGATGTAATACTTGCGTAACCTGTGTATGTACCAGCTGAGCCAGTAAACGTACCGTCAGTTAATACACCGCCAACCTCTAATTCACCAGCTATAGCTACTTTACCAGTTGCACCACCTGCAAATGTAAAGCCTGCAGCACCTGTTAGTGTATCAGTGTCTGACCAGTATGTAACTTGATTAGCTGCACCAGATCCGTCTGGCACACCTGTTGTAGCTATTGTTAAATCAAAGTTAGCTGCATCCCAAGTTGTAGTTATATTAGTACCATCAGTTACCGTGACAGCAGTGCCACTAGGTATAGCTGTACCTTCTAAACTCCAAGTGTACAAAGGTAGTTCCGTCACCCAATTAGTACCAGAACCTGTAGACGATAGTATTTGACCTGCAGTACCTATATCACCGCTTGAATCAGAGTATGATCCTGTATTTATTAAACTAGCAAACGTACCTGATGTTGTAGCTTCAAAAGCTCCAGTTACTTTAGCACCACCTACTAGTGTTTCTATTTTTTTAGAGCCTTCAAAGTTTAAATCAACCCCGGCTTTACCGTTTAAAATTAATTTTTTAGCAGTTGCTGTAGCTGATATATCTATATCACCTGAACTGTTGGATATTGTAGTTTTACCTTCAGTATTTACAATTTTTAAATCAGTACCATCATGTTCTATTGTAGCATCTGATCCAGTACCAAGAATAACTTTTGATGTATCTGTGAAAGTAATGTTATCACCTGCTGAAACCACTATATCAGATCCACTAGTTGTATTACCATTAGCTAATACTTCTTGTAACGTGTCGTATAACCCAACTTTAGTGTCAACATAAGTTTTTATTGCTAATGTACTTACTACATTGTCATTTGCCGCTCCTGTTAAACTAGAATTGTTTATTAAACCAGTACCAGATATTGGACCGTCAAGAACTAAAGCGGTTAAAGCGCCAAGTGATGTAATATTAGGTTGAGCTGGAGTAGCTATTGTACCCGTGAATGCTGTTGAGTTAACATTTGTAAAACCTGTTGCTGTAGTACCAGTGATACTAACACCTCCTGTTGTTACAAAGTTTCCACCTCTAAAAGCATTGTTAGTTAAGTTTATATCTCTACCAGTTGCTACATTACCAAGATCTAATACTGTTTGTAAATCTCCAGTTGCTACAGTTACAAGATCTATTACACTTTGTATAGTAAAATTCTTAGTGGCTTTATTGCTACTGCTTACATCTGTACCTAATATAAGGTCGGTTCTTTCTGGATTAACCGTGGGATATGAATATATTATTGCCATGTTATATTAGTTTATAAATTTTTAACGATGCACTAGGTATTTGTGCTGCCCAGTTGTTATTTATCAGTTGAGGTTGTAATGTTGGTTGTGCACCTTGAGCATCCCACAAACCTTTGAATAAATAATATGTGCCAGCTACAGTTATATTAACGATGTTTGATATAGCTATTCTTTTTCTATCTGTACTAGCGTTTGGTGTCCATCGTTCTGCTATAGTTGGGCCTACTTGATTGGAACCATCTTGTTCTGTTTTAAATACAGGGAACACTTGCCCTGGTGGAGTACCTGAAACTAAATACTCTTGTTCTATATAATAAGATCCTTTAGTATTAAATGTTACTTTACCAGATGCTGCAGTATAAATCACATGAGAACCTGTTATATCATCAGTGCCAAATATAATAGTGTCACCAGCTTGAACCAATGGTATAGCCACTGTGCTTTGTGTTTGTAATTGCTGAAAGAAGTTTTGATCAACTAACGATTTAATGCTTGAAAATGTGTATTGTACTGTGGGGTTTCCTAATACAGGAGCACCTACACTATCCACAGTATTGGATCCTAATACCTTGTCCGCTAGTTGCGGATCTAATATAGGATATGAAGAGATTTGAGCCATAGTTTTTTTTATTTATATTCTGTCTACGCTGTAAACATGTGAATTTATGTGATTTCTCTAACGGACTTTTGGTAAAGCGCGCTATGATAGATAATATCACAGGTTTTTAACAAGGTTTACTAGTAGTGTATAGAGAGTATTTGAATAGTGTGACAATAGCCTGTTACTATACTACCTTAATAGCCTTATGTCACTGTTTTCATTCTGAAAAAGTGTTGGTTATATAGAATTATGGTGCTACCCCTATCCCTCTGGTTATCAACGTGTTACGCAAAACGATTTTGGTTTGGCGGGGCGGCCCCACTTTTTTTCACAATTGTGTAAATGTTTTACGTTTTTTGTTCAATATCGTGTACATGTTTACATATTTACTACACAACTAACTATTTACTATTACAAACTAAATACGAGTCTACTTGGATAATATATATGTAAGTGATTAAGTAATACTAGTTACTTCATAAGAATGAGTGTGGTATACCATTCAACTAATATTAACTACCAAATAAATATACACTACTATGACTGTTAAAGAAATATACAAAGAACTACAAATGATAGAAGAATTTCACGCTGACTTTAATCCAAATGATAAGTCTCGTGAAAGAATGAGAGAACTCATTGCACTACTACCAATATCTAAATATGACAGAGTAAGATAATACAAACTAAATACGACGTGTGTTGGATAATATAAATGTAAAACAACTAATAAATAAATAAATAAATATAATATGAGTAATTTAAAATCAAAAAGATTTGTCATCAGACAGTCACTAATCGGAAAAAATGTAACAATAGAATTTACAAACAAGAAAGGTATTACATACACTTACAATCATGACATAGCGTTCAACATTATGAAAAGTAAGTTACAAAGTATGAATTGCTTTCAAAAGTACAAGTCTTACACTGCAACTAATAATATTCCAGTTGCACTAAGAAATGTAAAGTTAGTATAATAATCTAACAAGTGTGCGTTCAGTATTTTCTACACTATAAATACAGTTGAATACTTATGACATAATGGTTAATGTGAGTTCGATTCTCACCATGTCAACTAATCTTAAAAATAATATATGACTAATTTACAAAAATTCAATGTAGTAATTACAATAATAACAATACTACTTATCTCTAACCACATAACACCATTCTTTGTATGATTGCTGTAATGGATAACCACGATTTCACTTGGGCTATACTTGCTCAAATGAAAGATGAACTAACAAGAGTAGATGTGTTAGGCATACTAGAAACTCACAAAAATTGTTTCACTGATGCAACTAACTACAAACTAAATACGATCACTAATGGATAATACTAATATGAATACACAATATATAGACTATCCCGCTTCAGAAATCAAAGCAAAGTTACAACAATGTCTTGACTATGAAGCAAAATACGGTGAAATACCACAAGTAACTGCTGTCAAAAAATGGTGTCAAAGCTATGAGTATCGCAAGAATGAGTGGCAATGGCGACAAAATGTAGCTAAATCAATTAACTTTAATACTAACTATAATAAACCTTACTACAATGAGTACAAATAAATACACTTGGCAACAAGAAAATCAAATGCTAGAAGATTCTTTCGCTAGAAGATTACTAATAGAGTATAATATTCGCGAAGTAACTACACAAAGACAAGCTATAAATGGCACAAGAGAGTTTGAATTCCCTGTACCATCAAGAAAAAGATGGCCAAATAGCAACAGACTAAGACTTGCTTGTTACAAATCAGGTTATGTAAGAAACGTAAACTCTTGCTCATCTAACTATCAACTAAATCCAGTGTACAAATCAGAGCGCAGACAAATGTTCTTAACTGATCAAGGCACACTTAAAACATATATTTATGATAGTTACACTAGAACTAAAATCTGGAATAGTCTTGCTAGAATGAAATTTATGCTTGACTTCTATATCAGAAATTACAAACTAAATACGAATAACAATGGATAATATAAGTATATGAAACAAATTAAATTCAATCAAGAAACAGGTAATGTACTGTTAGAAACAGACAAAGGTTACCAAGTGCTTACTCCACTACATCAAAACATAGAGTACACAGACTACACATCGTTTTATCGCATAAATGATAGAATATATGTGTAAGAATATGCGTGAGTTACTAGAATACTCTAAAAATAGCAGACGTAAACGTGCATTTCAGCACTACGAACTCAACAAAGTGCATGGTGAATGCAGTGGTTTGACTGATCGTGAATGGAATAATGTAAAAACACGCGGTAAAACATCGTATACTCAATCAAGTAAGTACACAATGCACAAAATGTGGCGTGATTCACATGAAAAATACGATTTAAAACAAGTTAAAAAAATAAAAATATGAATAATACAGAAGAATTAGAAAGGTTGTTCGAAGAAAAGTTCGGTGAAGGATCACTAGAGTTTGCAATAGAGCAAGGTTTTGACAAAAATGAATTACTAAATAATATATAATATGAGTAAAATGAAAATTATAGATGAAATAGCAGACGCACAAGTGTCTCACATCAAAGAAACACTGTATGAAGCAATAAATTGGGCAATGGATGGTGTTATGGAGTTTGAAGGACTTGATAGCGAAGATTATAACCATGTTCATAATGCTATAATGGTAGCAGTAATAGAAAAATTACATACAGAATTAGATGAAAACTAGAAAACTAAGACATAAGCACATTAAACTGCTTAAAATAACTAAGTATGAAGCGGAAAGATTAGAAGTAGAATACTACAGACGATTCAATTACAAACTAAATACGATTGTAAATGGATAATAATAATATGAGATGTAAATGTAATAACAAAATACCGGCAGGCAGAATAGCATTAGGTTATTCAAATTGTGTAAACTGTAGTTCAACAAAGCAATATAGCTATGTACCTATTATTGCTAACAAACAAGTTCTAGAAATACAAATAGTAAGTCAAGAACTAAGTGATCAAGTACACAAAGCTTGGCGTAGAAAGTAACAGAGGCTAGACGAGTAGCTTAATTAGGTAGATTTGAAGCCAATTATAAGTGTATGTGAATTCTAGGGAGTAATTACCCAAAAGAAGACGGAAGTGTATTACACTTAATAATTGTTTGATGAATTTCTACACATAAGTGAATAGCTAGCAGAGAGGTGGCGGCATACAGGTCACGTTAGTAAAATAGGTGGGCGAATACCGTAAAGATACCGCGAGTAGCGGTACCTATTTACAAAACAGAAAGTGTGGATAAATGACAATACTAGGTAACTACCTGTCCACAACTGGTGCCTCTCATAAGGGAGTGATAAGGTAAGAGACAACCGCGGCGAAAGCAAAGGTGTCTAACGGCGGTTCGATTCCGCCCACTTCCACTAACATTAAATAAATTAAATATGCCAAATATGAGTTACTGCAGATTCGAGAATACTGCAAGAGCAATGGCCGACTGTGTGTCTGCTATTGAAGACAATGACGTAAGTGAAAACTTAAGTATCTATGAAGTAAATGGTCTTAAAGACATGCAAATGCTTGCTATGGATCTTATAAACTTAGAGAGTGAGATAGAAGAATTAATAAATCATTCAAGAGTTAAACATCATACAGACTAAATACGAATTAAAACGGATAATATAAATATGAAGATCAAAACAATTTATGACAGACTAAAACCAGGTTTCAAGTCGTCACTGCAAAAAAACGCTAGAAAATACAACAGCGCTAAAAGGCTTAAGTACACTCTTATGTCTCAAACGTCATGGTATGACTTAACAGTTAGTCAAGTATCTGATATATCAGTTTACTGTGACATACCAACTTACAAATTGTCTGCTCAAGACTTAATGTATGGTAACTCTATAATCAATAAATAATATGACTACAAGAGTAAAAAACTTAGCACATGACAAAGCATTCGCTAATATACACAGTCTAGACACTGACATTAGCAGGCTAAAGCAAGAAATAAAAGATGATAACACGCCTTTTTTAACAATAGACCAACTAGAAGGTGTATTGAGACACACAAAACAACAACGTGAAGTGTGGGATTACATAGCAAAATTAATAGAAATAGATCACGAAAGAATAGATTACTTAGATTATGAAAAACAAAACAACATTGCCTAAATGGTTCGACGGTACGATATACGAAAAAGGCGAAACAGTGACAAATCCTTTTTCAGGCGACACTTACGAACTAAACAACTTAGAATTAAGTATGTATGATTTAATTATGGGTTCTCAAATGGTACAAAAGTACGATTTAACAAGAAAAGGCTTAGATTGGTTTAGAAAAGCTAATCCTAAAGCTTACCAAGTGCTATTAGATTAGCATAATGACTCGTGGTGTAATTGGCAACACGTCTGGTTTTGGTCCAGAAGAGTCCAGGTTCGAGCCCTGGCGAGTCAACTAACATTAAATAATAATAATATGAGTAGATTTAAAAGTAAACTTACACCTCATTTCAAGGTGAGTTTAGCTAAGTCAGTGATTAGAGTCATGGGCTTTAGCATCCTAATGTCATCTATAGCATTAGGCGTAGCAGTATTAATAATCGCTGAAATAGTCAGCATAGGTGAAGAATTAGTATAATGAGTACAAGAAATATGACACTAGTGATCGATAGATCACACGCAGAAGATCATGAAGCAGGCTTTGCGCTTAAACCTCAATTGGTAAGTGATAAAGCTTATGTTCATATGTATCTGCACCACGACGGTTATCCTGAGTGGAGAGGCATAGAGCTTGCAAACTGGATTAAACACATGCAAGAATACAGAGGTTTTACTAACTTCGGTGATGGTTCAAGAATAGCATCACATTTAGTACATGACTTTCACTACAATAGTCAATACTTATATCCTAACGTTGACTCGTGTGATCACGAATATACGTGGATTATATGGACAGGTAAACCTGATGTATGGTTAAGTGCTTATAATCAGTACACTAACAGATGTGAATTTGTTGGCACGCCTGATAAACTTATAAATAAATATAAGCAGAAAAACATGGGCTATACTAACTGGACTGAAAAGTTTTTAGTAAACAGTCATGCAGAAGAAAATTACAAACTAAATACGAAACACAATGGATAATAATAGTATGTTCAAACAAACCGAAGATCCAATCAAAGTAAAATCTCATCGCGACGGTGAGTCTTACACATTAAAACAATTGTTAGTACGTATTGAAGACTTAGAAGAAAAACAGTCTGATATAAAGTACTTTTTAGCTAATCCTAAAAAACTAAATTATTAATGACAGAAAGAGAATACGAAAAGCTACTAGATAGAATTAAATTCGATCTATATCAAGAGTTTATTAACCCTGACACTGCTACATATGGTATTAAATATGTAGACGAAGAGATAACTCCTGAGTCATTGACTGACAGAGAAATATTGCAAGACGAATTAGGTAGGCTTTGTCTTATACAAAATAAGTATGTAGACGATGAAGAATACAGAAAAGCTGCAATAATACAAAATAAAATAACTAAAATTCAAAATAAAATAGATAAATTATGATTAAACCAATGCTCGCATACAAAGTAGACAAAAAACCTGTCGACTGGTCCGAGAAAGTATACATTCAACCTAAGC
>Ga0316202_10002323_pt1 | contig 12677 bp, 9 predicted proteins | sample 3monrhotite_MG_FD_204934 | JGI IMG/M metagenome (GOLD analysis project Ga0316202, IMG submission 204934) | Microbial mat bacterial communities from mineral coupon in-situ incubated in ocean water Damariscotta River, Maine, United States -... | ecosystem: Environmental > Aquatic > Marine >... | reverse complement strand
TTATTATCTCATCTTAGCAGTGAATATTCACCTATTTTTTTGCTAAAAAACGCTTAAGTTAGTGCCATTCGGGTCAGACTCGATTGATTTTACTTTCTCGGTATTTTTTAGACTTTCTATCACCGCCTCTCCCCTTTGACTGTTTTTGTTTACTATTTAGAATAGCCCACAAACAGTAAATGGCAAAAGAAAAAAGCCCCCTGCTTTCGCAGAGGGCTTTAATACCGGCATCAAAGTCCGCATCCAGTTTTTATTCATCTTATGCTTGAGCTTTTTCGCTTTTTCTTTCAGCAACACAGATGTTCAAATCAACTGTGATACTTACATCAAAACGCGTTCAATACCGCCATCTTTAATTTGCTGGACAAACTTCTTCTGCCAATCATCGCCATGCAACTGTTTGATAAGCTCTACCACAATATAATCGGCTTCAACGCCACTTTCGCCCTCTAAACGACTCAAACCTTGCAGACATGATGGGCAAGAGGTGAGAATTTTCTGAGTTCCTTCACCTTTTTCAGTTAAAGCTTCGCTTGCTTCAAGCATGCGTTCTTCTTTACGTGACCTTATTTTCCCCGCAATACTAGGGCTAGCAACAGCCAACGTGCCCGCTTCACCACAACAGTCTTTTGACTCAACAGATTCCTTGCTTAACAAAGATTCAATCGCGGCCTCCGAACCATGACGTTTTAATGGCGTATGACATGGCTCATGGTACATATACTGAACACCCTCAGCCGCATCCACTTTCACATCTTGCGTCATCAAATACTCATGAATATCTATCAATGGCGCGCCAGGAAAGACTTCTTCCAACTGATAACGCGTCAACTGATCGTAACATGTACCACAAGATACAACGACGGCTTCAAAATCAAGGTAGGACAATGCGTTTTTCAAACGATGAAACAGCACCCTGTTATCATATGTTATTTTATCACCTTGCGCATGATCGCCCGATGCCGTGCTAGGGTAACCACAGCATAAATACGATGGTGGCAACACCACATTCACGCCCAAATCATACAACATGGCCTGTGTTGCCAGACCCACTTGTGAGAATAGACGCTCTGAACCACAACCTGGAAAGTAAAACACAGCACGACCATTGGCTTTTTGAGGGTCACGTAAAATAGGAATCATATTCTTATCACGTGACTCAATACCCAGTTGCTGACGGGCTGTAGAAAGCGGCAAGCTTGGCAAAGGTCGCTCTACAAAGTTGATCAGCTGAGCCTGCACACCATCAAGATTACGTTTGGCTGCCGGAACAGCTTTCACCAAGCCAACTATTTTTGCTGCCTTATGTAGTAAGCGGTGCCCTGCATAACCCCAACGAATCACCACCTCACGCATAATCCGCACGACATCTGGATTTTTCACCACCAAAAATGCTAGGGCTAATTTCGAACCAAGATTAAAACGCGCTTGCCCCTTATCTTTAAGCAAAGCCCGCATCTTTTCAGTCACCGCGCCAAAATCGATATCCACAGGGCATGGTGCCTCACACTTATGACAAATCGTACAATGATCAGCCACGTCATGTAGCCCTTCAAACTGTTCAAAGGATATGCCCGCACCTGTTTGTGACTCATATAAAAAGGCTTCAATAATCGCACCGGATGCCTGAATCTTATTACGTGGTGAGTACAGCATATTGGCACGCGGAAAATGTGTGTTACACACAGGTTTACACTTACCACAACGCAAACATGGTGAAATCTCTTCAGACAACTCTGTAAGATCCGCCGCTTCCATAATCACAGCTTCATGTTCAAGCAAATTAAAACTTGGTGTGTAGGTCAGGCTTAAATCCAAGCCTGGCTGCAATTTTCCACGGTTAAACACATCATCAGGGTCAGCTTTTTTCAAATAATCTGCTGTTTCCTGCAAGACTTCATCGCTCAAATATTCTAGTTTGGTAATCCCGATACCATGCTCACCAGAAATCACGCCGCCCAATGCTTCCGCTTTGGCCATCACCTTCTCAACCACATGGTGAGCTCGGCGCATCATGATATAATCATTGGAGTTTACAGGGATGTTGGTATGCACATTGCCATCACCAGCATGCATATGTGTGGCTACCACCACACGGCCCGACAAAACACGTTGGTGAATCGCCTTAATATTTTCTAATAAGGTTTTGTTGCCACGTAAACGGTCTAAAATAGGTTCTTCTACCGTTTTACGGTATGAAATACGCACATCAGCACGTTGAATCACCCTAAACAATGACTCCGTTTTTTTATAAGTAGCGCCAGCAATCAAGTCGGCAGTATCTTTGGCTGGTTCATCTAAGCCTTTCAGCATACGCCGCCAATCTTGCTGCGCTGATCCCACTACTTGTAAGCATTGATCAATTTTATCAGATAAAAACACATCATCTTCAAGGTTTAACTCTTCTCGGGTTAGTTGATTGTCTGAATTTAAGCGACGCTTGGTCTCTAACAGATAATCGCTCAAAGCATCCACAATATCGAGCTTGTTGACGATCGAATTCTCAATATTCAAATGCTCAACATAATCGTTGTATTCGGACAAACGAGGCAGTGGAATCACCACATCTTCATTCATTTTAAAGGCGCGCGTGTGCTTGGCAATGGCTGCCATACGCCCACGATCTCCCCAGAAGCGCCCACGATCTTCCTTGGAGATAGCTACAAAACCTTCACCATTACCTTGCGAAGCGATTTTACAAATATCAGCGCAAGCCTGTGCAACAGCTCCTTCATCATCGCCTGATATATCAATCAGTAATACCACACGCGGTCGCTCACGACGGGTTGATTTACTCACATAGTTAATGGCTTTGACATACTTTTCATCAAAATGCTCAAAACCTTCAATATAGGCAGCATCCATCGCATCAACATGTTCCTTAATACCGACCAATGCCTTGGTTGCATCATCCAATTGCTGTCCAAAAAACTCACAGCAAACCGTACGCGTTACATCATAAGCACGGTGTAATATAAAGGTCGCTTCAGTGATAAAACCATCGGTTCCCTCTTTCTGAATGCCTGGCAAACCACCCATGGCTTTGCGCGTCACATCTTTGCCTAAGCCCTCTTTACGAAAAATAGAGCCTGAAATATCCATGATTTCTTCAGATATAAGGCTGTCATCCTTGCCCGATGTACGTGTGACCTTGAAAGAGACTTCAGCTTCATCATGCAGCTTGCCCATATTATGATTTAGGCGCTCCACTTCCAACCAATTGCCATCCGGCATGACCATCTTCCAGCTCAGAAGGTTATCAACACAAGTTCCCCAAATAACTGCGTGTTTACCACCTGCATTGGAAGCAACATTACCACCAATGGTACATGCCCAAAGACTGGTTGGATCCGTTGCAAACACATGTGGCTTGGAGGCTTCCATCACCTTACCGGTTACCGCACCAGCCCACGCTGAAATGGTTGGAACTTCGCCTTTTTCGCCGATATTTCTAATTTTAACTTCATCAATGCGATCAAACTTCTCCACATTAATCATCACTGCGTTATTGGATAATGGCACAGAGCCACCGCACAACCCTGTTCCACCACCGCGCGGAATAATCACCAATTCCATATCCGCGATAGCGCGAACCAAGCCTGGTATTTCACTCGGCTTATCTGGTGTCAGCACACAAAACGGTGCATGCGAACGCCAATCAGTCGCATCTGTCGCATGGTGGCTTAATGTAAATGCATCAAAGTGGATATTATTTGGATGGGTATATTTTGCTAAAATCTTTTTGGTTTTACGACGCTTTTTCGGTTCATCGTCAAACCATGCGTAAAACTCATTAAGCATGCGTTCAGTACAGGCTTCTACCTTGAGTGCGCGCGGATTATCCGATGCACCTTTGGTAATACGCTGCAAACGTTCTTGATGCCGTTTACGCATTTTTTGTATGCGCTTGGGATGTTTTAATAAATCATTCTTTAGAAATACGTTGCGCTCAATCACCCAAACATCACCAAGAATCTCAAACAACATACGTGCCGAGCGGCCTGTACGGCGCTGTTCTCTCAAGACATTCAAGTCATCCCATAGCTCTTCACCCAAGAAACGTTTCACAATCTCTCGATCGGAGTAAGACGTATAATTGTATGGAATTTCACGAATATTTTCAGACACAGGCTCTCCAAATCAAACGTTGATTCACAAAAAAATGGCATGCTACCCAGTGAACATTAAAAAGTCCTAAAATATTGCAAATCAAATACCCTTACTATTTTAACAACTTAGCCCCAGATGTGAACACAGTTGTTGGTACTCCCATTGCTTGCTTCAAAGCCACATCCCTATCCCAAACATTATCAATGCCTGTAAGCCGCCACATATCACTCAATTTTAAGTTCAATGGAAAGTACCAAGGCGATACAAGTGGAAAAAACTGTAATGGCCAGTCTGTACCATAAATCAAATGCGGCATAATATCGGCTTGTTGTAATGCCTTGTTTAAATAGCCCAGTTTATTCAGCTGCGTCAAACTTGAAATATCAGCATATAAATTAGGATATTCACGAAACATCGGCAAAATACGCTCGAAATCTGGTTCGCCTTCATTTTCACCCGTTGTCGCAATGTGCGCAGCAATCACTGTCACACCCAAATCAAGCGGGAAGACCAAACGTTTTGGATCTGCCAAAGCATCATTCGCCGATGTAAAAGATTTTTCCTGCCCTGTATGTGTTAACAGTGGAAGGTTCAATGCAATCATCTTCAAGTAAAATGCTTTTAGTGCCTTATCGGATGGATCGATATTCATAATCGATGGAATCCATTTTATCAAGACCGCACCTTGTTTTTTGGCATCCTCTAAACGCTGCAAGGCATCTTTGCGATACGGGTTGATGCTCGCGCCAAAAAGTAAGGTTTCATATTTTTTAGCCTGCTTGGCAACAAAATCATTGGGCACATAAACCATCGTAGCATCACGGTTAAGCAGGCCTGTACTTCGATCTACAACGCCATCTATGGCAAGGATAACGGCCTTTGATACATAGTGAGACGCCATAATTTGCCGATGAATATTTTCAACAACAATGCCATCTCCTTTCGCCTTTAGCTCTTCAATCGATGTTCCCATGGCTCGCAAGTAAATGGGGAAACGAAAATTTTGACGAAATGAATCGGATACAAAACAACCATTTTTTTCATCCAGACAAGCCACATGACAATGCATATCCACAATACCCTCTTGCGGTAAAGGTGTTGGTGTTACAAGTGGCCCTTCAAACATCAACGCCCTAAGTAGCGATAAAAATAACAGCCCTAGCAATAATATTTTAAAGAAACGTTTCATATTAAAACAATGTCTCTACATAAATCGGTTCACCATTGAGCAGCACTGCCTTAATCCCAGAGTTTCCGAATGTATCCACTGCAATTTGCATGGATATATTTCCCTGATTTCTTAAATGTTCCAAATCACGGCCTTCACCTTCGGGCACAAAATAGTTTTCAATACCATACTTAATAGACACCTGAGGGCTACGAGAAAAAGCTGGCGGAGAATTTATAGATCCCTCGATAATCACCTTATCATCGCTACTTTCAGGCATACTTTTAAATACAGCCACAGGCTGCCAAAAAACACCCTCTTTCTTTAATGCTACAAACACTGAATCATGGTACTTTAGCTCATTTAACAGTGGAAAATAAACGGAGCTTAAACGGCTAATATCATAATTCAAACGTACATAATCACCACGAAATAAAGACCGTGGATCCACAGGTGTCGTTTTCAAAACCACCAAAGACCCCGTATTCAAAGTGAACTGTTTTTTTACAACCATGCCCATCAAGACCAGTGTTAACAGCACAGCAATGATTATAATACGTTTACTGTATGTCATGATGACACTCCTTGCTCATCAGCTATGCCAGTCATAACACTTCGCCGTTTTTTCTCCAAAATAACACCAAGCACAATCAACACCACGCCGCCAGCCATAAAAAACAGCGAGCGATCAAGCAGGCCCCAGAATGTGTCAAAATAACGACTCAATAAAGTAATACCAAAAAATAAAAATGATATATTAACCAAGTGACTGTTGCCTGTACGCATACCAAAAAATATTAACCAAATCAGCATACTGAAATAAACGAGATTAAACATGACAGCAATCAAAGGGTTTGCATCCAAAGGTGCCATGTTCACCAACATCACAAGTAACATGGCTCCCAATAAACCCATCCCCCATATATGATAAGCCTGCCGTGTGTGCTGTTGCAATGTTCGTTTTCGGTGCCAAAGAGCCAAGTAAATTAAAACAAGCAGCAGCTCCGCAGTAATCCAAAGCCACAGGTTATCTGCTGGAGATCGAAGACCATACGAGCCAGCACCCCAATGTTTACACTGTAAAAAATCTGGGAATGTTAGAATGTAAAAACAACCAAGTGCTGCGACCGCTGCATATCTTTGCATGATCTCACCGTAACTCTCCGTCGCTGTCTTCAAGCTCAGGTGCATACCCAGTAAAAACAAGATGAGATAAAAAATAAAGTAGTTCTGCATGAGATAAACTATATTGGAATTCGAAGATATCTGAAGTAAACTAAAGTATGAAGAAACTGCCCAAAATAAGAATGAAACTGCCAAGAAGTGTAGCATGCCGCGCCAGTCACAACGGATTAACAGCAAGATCTGAATCCCCCAAACAAGCATAAATTGCCAATGAAATGCCTTAAAATCGAAAGCTTCCATGCCTGTCCAAAGTAAAACAAGCAAAACACTCGCAACAAATGCTGACTTGGACTTCATCAACCAAGCAACCAGCAAGGCCCCCAGCCCCCAAACAAATACCCCATCAGGATAGTGAGAATCAATATGATATATCTGAGCAATCAACATAATATTAACACCAAAAAGAATGACGCCGAGCAATAACATCGGCTCGCTTAACCAGGCATATGACGCGCGAAAGTGGCTCCATAAAGCAGCTGCAAACACAGCCCACATCGACACAAAAAGAATGATTAATTTAACAAGTTTTGATATTTCATCCCAGTTCGATGCAAAAAAAGTAATTACACCCGAGCCAAACAACAGCACACCTAAAATTGCAAAGGCCGTGGATACACCCCGTTTTTTATGTCCCCCCACCGAGGCCAAAATATGCTCGCCAGCAGATGCTTCAAGCCAGCCTTTTTCAACCCAGTCGGGCATTTCTTTTTTCAAACGGCCGACAAAACTCTGACTGCCAAAGATGCTGTCTACAGCAAATACCGCGGCCAATGCCGCCAAAATAGTGATCACAATACCTATCCACACAGCAACACCCCCTATCACCCACACTTACAATTATTTCAAGCAGCCCTTTTGGGTAAAAAACGGGCAATAATCATAGTAAATAATAGCACCGTTATACCCAGAACCCACATGACACTGGTTGCCTCAGCACCGCTGGCAATCGCCCATGTATAAAGCAGCGTCACCGTAAGCATGGCTATGTTTTCAAAAAAATGTTGTACCGCGACCGCATGCCCACTACCCACTGAACGATGGCCAATATCCTGTAAAACACAATTAATAGGCACAACGAACAAACCACCGCATATACCTGCGATAAATAGAACAAACCGTGCAGTCCAAACATCTGTTACAAAAACAAGGCATAACACGCTTAAGCCCAAGCCGTAGGCAGCCAATCGCGCTCGTCTCAAGTGAACCATCGGAATCAAACGTGGTGCAAGCAGCGCACCCACAGCAATGCCCAAGGCAATAAATAAAGTTAAAAATGAAATATCGGTGCTGGTTGTAAGCAATAAAACCACAGGAGCCCATGCAATAATCACCAAACGCAAAATAACCGCAGAAGCCCAAAAAAGGCTAACGCCCAAGGTGGCGAAACGTGCCCGTGGTGTTCTCAACAGGGTGATGATCGTCGATTTAAAGCTCGACCATACGGCATCATTCACACCTTTTTTATCATGTGCTGCTGGCAATGCATGCATCCATTTTGCGACCGTGGCAGATATAAGGTAAATAACAAACACACACGCCAACGCCCCAGTAATGGAATAATCTGCGACTGCCGCTCCTAGTACCATGCCCAATAAAATCGCCACAATCGTACTGCCTTCCACCCAGCTATTGGCTTTCATCAGAGCATCATCACCCTTCACCAACTCTGGCAGCACACCATATTTCGCGGGGCTATACATAGCTGCTCCCATACCAACAATGGCATAAGCGAAAAGCGGCTGAACACCCAACAACATCAAACCTGCTCCCAAGGCTTTAACAAGGTTTGCCAACATCAGCACTTGTGGCTTAGATCGCGTATCAGCAAAAACACCCACCCAAGGTGCAAGCACAACAAATGCAACCAAAAAACAACTCTGCAAAGCAGATACATACCAATTACCTTGCAATGCTCCCTGCATCACCATCGCCACGGCTACAAACAAAATTGCATTGTCTGCCAAGGCTGTCAAAAATTGCGCCGATAATAGCTTTTTAAGTTCAGGATTCGTTTTTGAAGAGGGCTCGGACAACTTCGGCATGTCACTCATGGCACGTCTTTCATCATTTCATGCAATAATGCTTGCGCCGCTGGATAATGAACTTTACCAGTCCCCAAAAGTGGCACTTCATCCACATACACATATTGACGAGGCACATGCAGTTCATTGGCACCCTGAGCCTTTGCATACGCCTGTAATGGCTTACGCTCAGCATCTTTATATGTACTCATCAAAACCACTTGCTCGCCTTTATTGGCATCACTCACTGCCAATGCCACATGCATATATTCAGGCCAGCATAAACTAGCCAACTCTTCCACAGCCGTTAATGAAATCATTTCCCCTGCGAGCTTGGCAAAACGCTTCAAACGTCCTTCAATATGTACAAAGTTGTCTTCATCGATGCGCACAATATCACCTGTGTCATACCAGCCATCGGTGGGAGCTTGCAATACACCGGGCTCATCATGTAACAGATAGCCAGCCATAATATTAGGGCCTTTCACCCACAAACGGCCGCCCGTTTCAATGCCGACAACCTTCTCTAATTTGTAACGTATCCCGGGCAGAAAATAACCCACAGTCCCTACTTTAAAGTGCATTGGGCTATTGGCTGCAATCACAGGACTTGCTTCTGTCGCGCCATAACCTTCAAATATACGCAAACCAAATTTTTCCATCCATAATTGGCGTGTTTCATCTTGCAACTTCTCAGCGCCTGCCACCACATAGCGCAAAGAATAAAAGTCGTATGGGTGAGCATGCTTAGCATAACCTGCAAGAAATACATTTGTACCAAAAAGTAAGGTGGCGTTCACATCATAAGCCACCTCAGGAATCACCCTGTAATGCAAAGGTGATGGATATAAAAACACCTTCATACCCAACACCAATGGTAACCACACCCCTCCTGTCATACCAAATGAGTGAAATACGGGTAACGCGTTAAAACACACATCACGGCTCGTAAAATCAAAACGTGATGCCAGCTGCGCAACATTGGCGAGAATATTTTGGTGTGATAATACCACGCCCTTAGGCAGCCCTTCCGAACCCGATGTGAAAAGTACCAACGCCTCATCAGAAGACTGAACCGTTTTAAGTCTACGTCGAATACTTCTATCAGGGTTTCGTGCTGCCAACCATGCGCGTATTTTTCCTGTTAGTGTTATTTTCTCGCGCAAATCCTCTAAATAAATAATTTTCGCATGACTTTCTAGGCTTTCACACAATTCTTCTAACTTGGCCTTTTCAATAAACGCCCGTGATGTAATAATCGTTTTAACCATCGACGTTTCAAGCGCAGCAACACCCGCTTTTGCCCCCATGCTGTAGTTGAACATGGTTGGTACGATGCCCCGTGACTGCAAACCCAAAATTGTCACAACACATGATGAAACATTGGGTAACAGCACGCCCACCCGCTCCCCTTGTTTGGCTTCATGACGAAAAAGGTTGCCCAATAAAAAACTACGCAGGATTAATTGTTTATAATCAAGCGGTGTACGCTCCAAATCTTCCAATATAAGGTGATCATGGCCATGGGTATAAGCTGCTTCGGTAATCGCATCCCATATACGGCGTTGATAATGGCTGGTTTCAAAGACCATATCGGTCATGATTTCAGCTAAAATACGCCCCGCTTCACTGCGCCGCTCTCGGCCACTTAACGATTCAGGAAAATCAAAGCGATGGGCTGGCAAAATGGTTAATTTAATCGTTGGGAACCAGCGCAATCGCACTTGTCCGCGCAAGCGTGAAAACGGCGTATATTGCGCGCCATCAATGCGAATCGGCAAGATATCAGCATCGGCCTTATCAGCCACCATGCCTGGCCCTGGGTAAACCTTCATCAGCGAACCAGTCGCGGTAATCCGACCCTCAGGAAAAATTACTACTTTATGACCCTCTTTCACATATTTAATAAGACTTTTCATCGCCATCGGGTCGCCATGATCGACAGCAAAAAGGCGCGTCCAACGTTTTAAAGGGCGCATCCACCACTTGTTATAATACGTGCTATGAACGGCGTAACCAATATCTTCAGGCAAGAAAACTGATAACAAAATCGCATCTAAAAATGAGGTGTGATTGGCAACAATCAGGGCGCGATCACCCACATCGTGCAAATGCTCCATCCCTTTTAACTCAACATGATATAGTAACCGTAAAAGCCCACGTAACAGACCAAAAATCAATCCTCTTATCATCCACCCCTCCATCGCCAAATTCAGTAAATAAAGCTACGCCGCAGACGCACGCATTCCAATGCAATCACACGGCTCCCCAACACCCACTACCGATGATGGACTATTTTTGCTTGGTAAGCCAATTTATGCCATGCTCTCACCATGTCTATTCAATTATCGAACCGCCTATCCAAGGTTAAACCATCTGCAACCCTAGCCATCACTGCCAAAGCCGCTGAACTGCGCGCTTCAGGCAAAAATATCATCTCCCTTTCAGTCGGTGAACCCGATTTTGATACACCAAAAGCTGCACGTGATGCAGGCATTAAAGCCATCAATGATGGCTTTACCCGTTACACCGCAGTGCCCGGTATTCCTGAACTTCGCAAAGAAGTCGCAGCCAAATTTAAGCGCGATAACAATTTAGATTATGCCCCTGAACAAATCCTTGTTTCCACAGGTGGCAAGCAGTGCATCTACAATCTTCTGATGGCACTCATCAATGAAGGCGATGAAGTCATCATTCCTGCGCCTTATTGGGTGAGCTACCCTGATATGGTATTACTCGCAGAAGGTGAGCCTGTCATCGTGGAGTGCACTGCTGATGCAGACTTTAAATTGACCGCAACACAACTTGAAGCCGCGATTACACCCAAGACCAAGATGATGTTCTTAAACTCACCATCCAACCCCACAGGCATGGCATATACCGCTGATGATTTGAAAGCTTTGGGCGCAGTGGTTCGTAAACATCCCAACATCGTAGTTGCCACCGATGATATGTACGAAAAAATTATGTTTGATGGCAAAACCTTCGCCACCTTTGCCGAAGTGAATCCTGATTTGATTGATAGAACCGTGACTTTAAATGGCGTATCCAAAGCCTATTGCATGACAGGCTGGAGAATTGGTTTTTGTGCAGGGCCGATTGAACTCATCAAAGCCATGAGCAAGATTCAAGGTCAATCAACCTCCAACCCATCATCCATAGCCCAAAAAGCAGCTTTAGCAGCGCTTCAAGGCCCAACAGATGAGTTAGATGAAATGGTACGCACCTACGAAACACGTCGCACTTGGTTGGTGTCTGCTCTAAACGCTATTGATGGTGTGGATTGCATTACCCCTGATGGCGCATTTTATGTATTCCCATCCATCACAGGTTGGATTGGTAAAGCAGCACCTGATGGCACAGTGATGACCGATGATGTGGTAGTGTGTGAATGGTTGCTTGAAGCGGCTGGCGTAGCACTTGTTCCGGGTACTGCGTTTGGGTCTGCTGGGCAGGTGAGATTTTCTTATGCTGTGTCTCAGGATACATTGGAAGATGCGGTGAATCGTGTGGCCAAAGCAGCTTCAACTTTGTCATAGAATAAGGAGTCATGATGAGAGCAAATGAAATAAAACATGAAGTTGATCAACTTGCCATGTCTGAGAAGTTACTTCTTGTAGAAGAAATCTGGGACTCCATTGCACTATCCAACGATCAGATTCCGTTACACGAATGGCAAAAGGCTGAATTGGACAAAAGATATGTAGAATATCAACAGGGCAATCAATCGCTACACAGCCTTGATACTGTTCATGAATCGTTGAGGACAACATATAAATGAAGCTTTGCTATACAAGCAAAGCAAGGTTAGATGTTGAATGTGCATTTGCATGGTATGAAAAACAACGCAGAGGTCTTGGAAGTGAATTTCTAACCTGTATTGAAGCCACTTTAAATAATGTACAAGCATATCCTGAAATGTATGAAAATATTTATGCCAATTTTAGACGAGCATCCATTCGCAGGTTCCCTTTTTCTGTGTTTTACAGCATTGAAAAGGAGGTAATTATCATTCACGCCGTATTTGATAATCGCCAAGCCCCTGAAAAGGTGGAAAGAGGAATTGTTAATGATTAAAATACACCAAACAAGACCTTGTATCTTTAGCTTTGTTGGTTTTTAGTACGGGAATCAACGAATGCCAGAGTGATGCCGTTCAAGCCTTTAAGCTTCGAGCTTGTGGGTCAGATTAG
>Ga0316202_10002322_pt1 | contig 12681 bp, 11 predicted proteins | sample 3monrhotite_MG_FD_204934 | JGI IMG/M metagenome (GOLD analysis project Ga0316202, IMG submission 204934) | Microbial mat bacterial communities from mineral coupon in-situ incubated in ocean water Damariscotta River, Maine, United States -... | ecosystem: Environmental > Aquatic > Marine >... | reverse complement strand
CAAGCACTACTACACCCGCGACACGGACTACCCCACGCGCTACGAGCCGTCGGGCCATGACTTCTTCTCGGCGGGCCTCAATGCCGCCGATCTCATGCGACGCGTCCTGGCGCCGGAGGCCTTCGCAACCTGGATCGAGGCCTACCTCCCCACCCTGGCCACGGGCGCACTCGGACCCTGGACGGAACCGGCCTCGGTCGAGGACGTCACCGACGGGCACCTCGTGCACCTCGCAGGGCTCAACCTCACGCGCGCCTGGACGATGCGGGGCATCGCAGCCGCCCTGCCGGCGAAGCACGCCGGGCGTGCGCACCTCGAACGGCTGGCCCAGGCCCACACCGAAGGCGGCTTGGGCTACGTCTTCAGCGGCGACTACGCCGGAGAGCACTGGCTCGGCTCGTTCGCCGTGTTCCTGCTCACGGACGCAGGACTGGCCCCCGCACGCTGATCAACATTCGGGCAGGTTCACGGCCACGGCGAGGCCGCCCTCGCCCGTTTCCTTGTACTCGCGGCGCATGTCGTCGCCGGTCCGCTTCATCACCTGGATCACGCGATCGAAGCTGATGAGGTGTCCCCCGCCCGCGCCGAGCGCCAGCTGCGCCGCGCTCCAGGCCTTGGCGACCCCCATCGCATTGCGCTCGATGCAGGGCGCTTGGACGAGGCCCTTGAGTGGATCGCACGTGAGCCCGAGGTTGTGTTCCATGGCGATCTCGGCGGCGTACTCCACGTCGTCGGCATCCCCGCCGAGGATCTCGCAGAGGGCTGCGGCCGCCATGGCCGTGGCGCTCCCGACCTCGCCCTGACAGCCGACTTCCGCACCCGAGAGGCTCGCATGGTGCTTGATGACGGCGCCGAACGCGCCCGCCGTCGCCAGCGCACGGTGGATGGCGGGTCCGTCGAGCGCCAGCCGCTCGGCGGCTTCGACGAGCACGCCGGGCAGGATGCCCGCGGCGCCATTCGTCGGGGCGGTGACCACCCGCCCCCCGGCGGCGTTCTCCTCGCTCACGGCAAAGGCATAGGCCTGCGCGCGCGCGATGTGCTCGTAGCCCCCATCGAACGCGCCGGCCTCGACCCGCGCCATCAACTCGGACGCGCGCCGGCGCATGCCCAGCCCGCCGGGCAACTCGCCCGCCTCGCCGAGCCCGCTCCGGATGCAGGCCCGCATGGCCTGCCACACCGCGTCGAGCGCAGTCGCGACCGCGTCGCCGCCACCAGCCCACGCGCGCTCGTTGGCCAGGATGAGCTCCCCGATGCCCAGCCCGGCGGCATGGGCCGCGGCGACGAGCGAGTCGCCGTCGAACCACGGGTGCAGGGGCGCGGCGAGGTCGGCGTCCGGCTCGTCCCCGCCCGGACCATCGACCTGCTGCACGAAGCCGCCCCCGAGGGAGCACCAGATCTGCTCGAACAGCATCTCGTCCGCGGCGCCGAGGGCGCGACAGACCATGGTGTTGGGATGCGGCAGCGTCTCGTCCCGGTAGGCCCGGTACGGCAGCAACTGCACATCCTCGGGCGCAAGGCGTGTCTCGCCCGTCCCCCACGAGATGCGCGGGTCCACGCTCAGGGTCTCGGGCAGGCGACGCAGAGCGTCCACGTCGCACGTGTCCGGCTGCCACCCCTGCAACCCCGCCATGACGGCGCGGTCCGTCCCATGGCCGTGGCCGGTCGCGCTGAGCGAGCCCTTCAGCAGGACCTCCAGGCGCGTGGGGCGTACGCCTGCTGCGAGCGCGGCGGCGCGGAAGGCCGCACCCGCGCGCATGGGGCCGACCGTGTGGCTGGAACTCGGCCCCGGTCCGATGCGGTACAGCTCGCCAAGGCGGGTGAGGATCGGGTCGGGCATGGACTCACTTCGAGGCGGAGGCCGCCGGGACGGGTTCGAGCAGGCGCACGGTACGGCGATCCGCCAGCCCGGTCACGATCAGGCCGTGGGGTCCGCCCCCCAGGCCCCGCGACTAGGGCCGCAGGGCGACCTGCAGTTCCCACACGCGCCGCGCCGCGGGGACGGCGGGACCGTGGTAGCGCAGCACCCGCCAGGCCCCGACAGCCTCCAACCCCTCCGCGGTCAAGCGGGCCTTCATGAGCGCCTGCGCCGCCCGGAGCAGCGCCTCGGTGCGCTCTCCGAGCATGGCAAGGCTCAGCACGGTCCGGGGGGCCACGTCGGCGACCGTCACGTCGCCATGGACGCCCGTCGTGCCCTGATCGGGCTTCTCATAGAGGAAGGCCATGCCATCGACCTGGCCCTTGCTGTCCAGGGTCTCGACCACCGGGGTCGTCATGCGCACGCCGTGCTTCTTGATGTGGTTGAACAGGCCCCAGAAGGACTTGCTGCCCGGCGCGCGTGCGACCCGCGAGGCGGGGTAGCGCTTGCGCACGATGCGGCCCAGCGGGCTGGGCCCGGGGAACGCCGCGGGCAGGGCGGCCTCGAGGCGCGGCTTGAACGCCCCGCGCGCGAGGATGCGATCGAACGCGCCGCGCAAGGCCCAGGCCTGCGCCGCCGCGTCGGCGTGGGGCTCCGCACGTACCGCGGCGAGCCGCATGCGATCCCACGCCGGCAGTGCGCCCTCGGTCCCGAGCACCTTCGCCGCCGCCTCGTCGTAGACCGTGGCGCAGCCGGGGATGTCGCCCTGGTTGAACAGGGGGGTGCCACGCTGGATCGCCGCGTACAGGATCTGCAAGGCCTCCGCGCTCGAGGCCGTGGCTGCGGCGGGGCTGGCCTTGGCCGGCGGGAGCAGCACGCGATCGATGACATGCAGGATGCCGTTGCGGCAGGGGATGTCGGCCTGGGTGACGCGGGCCTCCCCCACCCGCAGGCGAATCGGAAGCCGGGTGCCCGCGACGGTCGCGGCCGAACTCGTCGCGAGGAGGTCCTTGGAAGACACCCGCGCGGCCAGCAGGTGGTGGGCGAGGACGCGCTGGAGCGCCGCCTTGCCGCCCTCGGCGAACAGGCCCCTGCGTGTGGCCTCGGGCAAGGCCGCGAAGGCCTCGTCCGTCGGCGCGAACAAGGTCAGGGGGCCCTCGCCCTGCAGGAGGGCGACCCGGTCGGCCCGCTCGAGCGCGGCGACCAGGGTGCGGAAACGACCATCGGCCTGCAGCACCTCGAACAGGTCGGCCTGCTCCCCGGCGGCGGCCGGCGCCGCGAGGGAGAGCAGCAGCAAGCAGAGGAAGGGACCCACGCGCATGCTCTGGATCCTGACGCAGGCGCCCTGCGACGTATAGGCTTATCTGCGTGGGGCACCCGCCTGGGGCCTTCCGCGCCATCTTGCGACCGCGGCGGGCGTGAGGCCGTCTCCGCCCCACCCGGCGGTATCGTGTCGGCGTGCGCAACCGGAACCTCCTCGTCTTCGTGCTCCTGCTCCTCGCCGGCTGCGGCCCCGACCGCAGTCGCCCCCCGGCCGCTCCCCTGGGCCCGGAGCACTACGTCATCGCGCCGGAAGACCGCCCGGAGCCGGGTGCCTACCTGCGCTATGCCCCCCCCGCGGTCGGCCAGGCGGGCGGACTGGACATCGCAATCACCCACCTGACCCCCGCCGACGGCGGCCCCGCCGTGGCGCTCGTCGGCGTGGTGCACGTCGCGGACAAGCCCTACTTCGACACGCTGCAGCAGGAACTCGATGGCTACGACATCGTCCTCTACGAGGGCGTCAAGCCGGAGCAGCTCAGCAACGTGGACTGGCAGCGCTCGTTCACCGAAGGCGGCGGAGAAGCCGCCAACCTGCAGCGGGATCTCGCCGGGTGGTTCGGTTTCGCCTACCAGCTCGAAGCCATCGACTACGGCCGCAAGAACTTCGTCCACGCCGACATGAGCATGGAGGCCTTCCTCGCCGCCGGCGGCGGCGACATGATTCCCGGCGCCGGCAAGAAGGCAAGCGCGCGTGCCGCGGACGACGCCCCCGCGCCGGCAGGCGCAGACGAGGAAGCCACGACGACCGCTGGCGAGGTCGGCGCCGTCGGCACCCCCATCCAGAGCACCTGGAAGGCCGTCAAGGCCTTCGGCGACGCGGCCCTCGGCGCACCCGGCCCCCTGCGTTCCATGGCGCGCAAGATGTTCGCCGAGACCATGGGCACCACCGACATCGGCGCCGCGCTCGCGATGCGCCCCGGTTTCTCGGAGTTGATCCTCGAGAAGCGCAACCAGGTGGTGCTCGAACGACTCGCCGAGGTCGTGGGAGACGCCAAGGGGCCGATCGCGATCTTCTACGGCGCGGCGCACATGGACGATCTCGAGGCGCAGCTCACGAGCAAGTTCGGTTACAGCCGCAGCAGCGCGCGCTGGCTGCGCGCCTGGGCGATCCGACCGCCCCTGCGCTAGGACGCGACGCCGGCTTCCGGACGACGCGACGCGAGATCGCTACGAGCTGGACGACCCGTCGTAGAGCCCGCCGGTGATCTCGAGGAAGCGCCGCTCCAGGCTGGCCCCCTCGTTCAGGCTGCGCGGCACGAGATCATGGGTGCCGATCAGGCACTTGTTGATCGACTTGAGGGCTTCGTCCTTCTGGTCCCCCGACTCGATGTCGAGCTGCAGGTTGAAGTCCATCGGCCCCGTCCGCTCCAGGCTCGCCACCTGGGGCAGGGCCTGCAGGTCGGCGGCAGCTGCATCGGTCAGCGGCTCCCCCAGGGTGATGCGCACCAGGGTCCCCGACGAGGTCAGCTCGTCCATGCTCGCGCACGCTTCGAGCTTGCCCTCATGCAGGATCGCCGCATGGTCGCAGAGCTCCTGGATCTCCCGCAGGTTGTGGCTGCTGATGACCACCGTGCGCTGACCGCGCATGCCGCGCACCAGCTCGCGGATGCCGCGTGCGTTCTCCGGATCGAGCCCGGCCGTCGGTTCGTCCAGCAGCATCAGCTCCGGGGAGCCGAGAAACGCCTGGCAGAGAGCCACGCGCTTCATCATGCCGTGGCTGAGCGCGCGTGCGTTGCGCCTCGCCACATCCCCCAGCCCGACCAGCTCGAGCGCTTCGATGGCCTTGGCCTCGGCCTCGTCGTACGAGAAGCCGTTGAGGCGCGCGAACATCACCAGCTGCTCGATGACGGGGATGCCGCCCTGGAACGCCGCGTCCTGGGGCAGCATCGAGTAGCGGCCCCGCAGTGCGGAGATCTCGCGCACATCCGTCCCCAGCACCTCGACGCGACCGCGGCTCGCACTCAAGAAGCCGGCGGCAATCGAGAACAGGGTCGTCTTCCCGGCCCCGTTGGGGCCCAGGAGGCCGAAGATCGCCCCCTCGGGAACCTCGAAGCTGACGTCCTGCAATGCCGTGAAGCGGCCGAAGTCCTTGCCCAGCCCCTGGATGCTCATCGAGGCAGCCATCTAGAGGTCCCTCCGGTTGAAGTGCCGCATGCCGAGGAGCAGGAACAGGAGCGTGAAGCCGAGCATGACGGCATACGCCGTGAGGCGCGTACCGATGTCGCCCGAGAGCAGCTCGTACTTCCAGCCCCAGGGCAAGAGTCGCTCGAGCCACTCGAGATCCGCGTGGGTGTTCGCATCGATCGCGCTGATGGCGATGATCGGCGCACCGACGAGTACGAGGCAGATGGCGAGCGAAGCGAACGCCGAGTCGAACAGACTCGACACCCAGCCGCAGAGCGTGATGTAGGGCAGCGACAGGAAGAGCAGCGCGAGGAAGCCCTGCACGCCGGATCCCATGAGCGCGCCGAACGAGTACAGGTTCAGCTTCAGTCCCACGTACAGCAGCACGAGGATCATCAGCAGGATCAGCGATGCCGTGGAGAAGTACAGCGTGCCGAGCGTACGCCCCAGGTAGATGTTCGAGCGCTCGGTCCGCAGCAGCAAGTAGCGCAGCCCGCGGTTGCCGATGTCGCCGGCGGTCTGGTTGAAGGACCCGATCGACGTGACGAAGGGGAACAGCAACAGCAGCATCAACCAGATGACGCTGAGCAGGGCCGGCTGCTCGCGCAGGAGGTACTCGACCTCGGCCTGATCCTGGCCCGTGATCCACTTGACCGCATTCACGATCGCCTCGGACTCGGCCACCCTGGCGATGTCGTCGGCCGCCTCGCCCTGGGTGTGTCCGTCCATGGAGGCTCGATCGATCAAGCCCTCGACGGGCGTGATGAACAGATGCGCGACCATCAGCCCCGAGAACAGCACGAGGAAGATCGCCATGAGGCCGCCACCGGTGCGCAGGGAGAAGCGCATCCAGTAGGAGCCGACCAGCCGGATGTGGCGGAGGTTCAGACCGGAGAACATGGAGAGCTCCCGCGCGGGGTGCCGGAGGGCGAGGTGTGCCGCATCAGCGGACCAGGTCGTCCTTGAACGTCGTGTTGATCAACACGAGGGTGAGCACGGGATAGAGCAGGCCGATGAGGACGCCGAACTGGAACGTCGTCATGAGGGCGAACCCGAGGTTGTAGATCACCCCCAGCACGCCGTAGATGTTGCCGACCTTGCGGCCCATCCCGCGGCGCTGCTTGAGATAGCCCACACCGCTCGTGATGAGGATGACCGCGAAGAGGATCGACGCTCCGATCCCGATGTAGATGCCGGTGTGGCCGCCAACGTCCTCGACCGACTGCTCCATCTTCGCGATGTCGCTGTCCATCTTCTCGATCTGGGCCTGCTCGGCCCCGTCTTCGACCAGCTTGTCGCGCAGACCACCGAGGATCGAGGGCGCGTTGAGCAGGAAGATCAGCCCGAAGATGCCGAGCACGCTGAAACCGCCGTAGACGAAGTTGATGACGGCGAGGGCCGTCAAGCCCCCCGGACGCTTGCCCTCACTCATGGGTGTGCTCCTGCACTGCGCCGCTCGCGGACCAGTCTGGCCCGCCCCCCTCGGCGCACGCGGAGCATAGGCGCCCCCGTGGGGGCCGTCAAACAGCCCTCTCGCGGGAGGCACGCGACTTCCGCCCACCCTCCGACCCACGACCCGGAGATGCCCCCCGCGCAGACGGCCACGGACGGCGTGAACCCGACGACCCGCTCGCACGCAGGCGGCGTCGGGGCGCTAGACTGCCCATCATGCGCGCCCTGCCGTGTCTCCTCCTGCTCGCCTGGCTCGTGGCCCTCCCTGCCTGCACCGGTGGGCGGGGCGCGCCGCGCATCGGCAGGCGCGATCTCCCGCCGACGCGCACCATCGCCGGGGAACGCGTCGAACTCGAGCGCTACGGCGGCGCCTGGGCCCCCGTCGCGGAGACCGCCGCCGGCGATCGCGCCACGATGGATCTCGTCTGGAGCACCCTGGAGAAGGCGGGCATCCCCGCCACCGCGGTGGCCTTCGGTTCCATGCAGCGCGTCAAGGTCCCGGGCCCCCACGCGCGCCAGGCGCGCCGCCTGCTCCGCCCGCTGCAGGGCGACGGCCTCGCCGGGGCGCGGCTGCGGGTCGTGGAGCGCTGAGCCGAAGCGGCGTGCCGGTTTGCGCCGCGCGGCGGTAGGCTGCCGGGCCAGGGAGCCCGCATGTCCATTCGTACCGTCATCCTCGACTTCGACGGCACCTGCACCGACGTGGAGCAGGAGGCGGTCGGTTTCCTGCGCGGCTACAAGGCCGACCTCGCCGGCGTCCTCGGCCGCGACTCCCTCGACGGCCTGTGGGAGGAGACCGAGGCTCGCGTCCTGGCCGAGCCCGCCCGTCACGGCATGCTGATCGGCGGCTGCATGGTGGCACCGCCGGTGGATCCGTACCTGCTGGCCACGGCCATCAGCACGCTCATCGAGCCCGACCTCGGGGACGCCGAGACGGAGCGCCTCTTCAAGGAGAACTACCGCTTCACCACGACGGCCTTCAAGCCGGAGACCCGCGAGGTCGTGGAGGCCCTCGTGGCGGCGGACGTGCACTTCTACGTGGTCACCAACTCCGAGCCCGCCAAGGTCGGGGAGAAGCTCGACGCGCTGCAGCCCGCGGGACGCGCCTCGATCCGCCTGCATGGCGACGCGCGCAAGTTCCTCGTCGACGAGCCCCAGGTGCATACGGCCAGCGAGCGCTTCGCCGACGTGCCAAGCACCTGCGCCATCGACGGCTGGGCGCGCCCGATCCACCCACGGCGTGGGCACTACTTCGACGCGTTGGAGTCGATCTGGCAGGAGACCGGCACACGCCCGGAGGACACGCTGGTCGTGGGCGATGTGTTCGAGCTCGACCTCGTGCTCCCGGCGCTGCTCGGCTGCCAGCTGCACCTCGCCTCGGGCGCACGGACGCTGCCCTACGAGCGCGCCGGTGTGGAGCGGTTCGGCGGCACCCACGACGACGACTTGCGCGCCGTGCTGGCGCGCGTGGGCTGACGCGCCCCCTCGGCGCGCCTACGATCCGGTCACCTGGGAGGACATGGCCATGGGCATGGCGGGCATCGGCATCTTCTTCGCCTGCACGGCGATCCTGGCCTCGAAGCGACTGGGGCTGAACTGGCGCGGGGGCGCGACGCCTCTCTGGCTGGCCGTCTTGTGCTTCGCCGCCGGGCTGGCCATCCCCCCCATCGCCGTCATCTCCACGCGCGGGGAGCCGTCCAACGCGCTCCTCATCGCGCACGGCTGCACCGTGCTGGGCGCGCTGCTCCTGTTCGTCGCGTGCGCGGCCTTCACGCCCCGGGACGCGGCGGACTAGCAAACGGATCCGCCGGGGCGCGGGCTCAACCCGCGATGCCGCCCAGCAGTGCGCCGATCACGCGCTCGACATAGTCCGGCGCATCCATCTCCGGCACCGCAAGCGGTCGCAACATGGCCGCGCCCAGGCCGACCTCCAGCAGCAGGAACCCCGCCGTCTCCGCGCGCACGCCCGGTCGCAACCCCGTCCCGCGAAACGCCGCCGTGAGGGCGTGGCCGATGCGGCGTGCGCAACGCGAGGCCGCCGCCAGGATCTCGGCCTCCTCGTGGGCGAGGGCCGCGGCGTTGACCACCCGCAGGGCATCGCGATGGCGCTCGAGGATGCGCGGGAGGCCTTCGGCCAGGCGCCGGAGGCGGTTCGGCGCACCACGAACACCCCCCAGGGCCTCCTCGAGCGCCGCGGTCAGCTGATCCCCCGCCCGCTCGACCACGGCACGAAACAGCCCCGCCTTGCCTTCGAAGTGGCGGTAGAGGATCGGCTCCGTGATGCCGGCCGCCCGGGCCAGATCCCGCGTGCCGGCGCCGATGTAGCCCCGCCGCGCAAAGCACGGCAGGGCCGCGCCCAGGATCTGTTCGCGGCGCTCGGCCGAGGGCAGGCGGCGCTTGCGGACGGGAGAGGGATCACCAGAAACGGAATCGGAGTTGCGCATGTCGCTAGCGTAGGCTAACTTTTCTACCTAGCAAGTGCTAAGTATGGAGGCTTCGATGGATCGCGTCCTCGCCACTCGACTGACCCGCATGGAGCGACGCCTCGCCGCCATGGAGCTCGCCCTCGATCAGGCACACATCGCTCGACCCACGCCGAGGCCTCGCCCGGAAGCGCCCACGCCCCCCGTCCAGCTGCCCTCGCCGGAGCCGGCCTCCGCCGACACCCTGCCGCCGCCGCTGCCGCCGAGCGCTGCTCCCCACGCGACCCGCACCCGCGTGAGCCAGCCCCCCACGCCGCAGCCGCGGAGCACACCCTCCCCGCGTCCCGAGCCGCGCACGCACGCGCCGGCTTCGCCCCCCGACTGGGAGCGCTTCTTCGGGCTCGCCGTCCTGGGACGCATCGGCGTGGCCGCCGTGCTCCTCGCCGCCGGCTACTTCGCGCAACTCGCGTACAAGGGCCTCCCCCCCCTCGGCAAGGTCGCGTCCATCTACGCTCTCGCCGCGCTGTTCATCGGGGTCGGGGCGTGGCTGCGCCCGCGCGTGGCCACGCGCTACGTCGCGCTCCTCTGGGGCGGTGGCGCCGCCTCCGCCTACCTGGCGGCGATCACGGCCCACCTGCGCTACGACCTCGTCGGCGACACGCTGGCGCTCGGCATGCTCATCGCGGCCTCGGGCCTCGGTCACGTCCTCGCGCGCACCCTGCGTCACCAGACCCTGGCCAGCATGGCCCTCGCGGGCGCGTTCGCGGCCCCGCTCATTGCCGACGCCTCCTTGGCCAACGGCGGCTTCCTGCTCGTGTACCTCCTCCTGCTGCACGGCTGGTCCGCCTGGATGGAGGAACGCTGGTCCTGGGCAAGCGCGCGCATCGTGGGCCTCGTCGGCACCGGCGTGGTCGTCGTCCGCTGGCTGCAGCTGCACGGCGCCGTGGACGCCACGACGTACACGCTGCTGCACCTCTACCTTGCCGGGCTGATGGCACCGGAGATCGTGCGCCTCGTGCGAGGCAAGGTCCTCGGCCCGGAGCGCGCCTTCGTGATCCCGTGGGCGGTGGCCGCACTCGAGTTCATGCTCGTCGTCCTGGCGTTCGGACGCGCGGGGCCCGATCCGGCGATGATGACGACCGCCCTCCTGGCCGGGCTCGGCTGGACCGCGCTCGCCTGCGCCCTGGGCGCTGCGGGGCGCGAGGGCCACGCGGGCCTGCTGGTGCGCGCCCTCGCCCGGGTCGGCGGGGTGTTCGTGGCACTCGGCGTCCCCCTCGCGTTGCGCGCCCTGCCCGGGGACTTCCCGCTGGCGGAGGAGACCGTCGGCGTCTGGGGTCTGGCCTGCGTCGCGCTGGGGGCCCTGGCCCTGCGGCCGCGCCTGGTCGTCGGGGACCTGACCGCAGCCGTGGCCACCCCCCTGGCCTGCGTGCTCGCGGTCGTGCCCTCCGACGCCCAGCACGTGTTCGTGCTCTTCCCCATCGCCGCGGCCACGGCGGCCGCCGTGCTGGTCCTGAGCCGTCACGCCGTGGCCCGCGCCATCGCCGCGTGGTCCGGCCTCATCACGATCGGGGTGGGCTTGCACGCCGGTGCGCGCTTCGAGGCCCAGGACACCGTCTGGCTGCCGATCGCCCTCACGCTCGCAGCAGCCTGGGCGCTGGGTGTCCTGGCCTTCGCGCGACGCCGCGAGCTGCCGTCCCTCGTGCTCCACGGCATGCTGCAACTCTGGCTCCTCGGCATCCTCTGGGTGGCGCAGGGCTTCACGACCCTCGTGGACGTACGCGTCCCGCTGCTCGACCCCATGACACTCAGCGGCGTGCTGCTCGCATGCGCGGCCGGCTACACCGCGTGGCGCCACCGCCACGAGGAGGGCCCCCGCATGCCCTTCGCCGCCTCGCTCTGGTTGCTTGCGCTGGCGCTGCCCGTCCTCGCCGGCCACCGGGAGATGGTCTCGGCAGTCGCGTCGCTCGAGCGCCTGGCGCGTGACGCCTGGCACACGATCTACTTCGCGGTCGCCGGGGTGTCGCTCGGGTGGCTCGGTCGGCGTCGCCATCCCCTGCTTGGCGCCGGCGCCCTCGCCGTCGCAGGCATCGCCGTCCTGAAGATGCTCACCGATGCGGAGCGCGCGATCACGGCAAGTCCGTGGACGGCCGCGCAGGTCGCCGCGGCGCTCGCGGCCCCCTGGGCGCTGGCCTTCCTGGTGCGCCGACTGCGCGGCCAGCAGGTCCTCGTCGCGTTCTACCTGTTCGCCGCCGCGGCGTTGGGCTACGCCCTGCACTCGGCCTGGGGCCATCTTCCGGCCCGTGTGCCGTTCCTCGACTTCCGCTTCCTGCTCGGGCTCCTGGTCCTGGCCGGAGCCTGGGCCTTCCCCTACGAGCGACTGGACGGCGCGAGCCGCAGGCCCACGGCCACGGGTGCCCTGCTGGGTGGCTTGCTGCTGGGGTTCGGCATCGGCTACGCGGAGCTCTGGGATCTCGTGAAGGATCTCGGCGCGGCCTGGCCTGCGGTGCTCGTCAGCGTGTACATGGCGCTCTTCGCGGCCGTGACCCTCGCCATCGGCTTCGCACGACGGGACAAGCGCCTGCGCTATCCGGCGCTGGGCCTGTTCGGACTCGTCGTCCTGAAGGTGGGCCTGCACGATCTCGCGACGGCGGAGCTGACGCTGCGCATCTTCGTGACCGGCATCCTGGGCCTGGTGCTCCTGGGGGCCGCCTTCGCCTACGCGCGGCGGACCGGCCCGGACGGGGACGATCGCCGCGAGGGCCCGCTTGCCCCGGGTGGACCGCGCGCGTCACAATGAGCCCATGCGAATCACCTGGATCCCGCGCCCGGCAGCTTGGCGGCTCGGAAGCCTGACGGCCTACCCCGCAGAGACCCCGGCGGACCTGGGTGGTGCGTCCGCCCCGCGGGCCCTCGGCGGCCTCGGCCGGGTCCGGTAGCAGGCGCATGCCCCTCGTCCTCGTTCCTGCGCCGGCGTTGGGCGACGGTGTACTCGCCATGCCCCTGGCCCATGGCGCGCACGCAGCCGGGCGGGAGGTGCTCGTGCTGCATGACGGACTGACGGCGCTGCGCACGTGGTACCCCTGGGCACGCGTGGCGCGCGCGGAGCCCGACGCCCTGCGCGCAGCCCTCGCCGCGGCGGACGCCGCCTTCATCGGCGACCCGGCCGTGTCGGCCGCCGACCTGCCGTGGCCGAGCCCGTGCGTGCACTTCGGCAAGGACGACTGGCTGCGCGACCGTCCCTACGGGATCAGCCTGCAGCGCGCTTGCCAGTCGACGCTCGGCATCGACGCGTGGCCCGAGGCCTCTGGCGCCGAGGCCCCCACGCCCGTGCCCCGCGACCCACGCCAGGTGCTGCTGCATCCCACCAGCGCACGGGCAACGAAGAACTGGCCGCCGCGGCGTTGGCTGGCCCTCGCGGCCCAGCTGCGAGCCCGGGACTGGCAGCCGGCGTTCCTCGTCGCCCCCGACGAGGAGAGCACCTGGCGCGCCCACGCCGGGGACGCACTG
>Ga0316202_10002319_pt1 | contig 12694 bp, 12 predicted proteins | sample 3monrhotite_MG_FD_204934 | JGI IMG/M metagenome (GOLD analysis project Ga0316202, IMG submission 204934) | Microbial mat bacterial communities from mineral coupon in-situ incubated in ocean water Damariscotta River, Maine, United States -... | ecosystem: Environmental > Aquatic > Marine >... | reverse complement strand
AGAACTTAAGATTAGTTTAGTTTCAATACCGCCTGCCCCATCATCAACATTAGTAATCGTTGCTGATACGCCGGTATTATCTGTTGCATCGTTTATTGCAGCCCGAATACCTGCCAAGGTGTTATTGTTGCTGTCAATTGTTACATCAAAACTTGAAGCGCCCGTTGAGATTGTCAGTGTTCCTGTACCGACAATGGTATCCTCATCTGTATAACCCGCTGTTAATAATTTATGTGCTTCTGCAAAATCTCTGACTTCAATACCATATACACCTGCAGCAACAGAGCCTGAAGTTGTCGCAGTATAAACTGTGGCATCAGCTGAACTTGCCGAATTTTGTTCAAATGTTGAAGTTGATTTTAATATTGTGCTTCTGCTTTGGAATGTAGATAGGATACTTTTTAGACCACCAAACGCAGAAATCTCTGACTGTGTACTGGAGCTTTTTCTAGCCAACAAAGAAGTCTTGGCATCTCCTTCTGCAGCGACAAGACCACTAACTATTGCATTAATGTCCAGTCCGGAACCGACACCGGGCACAGAAATCATAACCGCTCCTATATATTTAGTTTCTTTGCACTAATAATGCAGAAATCGCACCAACTAAGCCTGGGCATTAAGCAAGATGCCTACACTTTGGTTTAATTGCTGCGTCATACTCAAAAACTCATCAGAGGGAATAGTACGAATTGTTTTTTGACTCGCGCTATCAACAACCCTGATAACAGTTTCACCGGTATCGTCATTGATACTAAAGTGCAAATCGCGCTGTAAATTCTGGACATGTTTGTTCAGATTCTCAGCGGCCTGCTCTAATTGTTGACTCGATGGTTGGCTACTTTCCTTAGTAGGCGGCACTGATTGTTCATTTCCAGACAACCCTTGCCGTGCAACTGCCTTGTCCGCCTCAATCACCCCATTCTGCTGAACTCGCGAATTTTCAGAGACACGAGACATTGTCTGTCTCATTTCTGTGGTGATTTCAGTAGGCATAATATAACCTCCAAAAGGTTTTAAACTTTAAAGTGCAGTCGGGTTATTAACCCGACCGCTTTTTTGCTACTCAAGCTCATTATTACTGAAGTAATGACAGTACTAATTGAGGTTGTGAATTAGCTTGTGACAAGATTGAGACACCTGCTTGTTGCAAGATCTGACCTTTTGTCATTGCCGCTGTTTCTGCTGCGAAATCAGCATCCTGAATTCGACTACGAGCAGATGACAGGTTCTCAGACGTAACCGCTAGGTTAGACACAACAGATTCAAATCGACTCTGTATAGCACCTAGTGTGGCACGAGAAGAGTTGATTGCACCCAGTGCCGAGTCAGCAGAAGCGATTGCTGCGTTAGCACCAGCAACAGTAGATATATCAGTGTTAGTGATAGACGTCCCAGACAATGTTGATGCTGTGGTAGCCGCAGTAAAACCTGTATCGGCAATCGTGCCGGTTGTGGTTAATGCAATACCGCCACTAGAAGTAGAATTTAAAGTAACTGTACTACGGGTTGTGGCAGCTGCTGCAACACCAGAGTTTGTTGCGTCAAACGTACCAGAAGCCTGTGTAAATGAATGGACAACGTTTGAACCATCAGCTGAGACTAAGTCAACACCAGTACCATCATCAACTGCGGTAACACCGGTTGCACCAGATATCGCATTGATACCAGCAGCAACAGCGCTTCTGTTGGTTCCAGCTGTACCACCTAAGGTAATCGTACCTGTAGTTGTTCCATTGATAGTAAGAGTACCTGTACCAGCAGTTGTACCCGTTGTACCACCAGCAACAGTCAATGAATCAGCAGTCGCCGTGACACCTGTACCACCCAGTCCATTAATAGCTGAAGCTAATGTAGACGCATCATTAGTAGCCACTGCGCCCAATGTCACACCGTTGATAATCAAGTCGCCGGCATCGAGAGCGTTAGCGGTAACAGCACCACTAGTAACTGAGGCAGAATAGCTTGCACCGAGATCATTGGTTCTAGCGCTAGCTATAGATGAAAGAGATATGGTTTCGTTTGCATTCGCACCCACCTGGAATTGTTGTGATGTAAATGTTCCGTCTAACAAGTTTACGTTGTTAAAACTGGTGGTTGATGCAACACGATCAATTTCAGAAATCAGCTGTGAGGCTTCAGCCTGCAGTGCAGAACGGTCAGATGCACTATTGGTAGCGTTAGCTGATTGTATAGCCAGTTCACGAATACGTTGCAAGTTGTTGGTGATGGTACCCATGGCACCTTCAGCCGTTTGCGCCAATGAAATACCATCATTCGCATTTCGACCTGCTTGATTCAATCCACGAATCTGTGAAGTCATTCTGTTAGAAATTGCAAGACCCGCAGCGTCATCTTTCGCGCTGTTGATTCGCATACCTGAAGAGAGTCTCTGTAGTGCTGTTGCTAAACCGCTTCCTGATGTATCTAGGTTGCGTTGTGCATTTAGAGACATTACGTTAGTACTAATTACTTGTGGCATAGTTATGCTCCTTTAATCACTCTGCTGGATTCAATTTATCAACAGAGCTTAAGGTTATTCTCTAGCAGATATATCAATTTAAAAGATCGATATTCACTGCTTCCGATTAAGGTTATCGGATGAGTAAATAAAAACTTTAGGCCAATTTGGCTTTATTTGAGGTGGGTATTAAATGACTCACAAGACCATGTAATCTATAATGAATTTTGGTCTTACTCGAGCTATAAATTAGATAGTAATAATTCGATTATTGAATCTTAAATGTGGTCAAAAAGTGATAGGCCCTGAATACGGGTATAGGTAGTTTGTGCTGCCTCTAACGCAATCAGGCGTGATTGCAATTCAACCGCCGCTTCAGCAATATCAAGGTCTCTGACCTTGGATAAGGTCGATGCCAATTCTATTTTGAATCCCTCATTAACATTAATCTGATCATCAATGGTTTTGAGCCTTGCACCAACGCTGGTACGAACTCGCGTTATATTCTCAAAGGCAAGATCTATTTCACTTAATGCCGGGTTGATTAGGTTAAGGATATCGGATTGACCAGCCGGACTTGAGGTTGTTGTTTCTAATGCTTTGACCAGGTTTTGAACGGAAGTGAACATGTCCTGTGTGCTACTCGGAGAAATGGTAAACGTATCACCAACATTAGGCGTTCCCGTAATACCTGTTTGCAAGCCGTTAAACTGAATTGTACCGCCATCTGAAAATGCAGTTCCAGAAGCAACTACGACTCCACTAGCAGCACCCGTTACACCGTATGTAAGGTTTCCAGATGTGCCACCTATGGTAATAGTGTAGGTGTCAGAAACATAAGCTGTTGGGTCAACGACCTGACCAATATCAAACACACCGGTGCCACCATTTAAAACATTAGCATTCGTTTGAAATGTACCATTACCATTTTTTACATTAACAAAGACATCATTACCTGAATCACTATCCATCATTTGGCGACCGGATGATATCTGTAAGGCGCGCTGTCCTTGATCACCACTATAAACAAAGGTGCCGTCTGCAGCCTCGGTAAATGGTTTTGTCGTTACTTTATAACCAGAAAAAAGGTATTCCTGATTGGCATCTTTGGTATTGGCCAAACTCACTATTTCATTTAATCTCTCACGTACTTCCTGCGCCAAGGCCTTACGATCGTCGTTACCTATGGTTGAATTTGTACCCTGAATCGCAATTTCTCTGATTCGTATTAATGAATCTTGGACACTATCGAGTGTAGATTCTTCCAACGTTAATCTATTCAATGCATTCCCTGCATTTCGCTGATATTGATCTGTTACGGATAAGGCTTGATCCAAACGTAAAATTTGAGCTGCGCCAGTAGGGTCATCAGAAGGCCTAAGTATGCGTTTACCTGATGATATTTGTTCTTGTATATCAGCTAGCCGAGCCTGTTGTTCCAAAATACTCGTGAGTCCACGTTGGGTAAAATAGGCTGTTGAAACTCGCATAAATAATCCTTATCGGAAAGCGTTTATTAATGAGTTAAACAAGTTGTCAGCAACGCTAATCATTTGTGCAGCAGCAGAGTAAGACTGTTGAAACTTAAGCATGTTCGCCGCCTCTTCGTCCAGATTAACGCCTGAAACACTTTCTCTGGCTTCTATAGTTTGTTCCTTTAATACTTCTAATGCCTCACTACTTATCTCTGATTGACGCGTAGTCGATCCAACACCAGCGACCATTTGTCCATAAGTATCTTGATAGCTTGCAGAACCATTTAATAACAATCGGTTTGACTGTAAATCGCTAAGTAATAATCCATTTCTATTATCACCATCAGCACCAGTATTATTCTGGATTAAAAACTCATCACCATCTTCAGGAAAACCCGAAACAGTAAATGTCGCATTGCCAGCAGAGGCAATAGTAAATTGCATACCTGCATTGTCTGTAGCAGGGTTGTAGGCCAATGTGCCTCCAGGTGGTGCAGAAATATCAAATCGATTGTTTGCTGCATCAAAGGTCAATGTTATATTTGAAGCCAACGGTACACCGGCCGTAGTTGAGATATTCACATCTGTTATTGCCGCATTACCGATATTAGTTGGTACCCCAGAAGCGTTGGTGGCAACACCCCCTTTTAAAGGACCCGCAACGGCCACTTTTCTTGGATCAGAAATTAGAACAGAGATATCACTGGCACCATTTACCGTTGGACGAATAATATATTGATCGCTAGCTGCGGCACCTGCAGTTATATTCATCGTGAAACCATCGATCGCTGGTGTCGTATAAGGGGAAGTACCACCGGTATTGATTGCCGTAGTAGTCGCATCACTCAAACGCGTTAATGTATAACTATTACCGCCGTTATACGTTAAATTATAATCGCTATCAGAAAGTGCAGACGGATCGGTTATTCCCGATGTAACATTATTGGGTGCCGTACCTAAAGCAGATACACGGGGCGCGCCCACATTAAAGAAAGCAGTATTTACATCTCCATCAAGACTTGCACCCAATCGATGTTGATCATTAAACGTCTCTGATACGCCAATGGCTAATCGACCCAATGCATTCTTTGCAGGTTCCAGCATTTGCGTCTGGAAATTAATCTGCCCACCTAGAGAACCACCACTGATACTGTCCGTAATAATGCTGGAACTAAATGGATTCGTTAGAGACACTTCATAATGACCTTCATATGTTTCAGTAACACCTAGTGAACTGGCAGTGTTTCCGATAACGAGAGGTTGTCCCTTACCTATAAATATATTTAGAGAGCTGTCATTTTGTTCAACAGTATTGACCGTTACCAACTCTGCTAAATCCAGAATTAACACCTCACGCTGATCTAGCAAATCATTTGGTGGTGCACCGCCAGCAAGACCGGTTGCTTCGACAATACGTGAATTAATACCTGCTAAAGAGTTAGCGATTGTATTTATATCGCTGATATCATCATTAAGCTGGATTTTGACTTCGTCTCCAAGGTCAGATAATCGATCATCGAGAAACTGGAATCGTTCAGCTAGCGATGCAGCCTCGCTGATCATGACTTGTCTTGCTGTTGCTGATGACGGTAAATCATTCACATCCTGAATTGCTGAAAAGAAATTTTGTAAACTAGGACTTAAACCTGTTTCTGCATCAGCCAACATATTGTCGACTCGACTGGCTAAGGTTAAAAATGAATTGGTCTCACTTGAACTACTCGTACTTGTTCTTAGCTGAGTTGTTATAAACTGATCGGTAATCCGCGTAATACTTGAGGTCTCGGCACCACTACCAACATAACCCACACCTACATACTGTGGCTCACGTGCTACTAAATTAACACGTTGGCGACTATATCCTTCAGTATGAACATTAGAAATATTATGACTAACTGTCGCCAGGCTACGCTGTGATGCTAGAAGACCACTAATTGCTGCATTTAATATCGACATAGTTTTTATTTATATCCAATTTCTATATTGCTTCGCGATTAACAATATCTAAAACCTTTTCCGCATACTGAGGATCAGTTGCATAACCCGCATCCTGTAATGCCTTAATATATCCTTCTCCATCACCACTTTTTTGTAACGCAGCATGGTATCTATTATTAGACTTTATGAAATCCACATAATCATCAAAACTTTGTTTGTAGGATTCATACACTCTGAAATTTGAAACTTCGCGTTTTGCATTACCATCAACATATTCAAGAGAACTGACGCGTGCATGTTGCCCATCCCATTGCTCGTTTGCTTTTATGCCGAATAAATTATTACTGCTTTGGCCATCTTGGTGTTGAATGACTTTATTGCCCCAGCCTGTTTCCAGAGCTGATTGTGCCAACAGAATGTTTGCTGGAACGCCTAACTTACTAGCAGCATCTTCGGCATAAGGGCGCATAGTTTTAATATAGTCTTTTGGTGTCTTAAAACTGCTTTCTCTTTGTTGTATTTCGGGTGCTACTTTCAGCATGACTCGATCAAAATTCACCCGCTGAGGTAAAGGCTTCAATGTTTCTGATTTTTCGTTCTGTTTAACAGTATGTTGTAATTGCCTGATAATGCTATCAGCTATACCAATCGTTCTTTTATCAGCGAGATCTAATGATAATTGTTGATCCATCATGTCTTGATAAAGTCTTGATTGATCAGAGTCAAATATTCCATCACCCAAACTGGATTCTCGCATTTGCTTCAACATCATTTTCATGAAAAATGCTTCAAATTGATTGGCTACCTCTTCAAGTGCTTCGGGTGACGCGTTCTTAGCAGCGAGCTTAAGCTTATGCAAGCCACTAAAGTCAGTATAAATTTTTGCGCTAGAAAGATCGGTTTCCATTTCGTTTATCCTATGCTCATATCAAATGATAATAAGTTGCGCTCTGAGGGCACCGGCCTCTTTTAGCGCTTCAAGTATTGCTACCAGATCGCCTGGTGCTGCACCAACCTGATTAACCGCACGAACAACATCATCTAAAGACACACCTGGGTTAAACAGAAACATTCGATTATCTTCCTGTTCAACAGAAATATCTGATGATGGAATTATCGCTGTTGTGCCATCGGAGAATGCACCAGGCTGACTTACAATAGGGTTCTCTGTTATCGTGACAACCAGACTTCCATGAGATACAGCAGCTTCATCGACAGTGACATGTTGACTAATAACAACAGTGCCTGTTCTCGAATTGATAATCACGCGTGCCGCAGCCGATCCGGGTTCAAAGGTAATATTTTCCACTAATGAGGTGAAGGCAACACGCTGAGAGTAATCTAATGGTGCTGTTACTTTCACAGATGTACCATCGAGCGCTTTCGCAGTACCCAATCCTATCCACTCATTTATAGCATCTGACATACGGTTTGCTGTCGTGAAATCTGCTTTATGTAAATTTAATACAATGGAATCTGACAGTCCAAATGAAGTCGGCACCGACCTTTCTACAATTGCACCATTAGGGATGCGACCTGCACTAGGAACATTGACAGAGATACTTGAACCATCATCTGTTGCGACACCAAAACCACCAACGACGACGTTTCCTTGCGCAATAGCATAAACATTTCCATCAATACCTTTTAATGGCGCCATTAATAAACTACCACCGCGTAAGCTCTTGGCATTACCTAATGATGAAACAGTTATATCGATGTTTTGTCCAGGCTTAGTAAAGGGTGGAAGCATCGCATGTAGAACCACAGCAGCAACATTCTTTAACTGTGGGTTTGTACCTGCGGGCAATGAAATACCAAACTGCTTCAACATACTATCCAAACTCTGAATAGTAAAAGGCGTTTGTGTCGTTTGATCACCAGTGCCATCGAGTCCAACTACCAGACCATAACCAATCAACTGGTTTTCTCGAACGCCCGCTATGTTTGCTAAATCTTTGATTCGCTCTGCATATACAAGCGTAGAGCTAAACAAACAAAAGATGGTAAAAAATATTTTTAATGCGCTCATATGTTACCCCTCAATAAGGCATAAAAGGGCCAGCAAAAAAACGTGCTAACCAACCAATGATGCTGGAGTCAGCAACGGCACCTTCACCAGTGTAATTAATCGTCGCATCAGCAACCTGCGTAGACAAAATTGAATTATCGGCCAATATATCAACTGGCCGAATAATGCCTGATAGCTGCACATATTCGATGCCATTATTTAAGGTGACACGTTTCTCACCGCGTACAATCAGATTGCCATTGGGTAACACTTCAATAACTGAGACCGGGATACTGCCAGTCAATGCATTTTGTTGTGCTGTTGAACCAGAGCCATCAAATTCATGATCAGAACTTAAACTGGATGCCAGACTAAGATTTTGTGTTCTATCCAATGGTAAAAATTTTGGCACATTAAATTCGGGGCTGGCTCCAAAAATAGTCGGGTTTGTTATTGTGCTGTTATTATTCTTTTCAATTTCCGTTGATGACGATTTATTGGCGTTTGTAGCTTCTGCTAGTCTCACCGTCAAAATATCGCCTACCCTACGTGCCTTAAGATCTTCAAATAAGCGAACATCAAAGCCCGGTTTATAAATACCACCATTTGATTGTGGCTCTACTGGCGGCAAAGGTGGTCGCACTGCGGCAAATGCCGGGTCACGTTTTGCCATATCCTGACAACCAGAAAATAACAATGAAATTCCTATCATCATGATAACTTTAGTTATATTGAACTCATTCAAATATTCTTTCATTATTAGCTACCTGCTTTAGAGATTGTTACTAGCGTATTGCAACATTTGATCCGAAGTTGATATTGCCTTTGAATTCATTTCATAAGCACGTTGTGTTTCAATCATATTAACCAGCTCTGAGACAACATTTACATTCGAACTTTCTAATGAACCCTGTATCGTTCTACCTAGACCGGTTAAGCCTGGCGTTCCCGTTGAGGCCGAACCACTAGCTGCTGTTTCTTTTAGTAAATTATCTCCAATAGGTTGCAGACCTGCCGGATTTATAAAGTCAGCAAGTTGGATTGATCCCACCTGAGTTGGTGCGGTACTACCTGCAACCAATACACTTACAACACCATCTTCACCAATGGTCATACTTTGCGTATTGCTAGGTATAGTAATTTGCGGTTGCAAGATGAAACCATTTGACGTGACCATTTGCCCTTGTGAATCAAGTTGAAATGTACCATCACGAGAATAAGCAGTAGAACCATCTGGCATTAGAATTTCAAAAAAACCTTTACCAGTAATACCAATATCCAGTGGGTTCTCTGTCTGAATAATATTGCCCTGGCTGTAAAACTTTTGTGTCGACATTGTCCTGACACCGGTGCCCACCATTAAGCCAGAGGGTATTTCTGTGTTTTGTGATGATTGTGCGCCAGGTTGTCTGACTGTTTGGTACAACAAGTCATTAAAGACCGGTCGCGAATATTTATAGCCTGTTGTATTTACATTGGCGAGATTATTTGAAATTACCGCCATTCGAGTTTGTTGCGCATCCAGCCCTGTTTTTGCAATCCATAGTGCTTGAGTCATTATTATTTCTCCAACTCGTTTAAACTTTGTTATTCATAAATTAATTAAGTGCGAGAATTCGTGTTCCCACTTCGTCATTTTCTTTTGCAGCCGTCATTGCTTTAATGTCCATTTCAAAACGGCGTGAGTGTTCTATCATTCGTGCCATAGCACCGACCATATTAACATTGCTAGTTTCTAATGATTCTGGAGCCACACGTACACTCGCATCGATATTGGCTTGTGAACCATCACGTAACCGAAACAGTCCATCTGCTGATTTAACAAGATCTGATACTGGGGGATTTACTAATTTTATACGGTCAACAACCGCTAAGGTCTTTTCATCTTGTCCCGCAGGACGAATGCTAATAGTGCCATCACTACCTATCACAGCTTCTTCCGAAGGAGGCATAGCAATAGGCCCACCATTGCCATAGACAAGAAGACCATTTCCATTTTCCAAGAGTCCCGCATTGTTCAAACGTAAATCACCGCGGCGTGAGTAAGCTTCTGATCCATCAGGTGCCTGAACTGCAATCCAACCGTCTCCGTTTATTGCGAAATCCAATGGATTACCGGTTTTATAGATCGAGCCATCCCTGAAGTCGATACCGGGTCTCTCAGACATGGCATAGACTCTTGAAGGATGCCCATCACCAAATACAGGCATGCTCCTAAACTGTTCCAAATCTGATTTAAAGCCAGGCATCTCAGAATTTGAAAGATTGCTAGAAATTGTTGCCTGACTCAGCATTGTGTTAGTTGCCGCCGTCATTGAGAGATAGAGTAATTTATCCATGTCTTAAGCCTTTTTTATCTCAGATTAATAATTGATTGAGTAACGGTATCGGAGGTACTAATTACTTCTGCATTCGCCTGAAATGAGCGCTGAGCAATAATCATATTGACTAATTCTTCTGACAAGTCAGTGTTCGATTGCTCTAATGCTCCAGCCTGTAATAAGCCTAGACTTGCTGTGCCCGGTGCACCGATTGTCACGGCACCAGAGGAGAATGTTTCACCCCAAGAAGTATCACTTACGGGTTGCAGTCCCTGATTATTAGGAAAGTTAGCAAGTGCAATTTGTCCCTGGACACTTGATTGGCCATTGGTAAAACGGGCAAAGATGATGCCTTCACTATCGATATCCAAACCACTTAGTCGGCCGGTAGTAAAACCATCTTGAGCTAATGCATTAACAGAAAAGGCACTACCATATTGAGTGCTTGCGGAATAATCTTGCGCCAATGTCATCGCCGCACCGCCCCCTGTTGGAGTAAATGACGGGGTTGTTATGACACCACTTGCTGGCGTAGTTAATGTACCAGTAGAAGAAAAATTTAATGCATCCGGCCCATCAACCTGAGTGCCATCAACGAAAGTATAACCCTCCCATTGGTTGGCTGTTGCTGTTTTAACATAGTACATCGATGCTAAATGAGAATTACCCAAACTATCAAAAATCGTTGTCGAAGTTGAATGGTTGAATGAATTCGGATTCGTAGCATCAAATACACCTACTGCAGGTACACCTTGTGCTGCATCCATATTTAAATCAATAGTCATATTGGCACTCGCCTGAGGTGCGATGTTTGATGTATTCACTTGGATCGGTCCTGCAGCACCGGTTATGTTGCCACTGGCATCAGCACCGAAGGCAATCAGATTTTGGCCTTGTGCATTAGCTAGAAAACCATTTCGATCAACTCCAAATGCTCCGCCACGTGAATAAATTTGCGTACCACTATCATCAAGAATAAAAAAACCTGTACCATTAATTGCCATATCAAGATTGTTATCTGTAAAGGCAATATTACCTTGTGTAAATTGTTGTCTGATTGCTGAAAGACGTACTCCACTTCCTGGTGTGCTGCCGCTACCACCAACACTCGATACGGCAAAGACATCGACGAACTCGGCACGTGACTTTTTAAATCCTGCTGTATTTGAGTTAGCGATATTATTACCAATCACGTCCAACTCACCTGAGGCTGCTTTTAATCCACTTATTGCTACTCTAAATGCCATTTTGTTTCTCCTGACGAATTTCGTCGTCTTTAAGTTACATAATTTCTCTTACTTCGCTAATACTTACCGTGCCCAATCCATTAAGATTCAATAAAGGTTCACCGCCTGACTTACTCAGACTGACACTATCTACCTTTGCATTGACTAATACTGATTGCGCAACTGCCTCACTATTAATTAGTGCAGCAGCTTGTATTGAATAGGTTCCGCCGGGTAATGCGTTACCATTATTGTCTAGACCATCCCAGGTAAACTTAGCCAACCCGCCACCGTGCGAACCTAAATCAACCTGCCTAACACTTTGACCAGTTGCATCTGTAATATTTAACAGAAGATTAGAAGTAGAATTATTTAAGTCGATCGCACCACTGATCTGGCCACCACTTACTAATGCTGATTTATCGCCTGGCACAAGCACGGTGTTACCTACCATTGTTGAGGCTTGAAGTGCCTGACTCGACTGAAGTGAACTGGATAGTGTTGCAAAAGAAGTATTTAATTCTGTAATACCATTCACTGTACCAAACTGCGCCATTTGAGACAGAAAGTCACCGCTCTCCATTGGATTTAATGGATCCTGATGTTGTATTTGCGTCAACATCAATTCAAGAAAAGCATCTTGATCTAGACCACTATCATCTTTTTTCTCTGGTTGTTTGAGAGCAAGGTGTTCAAGTCCAGCTGGTAATATTGTGTTTGAATTTGTCATGGTATGTTCCTCTAAAAATACTTACTCAGTACTAGTGATCGATGCTATTGGCCTATGCTTAGTGTTCTTAATAACATCTGTTTAGATGCATTAATGATTTCCACATTATTTTGATAAGTACGTGATGCTGAAATCATATTCGTCATTTCTTCAATCGAATTTACGTTCGGGTAAAAGATGTATCCATTCTCATCCGCTTTTGGATGCTCTGGTCGATATTCTTCTCGTAGTGGTGCCTGACTCTCTATAATCCCGGCAACACGAACACCATTACTGATGGAATCATCGCGCATAATGTCTGAATACACCGTTTCAAAAACAGGATGTCTCGCTCTGTATGTTTCACCGGTGCTACTACTAACAGCATCCATATTTGCCATATTACTTGCCGTCGTATTCATACGAATTGTTTGTGCACTCATAGCAGAACCTGCAATATCAAAGATGTTTAATAATGACATTAAATCTCTCCTCTTATTGCTGTCATCAAGCCACTAATCCTGCCATTCAAAAATCGCAAACTGGCTTGATACAT
>Ga0316202_10002317_pt1 | contig 12703 bp, 11 predicted proteins | sample 3monrhotite_MG_FD_204934 | JGI IMG/M metagenome (GOLD analysis project Ga0316202, IMG submission 204934) | Microbial mat bacterial communities from mineral coupon in-situ incubated in ocean water Damariscotta River, Maine, United States -... | ecosystem: Environmental > Aquatic > Marine >... | reverse complement strand
TACTCTCCGGTGGGCCTCATCGGGTACGCCTACAACGGCCAGATCTACGGCTGGTACTGCACCGGAACCCTCATCAACGCCGAGTGGGTCCTCACCGCCGCACACTGCGTCGTCCCCGCGCAGCAGTACCAGGCCAAGGGCTACGACATCTTCTTCTGCACCGGAGACGACGTCAACAACCTCTCGGAGTGTGGCTACGCCACCTCGCTCATCCCGCACCCCGACTACGACGACAACTCCTGGGACCTCGACGCGGACATCGGCCTCATGGAGATGGACACCCGCTTCTCCTCCGGCTCTTACCCCCTCAACACCGACTACCCCAACGACCTCGACTGGGGCGACGACGTCACCTACGTCGGCTGGGGCACCGTCAACGAGCGCTCTGGCTCCGGCACCAAGCGCACCGTCGATGTCGAGCTGTACGGCTGGAAGGCCGACTTCATCTACACCTGGGACAAGTCCGGCGACCGCAACATCTGCGGCGGCGACTCCGGTGGCGCCTCGCTGATGTGGGACAACGGCGGCTGGGAGCTGATCGGCGTCATCTCGCACGGCCTCAGCATGGACGGCAACTCGCCCAATTGCGGTCAGCCCAACACCCTCGGTGGAAGCACCCGCACCGACGAGTACTTCAGCTGGATCACCAACTACGTCGACCTCGAAGACACCGACGCAGGCGGTGACGACGGCAACAACAACGGCGGCAACAACGGCGGCAACAACGGCGGCAACAACAACGGCGGTGACGACACCACCGACGACACCAATGACGGCGGCGACGACACCGGCGCTGGGGACACCGCCGAGCCGGGTGGCAACGGCGGCAAGAACAACAACAACGGCAACAAAGACGACAGCTTCGGCACCTGCAGCAGCGTGCCCCTCCAGACCTCGGGTCTGATCGGCCTCGTCATGCTCGGCGCGGCCTTGTCGATGCGCCGTCGCGACTGACATCGCTCCGTGCCTGGCTGCTGCCCCGGTGTGCCCCGCGCACCGGGGCGCGTGCTTTCGAAGGTGCTCCGCGGCGGCCGCAGTGTACCTTCGAGGCCATTTTGTCATGGAGCTTGCGCAGGTTTTACCTATCTGTCACAAGCAGGGCAGAAAGATGAGGTCATCTGTTCAGCAGACGTTGCAACGGTCATGCATCAGGAGACTCAATGCTCGCCAGCCTGCTCACCTTCAACCTCGCGCTCGCTCAGGACGCTCCGCCGCCGCCGATTGTTGGAGGGGAGGAGACCACGGACTACTCTCCGGTCGGCACATTGCTCGCGTACGCTGACGGCTACGGTGGTTCCAGCTTCTGCTCTGGCACCCTCATCGCCCAGGACTGGGTGCTCACCGCCGCTCACTGCGTCGAGGCCGCCATCGGCTTCGACCGGAAGGGCTGGGACATCCTGTTCTGCACCGGCAGCAGCCTCTACTCCCAGTCTGGGATCGATGAGTGCGAGATCGCCGTCGATCTCATCGAGCACCCCAGCTACAACGGGCAGAGCCTCAACGCGGACATCGGCCTCGTCGAGCTGAGTGCCGGGCTGCGCGCCTCCGGAACCTACGCGCTGAACACCGACAACCCCCGCACCTTCCAGCAGTGGGATCCGGTCACCTACGTTGGCTGGGGCATCACCGGGGACAACCGCCAGGACTCCGGGCGCAAGCGCACCGCGGACATCCCGTACTACGACTATGACAGCCAGTTCGTCTACACCTACGACCCCGAAAATGAGCTGAACCTCTGCTCCGGGGACTCTGGCGGTGCTGGCCTGATGTGGGACAACGGCGGCTGGGAGCTGGTCGGCGTCAACTCCTTCGTCGGCTCCAGCCAGCAGAACGCTCCATGCAGCGGCACCGATGCGTATGCCGGCGCCACCCGCGTCGACGCCTTCTACGACTGGATCACCTCCTACGTTGACGTCGACGAAAACGGCAACAACGGTGGCGACGACACCGAGGACGACCCCAACGACGACACCGAGGACGACACCAACAACGGTGGCGACGACACCGGGATCGGGGACACCGCCGAGCCCGAGGGCAACGGCGGCAAGAAGAACAACAACGGCAACGGCAAGACAGACGAGTGGGGGACCTGTAGCAGCGTGCCCCTGCGCACCTCAGGCTTCCTCGGGCTCGTCTTCCTGGGCGCGGCGCTCGCAGGCCGCCGGCGCCAGTAGCTCCGGGACCTCGGCGGGCACAAGGCTGCCGAGGGTGACATGACGCGCGGGCGGCTCTGAGCAGACCGCCAACACCAGGCATCGCCAGTGAACATGGCGGTGTTTTGTGTTGGGGCTTCAGATCCCTGATGGCAGTGCAGTTTGGGGGATGTGTGCAGCATCGCCAGCGAAAGAAAGTCAGGCCGATACCATCTGGAGCGGATTATTGTCCGTATAGTAGTGGTTTCAAGTGGCTTACATGAAGAGTGTAAGAATGCTGTGGCTGTGACGTGGGGGCGTGTTCCAGATCTGGCGTCGACAGCTTGCTTCTCAAGTTGACGCTGTCAACTGGCATGGTGTGCGTGTACCACGCTGTTTCAGGCTGAGAGGCGTGCCTCGCAACAGGGATATCTGTTTGTAAAACACCATTTTTTGAGCGTGTGATAGAGCGCTGTTGTTCTTACACCTTAGAGGTGCGGTGTCTTGACACAGTGGCGTGCTGCACACACCATGAGCCTCCCGGGAGGAGGCGAGCGTGGATCTGACTGTTCGGTGTACCTGTGGAGCTGTGGAGGGAGCGCTCTCTGACGTTCGACCTGCCCACACGAGTGTGAATGTCTGTGAGTGCCGCTGGTGCCAGATGTACGCCCGCGCCCTCGGCCGCGAGGACGAGATGCTCGACGAGCATGGTGGCTCGACTGTGCTCATGATCTCTCCGGCACGCCTGCGCTTCTCGGCGGGCCAGGAGCACATCGTCTGCGGTCGGATGACCTCGAAGGGACCCCTCCGCTGGCACACCGCCTGCTGCAAGACCCCGCTGGCGAACACGATCCCCCGCGATGGGGTCCCGTTCATGGCGGTTCACCCGCTGTGCATCGTCGAGCAGCCGATCACGGACCACGGCGGCCCTGTCCGCGGCGTGGTCAACACCACGCGCACAGGCGAGAAGATCGGCCGCCTCTACACCGGGCTGGTGATCTCTCGGATGGTGTGGCTGTTGTTGATGTGGCGGCTGCAGGGGGCGCACAAGAAGTTTCCCTTCCCGGACGTCGCGCCGCACCGGCTGGAGCGGATCGAGGGCTGAAAACCACACCAGCCCGGCGTGTGCCGGGCTGGAGGGTCGTGGGTGGATAATGGAGGCGGAGGGAGTCGAACCCTCGTCCGTGATCACGCGGTCTCCGCGTCTACGTGCGTAGCCATGATTAATACTGCTGAGAAAGGGGCTCAGGACCGGCCCATCTCTCTCAGAGATAGCGCAATTGTTCGGTTATTTATCGTCCCCAGCCACCACGCTATGTAATGGATCAGGACTAGTCAGGTCTTGACATGCCCGAGCCTGCAACCCTGACATCGGCAGGCCGGACAGCTCTATATTACTGTCTAAGCAGCGAGAGCGAAGTGCTTGTTGTTGTTGGCACTTAAGTTTGGTTTTCTCGGTGTTTTACGAGGTTCCGTGTACCTCGGCACGCAACTTCGACCTACACACAACCTCGTCGAAACCGTTGCGCCCCCTTGGGACCACCCACATTTTCAAACAGCCCGACCGCCACGTGGCAGCCACTACATCTGTAAGCACCCGTCTGGTCCCCGTCAACTCGGCGCAGGGTATACCGAAGGTCAGATGACCGCGCTCCCGCCCATCCCCCTGCTCGACGTGCTGGAGCCCGCCTCGCGGGAGGCGCTCCGCGCTGCGCTGGTCCTCCACCGCTTCGCGCCGGGCGATGCCATCGTGACCGCGGGTGCGACAGACCAGTCGCTCTACATCCTGCTGTCGGGCTCGGCGACGGTCGTGGTGGGTGGTCTTGTGATCACGACGTTGGGGGAGGGGGCGCTCGTCGGTGAGATGAGCTTCTTCGAGCCGTTTCCGGACCGCAGCGCGGACGTGGTCGCCCAGACCGCGGTGGCCGCGGCGGGGCTGGAGCGGTCGTCGTACGCTGCGCTCTGCGGGGCGTCGCCGGTGGCCGCGGCGGGGCTGGAGCGGCTGGTGCTGGGCCGCCTCGCGGCCCGCCTCGCGGAGACCAACGCCCAGATATCGGAGCTGGTGACGGCGCCGCCGGTGGGCATCCTGGAGCGGCTGCGGCGCCGGATGGGGTGGGGCTGATGGACGGCCGCGCCACGATCCTCCGGGCGCTTCCGGGGCTCCAGGAGGAGCCGGTCGACGTGCTGCTTGCGCTCGGCCAGCGCTTCGAGGTCTCGCTGCTGCGGGACGCGTGGGTCTGCCGCCAGGGGGACCCGTCCGATGCGCTCTACGTGATCGCCGAGGGATACCTCGGGGTGTACCGCGGTGGGCGCCGGCTGACGGTCCTGGGGCCGGGCAGCGTGGTCGGGCACGTCGGCGCGCTCAGCGGCGCGCCGCGCAGCGCCGGCCTCCGCGCCGAGGGCGCTGCTGCGCTGATGGTCATGTCGGCGGTGGTGGCCGCCGAGATCCTGGAGGCCGAGGTGAGCGCGCCAGCCAGCGCGCTGCGCCGCGCGCTGATCGTCTCTGTCGGCCGCCAGATTCGCGAGGCGAGCCGGGCGCTGGTGCGGCTTTCGCGGCAGGCTGAAGATGTCGACGTCGAAGCGGCGCTGGAGGAGGCGAGGGGCCTGCCATGATGTGTTAGGGACCGCCGGTAACGAATTCCCGCCGCCCTTAGGAGAGATCATGGTTCGGCTTCAGTCTTACCTCCAGGATCAGTGGATGCCCGGCGAGGGCACGCCGCGCGTCCTGGTCAACCCTGCGACCGAAGAGCCGCTGGCCGAGACGACGACCGAGGGCCTGGATTTTGCCGCCGCCCTGGCGCACGCCCGCGACGTGGGCGGCCCGGCGCTGCGCGCGATGAGCTTCGCCGAGCGCGGCGCGCTGCTCAAGGCGATGAGCCGGGCGCTGCACGCCGATCGCGAGGGCTTGCTCGCGCTGTCGAGCCAGTGCAACGGCGCGACCCGCGGCGACTCGAAGTTTGACGTCGACGGCGCGACCGGCACCCTGTCCTCGTACGCGTACCTCGGCAAGACCCTGGGCGAGGGCCGCTACCAGATCGACGGCGAGGCGGACAAGCTCTCCAAGGGCGCCCGCTACGTCGGCCAGCACGTCCGCCTGCCGCGGCCGGGAGTGGCGGTTCACATCAACGCCTTCAACTTCCCTGCCTGGGGCACCTTCGAGAAGATCGCCACCGCCATCCTCGCGGGTGTGCCGGTCATCACCAAGCCGGCGACGGCCACCGCCACGCTGACCCACCGCATGATCCAGATCATCGTCGAGGCAGGCATCCTGCCGGCGGGCGTGCTGGGCTTCGTGGCCGGCCCCGCCGGTGACCTGCTCGACCACCTCGGCCCGCAGGACATGATCGCCTTCACCGGCTCGGCCTGGACCGCTGCGAAGCTCCGGTCGGGCGCTGGGGTGCTCCAGCGCTCGGTGCGCATCAACGTCGAGGCCGACTCGCTCAACGCCGCGGTGCTCGCTCCCGACGTCGGTCCGGGCGACCCGGTCTGGCACGCCTTCGTCCGCGCGGTCGTCAAGGACATGACCCAGAAGACCGGCCAGAAGTGCACGGCCATCCGCCGGGTCTTCGTGCCCACCGATCGGATCGACGACGTCGTCGAGGCGTTCAGCGAGGAGCTCGCGGGCATCGTCGTCGGCGACCCGCAGCGCAGCGACGTCTCGATGGGGCCGGTCGCCACGGCCAGCCAGCTCCGCGACTGCCGCGAGGGCATCAACCTCCTGGCGAAGGAGGCCGAGATCGTGGTCGGCGGCCCGGCCCCGGTCAGCGGCGTCGGCGTCGCGGACGGCAAGGGCTACTTCGTCGCCCCCACCCTGCTGGTCGCCCGAGACGCGGACGCGACGAGCGAGGTCCACCGCCACGAGGTCTTCGGCCCGTGCGCGACCGTCATCGGCTACGACGGCACCGCCGAGACCGCGGCGGCCCAGGTCGCTCGCGGCGAGGGCTGCCTGGTCAGCTCGGTCTACGGCTCGGATCGCGACTGGCTGTCGTCGTTCCTGTTCGCTGCGGCGAGCTGGAACGGCCGGGTGCAGGTCTGCTCGGAGAAGGTCGCCGACCAGGTCTTCCCGCCGGGCATGGTGCTCCCCAACCAGGTCCACGGCGGCCCCGGCCGCGCCGGCGGTGGTGAGGAACTGGGCGGCGTGCGCGGCATGGACTTCTACACCAACCGCGTCGCCATCCAGGGCGATCGGGGCCTGCTCAAGAAGATCCTGGGCACCCCGTGACCACGCCGGGCCTCCGAGACGCCCTCGCTTCTGCCCAGATCGAGGGCGTGCGCTTCGACGAGCCGCTCCGCCGCCACGGCTTCTACCGCCTCGGCGGTCCGGCCGAGGCGTTCGCGGTCATCTCGGACGCCGCGGCCCTCCAGCGGCTGATGGCGACCGGCCTGCCGGTCACGGTCATCGGCAACGGCTCGAACCTCCTGGTCGCTGACGCCGGCGTGCCGGGTGTGTGCATCCGCCTCAAGGGCGACTTCCTCGCCAGCGAGGTCTCGGGCGACACGGTCGCGGCTGGCGGCGGCCTGCTCAACACCGTCCTGCTCCGCCGGATCGACAAGGCCGGGCTCGGCGGGCTCGGCTGCCTCGCCGGCGTGCCGGGTACGGTCGGCGGTGCCGTGCGCATGAACGCTGGCTGGTCCGTCGGTGAGATCGCCGACCGCCTCCTCTCGGCCGATGTGATCCTCCCCAGCGGCGAGGCGACCACCCTCACCGCCGCACAGCTCGGCTTCTCGTATCGGCGGGCCGCGGGCCTCCCTGCCGGCGCAGTGGTCTCCCGTGTCCGGCTGCGCCTGCTGAAGGGCGCCGCGGTCGACGAGGAGCGCGCCCTCGTGCAGCGGTACCTGGCGCGCCGAAAGGCCACCCAGCCGCTCGACAAGCCCTCCTGCGGCTCGGTGTTCAAGAACCCACCCGGCGACCACGCCGGCCGGCTCATCGACGCCTCGGGCCTCAAGGGCCACACCATCGGCGGTGCCCAGATCAGCGCGCGGCACGCGAACTTTATCGTCAACCTCGGCGGCGCGACGGCTGCCGACGTGTACGCCCTCATCCGGCTGGCCCGTGACACCGTGCTCCAGGAGCACGGCGTGCGCCTGGAGCCAGAGGTCCATGCCATCGGTGCCTGGCCCCCTGGCCACTGGCCGCTGCCCTGAGCGCGGGCACCGGGCGCCGGCTCGTCTTCCTGATCTCGGCCCCGCGGTCAGGATCGACGCTGCTCGCTCGGATCCTTAACGCCACTGCGGCGGTCCACTGCCGCCCCGAGCCGCACCTCATCCCGCCGCTCGCGCACCTCGGCTGGTGGGACCGGGCCACCGCGGCACCGTACGACGTGGTTGTCTCACAGCGCGCCCAGCGCGCGCTCATCACCGAGCTTCCTGGCGGCGATGCGGTCTACCGCCGCGCCTGCCGCGCCTACACCGACACCGTCTATGGTGCGCTGCTGGAGGCTGGGGGGAAGCCGTTTTTTCTCGACAAGACGCCCGCGAACGCGCTCGTGCTGCCGTACCTGACCGCGCTGTACCCCGAGGCCCGGTACCTCGTGCTCACCCGCCACCCCGCGGCGATCTTCACGAGCTACGCCGACAGCTTCTTCGGTGGTGACTTCTCTGCCGCCGCCCGGCACAATCCTGTCGTCGCCCGCTACGTGACCGCGATCGGGCACCTGCTGCGGGCGCCGCCCACAAAGTGCCTCCACCTGCACTACGAGTCTCTGGTCGCTGCGCCCGAGGCCACCCTGGAGCAGCTCGGGGATTGGCTCGGGCACACCCTCTCCCCGGCAGCGCTCGATTACCAGCGTGTTCCGATGGAGGGGACAGGCCCCGGAGATCCCCTCGGCGTGCCCCGCCACACCCGCCCGGTCCCCGGCAGCGCCGAGCGGTGGGTGAGCCGGCTGGTCGCGAGCCCGGAAGGTCGGGCGGTCATCGACGCGCAGCTCTCGGCTGTGGATCCCAGAGACCTGCGAGCCTGGGGTGTCGAGCGTGACTTCTGGAGCTCACTGGACGGTGCCGACGGGAGCAGGGCACCGCGGCGGTGGGATCGGTTCTCCATCGAGCGCCGGCTGCTCGTGCGGCTCCGCCGCGCGGCGCAGCGGCCACGGCTGCGGCGTCTGGTCGAGAAAGGCCAGGATGTCTGCGACGTTCTGCTGCGCGGGTGACGAAGGGCGCGTGGCGGATCTATGCTCCGGTACACACTGCGGCGAGGGGACAATGCGGACGTTCTACTTCTTGGCTCTCTTTTCTTGCACCGGCGGGGACACGAAGGTCGAGGACACTGCGCCCACAGAGGAAGCGGACACCGACACCGACACCGACACCGACACCGACACCGACACGGACACGGACACGGACACCGACACCGACGTGCCCTGCAAGGCGACCCTGGTGTCGTCAGCGCCCCAGGACGGCGTCGCCGGCGTGCGGATCGACGAGTCCGTGACCATGACCCTGTCTGAGCCGGACGACAGCGCTGCGATTGTGGTGGCGACCGAGGACGGGAGCGCCGTCGCGGGCTCGGGGGAGTGGAGCGGCGATGGGCTCACCTACACCTTCACCCCTGCCGAGTACCTCGCGCCGGTGACCCGGTACGACGCGTCGATGAGCTGGTGCACCGGCTCGCAGTCGGTCACCTTCCGCACTGGGGACCCCGACGACATCCCGCCGGACAGCAGCGCGATCGAGGGCAAGACCTACTACTCCAACCTCGACGACGGGAGCTGGGACAAGCCTCCGGGCATCGGCCTCATCATCGGCTCCGGGGAGCTGGTCGGGCTGCTGTTCCGCGTCGACGACGTCGACGAGGTCAAAGAAGAGATCTCGATGGGCATCGGCTTCTCGGAGCTGGAGAGCGCCCGCCAGGACTACTGCTCTCCGACCGTCGACGCGGTCGCGGACTACAGCCTCGCGCCCTGGTTCAGCTACGCGGTCGATGAGCTGGTCCTCACCTACGAAGGCTACGACATCCCGATGGCCAACGTGAAGGTGCAGGGCAAGATGACCTACGACGCGACCGAGATCGAGGACATCGGCGTCGTGGCCCACGTCGACGTCCGAGAGCTGGTCGACATCTTCGACTATGTGCTCAACCTCGACGACCCGGACGAGATCTGCACCCTGCTCGTCGGTCTGGGCGGCTCCTGCGACGCCTGCGACGACGGCGAGTCCTACTGCGTGGACGTGGAGGTCTCTGGCCTGGAGGGCGTGTCGACGCGCGATCCGCTGTCCGATGTCGAGGAGGCCAACTGCCACAAGGAGTGCGCGGCCAGCGCCTTAAACCCTGACTGCGACCTGTAGCGCCCAGCGCGCGGCCCGCTGCCGGGCGTCCCACCCGCGCACCGGCGGCCACTGGAGCCCGTGGTTGGCGCCGGCCACGGCGTCCAGCGTGCACCGCGCTGGGCGGGCTGCCTGGAACTCCTGCGCCGCGCGGAAGGCGCAGACCTGATCCCAGGTGCCGTGGACCAGTCGTATCGGCGGTCCCGCTGGCCCGAGCACCGCCGCCGGCGAGGCGCCGCGGAGCTGCTCCGGTGAGAAGACCCGCTCCAGGCCCGGCTCGCGCCGGACCTGATCCGGCAGGTCCAGCGGGGCGCCCAGCGCGACCACGCCCGCCAGCGTGGTTCGGGTCAGGGCCATCAGGGCGAGCTGCCCGCCCGCCGAGTGTCCCCAGGCGACCACGCGGTTCGGGTCTGCGCCGAGCTGCGGGAGCGCCTCGGCGGCGGCCTGGACGTCGTCGAGCTGCGCGGGCCATCGGTGCGCTGGCGCGAGGCGGTAGCCGACCGCCGCGCAGAGCACCGGGCCACGCAGCGCCAGCGAGGGCGCGAAGCTGTCGAAGTCACGGCGGCTGCCCGTGACCCAGCCGCCGCCGTGGAGCAGCAGCAGGGTCGGCCAGCCTGTCGGGGGGCGAGCGGACAGCGGCGTCCAGGTGGTCATGACCTGTGACGGATCGGGTCCGTAGCGGTGCTCGGCGCGCCGGAGGTCCAGGCTGCGCAGCCCGCCCAGCAGGCCTCGCCGCAGCCTACGAGGCATCGCTCGGCTTGGTCACGGAGGCGCCGATCGCCCGCCAGGCGGCCATGCCGCCCTCCAGGGAGGTCGCGTTGATGAGGCCGTTGGTGCGCAGCAGCAGGGCCGCGTCGTACGAGCGGGCGCCCGCGGCGCAGTAGCAGACGATCTCGTTGGCGTCCCGCAGCTCCTCCCAGCGCGTCGACAGCTCGCGCAGCGGGATGAGCCGGGCGCCGGGGATGACGCCGGTGTTGGTCTCGAACGGCTCGCGCACGTCGAGGACGGTGACCGACTCGCCGGCCTCGATGCGCTCGCGCAGCTCCTGGGCGCCGCACTCCATCGAGGCGAGCGACTCGCCGTCGGCGACGGGCGTGCTCGGCGGGCGCGGCGCCGAGGGGAGGACCTCGGGCGGCGGCCCGCCCTTGTTTTCACGGCCAAGGATCTTCCGTGCGATCCGACGAATGATGCCCATGCTGGTGGCCTCCTTGGCCCTGTTTATCTGCTCCGCTGGCCCCGGTCGGCCTTTTTCACCATACGTTCCCCCGCGATGGCGATCATCCTCCACCCCCGCGAGCTGCTCAACGTCGCTGGCGCCTTGACGATGGCCCGGCTGCCGCTGGCGGTGGCGTACCCGTTCATCGCCCACGATGAGACGCTCGCGCTCGCGGTGTACCTGATCGCCATCTTGACCGACGCGCTCGACGGCACGGTCGCCCGGTGGACCGGCACCGCCTCCGAGACCGGCGCCTTCATGGACGGCTGGCTCGACAAGATCTTCCACGTCAACGCCGCCTGGGCGCTCGCGCTCGTCGGGACGATTCCCGGCTGGTGGCTGCTGCTGTGGTTCTCTCGGGAGATCATCCTCGCCACGACGGTGCCCTGGTACATCCACCACTACGTCCAGGGAGAGACGCCGCCGGTGCACGCCGGGTGGGTGGGCAAGGTGACCACCACGCTGCTCGGCGCGGCGTTCCTCACCACGCTGCTGGGGCTGGCGACGATCGCGCTCTGGTTGAGCGTCGGCTGTGGCGTTCTGGGCGTCGTCAGCGGACTCTCTTACTGGCGCCGGATTCGTTGGGGGCAGTGGGTTGAAGCCGGGAAGAGACCCCGTTAGGCAACTTAGATTGCAAATCTGCCCGACGTGAACGGGCGTTTGGGCAATCGTGCTCCGGAATGTGGCCGGACACACACCCGAGGATGCCTGACACCATGCGCAATCCCGTCGTCCAGGAAGAAGAGACCCTGCTCCAGGGGATCCGCACCCGGCTGCTGGAGAACCCGGAGGGACCCGGCGCGTCCGAGGACGAGACCGTCCGACAGCTCCTCGCGCTCCGCGAGGAACTTCACGCCGCCAAGACCGAGGACCGCGCCTCGCTGTACCAGCAGATGGACCAGCTCAACGCCGTGCTCAAGCAGATCCGGGGCGGGCGGAAGACCGGCACCGTCGACCCCGACTCGCCGTACTTTGCCCACCTCCGGCTCGACGAGGAGGGCCGCCAGCGCGACGTCTTCCTCGGCCGCGCGACCCGGCTCGGCCGCGGGCTGCGGATCGTCGACTGGCGCAACGCGCCCATCTCCCGGCTGTTCTACCGGTACCAGGAGGGCGAGGAGTACGCCGAGGAGTTCGCCGGACGCGTCCGCGAAGGCATCGTCAACGCGCGCCGCACCGTGCACATCCAGGACGGCGAGCTGCTCCGCGTCACCAGCGGCGAGGACGCCTGGGTCAAGCTCCAGGACGGCTGGTCGGCCCTCACCGCAGAGCAGAGCCGCCTCGCCGGAGGGCAGGGGAGCGCCCTGCGCGCCGGGCAGCAGGGCGCGAAGCTCGGCTCCGGGAGCCAGCTCCGCGCCAACAAGCACCTGCCGGACATCGCCGCGCTCATCGACCCCCAGCAGTTTGAGCTGATCACCGCCGTCGAGAGCGGCGTGGTCGTCCTCCGCGGCTCCGCGGGCTCCGGCAAGACCACGGTGGCCCTCCATCGGATCGCCTACCTCAATTTTGCCCACGCGCGGCGTTTCCCCGCCAGTCGCATCCTCGTGGTCGTCTGGGGCCGGGCGATGAAAGACTACGTCGGCCACGTCCTCCCGGCGCTCGGCATCAACGGCGTCAACGTGACCACCTGGAGCGGCTGGGCGCGCACGGCCGTGCGGCGCCACTACCCGCAGCTCATCACCGTGGTGGCCGAGGACACCCCTGAGCCCGTCACCCGCCTCAAGCTGCACCCCGGCCTGACGGCGCTGCTGGAGGCCCACATCCGGCGGAGCCCCGGGGCGGCGACCCCTGAGCAGGCCCTCCAGGACTGGGCGCACGTCATCACCGCCGAGTCGTACATCAAGCAGGCCCTCGGCGACGACATGCAGCCCGGCGCCCTCGCCCGCGCGATGCGGTGGACCTCGGAGCAGGTCCGCGCCGTGCTCGGGCACTTCGAGGGAGAGCGCGACACCGACGCCCGCCTCGACGTCGAGGACGACGCCCTGCTCCTGCGTGCCTTCCAGCTCCGCGTCGGCTCCCTGCGCGCCCGTGGCAGCGTGCCGCTCCAGTACGCGCACATCGTGCTCGACGAGGTGCAGGACTTCTCGCCGGTCGAGGT
>Ga0316202_10002316_pt1 | contig 12712 bp, 6 predicted proteins | sample 3monrhotite_MG_FD_204934 | JGI IMG/M metagenome (GOLD analysis project Ga0316202, IMG submission 204934) | Microbial mat bacterial communities from mineral coupon in-situ incubated in ocean water Damariscotta River, Maine, United States -... | ecosystem: Environmental > Aquatic > Marine >... | reverse complement strand
TTTGCAATATGCATTTTTTGCATATTGCTCTCTTCCTCAAGCTCTCCCTCTTTAAATACATTACGCACATGGCGCGATATAACCGATTGATCTCTTTCAAAAAGATCAACCATTTTCGCTTGAGTCAACCAAACGGTATCACGCTCACCATCCAGTCGCACTTCAACCTGATGGCCTTCGTTTTCGTATATCTGGATGGTATTTTTCATACTTCCATTCTTGTAGCTCTAAAAAACGTCATATGTGTACTTGTCAGTTAATTACTTGTCGATTGCACAAGGGCCTCCCAATAAAGAGGATCATTACCTTATTTCGCCTTTCACTGCTCTTCTTTTGTCATCTTTGCTCTGGTTTTCACGTTGAAGCGTAGGAACGAGAAGATCCTATGTGGGGTGTCTGGTATCGGCCAATATCGGATGTTGATGTATTTGCAGCCTGGGTTGAATGAAATGAAACCCGGGTTTCGTAAACGACATTCAAGCCAGGTTGCTCGCTATCTGTATCAGGCCAGAAAAGGGTAGCGTCCTATTTTTCTCTTAAAAATTTATCGCTCAATTTGAATGCAACGCACATCCAGAGATTTGGGTGATGCAGAAACCCTGATGTTTTTTATTATTCCAACGCTACGTTGAGGTTCGATCCAAAACCCCAGATTGCGGGCTGCTAACGGCACAAAGCGGGCGTTTGTAATGACGCCTAACCACTGTCATACGATATCTATGAATTACTCTATTTTCACACAATCTTCAATTTTTCTCGGTCGCTGACCTTTGAGTAAATAACAACAACTTTCATCTTCAGGAATCGCTATGTAGTGAGATTTACACTTGTAATCTAGTAAATCATCTTCTTTAATAAGCCGTTTTTTCCAATTTGGCATATTATCTGGTACAACGAAATCCTTTATGAAATTTTTAAGGGTTTTTTTAGTCAAATTAAGAAATAACCTTTTGACATAATCTCGATAGCGCTCAATATTGTTTTTAGTACCGTATATGTAATATTCTAATTCGCGGTATCTAGCGATAAGACATCTTTTGTTTCCGTCCGCAACAGCAGACCATGACCACCAATAGTTATAGTAACTATATTTATCATCAACACTAGTGGCTAGCAGTCCCCTCCTGAAATCATTAGATATGTGTTCTTCATTCAGGTATTCATCAATAACCGCTTTGATTTTTTTAAATTGTTCAATACTAAATACATCACCGTGCTTATGGTAGTCTATACAATAAAGTGGGAATTGAATTTTACCTTGGCAAAAGTTAGTATCCTCAACAGAGAATATGATGCTTGTATAAGATGTATCCTGAATTATTAATTTTGCCTTTAATATTTCCTCTTCTATTTGTTCTTTGGCAAAAGAAGATTTTATAGTTTCAGAAGATAAAAATTGGTAAATATTTTCACATCCCTCTGAAAGCTCCTTAATGAGATTGATAACCCCTATAAATGTATCTGGGCTACGAATAATTGAAGGTCTCTTACCCGTCTTTTCTGCATCGCCCCTTGAAATAATATTTCTAATTACTCTCATCCAATTGTTAAAGTTCTCATTAGAAAATTCATTTACATTCCTTCGCATGTACTCAGTTTGTGCATAGAATAATACTTTTTGAGTGTAAGAAGCCGAAATGCTCCCTTCATAAACAAGTGCAGAGAATATATTCTCCCCAGGTTGATGCTGCCAAAATGAAACATTGAGGTTTAGGTTTGTATCATTAACATATATGTTGTGATACGCATCCAAACATTCGCATAAATATGTGTATCCGGCTTTAGTAAAATGATCAACTCTTACATTCTCTGGTCGACGCTGAATATTCATAATTATATCAGCCCTATTTTCTGCTCGTTCCAGAACAGATTGAATCATAATAATCGTAGAAATAAATCGAATGAACGGTGCATCAACACTATTGTCTTTTCGATGGCTCCAGAATAAATCAGTCCATACGGTATCAATTTTATATGCAAATGTATTTTGAAAGTCTTTTTCTGTCTCCCACTTATGATCATCAACATGCTTCTGAAAAATGGCTTTAAAATTCTCAAAATGCGTGAGTAATTTTCCTCGTGCGTTCATTTTAATATAGAGATCGTCTGTTAAACCAAAATTATCCAGATCCACATGATAGAAACTAATCAAACAGTTCTCTTCTGACAATTTCTCCCAAATATAACTTGTATTGTAAAATACTTTATGGATATCATCGATGGTTCTTAACATAGCATCGATTGTTGGATCTTTTTTCCAAGACAAGAAGAACCATGATGAATTAATTATATGGTCACTAATTTTATTAGTATCTTCGGTAACCACGATCTTATTTTTTATTAATTCGTGACAGAATTCTCTAGAGCTAGATCTTGTTTCATAACTAAATTTTAATAGTATATTTGTAGTTTCATCATTAAGCTTTGAATCCTTTAAAGCGGCATACCAATGAAGTAAGAAAAGGGTAGTTAATCGTTGTTGACCATCTAGCGGAAGAAAAGTATCTCCTAACTTACTTCCGTAAATAAAATCCAATTTAACCTGTTTCTGTTCCGTTAAACTTCTACATAATGCCGCAAGAAATTCATCCCTAATTTCTTGTTTGTCTTTTCTACCTTGCGCATAGTCTCTTTGAATAATTGGAATTTCAATTTTTTGTTCCTTAAGCAGACTCCAAAAACTATATATTTTTCCTTCATTTTTTGTAGTCATTTATACCCCCCTCTTTTCTTGAGGTAAATACATGGAAAGTACCTCTTGGATATCGTTAAAATAGTTTTCCCTATCTTCTTGAGTCCAAAATGACATTTTAGGTGGATATTCACTAAAGTATTTTAAAAACGCATTTTTTGTGCAAAGAGGAATAAATGTACCTTTTTTCTCTCGTTGTATAATAGTTTTTCGCTTTACTGGGAAAACAGCGTTTTTATATCCTCTATTTGTTTCAGAATCTAGAAGAGTGAGATTTGATATATCGTTTATATCTTTGTCCACCATATTAAAATTAAAATAGAGAACGATGTCTTGATAGAGAGCATCAAAATCATCATCTTTGCTAATCTTACAATTCAAAACTCTTGTATTTAATTCATCATCTTCTATGAATTTACTGGCATCCTTTAACCAATCTTCTTTTTGCTGTATTGAATCTGGAATTTTATCGTTTACTGAGGTGATATGTTCAATATCCCATTTTTCTGTTTTGAAAAGGTTAAAAGGAAATAGAGAATTATCATTTTCATTATTAAGCATCGTTTGTATGTTATATAAAAGAAGAACTGATTTGATTATTTTGTCTCCGTACTGCAAGTCTTCCAATAATATATTTTTAAATTTCTGCTTAATTTTGTCGTTTAAGTAGCTTTTAAATTCACTTTTTGTTCTACCACTCGACTCTCGAATAAATGTATCAATACTTTCGCCCTCAGCTATTAGAAAACCAATTTTATGATAAAGTTCTCTCTCATTAAACCACTCTTGAAATCTTTGAAAATAATTTTTAATTTCTATCCATTCATCACTGATAGTTTTTTCTGTCTTATTCTTGAATTTTTTGTTAAAGAACCGAAAGGTAGAGTAAATGTCGTCTTTATCGCTGTCCTCATTCATGAGATTAAAAATTAATTCTATTCTGTTTGTTAGGACAGCATCACCACATATAAAATACCACAACATATCATTTTGTAGATCCCGTTCGATATGATCCCATTCTGTAGAAATTTCCAATTGTTTTAGGCGTACTTTATCGTCTTTATTATTTTTAAAGTTCGAACTATTCAAAAATAACGCCTTAATTAATTCGGCATTAGTTAGCGGGATTTTCCCTATATTGATGCGCGTAAATATTGCGATTGGATCAATTTCAATACTTTCATACCATATCACCTTGGTATTAAATTTAAATTTCGATTGAAAATTTGTTCTATCGAAATTATCTTTCGAAAACCAATCGCAGATAGTTTTATACGCACTTGAGATATAAAAAAAATCAACGTTATCATCTACAATTTTATTTTTTTCCAGCTTTTTTAAGAACTCATGTGAATTTTTTCTAGTTTGATAGTCTAATTTGAATATAGGCTCTTGATTTTCTTCAGTATATAGCTGATTTAAGAAGTAAAGCACCAAATAGATTGTAGTAAGTCTTTGCTGACCGTCAATAACTTCATATTGCTGGTTCGTATTCGAGCGATCCTTAGGTTTTATGACAATAGGTTGTAGGCAATACCACGTTTTATCATCACTGCCGTTAATTTCTTTAGGAGTAAAATTAGAAATATCATCGAGCAACTCAGTGACTTCTTTTTCGCTCCATCTATACCCACGCTGGTAAGACGGAATATAAAAATTCAATTCACAAAGTTCATTTATTGTTTTAAGCGTTAAAATATTATCCATTTACCCACCTTTCAATAACTCCTTATTCAATGTAACAACCTTCAGCAAACCAGATACAGTCAAACTCAAAGTTTTACCTCAAGCGTCCGCTAAGGGTCGACTGCCACCATCATAACTCTCAACGTACCCATGCCCCCAACAACCTAACTCTACTCATCACCCACCTTAATAATGCGCCTCTTCATGATGCTTGCATTTGGCAATAATATAACCAAATTAGCCCCCATGCAGTTGCGAGACAGCACGCTCTTCGGACCAAAACAGATGCCACTGGCGAATCAATTCCAGGTTTCTTTTGGAAAACCATTTAATGCCAGGAAATTCCACCACTCTTTCATCTACCGGCTCAGCTTCATTAGCGACATCATTGGCCAACGCTCGCAACTCCCGCATTGAAATCCCATCCACCGAGTGGCTGCCCTGTGTCGCATTCGCTTTTATGTGTCCGCAGAATTCTTTATACGAAAACTCACCTTCAGATCATTCATCCACGAGGGTTTAATCAATCCGTCGTGTTGCAAACGTCCGACAACGATACCGGGATGAATGCCGAGTTTATTCGCGAATCTTTTAACCTCAGTCTTGTTACGCAGGGCGGCAAGCTCATATTTATACTGCGGCTGTATTAACCAATCACCCGCCCAGGTATTAGCCTCATGCTCATTTTGATCTGTCGTTTGACCCGAATTGGGATCATCGAGATAAACGGACTTTTTTTCATCCTTGTTATTCGCATGTAGAAAAATATGTGCCGATTCATGAAAAAAGGTGAACCAAAATTTGTCATTCGTCTTTCCATAGAGAGAAAGCTGAATAAGCGGCCGGGTTGGACTGAGCCAGCGGGCAACACCACTGACGTGCGCACGCGGAATAGCTGACACAATGACGAAAGCAACTCCCGACTCATTTAAAAGCTGACGAAGCTTGGGTTCAAACTGCAGTGGAGTTTCTCTGGTAAATTGGCGAATAGTTTTAAGCGCCAGCTCAAATTTGGCACGATTATATTTAGAACCCTCTGGCGCTCCAGCCTGGCGTTCCCCCATGCGTAACCAGGCGGAGATAGCACCAACATCACTCTGTTCTTCACGGCTACGGCGAAAACTATACTGCATACCACCATAGTGATTACGCCACTCATCCGGCGATGCAACACCAAAAAAACGTAGACAAGCCCCCACTAAAGAGGGCTTAGCTTTAGCATCAATACGGCATTTTGTAATCGCTCCAACAGCCATCAACTCCCTGAGCGGAAGTTCATCAAGCCAACCGATCCAATTAGCATGGGTTTGAGCCGCCGCCAAACGGGCACAATGTTCACGATACTTGGCTTCGCGGCTCAGCCAAAAACCGACCGAGCTACCGAGAACTCGCTCCAGTTTCAAGGCAGCGTCCTCAGAGAGCGGCACCTTCCCATTGACAAGCTGATTGACGTGTTTGGGGCTATAACCCAACCGCACAGCCAGCTCAGCCTGAGTCCAGCCGCGCTCTTCGATAAGATCGAGAATGGTCTCCCCAGGAGGGGAAACCCAGTCTGGCGCGAACGGAGCACTCAACTCAGTCATGGTAATCCCCTATATATTCAATACTTACAATAGTGACCTGGGACCAGTCGATGCCACCATCAGCATATCGAGGACAAGGATCGTTGGCCGGAGCAAATACCAGACGCCAACCACCGGCCAAGTTTAGTGCAAACTGGCCAGCCCGGTCTCCTTTCAGAGGGTGAGGATTACCTGCTGGCAGTTCAGTAACCACCGAAGCAGCCTCTAAATCGCTCAAGCGAGCACACAGCTTACGCGCACAAACCGCCCCAAGTTTTTTCTCAGCAACAGCCCGCTCCTCGCACAATCGGCGGAGTTTTTTGTCCTTGAACCTAATTTCCAAATCGGCCTAACCCTATCAAGCTTTACCTATTAGGTAAATTTATATCTTTTGAAAAATGAGCGGAGAAATGCGAACGAGACCCCCCAGACCCTATACGCCACTCGTCTCAAGACATTCGGCAAGCCTCTCTTTCACGTCAGCTGTTAGTCGTTTTATTCCGACAAACCCCGCCATGGCAGCAACCTTTTCATCCCGCGACCCAACATTGAGTTCCATCTCGCTCGCCAAAACTCTCAGCTCCTGAATACAAATTTCATCCACCGCCCGCGCACCATTTTCTGAATAACGGAAATGTGACCATTGACTGGTATCACTCCCTTCCGGCCAAAAGAACTGCCCTATCTCTTCTGTGGTGCTGGGATAGCGTTCTTCAGCTAACAGATAGACTCGATCACGAATACGTTTGCCGGTACGGGCCCAGCCGTGGGCACGGGCGATACGTTTGGCGAGTACGTCTTCACGGATTGGGCCTTCAAGCTTGATGACGTGAGCAATCATTGCTTTGAGCGTGACGTCATACCTCGCGTCTAAAAAAGCATCGGGATTGACTTGCTCAACAGTTTCAGTGGGGTCGGCTTCGATAAAGAGATTTTGGCCGAAGATGTCGTGCGCTATGGCATTAACATTATCACTTTCCGCTGGTGTCGCCACGGCAACATTGCCTGCCACCAGCGGCTCGAGCTCTGTATTTACCTCGATGCTTGCTTCAGGTTTTTCCGCAATCTTGGCGGCGGCAAGTTTTTCAATCTCTGCCCGTTTGGCCCGCTGTTGCTCTAACAGGGTTTGCAATTGCGCGTGTACTTTATCGAGTGCGCCTGCGGCATCATGCCACCAGTCGGTGGACCAAATACGCACGATCTCCCAACCCAGGCCGCGCAGTACCTGTTCGCGCAATTTGTCACGGTCACGGGCAGTCGCCGAACGATGGTAGGTTGCACCGTCGCATTCGACACCGGCAAGGTAACGGCCCGGTGCGTCGGGATCGACCACCCCGAGGTCAATGCGAAAAGAGGAGACACCGACTTGCGGATGCACTTGCCAACCTTTGCGGCACAAAGCATCGGCGACGGCCTCTTCAAACGGACTGTCGTAATCGCCAATAGAACCTGTGACGGCTTCCGCCAGGGCGCGGGCGCCGCGCTTGGCAAATTCCAGGAAGTGTTTGAGATCATGCACCCCTTTGGCCTGGGTGCGAGAGAGGTCGAGTTGTTCCGGACTCAGGCTGGAGAATACTCTCAGCTCGTGACGGGCGCGGGTAATCGCCACATTCAAGCGTCGTTCGCCGCCATTTTTGTTCATGGGGCCGAAGTTCATGGAGACCTTGCCGGTGAGATCTGGCCCATAGCCGATGGAAAAATACATAATGTCACGCTCGTCACCCTGCACACTTTCCAGGTTTTTGACGAATACCGGCTCCAGTGCATCTTCGGCGAAGTAGGGTTCGATCTCGGGATGTTGGCGACGGGTCTCGTCTAGCAGGTCTTCAATCAGGCGCTGCTGTTCTGAGTTAAAGGTCACTACGCCAATGGTGAGTCCGGAGGCTTGAAATTGGTGATCACGCAGTCTGCCGACCAACTCATTGACCAGCGCTTTGGCCTCGGGTTTGTTGATACGGGCGCCGCCTTTTTCGTACACGCCATCTTTCACCCGTTGGAAACTCACGGCGCGGTCGTCGGTAACGGGTGAGGGAAAGGTAACCAACCCACCTTTGTAGTAACGATGATTAGAAAATGCGATAAGGCTTTCATGCCGACTGCGGTAGTGCCAGTTGATTTCCATTGTCGGCAGGTTGGCTCCGATGCATTCATCGAGAATGCTTTCCAGGTCGGTCTCTACATCTTCATCGATATCATCGTCACCGCCGGATGCACCGCGATTGAAAAACGAGGTGGGCGGTAGCTGTTTGGGATCACCCACCATCACCACCTGTTTGCCACGGGCGATGGCACCAATGGCATCCCACACAGGAATCTGCGAGGCCTCATCAAACACCACCAGATCAAACAGTGCCATTTCCGCCGATAGATATTGCGCGATGGAGAGCGGACTCATCAACAGGCAAGGTGTCAGCTTGGTGATAGTCTCGGGCATCAAGCCAATCAGTTCGCGTAGCGGCTTGTGGGCACGCTTTTTCTGCATTTCGCGACGTAAAATACCCCACTCTGATTTTTTCGTGACACTATCCTGATCCGGCAGGTCGGCACACAAACCCGCGTGAATGTATCTGCAGGTAAGGTCGGTAAAACGATCATCCAACGCTCTGAAATCAACAATGCGTTTTTCGTGTTCGGCAGAGACAAATCCACGCAACACGTCATCACCATCGACAACGGTGTTGAGCCACCAGCGGCAGTAATCAGTCTCAAAGGCATCGCGCACCTTGCCCAATTCAATAGCGCCTTGCTCAATACCTAACACCAGTGGTTCCAAGCCAACACTCACCGCTTCGTTGCGCACCTTACGCCAGGCACACCAGGCGTGCAGTTTGGGTTGCATGGGTGGAATAGCCGCGCACAATTCTGCAATACCTGCCGGACTGTCTCCTGTACTGCCCCCTGTGTTACTCATCATCGTTGAGATTTCTGCACCCGCCTTGGCGGCGAAATTTTCCAAGACTGAGTTAAATTCCGTCAGCGCGTTGATGTATTGATTACCTGCGCCAGTCACTGGCCCTGCCGCATCGAGTAGTGCATTGCCGTCACCCAGCAGTTTTTCCATGGCTGATTTGATGGCGCTTTTGATGCCACCAAGGGTATCGGCATCGGCCGCCAGGGCAGCTATTGCTTCAGAAATGGCTTGTTGAAATTGCTGTGCCTTTTGTGCTTCTTCCAGGCGTGTTTTCAGGCCGTTCCACAAGCCCGATGTTTTGCCACCCAGGTCATCAAGCTTGCTAAGCTCTCTTTCCAAATCACGAAGTTGTTTAATTCGCTCCAGGTCAGCAGCCACATCGATTTGATGTTTGCCTTGGATATAACCCGCCAACACTTTACGTACGCCCCGTTGGCCCAACCAGCTCATGGGCCAGAAAGAGTCGCTGGCTTTTTGCCACTGAGCACCCAGGTTGTCCACATCTAACTGGACGATCTCTTCACGATAGGGAGCAGACAATTGTAGGAAAATTTGTTGATGTTGTTTCACCAGTGACACACCGTTACCCAAATCTTCCATCAAGCGGCGGATGTCGGGGCGCAACACAAATTGCCAGTCATAACCGGATGCCTGTGGCAGTGTCTTTGCCAATAATGACAGGCCACTTCTGGTGCGATCATCCAACCCACTGATAGTCAGGCCTGCAGCCTTGGCAAAAGCACTAGCGGAGACTTCCAGTTGTTTGGCTTTGGGGATCAGTTGTTGTGCAGTTTGAATAATCTCCTGCTGCCAGTAGGGTGACCATTCATCGTGGCTAATCTGGGCCAGAGGGCTGTGGGCGATGCTGCCCACTTCGTGGGCGTTTACATCGAGCCGCTCGGCTAGATCTCTTAACTGGTCAAGCGCATCGATATCGTGCATATCGGCCGAGGGCCACTGTAGACCCAGTTCAGCATAGTGCTGGCCCGACAAAATCTGACCAATAGCTCGATAAGCAGTGAGACCGTTGTGGCGTTTACTGTGCAGTTGTTTGACGAAGCCATTAAGCTGGCCGCGCAGGGCTTTGAGTTTTTGCGCCTCCCGCTGCCACTCCTTGGCATCCACTTCACCCTTGGCACCCCAAGCTCGACCAAGTTGTTGCAATACGTCCAGTTTACGCGCCTTGCTGGAGTGCAGTTCCAGACAAAAATCACCCAGGCCCACATCGCGTAGACGGCGGTAAACCACATCCAGGGCGGCGATTTTTTCGGAAACAAACAACACCGTTTTCTGTTCCGCCAGACATTGGGCAATAAGGTTGGAGATGGTCTGGCTTTTGCCGGTACCGGGTGGACCAATCAACACAAAGTCTTTGCCCTTAGCGGCGGCCATAATGGCAGAAAGCTGGGAGGAATCGGCGGGGAGTGGGCAGAAGGTCTCTTCTGGGCCGTGATTGTCGTCCAAGGTTCTCGGTTCTGGAAAACCAATGCTACTTAGATAGGGGTCTCGGGGCGTGTCGATCAAGTGACGTACAACGGGATTCTGTTTCAACTGATCGGTACGATCCACTAAATCTTTCCACATCAGATGTTTTGCGAAGGAGAAAGTGGAAAGAATGACGTCTTCAGACACCTCCCAGCCTTTAATCTCTTTCACGGACTGGGAGACCTGTCGCCAAATACCGTGAATATCCAGGCCGTGCTCATCCTTGGGTAGCTCGCCGTGAGCAACGGGCAGCTCTAGTTCAAAATCCTGCCGCAGCATTTGCACCAAGGTGGGGTTAAAACGGGCCTCGTCGTCATGCAGGGTAAAGCTGAAACCTTCGCGCATGCTTTTACGATTGAGTACGACCGGAATCAGAATCAGCGGGGCACGAAATTTTTTGTCATCGTTGTTTTTACGGCTGTTTTCACGGTTCCAGGTGAGAAAGCCGACGGCAAGAAACAAAGTATTAGCACCACCCTCCGAGAGCGTAGCGCGCGCTGTTCGGTAAAGTTCAGTCAGGCGCGTATCCAGCTCTTTAGCCTCGAAGGGCACGAGGACTTCGTCGCGACGCAGTGCATCAAGTGCGTGCTGTTTGTACAAGTCTTCGTTCGTACGTGATTCGTGAATAGTGCGATCACGAGCATCAGTACCTGTCATTAACTCGGGCCGAGGTTTTAGCCGAAGTGTATTGCCACCAGCCAAGCGATCTTCCAGCTGGCCAGGATCAGGGGCATCCAACTTAATCGCCCGCTTGCTGGCTTTGAAATTGAGCAGATTGTTACGCAGTGATAGATCCAACAACTTGCGTTGCCACATATCGAGTCGGTCAGTGGGCTTGGAAGAGGGCTCTTCTGTACGGCGAATTTCCTCATCGGGCAGATCCGGAGCTTCATCAAAAACCGGTTCCAATTCTTCCTGGGGTTCGTCTGTGGGTACAGCAACAGAGGCATCTCCGGTAGCCAGAGGCTTTATTCGCTGCATTCTGGCCCGTTTGATGTCCACCGCCAGCTCGAACTTCGCTTCTTCCTCTTCGGAGATCTGCTTTTCGCCTTGTTCGATGGCACGCTTGAGCGAGAGGGTAGGCCGCTGAGTTAATAAGGTAGTTTCAAACACGATCAACTCTTTGAGCTTTACCCGTTTTCTCAGCGCAGTAATGTCATCGACAATGACCGTAGAAAACTCTTCTTCCTTTAACCAGACACCGGCAAAGGCATGACCTTGGGTAAAAACGATAATAGGATTCAAACCACACTGTTCCAGCACGGCGCAAATCAATAACGTGGTATCCAAACAGGTCGCCAGCCCTGCATCGGCAATTTGGCTGGGGGTACGAATCTTTTGACCCGTCCGTTCAAAGCTGGCGGGCGGCTGCGCATAGTCCAGCCCCATAGAACCGATGGCTGCCCAGATGGCTGAGGCCAATTCCCAGGCACGTTTGGGTCCACCCGTGTACCCATCCAACGAAGCCTCTTTTTTATAGTGGCGCAGAATCGCCGCCGACTTTTTCAACAACCGCTCGACCAGAACTTCATTCGGTAAAACATAAGCAGCCACCATCTCAGGCATGTGGCCTACACCACCCCATTGGTTACGGGGTAGCAGTTCAATATTTTTCTCAAAGTCAGCAATGAGTTCGTCTTTATCCGCCAGGGTTAAGGAGACCTGCACCGATTCCGCCTCATTCAGTCTCGCCAACATGGCGCTGTCTAGCTGGAGGTCACGTTCCGAAATATGAAATTTCTGCCCCATGGAAATCGCATCGATATGCCATGTTTTGGTTTTGATGAAAGAGGGCGAGGAGCTGAGAGTTAACTTCAGATGACTTAAATCCCGATCACTGTCGTTGACTACCGCCAACTCCAAGAGAATGGGGACAGAGTTTTGGAAAAAGGCCAAATTGAATTTTGGCGCGAGTGCTGCGCTGATGCGAACAGAGTTACTTGTTGTTTTAGAGTCATTAGAAGACTCTGATGCGGTCACCGATTCCATGTGTTCCCCTAACACCTTATGTTTTTTTTATTATCTATTTATATCATACGGGAAATATTCACCCTAGTTTTTCGCTAAATCCTCAGCCTTAAGGTGCGTATAGCGCTTCAGCATCGCCAAATCTTTGTAGCCGGTGTGACGTGGTCTAATTGATTGATACAACCCACAGTTAAGGATAATTAACTGGACAATCGAAATGCTAGCAAGAAAAAAATATTTAAAAGAATTTAAACTGGATGCCGTCAGTCTGGTTACAGAATAAAACTATACCCGCTCAGAGGCCGCAAAAAGCCTGGGCATTAATCCCAATATGCTGGGTCGCTGGGCAAAAGAATCAGCGTCAGATGATGGGCACGCTTTCCGCGGCAATGGCAAGTTAACACCGGA
>Ga0316202_10002314_pt1 | contig 12715 bp, 11 predicted proteins | sample 3monrhotite_MG_FD_204934 | JGI IMG/M metagenome (GOLD analysis project Ga0316202, IMG submission 204934) | Microbial mat bacterial communities from mineral coupon in-situ incubated in ocean water Damariscotta River, Maine, United States -... | ecosystem: Environmental > Aquatic > Marine >... | reverse complement strand
TCAGCGTGAAGTGACCATCCAGAAGCAACCTACAATATTGTTCCTTTGCCGATTGCAATTGCTCAAGCAATGCCACCTGGTTATCGGAGACATCACTCACACGTTTCTCTTTATCGATTCTCCGTCCATGGGCCGCGATCAGGGAGCTTGCCGTTTCGCATTGATAGCCAAGCGGACCGAATGTCTTCTGGCACATAGTGCTTTTTCCCACACCATGAATGCCTCCAACAAAAAGCATCGAGGAAGGCACAGCAGGTACCTGGGCTTGTCTCTTCGAAATCAATTCGACATCAGCATGATCCAGATAATAAAATGACTGCGGTGGCGTTTTCTGACCGGTCAGTTCACTTAGTTCCATAGGCGTTGTCATCTCGTACACATTGCCAAGCACAAATGCGCTGGCACTGCGTTGGCCTGAAAAATAATCGCGATAGAATCGGCGTGAAATTCCCGAACCATAGGCAGTCTGATTCCAGATGCGCGATGGCGCACCAACCAGACAGCTGGCTACTTCAACAACGGCGAGAATCTTTTTCACCGGCGCGGTGCAATACAGCACCAGATGAGAGACATCCTTACTTGGGATTACCTTGCGATATTCGAATACCTTATTGCCGGCAAGTATGTTGGATACATGCTCAGGATGGATTGAAACCAATGCGTATCGACTCATCAGTTCAGTCCTCTTCCGAAGCACTGTAGATATTGCTCATGTGTTATTTTCCTGATGCTTTGAATAGGTCCTTGTATACCAGACCGCGCAATAGCGCTTTGACTTACCGGAGGGAAACTTCGAATGAAGCGGAAAAGAATGACTAGAGTCTCACGCCGCAACCATTCTTCGACCTCTGTTCTTGAGTACACGGTTCGCTTGGATACTAAGGGAAGAACCTTGCCAACCTCTCGGCCACGATAGGTCTGCTCGACAACGCCAATGCATTCGACACTTTTCCGGTCATGGGTTCTGTAAAACAACAATAGGTCTCCAGGCTGAATCTGCGTTGTGTTCGCGTGGCAGATATAGGCTTTCTTTATAGTATTCGCTTGCGGGCTATACTGGCTTGGATCATGCGCGAATAAACCTCTGGCGTTGTCACTCGTGTCGGCGAAAAGGTCATTGTGATATTCAGGCTTGATTGGAATGATGAATTTACTGACTTCATCGGCATCCAGATAGTGAGGATAATACTGCATCGCATAAGTCAGCGACGGCATGTCAGGTGGTATCACATCTGGTTCTGACATCGTTTTGATATAGACGTCGTCCCTATCTTGATACTTGCCCGCGAATTCAAACCCATAGTCCTGGCACAATGAAACCAACAGTTCATGTTCCTTGCCATAGGTATGAAGGTAGACATACGGGATACCGTGTTCGACTGCATACTTGAAGGCAGAAAACAGCAGCCGCTCGCCCAACTTGCGTCCTCGCACACTTTCGCCGACCTTGAATGTACAAAGTTTCAACGTGTGTCCATTCAATGGGGAACCATCGTCAACGATTTTCGGGTGCTCCTCCTGCTTGTAAATGCAAATTGCCTGAACCGCTCCATCGTTATGAACACACCATGCCTTTCGATGATCGGCAGCCACGCCCCGATACCACTTATTGAAGCCATCATATCCGTCCCTCAGTGAATCGAAGAAAGGCTGATTAACATCAAACTCGTGAAGGAAGCGTTCTTGTATGCCAAATGGAGGAGGTTGCTCAGCAGCGGTTTGTGACTTGAGGAAGGCGAGAAACTGGTCAAGGCGGTGAACTTGTTCCTGGACTTGCGCCATCCTGGCCTTTTTATGGATATCCTTGTCGTTGGTAATCAGGAAGTGGACAGCACCTCGGCATAAGGCGTGCAACAGGAGATTATCTATTCGATCATTATCGCTGGTTTGTCTCCATCCATATTGCTGCAGTTCTTCGCTCGATAGTGGTGGCGGTGAAGGGATGGTCTGGTATTGCTTTAAGCGAGATAAAACAATGTCTCGCCTTTGCTCATCCTTATCCCGCTGAATGTCCTCTGCTTGATTGGGGTGGATATACAAAGCATGCCCATTTTGCTCCGACATCCGCCGCATCTCAGCCAATGCCGGATCAAGCATTCGGGCTGTATCTTCCAAAGGAATCAGGATGTTGGTGTCGATCAGGATATTCATAGCTTACCCATGCGAATATGCCATGGACTTAGAGGTCAAATGCGGCTGCACTGACTGAATTGGACGGCTGCAAGCCGCCCGCAGGGCGTGAGACATGATGTCTCACGTCAATCTTCCCTGTCACAGCCGCTGTGATCAACGCAGAGCGCCTTTCCTTGAGGAGTTCGATGCTCTTTACGGTTTTCTCCACCAGCGCATCAATCCGCCCAGATTCGCGGTCGAGAAAGGCGGCGATGGTTGTTTGCTCGGATGCGTTTGGAAAAAGAACCTCAATCTCATTCAGCTTCTCGGCGGTAAGGTGCGCTATGGAAAGGCGGTTACAGAGAACATCAATTGCACCTGCACTCTTTATACTGTTCAGCAAGTAGTTAAGGAATGAATTGCTGTTTTGCCTAAGCAGACGAATTCGATTTATTGAGTTCTGAAAATATGCCTCTGGTAACTCGTCAGACCAAATTGCACTGCGGCCAACGTCACCGCCTTCACTAACGAGGAGGTCGCCGCAAGAAAGCCGTAACACTTCCGTTTCAATCGGCGCAAACCACATTTCTTTCACGTCACACACATCAATGCCTGAAGGCTGGATATTTGATGCTCTCATATAAGGAAGCAGTCGATCGACTTCACCTTTAGCGGAAGGCTGAAGCATTTTCCCAAGTTTAACCGAATAACCGCGCTTCAACTTGGTTACATCCCAATGCTCTGGCACATCGCCCAGCCACTCCACGCCGGATGGCTTGTATTTCGGGTATGGCTTGAGATGGCTCATTTCGTCGCTCCTTTCCATATTGGCAGTTCCCGCCAGTTCTCGGGGAAGCCCATGCTCGCCAATGACACTTCTGGATACTTTTCCAGCAAGTCTTCCAAACGTCTATGCCAGTAACTATCCGGACTGATATGGCGCATCAGATGCGCAAGCATGAGCAAGACGACGAACAGTCGGCGCTCAGGATGCGGCCGATCGGAATGGGGCGCTGGCCAGCTCCAACATGCATTTCTGGGAAGCTTTGGAGGGATTGCCAGCTCCCGGTTCCAAAGGCGGGCGTGGTGCGCACAACAATTGCGAACAAACGTGAATGTATGCAGCCAGGAACCGAGCACCTCCTGGGGAAGGTTGAATCGTCTGGCGATTTGCTTTCGGTCTGCATCGCGGGCAATGCCTTGATAGAGGCGTGATAGCGTGCCCAAACTCAACTCTTCCAGTACCGCCCAAGAGGGAGGAAGCTCGGGCGAATCGTAGGTCTGGGCATAAAAGCGGAAGTAATTATCTCGCTTGCGCCGTTCAATGCGCTGCTGCTTGATGGTGTCGGGAACCCTGCTGTGTTCTACGCGGCTTTTCTCTCGCTGGAAGTGTCCACGCTCTTCATCCATCTTGCTGCTCAAACCCGCGATCAGGCGGGAGTGATTGTAGCTGTCCTTAAAATGTTCGCGTTTCAGGTACCAATGAGGATCATCGTATTTAGAGGCCATGGCATTGCTGATACATGCTCGGGCTGCCACCTCCACTCGATCCATTGCATCCATGACCAGGTTGCGTAATTCACGATCAAAACGATAAAGCGTGACGATGTCAGCCAATGTGCTTCCTGTCTGGAACCGGTGATCAGGATTCTGCTGGAAGGGTCGCATGTAGGGGCTGAGGCGAAAGAGACTGACTACTTCCAGAAGTGCCGCAGCCCTGGTTTCATCACGGATGGAAAGCCCACGCTTCATCAGCAGTTCAATCTGCTCGGCAACGTTTAATGCAGGCTTATCAAACGGCCGCATGCCATTCTCTAGGCAATAAAAAACCCGCCGATTTGAGCGTATCAACCGAGGTTGACATAGGCTTGGCGGGTGTGTTGGTGCGAATCATAGCGGATGCCAGAGCAAAGTAGCAAACATTAAAGTAACCCGCCGCGAGGTGGAATGTGTAGCTAGCAGCCTCACTCGGTTACCGCCTTGAGCGGGGATTCAATCTCGTCCTCGACCTGCTTCAGCTCGGCATCGATCTTGGCAAGCGGCACGTTTTCGTAGTCGCGCAGAATATCTGCTACCGCCCATATTTCGTTCGCAAGACTTTGCTGATTCACGCGACCCTCCAATCTGATATTGTACAAAATAGAGTAGCCCCGAAAAAATATAGGCGGCAACTTAAAGCGAGATGCTCTTGACCACCCAAAGCTCGTCATCCAACATCTTCAGCCCAAGCGGATAGAGGCCGCGTGGGCATGGGCCAGCCATACACTCGCCCGTCGTTGGTTCAAAAAGCGCCCCATGTGTATGACAAAGCAACATCGCACCATCTTCAGAAAAAAACTGATTCGGCAACCAATCCAGAGGCGTTCCCACATGTGGGCAGTGGTTGCGGTATGCATAGTATTTTCCAGCCATACATACCGTAAAACCACCCTCTTTCATGGTCAGTTGCTGCTGCTCTCCCAATTGATTCTTAAAGGAGGTACAGACATCAAGCGGAAAACTGATCGCCTCGCCTTCCAATGGCGCATCAATGCGCTGCCATAGCTCGCGCTGCCCCACTCAGCCAATCTCACGGGCTTGTTCAATCGCGCGTTCGTAAGCCTCCATAGACTTAGGATACTCCCCTTTTTGCGCATACCATTGTGCCTGTGTCTGCCAAAACAGCGTATCCGATCTGCGTTCCAAAAGCTCTGAAAGAGACTCTTGCGCCAAGCCATCCAACTTCGCTGCATGCGCCAAAACAGCACTCAGCCACTGCAATGCATCGCTTCCTTTGACTTTCTCAATGCGTCGAAAGGCCGCCATCGCATCGCTCTGCAACATCTTAAAAGCGACTTCAGCGACCTTGAGATCATCATGTTTTTTCAGATGATTCAGCCAGATTTTCTCCGCCTCTTTGACATCACCTGCTTGCAAGCGCTGCTCGCCCAGCGCAATCACCAGATCAGGATAATTCGGCGCAATCCGCTCCGCCTGACGCAAATAGCTTGGGCTATTCTCAGGCTCTGCTTGCGCCAAAGCCAAGCATGTACGCACCTTTTGGGCTTGCAACCACGCATCTGAACGCAAGGGCTGCTTTGCCATACCGCTGAGTAATTCAAGCGCAGGCTTCCAATGTTTACCCTCAAGATAGAGATCCAACAGACGCACTTGAGCCAAGGGAGCATCGGGGTGAACATGCAACCACGCATCCAGATGCGCTTTGCGGGTGGCATCATCCACCAGCGCCGACCACTCAGGATCAGTCGCTAGGCGCGCTGAAAAAGCGGTGGTCAACGCATCTTGCTGCGCATGAGGAAGCGCCTGTGCATGGGGTGCGACACTCAGCACATCCAACAAGCTTTTCCCCCATTCGGGAAGCAGTGCACGCGCTTTCTTAAACTTCTTTTGCCCCGCATCACTGCGCATATCGACATACTGTGCCAACGCTTCCTGCAACGATTGCTCACGCCGCCTCACGCCGCCCGAACGCAAGGTTTGCCACAGCTGCCCAGGGCCAGCCATCAACGCCAAAACCAGCCGCTGCACCAACATCACCACAAACAGCAACACCAACACAAGAATCACAAAAGCACCTTGCTTGCTCTCAAATTGCCAACCCAGCGCCTCAATGCGCATACTCTCTTCAGCAACATCAGGAAAAAGCGCCAAGGTGATCGTCAGAAGAAGCGTCAATAACAGCAATAACTTCAGTTTCATTTAAGACTCCTTCAACCAATCACGCGCGCTCTGTTGAATGCGCCTTACATCCATCTGAATCGCCATGAAATCTTCGGGAATCATCCACTGAAGCTGCTCACTTTCGGGTAAGGTTGCATTGTGTTGCATGAGGTGTTGTGCAACATCCATGCGCACTTTTTTCCAAAGCGTTGCATCGGGCCACTGCTCCACATCCAATCCCTGTTTGATACGGGACAATAGATCACGCATGTGAGCCGCTTCGACATCTTCATGTTTTTGTGCGCGTTTGAGGCTGAACTTACTCAAGAGCCAATCCAATCCATCACTGGAAGATGAGCCAAAAATCTCAGGTAATAACTCTTGTTTCGATTCACTTGGCAAGGCGTAACTGCGCATCACCGCATCGATATTCTGCTGCCAACGGTTCACATCATCCAGACGCTTCTGCGCAAGATTCAACATCGCCGTGGCCTGCTCTCGCTGTGCATTGGAGAGCGATGGAAGCAGCGAAATCTCTTCCCAAGCCAACTGCATTTGCAACAGGTGTGTTGAGGGGTAGAGGACCCAATTCAAGCGTGAGTGCAGCTGCATTTTCTCCACAGAGAGCTGAGCTGCACGAACCTGCGACTGCGTGGCATGCAGCGCTTGAATATCACCCGATAAATTTTGCAGCTCATCTTGCAAGCCGCGCACCGATTGCAAATGATCTTGCAGCGCAAGCATATTCGCATTCAGCCGCTCTAACTCAGGCATCGGCATGATCGCTGACGTTTGCTTCAAGGCAGCGTCCATCGGCTGACTCGCTTCTGTCACCTGTTCGCCCTCTGGTTTCGAAAATGGTTTCGAAGAAGGTTCAGCAACTTTCTCCACAGGCGTTGTCGGTATCATATTCACCAATTGAATCGGTGCGGCGGGCCTTTGAAGCCATACGCTCAACCACGCCTCTGGTGCGAAGCGCATCGAAACCAAGGTCAACCCACAGCCCAACAACACCCCGAAAAGAAGCCACAACCATGACCATGATCTCACTGCTGCAACGGGAGCTGCTTCTTTGATCTCAACCTTTTCCCCATTTTGAAGCTTCTCGCTATCAGCTTTGACCGCTTGCTCAACGACATCTTGTTTCGAATCTGCCATCATATTCTTACTCCTCACTTAGCCAGCGAGCCACATCCAGTGCGTGATACGACAAAATCAGATCAGCTCCCGCTCGTTTAAAGCTAAGCATCGTCTCAAGAACCACCCGTTTCTCATCAATCCAACCATTGGCGGCCGCCGCTTTCACCATCGCATATTCACCTGACACATTGTACACCGCCATAGGCAACTGCGTGGCATCTTTCACTTCACGAATGATATCCATATAAGCCAAGGCGGGTTTCACCATCAACATATCGGCGCCTTCCTGAACATCCAAAAGCGCCTCTTTGATCGCTTCACGGCGATTGGCTGGATCCATCTGATAAGTCGCACGATCACCAAAAGAGGGCGTTGAATCGGCGGCATCACGGAATGGACCAAAGTAACCCGAAGCATATTTCACCGCATACGACATAATCGGCACATTCGTAAATCCAGCGTCATCCAGACCCGAACGAATCGCACCAATCATCCCATCCATCATGCCAGATGGTGCAACGATATCAACACCCGCTTTGGCATAAGAGACGGCCTCTTTCTTAAGATTTTCAAGGGTTGCATCATTATCAACATCTTCACCACACAGCACGCCACAGTGGCCATGGCTGGTATATTCACAGAAGCAGCTATCGGCAATCACACAGAGATCAGGGCAAGCCGCTTTGGCTGCGCGAATGGCACGCTGCACAATCCCCTCATCATCCCAACCCGATGCGCCGATCTCATCTTTCTCCGTGGGAATACCAAAGAAGATCACACCCGACAGCCCCGCAGCTTCGACTTTTCTCACCATCGCAGGCACATCAGCAAGCGGAATGCGCGTCACCCCAGGCATACTTTTCACCGCTACCGCTTCGCTGATCGCTTCATCCACAAAAATCGGATAGATGAAATCATCCACCGAAAGGGATGTTTCACGCACCATACGACGAATGGCAGGGCTTTGGCGCAGGCGGCGCGGGCGAATGGTCAAAGAGGGTAGAGACATAGGTGAACAACTCCGTTGAGAAAAGTAATCAGCCAAACCATCCAACATCGAGGCAAAGCTGGTCTGTTTGGCGATAAACTGCACCTTCATCCCCAACTTGTCAGCAGCATCGGCCACTTGTTGGCTCATCGCTACCAGACAGGCTTGATTGGCCACCTGAAGATTCTGAATGCGTTGAAGGTAGTGCTCCGCACTCTTGGCACTGCCCAGCAGTACCGCATCCACCTGCGCCTCACGCAGCATCAAGATCATATCATCGCATGGTTCCTCTGGGCAGCTCATGCCATAGCTCATCACAGTCTCGACAACGACACCCTCTGCCTGCAACGCTTCGCTCAGCAGCTCACTCCCCTCTTCGGCACGAAAAAAGAGCAGTGACGTTGGTTGACCTTCCTGCTGATAAAGCTCAATCAAACCCTGCTGTGATGATAGTTCGGGGATAAGATCAGGTTCAACAGCGTGTTGGCGCAATGCTTCCGCAGTTTTCTCACCCACCACCGCAATGCGACAACCTTTCAGGCAAGACGAAAGTGGTATCCCACACGATGCTGCTACAGCATCCACGCCGTTGGCACTGGTAAAAAGAAGATCACTGAATTGATCCAGATGCTGCAATGCCTGTTGAATGTTCTCAGTAAAGATGCTCGTCTTCATACAGGGGAAAGCGATCGCTTCGCCCCCCATCGCTTCAATCAGATCTGCTGTCGGTTGAAATTGGTGACGCGCTCGCGTCACCAGAATACGACGACCCGCCAAAGCGTTGCCGTTGTTCATGTTAAATGCGACTGGCGCGATGCCTCAACAGGTGATCGGCCAGCACCATGGCCAACATCGCTTCAGCAATCGGTACTGCACGAATACCCACGCAAGGATCATGGCGACCTTTGGTGACGATCTCTGTCTCATGCCCCGCAATATCAATGGTCGGACGCGGTGTCAGAATGGAGGAGGTCGGCTTGAGTGCCATGCGTACACGAATACGATCGCCATTGGAGATACCACCCAAAATGCCGCCCGCATGGTTGCTCTGAAAACCGGCGTTGCGAATCGCATCCCCAAAGGCGCTGCCCAACACCTCTACACAGGCAAAACCATCACCAATCTCTACGCCTTTCACCGCAGGAATGGACATCATCGCTTTGGCAATATCAGCATCCAGCCGATCAAAAATGGGCTCTCCCAATCCTGCTACCATACCGTGTGCTTCAACACGCACCGCAGCACCAATGGAGTCGCCTGTTTTGCGCAGTCCATCCATAAACTCCGCCATCTGGATCGCCGCATCGGCATCAGGGCAGAAGAATGGGTTGTTTTGAATTTCACTCAGTTGGAATTTCTTAGGATCAGCACGATGTGGACCAATTTGATCCACCCAACCGACAATGGCGATGCCGGACTGCGCCAGCAACTGTTTAGCCACAGCACCAGCAGCCACACGCACCGCCGTTTCACGCGCTGAAGAGCGACCACCACCGCGATAGTCACGCCGTCCATACTTATGAAAATAGGTATAATCGGCATGACCCGGGCGGAACTTATCTTTGATATCCGAATAGTCTTTGCTGCGTTGATCGGTGTTGCGAATCAACAAGGCAATAGGGCAGCCTGTCGTCACCCCTTCAAAGAGACCTGAGAGAATCTCCACTTCATCCGCTTCACGGCGTTGTGTGGTGTATTTGGATTGCCCCGGTTTACGGCGATCCAAGTCGGGCTGAATATCCTGCTCAGAGAGCGCAATACCCGCAGGACAACCATCCACAATGGCGACCAGTGCTGCACCATGCGACTCCCCAGCAGTTGAAACACGAAAAATATCGCCAAAACTTGAACCCGACATGCCAGCGCTCCTTATTCGATCCCTGGATCGCCTGCACCCACATGGAAGCCAGCATCCACATAGTGCACTTCCCCAGATACTCCTGAAGCCAGATCAGAGAGCAGATATGCAGTCGTGTTACCCACCTCATTCTGAGACACATTGCGCCCCAGCATCGAACCACGCGCACTCTTCTCCATCAACTTACGAAAATCGCCCACGGCCGATGCCGCCAAGGTGCGAATCGGCCCAGCGGATACCGCATTCACGCGAATACCATGCTGCCCCAAGTCTTGAGCCAGATAACGGGTGGATGCTTCAAGTGCCGCTTTAGCCACACCCATCACGTTGTAACCTGGCACCGCACGTTCAGCACCAAGGTATGACATCGTCACCATGCTGCCGCCCGCTTTCATCAACGGTGCTGCACGCTGCGCGCAAGCGATAAAGGAGTAAGCGGAGATATCCAGTGCCAAACGGAAATCTTCGCGACTGGTGGTTGAAAAAGGATTACGCAACGCATCTTTGTTGGCAAAAGCGATGGAGTGCACCATAAAATCAAGCTCTCCCCACTGCTCTTTCACTTTGGCAAAGAAAGCATCCAGCTGTGCATCATCGCTCACATCCAGCGATTCAATCAAGCTTGCCCCAGCCTTTTGAGCCAGTGGACGCACCCGCTTTTCCAATTGTTCACCAAGGTAGTTAAAACCCAATTCCGCGCCTTCGCGCTGACACACTTCTGCCACACCCCAAGCAATCGATTTATCATTGGCCAAGCCAAGAATCAGCCCTTTTTTACCTTCCAAAAGCCCCATGAACTACCCCTTTTCTTAATCTATAAAAAATTTTCGCCACCCTATCAGCCCAAAAAATAAATCGCACGCAGCGAGAAAGGGTTACTTGACAGCAGGGCGCGCACCTCGTCCCCGTTGCCCTGCACCACCTTGGCGACGCTGTTGCGCTGCCGCACCAGTTGGGCGACGACGCTGCTGCGGCTTAGGCTTAGGCAGATCCCGCTCATCCGCCGCAGCCTCTGCTGCCGTCGGTTCAAAACCCTCAATGATCACTTTAGGAATACTCTGTTTAATCAACCGCTCAATGCCCGCCAGTAATTTTTTCTCATCGCCCGACACCAGAGACATCGCCTCCCCAACATGGCCCGCACGACCTGTACGACCAATACGATGCACATAATCTTCCGCCACATTGGGTAGCTCATAGTTGATCACATGGGGCAGCTGATCGATATCCAAACCGCGTGCAGCAATATCTGTGGCCACCAACACGCGAATGGAACCACTCTTAAAACCCGCCAGCGCATTGGTACGCGCACTCTGACTCTTGTTACCATGAATCGCTGCGGCCTTAAAACCATCGCTCTCCAGCTGCGTTGTTAAACGATTCGCGCCATGTTTGGTCTTAGTAAACACCAGCACCTGCTTCCAATCGCCTTCACCAATGAGGTGTGCCAACAACTCACGCTTCTTCGCTTTGCTCACTGGATGCACCACTTGCGTGACTTGATGCGACGTCGCATTGCGCGCCACTTCGACAAATTGCGGTGAGCGCAGAAAACCTGCCGCCAACGTCTTAATCTCTTCTGAAAAAGTAGCTGAAAAAAGAAGATTCTGACGCGCTTTGGGCAGCATCTTCAAGACACGGCGAATATCGTGAATAAAGCCCATATCCAACATGCGATCTGCCTCATCCAAAACAAAGAACTCCACTTTGGAGAGATCCACTTCGCCCTGATTGGCGAGATCCAGCAGACGACCTGGCGTTGCCACCAAAATATCCACACCACGGCGAAGCTTTTGAATTTGAGGGTTGGCACCCACGCCACCAAAAATCACGGTCGAGTGAATCGAGAGGTGTTTACCATAAGTGGAAATACTCTCCGCTACCTGCGCAGCTAATTCACGCGTGGGGGTAAGCACCAGCGCACGAATCGGGCGTTTGCGCCCACGCTCAGGATGTGATTTTTGTAAAATATGGAGCATCGGCAGGGTAAAACCTGCGGTTTTGCCTGTTCCTGTTTGTGCGCCTGCAAGCACATCGTGCCCCTCAAGAATCACTGGAATAGATTTGGCCTGAACGGGTGTTGGCGTGGTATAACCTTGCTCTTCGACTGCGCGCAGAAGCTCACTGGATAGGCCAAGTTGTTGAAATGTCATGTATGTTTTATATCCGTTGCACCCGTTGAACACGAAATGATGAAGCCATCATTTTCCACTGAATGTGAGGTGCAGTATTGATTTAGAAGCCGACCATCAGTGGATGGCGGGAGCGGCACGCTGCGTTCATTTCTTGAAAGAACAACCCCTTTCACCGCTTCAGCCGTTCAAACCGCGCCGCAATCGCTCAATCAACTGATTCATGACCGCATGCATCTCAGTAAAGCTTACCTCAGCTTCAGATAAAATTCTCACTTCACGCTGCACATACGGCAAATCCACCAACTCATTCTCGCCATGCTCCACCATCATCCGCGCCGATGCTGGCGTTGTCTCCAGGTGACACTGCAAACCGAGCACCCGATCTCCCAAAATAAATGCCTGATTTCGACACACATCACTGCTCGCCAATAACTTGGCTTCCGAAGGCAGATCAAAGGTCTCACCATGCCAGTGAAATACCTGCAAAGATGGTGGCAACCAACCCCCTTCTTGGATTTCCAAAGCATGAATCGGAAACCAACCAATCTCCTTCTCACCGTTGGCATAGACCTTCGCGCCCATCACATCGGCGATCAATTGTGCCCCAAGGCAGATACCCAACACCGATTTACCCGCATCTATCGCCGCACGAATAAACCGCTTTTCCGCCACCAACCACGGAAAGTCCGCTTCATCATGCACACTCATCGGCCCGCCCATGATGATGAGAAAATCGAACATATCCTGATCTGGAAATCTCGCACCCGCTTCAAACAGCGGCGTGTGTGTCAACGTATCACCCGACTCACGCGCATAAGATTC
>Ga0316202_10002312_pt1 | contig 12723 bp, 8 predicted proteins | sample 3monrhotite_MG_FD_204934 | JGI IMG/M metagenome (GOLD analysis project Ga0316202, IMG submission 204934) | Microbial mat bacterial communities from mineral coupon in-situ incubated in ocean water Damariscotta River, Maine, United States -... | ecosystem: Environmental > Aquatic > Marine >... | reverse complement strand
CTCGGTCGAGGAAGCGTCCATCGGGGGGAGCTCCCACTTGGAGGGGAAGCACTCGTGGATGGTCATCTGGCGGACCGTGGTGATCATGTCGGGCAGCATGAGGTAGACCTGGACCTGCTTACGCTGGATGTTGCCCTTCTCGATCTCTTCACGCCACATGTAGAACTGGTCGACCTGCTGGTAGACGCGCTTGAGCTCGATGTCCTCGAAGGACGCGCGACCGGGCTGCTTCATCAGGTAGCGGTCGTCACCGTGCATGAACTCCATGGTCTCCGACGTCGAGACAACACCGGAGACCGAGATGAACTTGCTGTTCTCGACCGGAACGCCGTCGATCTCGACCTTGAAGTTGAACGCGCCGATGTAGCGATCCAGACCGTACTGAGGTGCACCTGCCATGATAGGCTCCGTGTTTTTGGGGTTCTTCTGCACACAAACACGTGGTGGCCGAAGACGCCGCTCCACATGTAGACTTTAGAATTAGAGAGTAAAAAGCCCCGCACAGGGCACGTAACCCGTGCGGGGAGTTGGGCGAGCCCGTAAGCCCACCCAGGCTTATCAGCCGATGCTCATCGGGGTCTGCTGGAAGCGGATGCGGATGAACTCAGCCGGGAAGACCGGGCGGATCTGGACGTCGACGGTCAGGAGACCGGCGCGGATGTCCGCCTCAGGGTTGTTCTCGCGGTCACACTGGACGGTGAAGGCATCCTGCCAGGAGGTGCCGTCGAGCATGCCCATGTTGTAGAGGCGGAACAGGAAGCCGGCGATGGAGTCACGCAGGTTGCCGCGCGTCGCGTCGTTGTTCGGCTGGAACACGGCCCAGTTGACCGAGTCACGGACCGAGCGCTCGACGAACAGGAAGAGGCGACGGACGTTGACGTAGTTCCACAGCGCGTCCGAAGCGACCGTGCGTGCACCCCAGATGCGGATGCCGGCGCCGGGACGGTGGCGGATGATGTTGATGCCCTTGACGTTCAGGGAAGCCTGCTCGCGGTCGGAGATGCTGGTGACCAGCTCTGCGACACCCAGGACCTGCTCGTTGGCCGGAGCCTTGTGGACACCACCACCAGCCTTCGTGTCAGTGCCAGCGATGACACCGGCGACGAACCCAGACGGGGGAGCGATGATGTACTTGTCCTTGAGACCGGTCGCCAGCGGGTTGTCGACGATCAGCCAGGGAGCGTAGCACGCGCCGTAGCCGCTGTTGTCGCGCGGGGTGCAGCGGTCGAGGACGACGTCAGCGGCGAAGCCACCGAAGCGCAGCTCGGAAGCGACGGGCTCGGCGAGAGTCTGAAGCTCTGCAACCTCGTAGTCACCGGGGTTGTTGCCGTTCTCTTCGGTGATCCAGCGGAACTCGTTGACCTTGACGCTCCGGGGCGGCTTGGTCAGGAGGTAGCGGGGTGCCTCGAGGACAGCGAACAGGTCACCGCGGCCTGCGGGGCCGGAGTACTCCAGGATGCCCTGCTGCCAGCCGATGCCGAGACCAGGAGCCGCGAGCATCGCGACGACGCTGGCGCCGTCGAAGGCCTTCTCGAGGAACTGGCGCTTGGCGACGGGGTACGAGCCGTCAGCACCCTGCAGAGCGACTGCCGGGAAGGCCGTCGCGCCACCGTTGCTGAAGAAGCCGACGATCGACAGCTCGAGGCGACGGATGCCGGGGTGGGCACGCAGCCAGTTCTGCCAGGCAGCCTTGGCCGTGCCGTTCATGCTGTCCCAGATGACCTCAGCCTTGTTCTGGGACATCTTCGGATCCGCCTCGAGGAGGATCTCGATGAACATCCGCTCGCCGTACTCCAGGCGCCAGCTGTGGAAGCCGTCCATGGAGGTGAACGACGGCGAGGTGCCGTGCAGGCGGTCGTGGATGTTGCCGATGTTCAGCGTGACCGGCTTGCCCTTGGGATCAACCGCACCGAGGTTACCGGTGTGCTCGATCTTGGCCTCGGCAGCGTAGGCCGAGATGAGCTGGACGATCTTGTTCTCGTCAGCACCGAAGGCGAGGTCCCACTCGGCCTTGTTGGTGGCCTCGTCGGTGGTGATGCTCATCAGCGCGCGGCTGACCGGGAAGCGGAGCATGTCACCCTTGTCCGAGGACATGGTGACCTTGTTGTCCGCGCCGCTCGGGGGACGGATGTCCCACTTGCCGGGCAGGATGTCAGTGACGAGCTTCTGGAAGTTGTTTCCACCAGCCGAAGGAGCGGCACCGCCATCACCCTTCTTGCCCTTTGCAGCCGGAGCGTCAGACGACTCGAGCAGCAGAGGACGGAACGCGAGGGCGCGGTTCCAGCTCTGCGACGGGTCACCTTCGGAGGGGCCGGGCAGGTACATGCCAGCCGCCTTCCCGCGGCCAGGGTAGAAGATGGTCGGGATGGTGATGACCGCGACGAAGCCAGTCTCGGTGGTCGAAGAAGCCTGAACCGGACGGGGTCCAGAAGAGATCTCCTCGATGTAAACACCGGGAGTGCGGTACTCGGGCATGTAAGGATCTCCGCTTAGGTGCGTGCTAGCCTTTCGGGAAAGCCCATCGACTACTGTGTTTCAGGGCTACTTTTCAGTGTCAGGCACAAATGGGGGTTGCACATCCATGGTCCCAGCGATTGTCCGCTGAGACAAGACGTGTCGCGCTCGTTTCGTCATTGCACCCGAATTGAGCGCAATCAGAGGATACTTGAAGTTTCGGAAGCCTCGAAGGACATCCCGGTGCTTCAGCGCGAACGGGCGAACCATTGACGTGCGTCCAAGACGCCGCGCCAGCTGGTGAGCCCCCTCCGAAGATGCCTTCATTTCCCACACCAGACCAGAGCGCTTGACCCGAAGGAGGTCAGCCCCGTTCTGTTGAGTTTGCTGCGATGTGGGAGTGGTTTTTGAGTCCATGTCCCGACAGCTGTTTGGAAAGAAGGCTTCTCTCAAAAGAGAGAAAGTGTCGTGCCGTAAGTTGGCTCTCTGCGAGTGAGCAGTATGCCCACCTGCGAAAGGCCGGACCCAACACCTACAACACCCTTCTCCGTCCCCACAACCCCGCCCCCCCACACCACACCACGAATCCCCAGCAACAGGCCAGGGGCTGCCAGCCTAAACACTGGAAATCACCCAACAATCACAAAACAGCGTGTGTAACAGAATCCACACATTCTCTCTGGAACATCACCGCCAACCGGGCGCGTTGCTGGTGCGGATCAGGCGCGCCGGCACACAAAGAGATGCCGATCAGCCATGAACCCTTGCCCCGTCAAGGCAACCGTAAAACCCTCATCTTCAGCCGCTGCTCGCACCTCGTCGAGGGTGTGCAGCCACAGCCGCTCCGTCGCCACAGAGCGCTGGACCCGCCCCCCCGCTCGCGCCAGCTGAAAGTGAAACTCCAGCACGCACTGCCGACCCTCCAGGCGCGGAACAACAACACGCCCGAGCTGAAAGCCCGGCGACACATATGTCTGGAGCCACGCCTCCCCTGAACCAAACCGCTCCGGTGTCACCCACGGCTCGATGAGCAGCACACCACCCGGACGGACCGCCCGCGCAAAGCTCGCGATGCCCTCCCGGAGCGCTGCGCCCGGCGCCAGATATCCCACTCCGCCAAACAGACAGAGCATCCCGTCCACAGGCTCCTGCGGCACAAAGCTCCGCATGTTCCCCAACGAGAACGTCCCCCGCGGCACCCGCCACTGCGCCAGGCGGATCATCTGCGGATCCAGGTCGTAGCCGCTGACCACAAAGTCATCCTGGAGGTGCTCCAGGTAGCGGCCCGTGCCACACGCCGCCTCCAGCAGCCGCGCGCCAGCACCGATCCCCTCCCCCCTCAGGATCTCAGCCGCGCGACGCGCCTCACCGGCGTAATCTTTCCAGGAGTAGATGTAGTCGTACAGATCTGCAGCGCTCAGCTTCATGCCCGCGAGCGTAATTCGCGGGCCGGCTTCAGGTCCGCAGGTTGTGCTTCTTGATCAGTCGGTAGAGCACATGGCGGCTCGACAGCCCCAGAGAGCGGTACGCCTTTTCCTGGCTGCCGCCGTGCTGATCGAGGGCCGCCTGGATCTCTTCCGGATCCAGGGAGTCCGGATCCGTGAAGCCACCAGCAGGCCGCGGCTCGATGACCTTCAGCTGCTCACGCACGCTCGGCGTCAGCGCGATGTAGTCCGAGGGGCTCGAAGAGAGCGCGTCCCACAGGAGCGTCTCGAGCTCGCGCACGTGCAGCGTGTAGTCGTGCTGGACCAGCCGGCCGATAAGATCAGGCGCGACGCGTGGCTCCCCGTCGCGACAGAAGCGCTCCAGATCGGGCTCGCGAGCCACGATGTTCTGGAGCAGCTTCCGGGCCAGGAGCGGAACATCCTCGCGGCGCGCCTGGAGCGGCGGCGTGTTGGCACGCAGCTTCAGGCGGGCGACAAGGTCGGCCTTCAGCTCCTCAGAGGGACGGTTGGTCGCGGCGATGAAGCGCATGTCCACCTGGCGCGGGGTCGAGTCGCCGAGGCGCTGGTATTCGCCGTTGTTGTCGAGGACACGGAGGAGGTGGGTCTGCACCTCGGCCGGGAGCTCCCCAAACTCGTCGAGGAAGAGCGTGCCACCGTCCGCAGAGCCGACCAGCCCCGGACGGTGCTGCATGCCAGGGTTGGGGTAATTCTTGACGTTGCCGAACAGCTCCGCATCCGCCAGACTCGCCGGGATTGTCGCTGCGTTGCGAGATATGAGCGCGCCGGTGTGGCGCCGGGAGAGCTTGTGGATGGCCTGCGCCGCGAGCTCCTTGCCGGTGCCGCTCTCGCCGAGGATGAGCACGTGCACGTCGCGCCGCGCCAGGAACGCGAGGCGGTCGCGGAACTCCCACATCGCCGGCGACTCGCCGACCATGCCGACAAGGTCAGGCTCACCGAACGGGCGAAGCTGGTCAGGCTCCAGGTACCGCAGCCCGGTGAGCTGCGTCGGGCGCTGCACACAGTAGAGCAGCAGCTGGTGCTGGATCTCGACCAGGTCCCCCGGCCGGACCACCGTGCGCCGGATGGGGCGACCGTTGACGAGGCAGGGCGGCCGGCCGATGTTGTCAATCCGAAGCCCGCCACCGCGGGCCGGCTGGATGCTGAGCTGGTTGCGCGACATCCCACGGCCGAGCAGCTCCTGGGTCGGCTCGAGCGTGCCCGGGCGCTGCTGGTAGAAGCGCACGCGCTGGTTGATGTTGCTCTGGCTCCAGGCCCGCCCGAGGATGCGCGCCGGGCTGCCCGTCGGGAACAGCGCGACCTGCCCGACCCGCTCTGGTTCAGCGCGTGACCAGACGAGCACCAGCGTGGTGCACTCCTTGTCCCCATCACCAAACGTGTCAAGCCAGGGCGTGTCCACATCGGTGAGGGTGTCGCCACCTAACGACTTCAACGCTCGCCTCCTTCCACAGCGTATCCAGCCCTGCCCCGCGCGCCGAACACTTCAGACCATCAGCAGGCGCATCAGCGCCCGGACAAGCCGCGCCAACGCCGGCCTCTGGAAGATCGGGAGCAGCGTCAGGCGGCCCACCTCGTGGATCGGTTTGCGGTGCGAGAAGGTCTCGAAGCCGGCAAATCCGCCGTTCTCCCCACCGACAGAGAGGAGATGCTGGGCCCCACTGGCCAGAACGAAGTTGCTCGTCACGCTCCCCGAGGCCGTCCGCTCCACCAGCTCACGGGCGCGGCGCCGGCTGCTGTCGAAGTAGTACAGCCGCAGCGGCGGCGGCCGCTCGTTGACATAGCGGATCGCATCCGGAAGCGACGTGTACGGCACAATCGGGAGCACCGGCCCCAGCAGCTCGGCGCGGAGCACCTCCGCATCCTCCGGCACCCCCGTCAAGAGCACCGGCGCCATCTTCGGCGAGGCTGACAGGTCCTCGCTGCCCGGGTTGATCTCGTGGGCGGTCGCGCCCGCCCCGGTCGCTGCAGAGACCAGAGCGGACAGCCGCTCGCGGTGGGCACGATTGATGATCGCCGTGTACCCCTCGTTGGCAGCAAGAGTGGGGTAGCGCTTCGCTGCGCTCGCAGAGAAGGCCTTGACGAAGGCATCGACCTTGTCCGCAGGGCAGAGCACGTAGTCCGGTGCCAGCCCGGTCTGCCCGGCCCCTGCCAGCTTGCCCAGCATGATCCGCTGCGCAGCCTTGGGGATCGAGTAGCTGTCGTGGACAAGCGCCGGAGAGCACCCTCCCACAGCAAGGGTCACCGGTGTCAGGTTCGTGCTCGCAGCGGAGAGGACTTTGCGGCCGACGGACGCGGAGCCTGTAAAAAGTAAGTGATCGAGCGGCAGAGCGCTGACCGCGGCCCCCAGCTCAGGGCCACCGTAGACAACAGCGACGTTGTCGGAACCCAGGACGTCCGGGAGCATGCTGGAGAGCAGCGCCGAGGTCTGCGGCGTGAGCTCAGAGGGCTTGAGGATGACGCGGTTCCCTGCAGCGATGGCGCTGATAAGAGGCGTGATCGACAGCCGGATGGGATCACACCACGGCGAGATGATGCCGACGACACCGAGCGGCTGGTATTCGATCCGCGCGCGGCCGGGCCGAAAGAGAGTCGGAAGCTCGATGGGCTCGGGCTGCACCCACTCCTTGAGGTGGCTGCGAGCGTGACGCGCAGCGGAATATGTTGTCATCAGCTCTGCGCGAAAAATTTCGCTGGGCGCCCGGCCACGAAAATCGGCCGAAACAGCGCTCACTAGCTCATCCTTTCGCACGCTGATGGCACGCTCGATCGCCCGGAGGAGCTTGTGCCGGAGCTTCAATGGCAGCGGACCATCTTTAAGGTATGCCGCGCGCATCCGATCATAAGCCTGTCGAGCCGATCCCGACTCCGCAGAGACGTCCATGATTTATGCTCTCCGATCGCGCACTGCGCCTATTTTAGCGCCTCGGCAGGGAAGACGAATCTTACCCTCTACTGAACAGGCAACAATGCCGATCCAGAGAATGAGCCCAGCGCGATACCTCACACACAGGCTTCCGGAATGGCCCTGACTGCTTGGATCTCCCGCTTGCTACCTGGCCGAGCTTCAGACCCGGTCACCGATGCTTCTTCTCACGGAGCCGGGGCGGAGGGAGAGGGCATCAAGCGGATGCTGAAGAAGCTCCGGGAGATGCCCAAAGAGGACGGTCCCTGGTGCGACACCCCACCTCCCACCGATGACATGGACGCCCTGCGTGAGTGGCTTCGGGAAGAGGTGCGCCAACTGCCCGTGAAGGTCCGCTACGAAGAAGGGGTCGAGGCGCTCTGCGACGAGCTCCTCGACGCACTGGGCAAGCCGGATCTCGCCCTCCCGCCGCCACCGAGCGCCGCCCTGAGGCTCTACGAGATGCTCCAGGACGAGGAGATCTCGATCCACTCGGTCCTCGAAGAGCTGAAGCAGGAGCCTGCGCTGGTCCAGCAGGTCTGGTCTCAGGCCAGCTCCGCGCATTTTGCCACCCCGCCGCGAGACCTACAGTATGCGGTCGCGCGGGTCGGCCTCCGAGAGCTGAGCCGGATCGCAGCTGCAGAGGTTGTCTCGGCCCGAACCTTCAAGATCCACGCGTTCAAGACCCGCGCTGAGAACACGCGCTACCGGAGCATTCTGGCCTCAGAGCTGGCCAGCAGCTACTCCCCGCGCCGCAACTCGACGGCGTACCTCAGCGGCCTGCTGCACGCGGTCGGCTCGCTGCTGGTCCTGCGCACGGCGCCCATCGAGACTCCGGCGCTCGACCGAATGATCCCATCGATCCTCCGTCGCTTTGAGGCACCGATGGGCATGCTGGCGCTGTCGAACTGGTCGCTGCCAGACTCTGTTGTGCAGGCGGTGGGCTACCAGTGTGTGCCTGGGGATGTCCCGGCCGAGCTCCAGGCGCTCACCCGGCTGACGCGCGCGGTCTCGATCGCAGCGCACGGCGCAGAGATGATGATGGCGAAAATTGACTGCGGTGCCCTGGAGGCGCTGGCAGCGCTCGACGGACTCGACGAGGAGCCGGCGGTGATGCTGTACGAGGCACACGAGCGGCTGAAGCGACTGCACGAGTAGCGTCGACGCCCCGAGGCAAGGTCCCCTCCAGTGATGGAGGGGATTTTTCGTTGGGGTGACAGATTGTCAGGGTCGAGGGGGCAGCGAGCGGCTGTGTTGACAGGATTTCAGGCGGAGACAAGCGTTGTCGCCGCACCAGTGCGCAAAAATGGATAAGCGAAGGGGCACGCCTGCCTGCTTGAGGGCTCTGCGAAAGTGGAACACTCCTTGCAGTTCAGGTAGGTGACCAAGGACTTGCCACAGGCGGATGAGGTACACCCCGCGATGAGCACTGCCACACAACGCTGGACACTCGCTGGACTCTTCCTCGGCGTGGGTCTCGTCAGCCTCATGGGCGCCACTGCCGCGACCCGGATCGCGTCCGGCTACCTCGCCCTGCCTGACGGCGCTGAGGTCGCGGACGTCGAAGCCGGCGAGGTCTTCACCCCCGAAGACGACGGCCGACCCGCCCGAAGCAAGCGCCCCCGACGCGCATCAAAGCGCTCGTACGTCGACACCATCGTCGAGCGGAGCCTCTTCGACTCCACCAACGTCGGCAAGAAGAGCACCGGCGACGGTCCCGTCGACACCTCCGGCGGACAGAAGACCGACCTCAAGGTCGTTCTCCTCGCCACGGTGGTCTCGGACGACGCACAGTACTCCTCGGCGCTCATCAGCGACGAGAAAGACGGCGCCCGCGGCTACGGCGTCGAGGGCAACCTCATGGACGAGGCGACCATCGTCGCCATCGAGCCCCGGAAGGTCGTCATCAAGCGCAACGACGGCTCCATCGAGTACATCGAGATGGACGAGGAAGCCGAGCCGCCCCGACGCGCTGGCATGGGCCGAAAGCCCGCCAACGACGAGGACAGCCCCGTCGAGTCTCAGGGCAACAACAAGTTTGTCGTCGACGCCGAGGCGCTCGAGAAGATCATGGAGAACCCCGAGCAGCTCTACTCCCAGATCCGCGTCGTCCCCCACAAGGACGCCAACGGCGAGGTAGACGGCTACCGCCTCTCGGGCATCCGACGGAAGTCCTTCTTCTACCAGCTCGGTGTGAAGAACGGCGACATCGTCCACAGCGTCAACGGCAAGCCGCTCACCTCGGCCAGCTCCGGCATGGACGCCTACAACTCCCTCGCAGACGCGAAGGATTTTACCTTCGACATTACCCGTCGCAACAAGAAGCAGACCTTCGAATACGAAGTCCGCTGAGCCGAGCCCACACGGATCCATGTACTCCCTGCTGACCATCACAACCCTCTTCGCCGCGCAGCCCGTCGACATCTCGTTCGACGGCGAGCCACTGCGCGAGGTGGTCGCACACATGGCCGAGAAGCTCGACGAGAACTTTGTCTACTCAAGCGCCTTCAGGGGCGACACGCCGGTCACGGTGGTCGCCCAGGATCCGGTCAGCCCGGAGCAGGCGCGCGCCATCTTCCTGAGCGTCCTCGCGAGCGAGGGCTACACGACCCACACCGTCCACGGAATGACCAAGATCATCCCGCTCGACTGACTCGGATGCTGAGGCTGAAACTGTGAGGACTTCCCGAATGCTGAGCCGGCTGCTGCGCCCCGCACCCCTGCTGCTGTTGCTGACCTCTTCTGTCGCGTTCGCCCAAGACGACGACGAAGAGACGGTGACCCCAGACACCACATCCAGCCAGCGCCCGCCCCAGATCAGCAGCGCGACCTCCGCTGAGGTGCAGCTCGACTTTGTCGACACGCCCCTCACGGACGTCATCAAGTACTTTGCGCAGATCACGGGCCGGAACTTCATCTTGACCGACGACCTCAAGGGTGAGGTCACGATCATCAGCCACAAGCCGGTCACTGTCGCCAGCGCCTACGAGGCCTTCCTCAGCGCGCTCGAGGTCGAGGGCTACACCACCGTCACCGTCGGCGGCATGACCAAGGTCGTGCCCAACGGGGAGGCCAGCAACAACCCGCTGCGCGTCTATGAAGGCGGGAACATCCCCTACACGGACAATTTTGTCACCCAGATCATCCAGCTCGACAACGTCAGCGTGGGTGACATCAGCTCGGTCGTCAAAGACCTCGGCGGCAAGTCCGCCAAGATCATCGCCTACGCGCCGACCAACACGCTGATCATCACGGACTCCGCGGTCAACATCCGCCGGGTCTACCGGATCATCAACCAGCTCGACGTCGCCGCGCCCAAGGCCAGCCTGGAGATCATCCCGCTGAACCACGCGACCGCCGCAGAGGTCGAGCAGGTCATCGAGGAGCTGTACGGCACCGCCGAGTCCTCCTCGTCGTCGAACAGCAACACCGAGTCCTCTCGCTCCCGGCGCTCGTCGTCCTCCTCCCGCCGAAACCGGCGGAACCGGGACACGCCCGCTGCGCCGTCCTCGTCCGCGACCAAGGTCGGCGCCGAGGGCAAGTATATCGAGAAGATCATCTCGGACGAGCGGACCAACTCGCTCATCATCCTCGCCAACGAAGAGGCGATGGCCGCGGTCAAGAAGCTCGTCGCGGACCTCGACGTCGACGTCGACCCTGCCAGCCGGGCGCAGATCCACGTCATCTACCTGGAGCACGCCAACGCCTCGGACGTGGCGACGGTGCTGTCGAACCTCGCCGAGTCGGCGCAGTCGAACAGCAGCAACAACCGCACCAACCGCACCAACCGGCCCAACTCCCGGAACCCGCGCAACCAGCCGGCAGAAGAGGCCGCAGCGGGCGCCGGCGCCTCGGCGACGGCCGCGTTCGACTCCGGGGTGCGGATCACCAGCGACGAGAACACCAACTCCCTGGTCCTCATCGCCACGCCCGACCAGTTCCGGATCATCAAGAGCGTCATCGACCGGCTCGACATCGTGCGCAAGCAGGTCTTTGTCGAGGCCGTCATCATGGAGCTCGCCAGCGAGGACCAGAACGACGTCGGCGTCGGCGTGCACCTCGGCCGGAACAACTCCGTCGGCGGAAACGACGTGCTCGGCCTCATCAGCGGCCAGCTCGGCGCCTCGTCGCTGTCCGTGAGCCAGGACCTGCTCACCGGCTCTGCCATGGGCGTGTTCGGGCCCGAGATCTCCACCTCGGTCACCAACCCGCTGACCGGCGAGTCTCTCACGGTGCCGGCCTTCGGCATCGTGCTCCAGGCCCTCCAGAGCAACTCGACGACCAACATCCTGTCGACGCCCAACATCCTGACCACCGACAACGAAGAGGCCAAGATCGTCGTCGGCCGGAACATCCCGTTCCCCGTCAGCAACTCCTTCAACAACAACGGCCAGCCGGTCATCAGCTACCAGCGCGAGGATGTGGCGATCACCCTCCAGGTGACCCCGCAGATCAATGAGTCGAACTACGTCACCCTGGAGGTCTTCCAGGAGGTCCAGGAGGTCGAGGAAGACTCCAGCGGCCTCGACGTCTCATCGGCCGGCTTCATCACCTCCAAGCGCTCCGCTGAGACCACTGTTGTCGTTCGCGACAACCAGACCATCGTCATCGGTGGCCTGATGGGCTCGACGGACACCGAGGTGCAGACCAAGATCCCGCTCCTGGGTGACCTGCCGCTGATCGGCAAGCTGTTCCAGGGCACCCGGACGGTCACGCGCAAGACCAACCTGCTCATCTTCCTGACCCCGCACGTCATCGACGAGCCGGCGGATCTGGAGGAGGTTTACCGGGTCAAGGTTGCCCAGCGACAGGAGTTCCTCCGCCGCTTCTACGGCAAGAGCCGTGCGGAGCAGGAGCAGGAGCTCGCCAGCCTGCTGACCTACTCGATGAACCAGGTCGACCAGCCCTCTGCCTACCGTGGGCCGAGCGAAGAGACCGAGAACTACACGACCATCGGCGAGTCTTCGCCCGCCGCCGAGGAGGTCCTGCCTCCGGAGCCGGAAGAAGACGAGGACGCTCCCCTGCCCGACCCGTCTGACCTGCGCGCGACCGAGACCGGTCCGGGCGACGGCGGTGGGGAATGACCTGGCGTGACAACTCTGCCACGACGCTGAACCGTATCTAGAAAGAGGTCTGCGATGGGAATCCGACGAGAGCCGCTGAAGGATCTGCTGGTGCACCGGGGCGCTGACCCGGCGCTGCTGGCCGAGGCCCAGGAGCAGGCCGAGCAGGGCGGCTTTGACATCGTCGAGGGCATCAGCCGCAACGGTGTGGTCGAGGGCGAGCTGCTCGTCAAGAGCCTCGCTCAGGTCACCGGCCTGCCCTACCTGCTGGAGATCGACATCGAGGCGATCCAGCCCGAGCTGGTTCGCAAGCTCTCGCTGGGGCTCGCCAAGGAGCAGGGCGTGCTCCCGCTGTGGCGCCGTGGCGACACTGTGGAGGTCGCCATCTCCTCACCGCGGGCGCTGCCGGCCCTCGACGACCTGCGGGTCGTCCTCGGCGCGGCGATCCAGCCGGTGCTGGTCGCGCCGGACCTCCTGCGCGCGACCACCAACCGCGCCTTCGACAAGGCCTCGCTGTCCGCCGACGAGGTCATCGACGAGATGGGCAAGCAGGGCGACCTCGACGGTGCCGACGACCTCGCCAACATCGCAGACGACCTGCTCGACGACCCCAACCAGGCGCCGATCATCAAGTTCGTCAACACGGTCCTCACCGGCGCGATCAAGGAGCAGGCCAGCGACATCCACATCGAGCCCTTCGAGAAAGACCTCGCGGTGCGGTATCGCATCGACGGCGTCCTCTACGAGAAGATCGCCCCACCCCGCCGGCTGCTCAACCCCATCGTCAGCCGCGTCAAGATCATGGCTGGGCTCAACATCGCCGAGAAGCGCATCCCCCAGG
>Ga0316202_10002311_pt1 | contig 12724 bp, 11 predicted proteins | sample 3monrhotite_MG_FD_204934 | JGI IMG/M metagenome (GOLD analysis project Ga0316202, IMG submission 204934) | Microbial mat bacterial communities from mineral coupon in-situ incubated in ocean water Damariscotta River, Maine, United States -... | ecosystem: Environmental > Aquatic > Marine >... | reverse complement strand
CCGCGTCGACCCACTCCAGCAGGATCTGCTCGGGGCGGCGGTATCGGACTGCGATCGTCTGGTCGGGGAGCTGCCTGCCGCCGACCCACTCGCGCCGCTCCAGGGTGTAGGTCGCGTCCTCCAGCGCCGCGTTCGCGGCGGCCATCGCGGCCACCTGGGACGAGATGGCCTCGGGCGGTGCTGCCAGCGCAGCACAGAGAACCCACAAGAACATGGCGCCTCCTTTGGGGGACAGTGTACCGGCTCCGCTACCGCTGGAACGAGCGGATCGCCTCGGCGAGCGCAGCGACGAATGCCTCGGGCTCTGGCGGCGCGAAGCGGTACAGCCGGTACGGGCCGGTGGCCCGCTCCAGGCCGACGTGGGTGACAAAGCGTGCCATGTCGGGCCGGAGGCAGCGCAGCTTCGGCGTGAACGGGTCGTCGGGGTGCGCGCCGAGCAGCGGCAGCGGCGGGCGCACGGCGACGTGGATGATGTGGTCGAGCGGCACCCGGATGCAGCCGTACATCGTGGTGTCCAGCTCGACGCGGCCGGCACAGACCCGGTACACCGAGCCCAGGCTCGTCGCGGTCGGTGCAGACGCATACAGCTCGTCGCTCACCGGAGCCTCCTGTGGCGGGTGCTGTATCTTACGGCCAGGAGGGCTGTGTGGGCTACGGAGCACTGATCGTCGGACATCCCGTTGACCTTAACCGTGCGCCGCGCGAGCACTGGTCGTACCTCCCTGATGACCTGAGCGGCACCCTGAGCGGCGCCAGCGGCCTGCGGCTGTACGGCGGCGAGCGGCAGCCGTGGCGTCGCGCTGCGGCGCCCTTCGCGCCGGCCTTCGTCGGGCGGGCAGCCTCGGTGGTCCGAGAGGAGATCCACGGGTCGGCCAGCCGCCTGGTCACCGAGGCCGAGCGGCGGAAGCTGGCGACCTGGCTCGACCGCGGCTTCCCGCGGCTCAGCGAGGCCCAGGCCCACCTCGACGAGCTGTACCCTGGGCTGGTGATCGCCCCGGAGCGCGGGCTGTTCCTCGTGCTCAGCGGGGTGTCCGCGACCACCTCGACCGAGCTGATCTCGGGCGGCGCGGGCACCCTGTCGTACGAGGCCGGGGTCGGCTGGGATCTCCGGATGCACTGCGCGCACACCCTGGACCTTGCCCTGATCAACCGCGGCCTGAAGACGGAGCGCTACAGCCTGTCGATGGGCGCGTACCGCGCCGACTCGATCCAGCTCGGAGAAGACCCGGACGACGACAGCGCCTTCGACGAGTTCGTGATCCAGCGGAAGTTCTCTGTCATCAAGCTGCTGTGCGAGCTTGGCTTCGAGGAGGCGAACCTGTACGACGAGCACACGACGTCGTGGACCGTCTTGTACGGCCAGCAGGTCGCGAGTGTCTACAAAGACACCCACTGCGCGCTGTCGCAGCTCCCGTCCGGCGCGCTGCACCACCGGACCCGGCACACGGGCTGAGTGTCACTCGGCGCAGAAGGTCTCGTTGTCGACGATGGCCTCCAGGGTGACCGGCGTGCCGGCGGGTGCGACAAACTCAGAGGCTCCGACGGGATCGTCGAGGTTGCCCCAGTCGTAGGTGTAGCCGAGCGCGGTCCAGGGGTAGCGGCTGCCGGTGTCGCTGGCGCCGTATCGCTCGGTCCACGTCTCACAGAGCCACTGCTGGTGGGGGCCGTCTCCGCACGACCAGTAGACCCCGCCGTCGTCGGTCGCCTCCAGCGGTGACGCGATCGGGCAGGTCGTGGTGGCGGTGTCTGGATCTGCGCAGGGACGGAAGAGGACGGCCGGATCAATCCAGAGCTTGAGGAAGACGTCTCGGCCGCCGCCTTCGGGCAGCCCGAGGAGCTGCTCGACCCGCAGCGAGAGGTCATCGCCCTCCATCCCGGCGCAGGCGTCGGCGACCTCTGTGGCGGTGGTGAGCCACGTCTCTCCGTACAGGTCGAAGTCGTAGCCGGGCACGTAGTCGGCGCTGTAGAACTGAGACCGTGACCACGTGTAGACGAGCAGGCGGCCGTCATCGGACCACTGGAGCCCTGCCTGCTCGGGCACGAGCGCGATGAGGTTGTCAGAGACCTCGCTGGGCAGCGGGAACATCGCGTCCGCGAGTCCCTGCGCGTAGTCGCTTGCTTCGGCAGCGGGCGTGGGGTTCTGGATGGGGAGGGGAGCCGGCGGCTTGCGGCCGCAGGCACCCAACACAGACAAAGAGAGGAGAAAAGCGCGCATCCTTGCCAGTTTAGCGCACAGCCTTGAGGGCCTCCCGGAAGCGCTGAACAGCGCCGTCGTCCCACGCGCGCATGGCGCGCTCGAATCCGGCGGCGGGATCGGGTGACGCCATCGCGATGACGAGCTGTCCGATGAGCTGCTGGTGGTTCGCGGCGCCGCTGTAGAAGGCATCTCTCACGGCGGGCACCTCTCGGACGAGGTGCTCGACGGTGTTGAAGAGCGCGCGCGACGCGACCTGCCCGCTGAGGTCCAGAAAATGGCGCGTGAACTGGAGGTCGGCCTCCATTCGGTCTTCAGGCGTCTGGGCCTGTCCGGCGGCGAGGGCGGCTTGCATCAGGGAGGGCGTGCTGAGGAGGCTGGCCTGGTTCTGCCGGAGGAGGTGTGTTGCGATGACGCGGCGCATCTCCAGAAAGTCCCCGAGGATGGCGGCGGCGCGCTCGGGCTGGTCGGCGGTGGCTTCGAGCCACAGCGGGGCGATGGAGAGGCTCGCGTGCTCGGGCGGGTTGACGATCATGCCGCTGCCGGGCTGCGGCGTGAGGAGGTTGTGTGCTTCGAGGCGAGCGACGACGCGCTGGATGGTGGGCACGGTGGTCTCGAAGTCGCGCGCGAGCGTCCGGATGGATGGCAGCCGGCTCCCTGGCGGGTACTCCCCGCGGAGGATCCTGAGGGCGACGGTTCGTTCCAGCCGAGCAGCCAGGTTGCTTGATCTCATGGGTGTTCTTGTAACTGAATTATACACCTTGACGAGCGTGGTTGAGTGTATAATACACTTGTCGAGCGGAGGAGATAATCATGGATCTCTCAGAGAGATTGTCCGTCTTCACCAGCGCGGGCCTGCTGGATCGTGTGCCCACCCCCGACCAGATCCGGCAAGGCGAGTGGGAGATGGCTCCTTACGTCGTCAGCGCCGACGCCACGCAAGAAGACCGCTACACCGAGGCGCCCTGGGGACACCCCCTCCTCCGGCAGCCCTTCATCTTCTCTCAGATCGGGCTCGACCACTTCAAGATCGGCGTTGGCCTAAACATCTCGGTCGACAATCTCTGCGCGCACCTCCACTTCACGCTCCACCAGGGCATGCCCACCTGGGACCTCCAGCTCCTCCAGACCCACCCTGGCGGCCTCGACCGCCTCCGACAGCGCGTCGCGGGGCTGCTCGATCCCCAGACACCGCTCCAGCGGCGCCACGCGTGGCTGGCGCGGCGGATCGTGCCGGACGCGGACGCGTACCACCGCTGCTTCCTCGGCGAGGACGGCTGGATCGCGCAGGCGGAGCGGATGGACTATCCTCCAGCCGATGAGACGGATCTTCCGCCGGAGTTTGCCGATCTGATGGTGTTTTTCCGCTACGTGCAGCGCTTCCCGGAGGCCGTCGCCTGGCACCGGTGGCCCGCCCTGGTGCCCTGGAACCTCTCGCGGCGGGCGCGCGAGGGACGCCGGATGGGCTGGTTCGTGCCCCTGTCGCGCCGATGATGCGGCGGATCGTCATCCGGGGGACCGGGGGGCCGGAGGTCCTCCACCTCGTCGAGGGGCCGACGCCCGCGCCCCGGCGCGGTCAGGTGCGGGTCCGCGTCGAGGCAGCCGGTGTGGCGGCCGGGGACGTCATGCGGCGCCTCGGGGGGCTCGCGCCGCCGTGGCCGTTCACGCCGGGGTACGACATCGTCGGTGTCATCGAGGCTGTCGGCGCCGGGGTGGATCCAGGGGTCTGCGGGCAGCGGGTCGCGGCCATGATGGCGGCGACCGGCTTCGGGGGCTACGCCAGCCACGTGCTCCTGCGCGCGGGGGAGTACGTCGCTGTGCCCGATGGCATCGAGCCCGTGCAGGCGGTCGGGCTGGGGCTGAACTACATCACCGCCCTCCAGGTCTTTGACCGGGTGATCGGCGTGGAGGCCGGGCAGCGGGTGCTCGTGCACGGTGCGGCGGGTGGGGTCGGGACCGCGACCCTCCAGCTCGGGCGGCACCTCGGGCTGGAGCTGTTTGGCACCGCCTCTGCGCGCAAGCACCCGATGGTCGAGAAGTACGGCGCGGTGCCCATCGACTACCGGACCGAAGACTTCGTCGCGCGCATCGAGGCGGTCGGGGGCGTGGACGCGGTGCTCGATCCGATCGGCGGAGACCACCTGCGGCGCTCTCACAGCGTGCTGCGGCCGGGGGGCACCCTGGTCGCGTTCGGTGCCTCGGGGGACCTGTCGCGGGGGACGTGGGGCGTGGTCGCGAGCTTCTTCCCCTGGGCTGCGCTGCGGCTGGCGCCGGCGGGCCGGCGGGTGCGGATGTACACGATCCACAAGACGCGGGGCTGCGCGCTGGCCGACTGTCACCGAGACTGGGCCGACCTGCTCCAGCTGCACCGTCAGGGGGTGGTCGCGCCGCACATCGGGCAGATCCTGCCGCTTGAGGAGGCCGCGGCGGCGCACGACCTGTTGGATCGGGCTGCTGTGGTCGGCAAGATCGTGCTCACGGTTGCGCACTGAGGTCTCTCTGGAGAGACGCGGTGGTGTGGGCGTGGGTGTCCAGGCTGCCGCGCAGGTCGAGCAGCACGTCGGGCAGCGACAGCGGCTGGTCCGAGACGAGGAAGTAGATGTCCTCGGCGCCGGGTGTGTCGTCGATGATGTAGGCGTGCTCGCTGTACTGGGTGCCGGGTGGGATCGGGCCGGTGTGGTACGGCGTGACGTGGTGGCGGCTGTCGATCGAGAACAGCAGCCCGTAGCGCCCGCTTCCCATTGTGTTGTACGTGACCTGGTAGCGCTCGCCGGGCGCGATGCGGTCGCTGGATGGGTCGAGCAGCGAGACTGTGCCGGTGCTGTCCTGTCGGTAGATCTCGATCAGGGGCTCGCAGCGGCACTTGGAGCGGATGCCGTCGTCGGTTGGGGGCGGCTTCGTGCGCAGCAGGTGGGCAGCTGTGGTGGCGCCGGCGAGCACCAGGACGGACACCAGCAGCAGGCTGGTGATCGGGAGCAGGCCTCTGCGGTGGGCGCGTCTGGGCATGGTCGGCTGGCCTGTGAGAAGCGGTTTGTTGGGTTTGACACCTCAACGGGCCAGATGAGAATCCGGGGCGCGAAAAACGAAGCGCCCCCGGCCGCGGAGGGGCGACCGGGGGCGGAGGGAGCAGCCGGGGCCTACTTAAAGGTCGGCTCCTCGGGGGCGCGGCCGGGCACGAAGGGCTCGGCGTGGTCGGCGCGGGTGGTGCCCACGCGCCACGGGTAGCGCTCCTGGGCCAGCGTCAGGGTCGCGGCCATCAGGTCGACCCAGACCCGCGCCTTCCGGTCGCTGAGGCTGCCGTCGAACGCCGAGAGGTCCACGCCGTACATCTGCGACAGCGGCTCGCCCTCGGGGTTGGCGGCGGTCGGCGGGCCGGTGAGCGGGAACGGCGGGTTGGCGGCCTTGTGGTGGGCCTCGTCGAGCAGCTCCATGAGCTCCTTGAAGTCGAAGATGCCGTACTGCTCCAGCTTCATGCCTGCGTCCAGCGCCGCGTACAGGGCGTCGGGGGAGGCGTCAGCGGAGAGGTCGGGGCTCGACTGGCGGGCGAGGGCCAGCAGGCCGGCGAGCAGCTCCAGCTTGCGGGTCTCGTCGGCGCGGTTTGCGTCGTTGACCATGAAGCTCGGCAGGACGGTGCCCGTCTGGGACATCGCGGCGTGGAGCGTCTGTGCGGTAGAAGAGAGTGCGTCCATGACAGTCCTCAGGCGTTGCGGGCGAGCATGGTAGACATCGACGTCAGGATCACGAACTGGTCGGGGACGTCGCTGCCGCTGCTGCTGTCGGGCTTATAGTTGTAGGCGGTCGCGGAGCACTTCTTGTTCTCCGGATCGTCGGGGTCGTCGGTGATCTCGCCGTTGAGGCCGCTGGCGAGGCAGTTGAGCGGCACGCAGTAGACCGCGTCGGTGGCGTTGGCCGAGCCATACTTCTGGCTGCCGATCTGGCCGCCGCCGACGCGGCTGCGGTCCTCTTCGTTGTCCGAGACCCGGTTGTCGCGCTCGGTGTTCGACGGCATGATGAGCACGTTCTCTTCGTCGAGATCCGCGCCCTTCTGCAGCTTCATGGTGGCCTTGAGGAAGTCGCTCATCTCGCCGGCGGCCTTGCGGATGAGGTCGAGTGCCTCGGCGTATCCGCTGTCCTCGCTGATCTTGCCCCAGCGGTTGATGGCGACCTTCTCGTCGCTGGTCCGGTTCGACCAGGCGGTCGTCTTGGCCTCGCGCTCGAAGGCGGGCTTCTGCTTCTTGACCTCGGCGTCGGCCTCTTCGGGGCTCTTGCCCTCGCCGAGCAGGCGTTTTTCGAGCTCGTCGCACTTCTGGGTCGTGATCTCTTCGATCTCGTTCCAGTAGGCGTTGAGGCCGCTCTGGCGGAGGTGGGCGAGCTTCTCGGCGGACATGCCGCCGAGCCGCTTCGCGATGCGGTCCATCGCCGCGGTCGCGGCGTCGGCGTTGGCCTTCAGCTCCAGCAGGCGGGCGACGTTGGGGTCTGCGTCGTCCTTGCCGGCGCCGCGCAGCTTGCCGAGCAGGCCGTCGATGCCGCGGCCCATCGCCGCGGTGTTGATCGGGAAGTCCTGCACCCGGTCGTTGTTCCAGGCCGACGACGTCGCGGTGTTCTCGGCGAGGTTCATCCGGCAGCGGGCGACGTCGTCGGACGAGATGTCCACGCCGCCGATGGTCGGCGTGCCCCAGTCGACGACGTAGTTGACGTGGCCGTTGGCGTTGGAGTACCCCATGCTCACGGACATCGCGCCGCCGTCGGACTCGGTGCGGGTCAGCTTGTCGAGCATCGACTTGCGGCGGCGGGCAAACTCCTTCTTGTAGCCCTCCGGATCTTCGTCCGGCTTGGGGATGGGCCGGGAGATGGGCTCGTACTCGCTGACCTTCTGCTCGTTGTAGACCATCGTGGCGACGACGTCGGCCGAGGGGCCGTACAGCAGGCCGGAGTCCTTGCCCATCGTCTTGAGCATCTTGTCGACGCCGACGGCGATGAGGCCCGGGCCGAGGCTCTTCATGAGCTGGATGTTGTTCATCGAGGACGGGTCCTTGAAGAAGTCCATCATGTGCTTCTTGCCGCCGCGGTACTTGTCCTCGCGGTTGGTCTGCTCAAGGTACTCCTGGATGTCGGCGCACTTGACCTTGACGTCCATCATCCACTGCTTGCTCTCGCTGTCGTAGCGCATGCCGAGGTCTTCGGTGCCGATGGCGGTCAGGTCGCGGCCGGCGTTCTCGGGCTTCTTGGCGAGGTCGTTGAGCTTCTTGATCAGCCAGCCGCCGTTGTAGTCGCCGGCGCTCTGGTTGAGGGCCGACTGCGGCACCGGGAAGGCCATGTTCATGCACGGCTGGCCGTCGTCGGGGTCGACGCTGACGGCCATGCGGTCGGCGACGGAGGCCTTGAACTTCTTGACGTGCTCGATGCCCTTCTTGCGGGCCGCGATCTCGTCGTCGATGGCCGCCATCTTGTCGGCGTAGAGCGCCTCGGCGTCTGCGCGGTACTGCTGGTGCAGGTCCATGCGCTGCTCGTCGAGCGCCACGATCTCGGCGGCGATCGCCTCCATGCGCTCGGCCATGCCGTCGAGGTCTGCGATGACCTCTTCGAGCTTGCCGGCCTGCTCGTCGAGGAGAGCCAGCGCGGCCTCGTCGGCCGGCACGGTCTCCTCGCGCCACATCAGCTTGACGTCGTGGAAGGTCTTGCCGGGGTAGTCGGGGTGCTCCATCTTGCGGAGCTGCTTCCAGGTGTAGGCCTTGCTGTCTCCCTTCGCGGCGAGCGAAGGAACGGTCATCGCGGTGCCGTTGTCCTTGAGGGTCGCGTAGAGCGCGAGCTCGTCCTTCTTGAGCTGGACAGCGGCGGCCTTGTCCTCGCGGTCGGTGATGAGGCTCGCGAGCTGGCTCTCGTGCCCGGCCTTGATCCGGTCGAACTCGTCGGGGTCATCGGCCACGCGCTGGATCTCGCGGCGCTCGGCGAGCAGGGCGTTCTCTTTGTCGAGCAGGTCGCTCTGGGCGTTGTTGTAGGTGTCGTCTGCCTTCACCCACTCGGGGTCGGTCCAGAGGTCCTGCAGCGCCTCCTCGCGCTTCTCGGACAGCTCGTCGACGAGGCCCTCGATGACCTTGATCTGCTCGTCGATGGCCTCGCGGCGCTCGTCGGTCATCGCGCCGGTGGTGAACATCTCCTCCAGGCGCTTGGCGGCGTCCTGGATGTTGGGGCTGCCGCCGAGGAGGAGGTCGAAGCCCTCGCGGGCGCCGCGGGAGACCCCGCAGAGTGCGGCGCAGAAGTACGACGTCGGGGCGCACTTGCCGAACGCGCCGGTGTCGTTACCAGAGGTGATGACCTCGGTCTGGCCGATGTCCTTGATCTCGGTCTTCGCGATGGTCTCGATGGCGTCGTACAGGGCCTCGGCCTGCTCGTCGTCGAGGCGGCCCTCGACCTTCTGGAGCCGGCGCTTGACCTTGTCCGCGGCGCGCTTGACGTAGCTCTGCGAGACGCCGGGCTGCGACAGCAGCCGGCTGAGCTCCTCGACCTCGCCGCTGAGCTGCGGGACCGCAGACAGCGCGTCCATCGCGCCGCGCACGTCGGTGTTGGCGATCCGCACGGAGTTGACGACGCCGTTGGACTGGCGGAGGAAGACCTTCTGCACGTCGGGGATGTCGCTGAGCAGCTCGCTCATCGCCTCGGTGCTGTTCTGGGTCCACGCCGTCAGCGCGGTGGTCTGGATGGTCGACGCGATGCCGTCGGTGGCCTTCTCGCGGGCGGCCTGGAGGCCCTCGTCGGTGGAGAGGTCTGCCGTCGAGCCGTCGAGGTTCTTCGGCGCGCCCTGCTCGTCGGCGAGCAGGGTCTTGAGCGCCCCGGCGGGGATGTCGTTGACGAGGGGCTCCAGCAGGTCGCGGCCGTCCATCGTGTTGATGAGTGCGGCGCGGGTGCCCTCGCTGGGGTCCCAGGTCAGCTTGCCGCGGGCGTTCCAGTAGCCGAGCTTGACCTCGATGGGGTGGCCCTTGTACGCGGCGATCAGGCCGGCGCGGTCGCCCTCGGCGATGCCGAGCCCGGAGCGCGACCACTCCTCGTCCGCGAGGCCCTGGTAGATCCAGTCCTTGAGCTTTGCCTCGTCCTTGTCAGCGATGAGCTGGTTCATGACGGTGCCCGAGCAGTTGATGTCGAGCTTGCGCTCGATGGGCTTGCCGCTCATGCCCTTCCAGGACATCTGGATGTAGTAGTTGTTCTGGGTGCGGTCGGGCAGGTCCTGGACCTTGAGCTGCAGGAAGGCCCACTCCTCGGCGCCGAGCGCGCCGGTGCCGTCGTGCCACTGGAGCCCGCTCTCCATCACGCCGCCGACCTCGAGGTCGACGAACTGCATCTTGTACTGCTGGAACGACATGTCCGGGCTGATGCGGCCCTCGGCCTTCTCCAGGGCGTAGGCATCGGCGAGCATGCCGTTGAGCGCAGCGAAGCTCGCGTCGTCGGCGTGGTTCATCTCCTGGACCACGTCGAGGAAGCTCCGGGCGGGCTCGGAGCCGGGCACGATGTCCCGGCGGCGGTCAAACTGGAGGTTGTCGGGGCCGGCGACCGCGCGGCGGTCGACGAGCTGGCCGAAGGTGCCGTCGTCGCGGGCGAACAGCTCCATGTCGGCGCCGTCGCTGCCGGGGTTGGACAGCTTCATGGTCAGGCCCGGCACGCTCGCGACCGCGGTGACCAGTGCCGCAGCGAGCGCGTCGCGCTCGTCGGGGCTGATCGCGCCGTCGGTGAGGTAGCGGTCCTTGACCCGCAGGCCCTCGTCGGTGAGCACGAACATGTCGCCGAGGCCGGTCGCCTTGAGCAGCGCGGCGTCGAGCGGCTGCGGGGCGCCGTTGAGCGTGAAGGACAGCTCGTCGGGCTTCAGGACCGGGTCGAGCTGGTCGTCGTCGCGGCGGAAGATCTCCTGCTGCTGGAGCAGGAAGTAGCTGACGGAGGCGGTCGACTGCTCGCCGTCGGCGAAGAGCTGGTCGGCGAGGTTCGCCTCGGCCAGCTCCTCAGCGATCTCGGCGGCGAGGTCGAGATCGTCTTCCTCGGCCTCGGCGTCGTCGAGGACCGGGTCGATGACGTCACCGCCGTCGAGGTCGGCGCCGTCGTCGAGGCTGTCGACATCGAGCGCGACGCCGTCCTTGAGGATCGATGCGATGCCGATGTAGCGCTTGAAGCGCTTGAGCGAGCGGGCGAGCACGTTGGCACCGAGGCCGCGCTTGATCTGCACGTCGAAGACGAGGTTGCCGTCCTCGCCCCGGCTGACCATGCCCGAGCAGAGCTTGGACTTCTGGCCGAGCGCGTACTCGTCATCCTGGAAGGGCTCGAGGGTGCGGTTGAGCTTCTTGACCGTGTTGAACTTGCTCGCCACCTTGATCTTGCGGTCGATGTGCAAGACCTCCTGATCCGCGTCCTTGTCGAGCGCGAAGTAGAAGGCGCGGTGGCTCTTGTCGTTGCCGGTGTGAGCGATCCGCTTGGCGTTTTTCTTGAGCAGGAGGTGGTGCTTTGGGTGCATCTCGACCTGTGGTGGGGGGTTCCGGGGGAGTGCGAAATCAGGGGCGTATCCGAGGATGAATTACCCTACCGGATCAGCGCGCGTCAGCCTCGACTCATAATCGTAACCAAGCTTCTTCCGCAATAAAATTAGAATCGCCCCGTACGCGCCCCCCGCGCGGCTCGACACGTCAACACGCCGCGGAACGCGGATGTCTCTTTTGCCCTTCCTCTCAGCCAGAGCGAGCTTAGAGTCCCCGTGACCCGCGCAGAGGCCCGACCATGGAAGACCGCATCGAACGCTTGGAGCAGCGCCTCGGCCAGATCGAGCACCGGCTCGATCGCATGACCGGCCTGCTGGAGCAGCTCCTCGACAACAAGCCCGCAGCCTCTGTGCCAGCCATCCGCGATCCGGCGGTCCTCGACGCGCTGGTCCGCGTCGCCACGCTGGCGCCGCAGCTTGAGTATGCGGCCCACGCGCTCGCCGCAGCGCCCGAGCTCCTCAGCGAGGGGGTCGAGCTGGCGCAGTCGATGGCGGCGCACAGCGACCTCGACAGCGACGCGCTCCAGCAGCGGCTGTTCGCGGGCGCGGACATGCTCACGGCGCTGTCCGAGCCGCGGCGGCTCGTGGCGCTCAAGCAGCTCTCTGCGCTCGCGCCGGTGCTCGGCCCCGCTTCTGAGGTCCTCGCCAGCCGGCCGGCTGTGCCCGGCCAGCTCGCCGACGTGCTGCTCCAGTTGAGCGCCCCGGACACCCTCCAGGCGCTGTCTCGGATCGCCACCACGCTGCCCGAGATCGCCTACGTGGTCCACGGCCTCTCGGCGGCGCCCGAGCTGATGGGCGAGGCCGCCGACACCCTGCGCGCCCTCCAGGCCTCGGGCATCGACGTGGACACCCGCCTCCGGGGCGGCCTCGCCGTGCTGGAGTCGATCAGCAGCCCGGCCGCCCTCCAGGCCATCGTGACCATCAGCGAGGTCGCCGCGAAGGTCCCGGTCGCCCCCGCGCACGCCGAGGCCGGCGCCCGGCTGCTGGTGCGCCTCTCAGAGCCTGGCACGGCAGACACAATCGGCCGGCTGGTCGACCACGCCGCCCGCCTGGAGCCGCTGCTCGCGGGCCTCGCCGCGCAGCCGCGGGCGCTGGAGGTGCTCTCGGAGGTGGGCGCCGCGATCGACTCGGCGGCCCGGTACGCGCAGCCGATTGGCGCCTTCGGCCTGCTGACGGTCCTCCGCGAGCCTGAGGTCCGGCGCGCGCTCGGCGCCGCGCTGACAGTCACCCGGCACCTCGGCCGGACCATGGCCCCCAACCAGCTCCCCGCCGAGGCGAAGTAGCCCGCCGCGGACACAGCGGCGTGCGGCGCTGCTGCGGGGGCAGGGTTACCTCCACAGCAGTGTCGTGGCCGATGTTGACGACCTGGTTGCGGTAGCGGAGCGTCTGGTATCCGTCGAGCGAGATGTCGACGCCGTAGGTGCCCGGTGGCAGGTCATCGAACGCGAAGCGGCCGGCCGCGTCGGTGTGAGCAGCTGGTGGGTGTCGGGAGCGGCGCGCGGCGATCAGGGTGACCTCGGCACCGGCGAGCGGCGCTCCGCCGACCGTCTGCACGGTGCCCACGAGGTCTCCGGTGATCAGGCCGGCGGCGTGGGCCGAGAGGAGGAGGAAGAGGAGCACGTGGGGGTAGCAGCTCGGCGGGGAGGCGGTGTCCATTCTCTTACAGAGAGGGGGGATAGATGTGGACCTTGCTGCTGTGCAGCCTCTCGCCGGCGTGGGCCGGCGAGCTGTGGCTGGGGCTGGACGCGACCGAGAACGGCGAGCGGATGGTGGTGAAGGTGCCGTACACCTGGGTCGAGGACGGCGTCATCGCCGATCCGATCCAGTCCCAGCTCGCGGAGCTGGCGCCGGACCTGTCGGATCACGCCGCGGCGGCGGCGGACAGCGGGCGCCTGCACCCGGTGCCGCTGGCCCAGCTCGGCGACGAGGCGGCGCTGCTGTGGCTGTACACCCGCGAGCCGGGGCGCTCCAGCCGCCTGCTGGTCGAGGTGTGGGACGCCGACGGCGAGCCGGCT
>Ga0316202_10002309_pt1 | contig 12729 bp, 9 predicted proteins | sample 3monrhotite_MG_FD_204934 | JGI IMG/M metagenome (GOLD analysis project Ga0316202, IMG submission 204934) | Microbial mat bacterial communities from mineral coupon in-situ incubated in ocean water Damariscotta River, Maine, United States -... | ecosystem: Environmental > Aquatic > Marine >... | reverse complement strand
CTAATAACACATTATTAGGTGCTTTTACAGGCCCACAAGCGGGTTTAGTGGCAGTGAGTAATAATGTACTAATCGGCTATCAAGTAGGGCAAAATAACACCGCCGACAATAGACTAATGATTGACAACACAAACACGGAAACCCCTTTAATTGACGGAGATTTTAGTACAAATAATCTTGAGATCAATGGGTCGTTAGAGGTAACTACAACGTCGGGAGGTCTTTTAATTCCTAGAATGACAACAGCACAAAGAGATTTAATTTCAACGCCAGCACTAGGTCTTCAAATCTATAACACAGAGGACAGTTCACAGAACTACTACAACGGAGATAGGTGGATCAATAAAAGTGAAAATTTAGACGTAAGAGCAGCAACAACCGAAATATTAGAAGCTGGTTCTTATCATTACACGGGTGCAACGCCAGCCCTAATCAGCTTCACAGGAACAGGTGAGTGGTTAATATCAACATCAAGCAGCGTCGGTACTTTTTCTTTGAATGAAAACAGTAACACTATTATTAACGTAAAAACGGGAGTGTCTGGAAGTATCACAGCTACGTCAGGTTCGACATTTCGTGTTATAAGCGACGATGGTTCAAATTATTATGCCTCAATTATTGATAATTCAAGCGTAACGCCCAACGCTTACGGAGAAATGTATGTTGCGGATAATGACCCCGATACAGTCACGATCACTTCAGGAACGCCAATCGAATTTACAGATTGGACAGCAGGTGGGCTAGAGAATTTTACGTATTCAGCAGGTCGTTTAACGTATACAGGGACGGCAACAATTGAATGTGAAGTTTCAATAGGACTTTCTTTTGAGTTTTCAGTAGGTAATTCAGTTTTGGATTTTGCATTATACAAAAACGGGGTGGAACTCCCAAATGTTAAATTGTACAGAAAAGTTGGGTCAGGTGGAGATATAGGGAGTTCAAGTAGAACTGGGTTAGTCAGTTTGGCAACAAATGATTATATCGAACTTTTTTCTGATTCAGATGCAAATGGTCAAATGATCGTAACAACGGCGAATGTATTTGCAGCAAAAATAGAATAGAGGATGCGCGTTAAGCAAAAAGTTTTAGAAAAATACCCTGATGCTATAATAAAAAATTTTAAGATATACAATATAACAAAGTATTGTGTATTCTTGGATAATAAAATCATAGGAAGAGGGGATACTGAAAAAGAAGCTTGCGAAGATTTTATAAAAAAAAAAGAATAATCTGTAGTGTAATTTAAAATAAATATAACAATATGAAAAACTTAATAGTATTATTAATACTATTATCTACTTCTTGTAAAATGGAGGTAGTTGAACCTGCTTATTTAAATTTATTTCCTAGTGATAAAGAATACTCTATCATAAATATTTCAACTAATGGTCTAGGATTAGATATACAGGTTTGCGATAAAATTTATTTTATCCAAGAGCCAGGTTTAGAAAATCAAGTTAACTCTTGGTGGACTATTAAAGCAGGCACTGAAGAAGTGAACCGTAACTATTGGGATGGTAGTTCTGGTACAGGAATAGATCCTCTATACCCTAATTATGAATTTGCATATGGAAATGGCGCATGGAATCATGTAACTATGTTTCCTAAATTTAATGTCATTCGATTTTACAAAGAAGGAAATGAAACTATAGTTTTAGTACAAGATGTAGATTGTATTAAAGGTGTTGATCGAATAAGGTCATAGTTTCATAGATTAAATGTTATAAAATATGCCACAAGTGTAAAATTTGTGGCATATTTTAATTTATACTCAAACCATAAATTTTTAAAATGAAACAAATACTATTTTTTATTGTCTTAATCTCATTAGCTTCTTGTAGAAAATCAAAGGATCTTATCCCTGATAAGTGTCTAGCCTTAGCACAGTATACACAATTATTACCTTCCAATTTCATAAACGAAGTTGTGGATATCCCGCACAATGGATTGAATCTACCTATTAAAAAAGGCGACACTTTTAAGATGAGCCACTTTGTTTCCGGATACTGGAACTTTGATTTTGAAAATGCAGGATCAGCAGGGTATTATAATGAAAATACAGGCGCCAATCCTCCATGGACTGAGTGGTACGAGTTCAATTATTTCGGAACAATTAACGAGAATGAAGGATGGGATAAAGCAAAAATTAAGCAAGTGTCAGGCTTTATGGAGATAAGACTAATAACCGAAACAGACAGTACTACTATCTATATAGTGGAGCCAGGATTAAAAGAATGCCTAGAAAATTGGCTAGAAAACCCAAAATAAGAAAAAGGCTACGTCTCACCGATGTAGCCTTTTTCATTTTATAACAGTATCTTTGCTTTATGACTATTCAAGAGTTTCACGATAATATACAATTCATTCTCAGGAAGGAAAAGTCTGGATATAGGACACATGAAGAGATTGATGACATGGCTCATCTTGCACAGCTTGAGCATTTTACAAATATATACAGGACGTTTAGTGTAGATCATAAGGTACATCGAGATTTATTACCTTTTAAAGAGACGTTATTACTTAATGTCTATGAATATAGTGACACAAATTTAGGAGGAACTATTCATAATGAGGAGTGTCAGATTAAACTTCCTAGCAATCACGAATACACTAGGAGTATCCATCAGTATCAAGTTGATTTGATTAAGAAAATTGATGAAGAGCTTATTGTAGGAGGAGACAGGACTATAAACACAACTCTTAAAAGAAACAGGAGATATAGAATAATTTGCACTTTCGACGGAGATGCTGAACTGATATTGTCTCACGGAGATACATTATTGACCCCAGTAGGTGCTCCGAATCAAGATGGGGAATTTGAAGTCACTTTATATACGCCAGGCACCGATGATTTGAATTTCGTTTACAATCTAGATTCGGGCGAAATGGGCTCCATAGTTGTATATCAATTAAGACAGTCTGCGGAAGGTAATATACCGGTAAAAGTTGTTGATGAAGATGAATTATCTAATCTTCTTAATAATGAGATAGCGAAGCCGACAACAGAGTTCCCTGCTGCCATCCTGGACAACGACATGGACGGTGACAAGGCTTATGTACTCTTTCCTAAGCAATCTATCTATGGAGAATTAAAGTACCTTAAAACGCCTCCAGCGCCTTTATACAGCTATACAGTTCTTGATAGGGTTGAAACACATTTCCCTTTAACAAGCCAAGACTTATTATGGGGAGAAGCTGCGATTAATAAAATAATCACATTGACATTACAGAGACTAGGTGTGTCTCTTTCAGATTCGCAAGTAATCCAATACACCTCACAGAAACAGAATGAAGAAGCATGAAGACTATCAAAAGAATATGCGACCAAATAATAAGGCTGTATAAAGATGGACATCCAACAGATGACGTAGAGCTAGATACAAGGGATATAAAAGAAATTGTATGTCAACAGGCTAATGTATTGATGAAGACTGAATATCTTCAAGTCAATATGCAGACTAACAATGTATATCCTCCTCACACTATGATAGCCACTTATGAGGATATCCCTTTAGAAACAGCGTCCAATATAGGCTTCTCAGTACAGTGCGAGTTAATGGGCAATCCTTTTAGTGAGGACATATCAATCAAGATAGAAAAACCGAATGATAAATTCATTGTAATCATCACGACAAGCAAAGCAGTTGAATTGAAAAATTACATAGATAATTGTCCATTTGGCAGTTTCTTTTCAATAGAGGGTTTGCCTTCACAAGTTCCTTCTGAATTTCTTAAAACAGGGATCACCGATCTTTCCAATACAGAGACTCAGGTTACTTTCTGTTATGATCAAAACGCTACGTTTAATGCAGATGCTTGGATTACAGAAGAAGGACAGTACTGGATGACAGAAGAAGGGGTTGAGTGGATAACTGATGAAACGACCAGCTTGAACCCAGTGACAGAAGATAGTTGGATTGGAACACAAGGCGCTTGGATTACAGAAGATTCAGAGAACTGGATAACAAACGCAATAAACGGTGTTGATTTTCCTAATTTAGGTGATTATACCGCTAAAACGAAAGCGATATTTGATGAAATAAGTGGGGAGGAGAATTATAACAATATGACATTCACTAATGTTAAATGCTGTGCCGTTAAATCTAACTTAGAAACTCTAGACACTAAATTTACGCTTCCTGCTATTCCGATTCAGCTACCTATGAACATAGGAGTTTGGAGAGTTTACAGGGCAGGCACTCCAAGTGATCCATTTATTCCATTACAATCAATGCAGTACGGAATTGTAGGAGGGGTGAGTCATACGAATCTTGAAACGATTTTAGGATCCAAGGTGTGTTACGAATATTTCTCTCATAAAGAAGTAAGAATAAATCAGTCTATCCCACTACTAGGAGTAACTAAAGTCAACGTACAGTTATTAGTAGTGGATCCAACGACATTAGGTTTTGACGATTTATTACAGTTGCCTCCCGATATGGAAGCTGCTTTAGTAAACAGCGTCCTAGAGACATTAACAAGAAGAATAGGTGTTAGGGACTCAGTAAACAACGAAGAAGATGATCGCAATAGATAGTATAGTAAGATCGGCATTAGCAACAAGAAGACTTCCTATTCATTATTATATGGAGTTCCTTCATTATGCGCTAAAGTGTGTGAAGGAGTTAGGCTACGATAGTAAAGCTATCATTAATATAAAAGTAGTCGAATTAACTGTGGATGCTAATTTAGAGGTTGCTCGTCCTAGCGATTATGTCGATGTAATCCGGATGGGGACGAAGTTAGGTAATTTTATTCTAGAGTTAGCGTCAACTGAAAAGTTAAACAGACTTCAAAGTCAATACGATGCATTAGGCGCTGCAGATGGAGTTGACAACTCTGACTACTTAGGAGATATTAATTCTCATGGTGAGGACTTAGGAGGACAATACGGAAGAGCTTCTACTAGGCTAGACTCATACCAAGAGATCAGAGAAAGAGGCGTTTTTACTTTTCCTGCTGGGTACTTAAAAGAAGGTGACACTGTATACCTAGAATACTTATCTACCGGGTTAGGCGCCACAACAAGCTTTGTCCATGAATATGCTTCCGAAGCTGTAGAAGCTTACATCGAAATGATGCATGGTAAGCACAGGAGTTCAAGGCTTGAATACCAAAACGCTAGAAGAGAATTCCACAACCAAAGAAGAATAACAAGAGCTAGGCTTTCAGGAACTACTATAATTGATATCAAAAGAGCCCTTAGAAAAGGAATAAAGCAATCAGTTAAATTATGATTGAACGGAAAATGTTTAATGGGTATCTTAATACGGATGATTCGTATTTCGCTGTACCTCAAGGAGAAATGATAAACGGAGAAAATGTCAGAGTCCAAACCGATGCATCGGGGAGGGCTTTTGCTGTAAAGCCAGTCTTGGGAACGACTCAGAGAACAGGATATAGAACAGATTATGTGGTCATAGGAGACATCTACGATAAGAAAACAAACAGGACTATATTTTTTAGACACGATCCTCAAGGAGATCATGATATTAAAATCTACGACAGGACGGATTTAACAGTGACCGATATAATTGAAGATTCTCAGGTAGAAGGAGGATTGGGATTTACTGAGTCAGGAAAAATAAACGGGGTAGCGATCATAGACAACTTTTTGTATTGGACAGATGGAGTGAATGAACCGAGGCGCATCAACATAGAAAGAGCGATAAAGACTAACCATGGAAGTTATGTCTCTCCAGACGGAACGGTTCCAGAAGCGTATACGTTTCCATTACGTCAGTCTGATATTTCCGTATCAAGAGAACAACCTATAAATCCTCCTCAAACATTAAAGGTAGATGAGTCAAGGGCAAACAACTTGATTGATGGGAGGGCGTTTCAGTTCGCTTATAGATATGAGTTTAAATCCGGTGAAGTGTCCACTCTATCGCCTTATTCATTAGCAGTACTTCACAACAACCCAGATAATTCAGATACCTTCGACACAATAGAAGTGACTATACCTTCTATAGAAGAAATACCGGCAGAAGTATATGCCGTACAGGTTCTTGTAAGACAGGGCAATGCAGGCACATGGGCAATGATTAAATCTTTTGACAGAGATAGAGATGCTACAGCAATCGCAGATCATGTTGCAGGAACAGCGCCTTTATCTTTTGGATTTCATAATGACACAAACGGGGCAGTCATATCTGATGCAGAGGCGTATAAACCTTTCGACTCAGTGCCATTGACTTCTCAAGCTCTCGCTGTAGCGAGTAATAGATTGTTTCTCGGAAATAACAAAGAAGGGTACGACGCTATAACTACTAATTCTCTTGCAGCAGAAGTCGTTACAGAGACAGCCGGAGCAGGCTTGGCAGGGGAATACATTCTAGTCAAGTCGATCTGTGGATCAAATACAGAATCTTTTGTTGTAGTTAAAATTACAGCAGGAACAGGCGGTATTAATGGGTTCTATTTGTCAGGAGAAAATCCAAGTGGGTTCGCTTCAGGGAATCTTCCATTGATTACAACATTATCTTTCGGGAACAGACTAGGAGACTTAACTTTAACGAATCCAGATATTTTGGATCTTCTTTCTATATGTGTTCCACCAGAAGTTGAGACAGGGTTTGTCAATACAGCGTATACCGGTATCGATCCAAGTGTCGTAGGGCTGGGTGGGTTTTCCAATACAGAAGGGTTAAGAGTATTTAGGTCTAATTCATCATTTAAGATAGGGATTGTTTTTTTTGACGGAGTGGGAAGAAATGCAGGTGTATGGACTGAGGATGACTTAATTCTTTCGACAGGTGAAACAGCTTACCAACCGACAGAATGGAACACAGCTATTACATGGAGCTTAGGAACAGGGATACAATTAGAGATTCCTGTGTGGGCAACAAAGTACGCTATAGTAAGGACAAGGAATCTCACGGCTAGTTTCTTTTTGCAACATTATGCTGACAATGTAAACTATGCTACGAAAGATGTAAATGGAGATTACTCTTACTTTCAAGGAACTATCACGGGAGACACAGTAGCTGTAGCAATACCTTTAGATTATTTCGAAAAAGAAGGAATGGGATACACCTTCACTGAGGGAGACATCCTGAAATTATACAAAGATAATGGCGAAATATTCAAGCTCAGAATAACCGGTCTTGACGGGAAATACATACTGACTGAATCGGTTAATATTGGAGACAATACAGGAGAGACATATAAAGTAGAGATATATACGCCTAACTTTAATTCAGAATCAGAATTATTCTATGAGATAGGGTCAACATATAGAGTAGCGGAACCAGGGTCTGCCAATCGAGCTTATGCGACAACAGGCGGAGTTATTACAGGCGATGTAACAGTGAAGTTCCGTGAATACGATGGTAATACAGATTTTGTAGAAGCAATGAATCCAGATGATAAATACTGGACAGAATGGATTACGGATATTGGTAGACCTAATTTAGTTATAGATAGAGGCGGTCAAGAAACATTAGGAAATTCAATTAGGTTCTCCGGCACCTTGGTAGAAGGGTCAAGAGTGAACGGTCTTAATTCTTTTGAGCCACTAGATTTTAAGCCAATGCCATCTGAATTAGGCACCATTCAAAACCTAGTCTGGACATCTACTACGAATGAATATGGAAATGTTTTACTAGCGATTGGCAAAAGTGAAACAGCGTCCATATACATTGGAAGAACACAGATATTCGATGAGAAGGTAACATCAGCTCTAGCAAGTAGCACAGATGTAATAGGATCTGTAAATATACTCAAAGGAAGTTATGGGACTAGTCATCCTGAATCAGTAGTAGAGAACGGAGGATTAGTCTTCTTCATGGATGTCAAGTCTGGTACTCCGGTTAGATATGCTCAGAATGGATTATATCCAATAGGGGAGGCTAAAATGAAGTCTTATTTCCGAAAGGTGTCAAAGTCAATTTATGAGAACTCGAATAGGTTTTATTTGTATGGCGGATTTGATGAGTTCAATGATACATATGTATTAAAAATTCCTCAGTCTGGATTATCTGATGGAACGATAGTCACCTTGGATGATATTGAAGGAGAAATAATATTTGATGAAGCGATATTAGGCGATTTAGTTTCAGATGTGACTAGGGATTTCATAGAGACATTTCCAATCAAGAAGCTTAAGTTAAAGATAGTTGTAGAGACTACGCAATTAGATAATATGACTATCCAGTATGGCTTATCTACATTAGCATTTGCTGCACCTTTAATTGAAGGCGAAACATTAGAATACATTTTTTATGGAACAGGAGAGTCTGATACACTTAGTTTTCAGATGACCAATTCGAATGGTAATCCAAAGCAAGATATAACAGCGACCATAGAAGCAATGACATGTACCTACTACGATCAGATAGGATGTGAAGATAAAGTAGCGGTATGGTCAGAAGGAGATAAGAGGTGGTTACCTTTCCAGACTTATGTACCGGAACAGTTCGGTAGACTTGGAGAGGATTTAGTAAGTTACTATGAAGGGAATTTATTTGTACATGATTCGCCCGTTAAGTCCAAGTTCTATGACACTAATCACAAGGCTAGGTTAATGTTCGTTGTGAATAGCCAACCTGAGTTTGTGAAAATAATGGAGGCTATAGCTATTGAGTCAGATGTCACTCCTAATTTTGTTCATTTCAGGACAGAGCTACCGAACATACAAAGCACAGATTTAATTGAAGGTGAGTTTAAGATTTTAGAAGGCAATCAATATGCCGATATCAGACGAGATAAATTATCTCCAAATACACCTGGAGAATATAGCGATAAATTAATTAAGGGCGATCCTGTCAGGGGAACTTACGCCTTAGTAATGGTAGAATTTGAAGGCGCTACAGACTTTGAGATTAGATTTATAAATGTAAGATACTTACAATCAAGTGGTCACATTGTTTAGGAGCGATACTTTTTGTACCTTTACGCCTTAAAATAAGGAGATACGTCTTCTTCAAAAATAATAAAATGAGTTTAGCATTAGCAGGGGCGGCAGCACAAGGAGCACTAGGACTTTTTCAAGCTTTCAAAGGAAGCATGATGAAACCTAAAAGACCTACCTATGATATTCCAGATGAGATAGGAGAGAATGTATCGATGTACAAGAACTTCTTAAATGCCCGTATGGCAGGAGGAGGGTACGCTGAGAATAACATTATGAGTAATCAGGGTACTATGTTAGACCAGATCAGAAAAGGCTCTGTAAACAGCTCACAATTGCTCTCTATGATTGGAGGTGTTCAAGGTAATACAAATAGAAGCTTCGAAAGATTGAACCAAATAGAGGCGGAGGATCAACAACGTAGGGCTGCGGGTGTAGCTCAAGCGAGAAATACAATGGCTAGGTTCCGAGACAAAGCTTTCGAAATGAACGAGATGCAACCTTATATGGATCAAGCAGCGACCAAATCAGCTTTGATCGGAGGAGGTCTTAGAAATATGTACGGAGGACTTAATAGTATCACTCAGTACGGCATGTATAAAGAATTAAACAACGAATAGAATAATTATGGCTGATCCAAAGGGATTATATTATGGACAAGGGAATGCAGGACTTGCTACAGTGTTACCGGATTCAAACCCGGCTGCTATGGCTCAAGCTGTTGAGGCTCAGAAGATGAAGAAGGCTGCCTTAGCCCAAAAGAAACAAGAGGCGATAGACAAAAGGAGAGAAGGTATTAATAAGCAGTTGTCGAATGTAGATAATCCTGGGTTTTATTTTCATGATAAATTTCAAGATGATTTTAAGGTCGTAATGAAAGAAGTGACAGACCTAATGGATGCAGGGGATATGGATGCAGCCGAAAGAGCCACAGTTATGGGAGTTCAAAGGCTGAATGGGTTTACAACCGCAGCCAACCAGAAGGACGAAGATATATCTGGAGCAAGAAAGGCAATCCTAGACAATGATATGCTGACAGAAGAAGGGAAAGAACAGGCTATTAATGAATTGTCCAGCCAAATGACAGACGAGGAAGGAGCTACACTTCATCCGTCTAAGATGGGAGACTTAGGAGTAGATTGGACTAAAGAAGGGTATGGTAAATTTATCAACGAGAGTGCTGCAATAAAACAAGCCTTGGATGATGTAGACATGCAGCAAATAACCGAAACCTTTTTAGAGTCTTCTGACAACGTAAAGAACTTAGGAAATGGAGTAATGAAGATTGAGGGAGAAGAAGTTTCTACATCCTTAGCGCTGTTTTTAAAGTATGATAAAGAATCTGGAGAAATATTAGTGAAAGATGATCAAGATTTAGTTGACGATGGGATAGTTGACCGACTAATGACTGATCCGGCTTTAAGGAGAATCGTAGATGACAGAGTAAAAGAAAATAATCCAAATATAGAGGCGAAGGGAATAGATATAGCAAGAGCTGGAGAATTAAGAAAGATTCTTGAGAGCCAGAAAGGAGGAAGTAAAATTAGTGTAAAAGATAAATCTACCTTCAGAATGAAGCCAAAAGGGGATACTATAAATATCGACAGAGGCGGAGGGAAAGAAGAGAAGTTCAGTGCGAGTTCAGATAAGTGGTTCCGCGACCTTAGTAGTGGACAGCCGGCAGATATGTTACGTGCGGCAAAGTACTTGGAAGGGTCAAAAGATGTAGACGGAAGAACAATAGTTGGAGCAAGGGTTACGAAAGATGGGTTCATTCAGTTTAAGCTAAAAGACACGAAGAGTACAACAAAGGAAATAAAGAGCGAAACAGGGGAGAAAATACGGAATGAATCTTACGATAAAAGTAAGCCAGAAGGGCCTGATAACCCTAAATACATTTCGGAGATTGCATCTGAACGTAGAAATGTTTCTGGAGCCACCAATTGGGGAACGCCTATTGATCCAAATACATCTACATTTAAAGAGGCATTATTAAATAGATATAGTAATGCGTTTAGTGATTACAATCAAGAACGTCATTATCTAGGAGCAACGAAACCTACTGATTTAGAGAGTTTAGGCATCAAATCAAAAACGACAAATTCTAAAATTAAAACCTACGGGGCTAAATAAATATCATGGAAGAAAATATTCCTATACTAAGTGAGATTTATAAAGATATTAAAGACAACGATCTTCATAAAGGGGTCGAGGAAGTAGACTTTATAAATTGGGTCAAGGAGGATCCTGATCGAGTTAATGATATTTATGATGTCTTAGATTCTAACGATCTTGTGGGAAATTCTAAAGAAGACTTCTACAGCTACGTTACAGGACAGATAGCCGGACTAACAGGTGACGTAAAAAAAAAGCCTACAGACCAAGTTTCTGGAACAGATTCAGATGTATCTTCTCAGGACGATGCCCTTGTTGCGGAGAATCAATCTAAGGGAGCCTATGGGTTTCATTGGGAAACTGCCAATACTAAACCTGCCCCTTTAGAGGTAGATAAAACAGCGACCACTAACGCCCCTACAGACCAAGCTTCTCCTGAATACAGGAAAGAAGTAAGCGAAGACCTTTCTTTAAAAAATCTAAGAGACAATAGAGGAGGAGACTATGACTTAGGAGCGTTAGAAGTAGCTCGAGCAAACGATCCAACTCCCGTATATACCAAAGAACGCAACAGGCGTGAAACTGTAGCTGAAATGGCTACGGATAGAATGCCAGATGAGCCTACCTTGTCAGAATTCAAATACAATATACAAACAATTCAAAACGAACAGCGCCTAATTGAGCAATCCCTTCCTGCGTTAGAGCGAGAGATAAAAGGCAAACTTGGAGATGATGTGTTTGACAGAATAGGCGCATTAGAAGATAAACTAAAAGGTCTTATTTCATTAATTCCAGATGAGCCTGGAGAAGAAGATCAATCCGGAATTGAAGAGTACAATAAAACATTAGAAGAGTACAATGAATTAGTCTCTAATGAAGCATTTGAAGAGAGGAACAAGGTACTCGAAAGAGGGTCTAAGAATTTTCAAAAAGTACAAGAACTTTTAAAGGCTGATGATTATAAACATGCTAGAGACTTAGTAAAATATCAGGAAGAGTTACGTAAAGAAAAGGAAGATGCAGGATTGTTAGAGATGGGAGGAGATATGATCTTGAAATCAGTAGGTAAATTGGTTGCTGGATTTGCAGGAATGGGAGAGTCAGTAGAAGAATTAACTGTAGGGAATGAAAATTATGGGATAGGGAACAGGACAGTGGATTTCCTTAGAGATATGGTAGATGATGCAGATAAAATACTAGCTACGCCGACTAGATTTTCTAGACCGTTGGTTACTAAGACAGCTAAATGGAACGGGATGGATGTAGATTTTAGTGCCGATGGAGAGATTCAATCAGTCAGGGACGAGAACGGGACAGTAGTAGATGTGATACTATCAGATGAGCAAAAGAATGAAATAAAGGCTTTAGAAACAACCGACCAGACGAATTTAAAATCCCTAGCATATCAAGTACCCAATGCTATTGTAGACTTAGGAATTCAAATAGCTACGACAAAAGGATTGAACAATGTATTCACAGCAGGAAAGATTGGAACATATGCTGCTCAAAGTGAAAGGATCGCTAAGACAGCCGCATATTCTAGTGTTACACTTAGTACAATGGGTCAAATGCATCATCAGATGTATAATAAAGGACTTGAGTTATTTGGTGGTGACCGCAAGAAAGCTTCCCAATACAGTATGCTTACTACTTTTGCTATTGGCGCATCTAGTAATATTTTTGGTTTGGAGTCTAAGCTTGCTACTGGTGTTGATGGTATTATTGGTAATCTAGGAGTTGGACTTACTGCCAATACCGTC
>Ga0316202_10002308_pt1 | contig 12729 bp, 11 predicted proteins | sample 3monrhotite_MG_FD_204934 | JGI IMG/M metagenome (GOLD analysis project Ga0316202, IMG submission 204934) | Microbial mat bacterial communities from mineral coupon in-situ incubated in ocean water Damariscotta River, Maine, United States -... | ecosystem: Environmental > Aquatic > Marine >... | reverse complement strand
ATTATGGAATGGAGCAATATTGCTCGTAAAGAAGGGCTGCTGGGATTGGAAGATATTGCAGAAAATGAAAACAACCCATTTGCACAAAAAGGCTTACAGCTGCTGGTGGATGGTAGTGAACCCGAAGTGATCCGCCGGGTCATGGAGGTTGAATTGGATGCCAAGGAACACTATGGCAATGAGGCGGCTAAGGTGTTTGAGAATATGGGAGGGTACAGTCCTACTATCGGTATTATTGGTGCGGTAATGGGTTTGATTCATGTGATGCAAAACCTTGCCGACCCGTCAAAGCTGGGCTCCGGTATTGCCACGGCATTTGTGGCGACTATTTATGGTGTTGGTTTGGCCAACCTGCTGTTTTTACCGGTGGCGGGTAAATTAAAGGCACAAGTGCATGCGCAATCCCAGCTTTATGAAATGATTGTTGAGGGTGTTATTTCTATTGCCGAAGGTGAAAATCCACGAAATATTGAGACCAAGTTGCGAGGTTTTACAGGTTAGCGTTTAATGGCTAACCTGTGATGTAGTTGTTATGGCGCGCAAAAAGAAACCTGAAGAACACGTCAATCACGAACGCTGGTTGGTTTCTTACGCGGATTTTATTACGCTGTTGTTTGCATTTTTTGTAGTGATGTATTCGATTTCCTCGGTGAATGAAGGAAAATATCGTGTATTGTCTGATTCCATTTCTTCTGCGTTTAATCCAGCAGAAGCAGGTTTACCAATCAAACTGAATAATCCGTTGAAACCGCCGATTATTTCGCGTGTGGCTACGTCGTCAACGGACTCCAGTAATGCACAAAACCTGTCTGCCTATGGTGGGGTTGAGGCCAGCAAGGAAGAAAAGATCAACCTGCGTAAAATTGCCGCCCGTATCTCGAAAGGTCTGGAATCATTAATCGATGACAAGTTAGTGAAGTTGAAGAAAAATGATTTATGGATAGAAATAGAGATCAAGTCCAGTATTTTGTTTGCCAGTGGCAAGGCATCATTACAATCAAAAGCTCGCCCGGTGTTACGCGACATTGCAAAAGTATTGAGTGATTTTGATAATCAGATACAGGTAGAGGGTTTTACTGATAATGTACCCATTGATACAGAAGACTTTCAGTCTAACTGGGAGCTGTCGGCGGCTCGTGCGGCTAATGTGGTGCATTTGTTTTCCCGTGGCGGTGTTAAACCCTCGCGTCTATCTGCTGTAGGTTATGGTGAATTCAAACCGATTGCCGACAATAATACGGCAAAAGGCCGACAAGCGAACCGGCGTGTAAAAATCATTGTTTTGTCAGATGCCATTGCACGTAGAACCAGTCGTTCCGAGCAATTAGAGAAAACCATTGCAGCCAAACGAAAAATTAAAAATGCACAATCCGTTGCGCCTGCAAAGGGCTCGACACCCATCCATCTTTTACCTCCTGCCCGTCAATAAACAGTGCCGTGAAAATCTGGTCCGTTGCAAATCAAAAAGGAGGGGTCGGTAAAACCACTTCCGTTGTCAGTTTGGGTGGTTTGCTGGCACGACGAGGTCATCGCACATTGTTGCTGGACATGGATCCACATGGCTCCATGTCTTCTTATTTTGGTCTGGACCCGGATCAAACAGACGCCAGTCTGTATCGTCTATTTCAGATCAAACAGTCAAAACTAACGACTCCTCCGCAACAACTTATTCATAAAACACGTTTCGATAATCTTTCACTGTTACCCGCATCCACGGCTCTGGCAACACTGGATCGTCAACTCAGTACGTCTGATGGTATGGGATTGGTGGTAAAACATGCGTTGGATCTATTATCGGCAGAATATGACTTTGTACTCATTGATTGCCCACCTCTGTTGGGTGTGTTGATGGTCAATGCACTGGCGGCCTGTGAACATTTGGTGATTCCGGTGCAAACTGAGTTTCTTGCAGTGAAAGGTTTGGAGCGTATGGTGCAAACGTTGAGTATGATTGGCCGAGCCAAACATCATGTACCGGAATACACCATTTTACCCACTATGTTTGATCGTCGTACCCGTGCTTCTATTAGTACTTTGCGGCATTTGAAGGACCGGTATGCTTCCTGTTTATGGCGTTCGGTGATTCCCGTTGATACCGAGTTTCGGGAAGCAAGTCGCACGGGTGTGCCTTTACCTATTCGTTCACCTAAAGATCGCGGTTCTCTGGCTTATGAAGAATTGCTCAACGATTTGCTGGTTCCAGTAGCTCAGGGACATGTATCAGTAGTGGCTGGTGTTTCCTGAACTTACGCATAAAAAATCCCATGCATAAGAAACCACATGAATTACATACTCTAGTCGAGCCGCAACAGGCCCTGGGCATGTACCTGGATGCTTTGCTGGATGAAACCACGTTTTCCGTGGTGGAAGATAAACAGAAACGTCATATCATCGAAAATGCAGCGCTCGAAAGGGCGCTGGAAAAAGCAACGACATTAGCGCTTGAATCTGAACCTGTCGATACAGAGTTGGAACAGGTTGCTGATGTGCCGCAAAAACTGACCCGCATCGCAACACCGGAGTGGGCAAAAACCAGGTTTCAGTGTCTCAGCTTTCAGGTTGCCGGCGTCACATTGGCTGCACCATTGGAAAAATTGAATGGCATTGTGGAATTAACGGAAGAAATTACAGAATTGCCGGGGTATGCACCCTGGGTCATCGGCCTGTTGCCCAACCGTGGACAAAATGTGCAGGTGGTTGATGTGGCGAAAATTATCATGCCCGATGAAAGTGATCTGGTGACGTTGCCTACAGCAGAACGCATGAAATTTATTATCTTGCTGGAAGATGGGAAATTTGGTTTAGCGACAGACAGCATTTCCCAGGTGCTGAGTCTGGAGGCGGATGATGTACGTTGGCGCAGCACACAAAGTAAACGGCCATGGCTGGCAGGCACAATCATCGAAAAAATGTGTGCATTACTGGAAATGGATCTGCTTTGTGAACAATTACGGGCAGGGTTGCGCGGCGTTTGATGCCTGGATATATGGTACGAATCATGCATTTATTAAGTATTACGCCGTAAGTGATCAATAAATGACACTTGATCTGTTATCCGGGTTTTGCGAAAAAGGCCGCTTGCAGGTGCTGAATGACAGATCAAGCTGACTTAACAAATTAAAGGTGAATATTAATGAGCGCAACAGCGGGCAGTTCCAAAAAAAAGATGGCAGAAGAAGCGTTGCGGTGGGTTACTTTCCGCCTTGAAAATGAGAAATACGGTATTAACGTCATGCAGGTGCAGGAAGTGTTACGCATCACTGAAATTGCACCCGTACCTGGTGCGCCCAGTTATGTGCTGGGCATTATCAATCTGCGTGGCAACGTGGTAACGGTAATCGACACACGTAGCCGTTTTGGGCTGGCATCGGTGGAAACGGATGATTCTTCACGGGTGGTGATTATTGAATCAGAAGAGCAAGTGGTCGGCATTCTGGTAGACAGCGTGGCAGAGGTGGTGGACTTGCAGCCTTCGGAAATTGAAACGGCACCCAACGTCGGTACAGAAGAGAGCGCAAAATTTATTCAGGGTGTGGCCAGTCATGATGGTGAATTATTGATTCTGGTAGATCTTAATAAACTGCTCAATGATGAAGAATGGTCAGATATGATGTTCTGATTTACCAGATGACTACAGTCAGATTGAAACATGTCATATGCAAAACAAGTGAGAGGTAACAACCATGATCGCATTATCATTTGAAGTGATCGCCGGAGTGGCATTGATGACCGGTTTAGTGGCGCTAGTCTTTGCCCATATCAAAAATACTCAATTACAGTTACAGCTAAGCGAGCAACAAAACAGTTTGTATGCTTTGCAGGCTGATGTCAGCGCCATGTGTGCCGGTGCAGTTAATTTGGGTGAGCATCTGGCACACCTGGAACAGCATGCACATTTGCTGGCGCGACGTCAGGATCAATTGGAAATGAAAGAGCCTGCAACACAAAACTATCGACAAGCCAGCAAGATGATGAACAAAGGTGCCGAGCTGGAAGAAGTGATTGCAGACTGTGGTATCGCACGCGGCGAAGCAGAGCTGGTGGCACTGGCGCAACGGATTAAAAAAGCCTCATAATTTCTTTTCTTGTTTCTCTTAAAGACCTTCAACTCTTTGCCAACACCTGAGTGCTGTGCAAAGAAAGCACTAACGAAGGTTTGGTGGTAGCGTCGTGAAGTCTTTGTTAACTGCGAAAGCGAGTACAATCGAGGAGCCTCGTGAAGGAAAACTTCATGCAGGGATCTCTGCCGGGAGCGCTGAGACATTGGCGTTCCTACCGTGACTATGTAAAAAAGGCGATGATAAGACATGCCAATTGATGATCTAGCTGGAGGAGTTATTCAATCCACTGGAAGATTCTTCGTATATATGCTCGTTAACATTCTGCTAGAGAATAATATTTTATTGGATTGGAAAAATTTCATTTCGTATTATCACATTAGGAAAATATCCGCCAAAACCGGATAAAGAACCCTGTGAGGGTTGTGTGCAAGCTTTTGGCTTATTAATTTTTGTTGCGGTAGCTGTAGATTAATTTTTATTTAAGTAGGTTTTTAAAATAATTATCAGTTTTTTAAGTTTATTCTCTAGAAAGTCTATAATTTAAGAGATATTTGTTGAAAGTAAAGGGTATTACACATAACGCTTAAGTCAAGAGGACCGGCCAAAAGCAGATTTTTTTGGGTTTCGTGGTAAATTGAAATCGTTGTGTTCTTGGGCGGTTCAGTGTTGGCTGTCCGCTTACTAAAACGGTATTCTCAAAAATACAAAACTCATTTTTTTCTACTATCATTAGAAATTCAATCCCCAAATTTGGAGCAACTAAATGAGCGTACATGATGAAATTGGCAAAGCCATATCAGCACATGGGATGTGGAAACAAAAACTTAGAATAGCAATTGACACAGGAGAATGTGAATCAACACCTGATAAAGTAAAAATGGACAATAATTGCGCTTTTGGTAAGTGGTTGTATGAACGAATTGACCCTTCAGTAAAGAGCTCACCTTATTACTCTGAAATAGTGAATTTACACGCACAATTCCATAAAGAAGCCGGAGCTATTTTAGAGATAGCCCTTAAAGGTGATAAAGATCAAGCAAATGAGTTAATGGGTATTGGTCAAAATTTTGCTAAATGCTCAGGTGCTTTAACTAAAAAAATGAAAGAATGGCAAGACACACTTTAAAATGGCATAATCTGGTGGCCGGGGGTCTCTGATCCCCAGCTCCCACAACACCTTTCTATTACCCATTAATCAATGGGGTCAGAGTAATTGGTTTTCTGTATTATCGACGTTACTTTATATTTGAATTTTTTTGACCTGGAAATAACAAACAAGTTTGTTTCTTTAACGACGATGATTACAGGGTTTATCTGGATAAGCTCAAGATTTATAGTAGAAAATACAAAGTTTCTGTACATGGCTACGTGCTGATGGCCAACCATGTTCATTTGCTGATGACACCTGAAACAGAATACGGTGTGAGTCAATTGATGCAATCAATAAGGCGTTATTATGTTCGTTATATTACTCAAACCTATGGTAGAACGGGTACCTTGTGGGAAGGGCGATACCAGTAAACGCTGATAGACAGTGATAACTACTTTCTCATTGTGAGTCGCTATATTGAATTGAACCCGATAATGGTTCATCTTTCTTAAGCGGCCTTTTTGATGTGCCAATATTTCTCATCTGATTCCAAACCAATTTATCCGGGTTCAAATCCGATGCGTAAGGCGGAAGAAAAAAAGCGCCAATCTACCTTCTTCCAGGGATGCTATGTAGTCCATCACTTTTTTTATCTGTGTACCGGATGTCCGTCAACGATCAGTATAACAGGCGATTTTCGAAGTCTTAAAAATCGTTAAATCAAAACTATGTTGACGTGGATCACCTCCAACGACCCAGCGCTTTACCGCTTGCTCCTCAATGAGGGATAATTTCCTATGTCGACCGGTTTTCGCTTTAGGCGCTAATGCTGACAAGTTTTTTCCTGGGCAATTTTTAGTCAAGTAAAAATAGCTTTGTTTTCTAAGCCTAAACTACGTGTTACTTCGGCAGCCTATTCCTCATCAAAAAATCTTTAAATAGCCAGTTTTCGTAGTAAGATGTTGTTCTTCAATATTGAGTTTTCTTGCGTCATATTTCATCGAGCCATTATAATAGATGCGATGACATAAATAGATAGTGATGGCTTTGATTTTAATTGAGTCATATATGAGATAATCCATGAAATCAATTATGATCTCGAAATGTTCCAGAATAACAATGTTCAGTACGGATGCTATAGTTCCGCAGATGGATGGCGCTACGAACCTCTTCCCAAAAATAACAGTTTCCTATATTAATCTGTGAGTTTTCATGTATCTGTTGTAATACACAGTGATTCTTTTATTCTGTGTAAGGTGGGCGTAATACGGATGAGTGAGAGTGAAATATTTCCCCTTGGCGAATACTTAATATGATATAACTGAAATAAATAAATGTTGAAAATAATAATACTCGTACTGAATTTATTTTTATAACTGATGTTACGCACCAGCACCTCAATAATTATTAGAATAGCGTAATGACTACAGACCTATTTGAAATCTATACCGATTATTTACTCACTTCATTCGGCTAAAGGACAATCACCGGGTTGTCAGAAATGCTGAATGGTGAGATTAGCCATGACCAGATCAACCGTTTTTTGTCCAAAAGGACTACGGCACGAAGAATCTTTGGTGGGTGCTTAAGAAAGATATTCGTGAAATAGAAGACGATTCAGGTGTGCTCATTTTCGACGACGCTATTCAGGAAAAGACACACAGCCAGGAAAACGACTTAATTTGTTTGTATTTTGATCAAATAGTGAATCGTCCAATTAAAGGTATCAAATTATTGAGTTGTTTATATCACGCTAACGGCACCAGCCTACCCGTTGCTTTTGAAGGGACCACAAAACCTATGCGCTTTTGCGATATAAAAATAAAAAAAGAAAAACCACTTAGAGTGTGATAACGAAAAATGAGTTGTTAAGGAATATGTTCTAGCGTTGAAAAGTAACCGCCATATAGCGTTGAGTTTGGTAGAAAGAAATGATGAAAAATTGAAATGTTTCACAAAAACATTAAATCAAATACGGCGCTGGCAAAATCCCCCACCAAAATGGTTTGAGCGCAGAGTAATCATATTTTTATGTCACTCTATGCGGCAGCTAAACTGGAAGGTTTGGGCGTAAAACGAAAGATGAATACATTTGCATTTAAAGGGCAGGCTCTACATCAAGGTGGTTAGATCCGCTTTCGAGGAATTACAGGTTTTGAGAAGGGCTGGTGCGTAACATCAGTTAACGAGTAGAACCTTTTTCACAGGTATTGGTAATCAAATAGGGATTTATCATGTCACTGAAAATAACACCGCAGATTGTACTTTCAATAGGTTTGCTTGGGATGGGAATGCTCGGAATTGGAGCTGTTGCGTTTGCTGATGGCTGGGACCCAGAAACAAAAGCAAGCAACTCCGGCAGCATTGCAAACACTCGTCATAACCTCACATTCCAATACAATATAGATGCGGGAGGCAACGGTATAGTTATGGATTTTGCCCGCAACAATTACGGTGAAGTCTGTGTTTACTGCCACACACCACACGGCGGCAACAAACAGATCAAGGCCCCACTATGGAACCGCACAGTCAACCCCGGCAACTATACGATCTACGACACACCCACTACCCTTGGCCTGGAGGGTCGTTTAGATTTGCCCGGCCCGAGTTCACTAACCTGTCTATCCTGTCATGATGGCACCATCGCCATTGATTCTATACTAAACATGCCCGGTTCTGGTGGTTACGGCAATAACGAAATTGGCACCGCGAACCTAAGTTTTCTGGACAGTTGGCCTGGCGCTGGCAGAGCAGGCACGGCCGGCAACCATTTCACTCTGGGCGACCCGGCAGGAGCCGGGAATAGTATTGCGAACGGAACCTGCAATACCGCCGGTTGTCACGACGCATCAAGTCGAGGTGGGGATTTTCGGGTATTTGTTATCGGCACGGACTTAAGAGACGACCATGTCATCGGCATAACATTCCCCACCACCTTTGGCCCTGGAATCGATTATAATGAACCGGAAGTATCAATCCCTAACAAGTGGGCATTTTTTGACAACAACGGCAACGGTTTCGCTGAAAAAAATGAAGTACGCTTATACGACAGCGGTGCTGGCCCTGCTGTGGAATGCGCATCCTGCCATGATCCGCACGGCATTCCCTCCAACGGCCCCGGTACTGAGTTTATCCCCAGCTTTTTGCGCATTAGCAATAACACCCCAAATAGCGATGGTATCGGTGGTCCCAGCGGGTTATGCCTGACCTGTCATGCTAAATAAAAACTCGAGCTAAAGGCTTCAAAACAAGGGTCACCGGATGGATAAGCCGGTGGTTCTGCCCGCAAACCAAAACCCTAAATAAGGGGGCATCCCTAAAGGCCAGTCTGTGTCAATGGGCAATGTAGTTCTCGTGCGCACATTTTACGCTTTTAATATCACCACAGGTATTGACTCAATGCACCCGTAATTTCTTACGTCTTCTGACGATGGCTGAGAATTGTGGATAAATCAGGTACTTATTTAAACGGGTTGGGAGAATATAGCGAGAAACATCAGGTGATGTATTAGCTTATTGTTTAATGGCTAATCATATCCATTTGGTCGTCGTACCCACTACTGAAAACGGGCTTAACCGAGTGCTTAAGCCGCTACACATGCAGTATGTTCAACGCATCAATCGGGAAAAAGCGTGGCAGGCCATTTATGGAAAGGGCATTATTTCTCTTCACCATTGGATGATATGTACAGTTTAAAGAGCAACCTTGGCGAGCACTATGGTGTGATGAAAAAAACCTTCATTGTGACGTTTAGCAATCATGCGTTGCTGATCCTCCGCACTGTGACGCGCTAACAATAGATCGCTATCGTTTAAGGGATGATCAGGAAAATACATCTGGCTCACCAGTTCTTGATAACCCGGTTTGGAAATCTTAAAATGGATATGCGGCGGACGGGTCCAGAGTGGGTTCGCTTGATAGCTACCTGGTATCACCGTCTTAAACTTAAATCCACCTTTAACACCGCTCTTTACCATCGCCCACCCTTGAAAATTGGCATCCAACGGGGCACGACTTTTATCGCTGGGGTGTCGGTAACGCCCCGCGGCATTAGCTTGCCACAGCTCAACCATCGCATCCTCAATCGGCATCCCCTCGGTATCGCTCACCAAACCCTGAAGCGTAATCACCTCACCCAGTGCATGCCCTTTACTAGTGCTAACCTGGGTTAAATCAAAATCACGATCTTTGGGATAAACAACAGGGTAAAAAGGCCCAGCCGCCTCAGATGGGGTAACCGCAATCGATGCCGAAAGTGTGGGCAGATAGATGATCCCAGCAGAAGCACTGAGGCTACATAAAAAAGCACGTCTATTCATTTTTATTTACTCAACCTCAAGCAATTTTACCTCAAACACCAGTGAGGCATTAGCGGGTATCGCACTACCTGCACCACGGGCACCATAACCAAAGTCAGAGGGAATCATTATGGTACGTTGTCCACCCACCTTCATACCCGCCACCCCTTGATCCCAACCTTTAATCACCCGCCCTGCACCAAGCGGAAATTTAAACGGCTTATCTCGATCAATCGAGCTATCAAACTTCGAGCCTTTTTTATCGACAGCAGTTTCATCATAAAGCCAGCCACTATAATGCACCGTCACCGATTGACCTGAGCGCGCCTCAGCGCCTGTTCCTAACACCACATCGATAAGCTCAAGCTCTGTCACTTCTCCAGCCGTATGTGGCGGTTCACTCGAACTGGAACAACCACTTAGCAGTACAACACTCGATATCAACAATGTCACCAGTGAAACAGAGAGAAAACGATTTATCATTATTTACCAGCTCCTAAAATAAGCACTTTGATCGGTTTATTATTTCTGAGTTCCATATTTTTTTGATGTGTCATCGGTGAGAATAATAGTCTGCTATGGCTTCAATTTCGACAAGGCTGAGTTCTGCCACCATGTTGTACATCATCGAGTTCTGACGTTCTTTGTTTCGATAGGCGAGTAATGCCTTGACCAGATAGGTCTGACGTTGGCCAGCGATGCGTGGTTTGTCGGCGTCGGGTTTACCACCGTTTTCTCCATGGCAACGATCACATTTTTGCGCAAGAGCTTTTGGTGCTTCCATAACGCGCACGGCCGATTTTTTTGGTGTTAACTGGGAATAATAATTGGCCAGTTCGCGCATGGTTTTTTTGTCCAGCGCCAGAACGGCATTTTTCATGTCATCGTGTTGGCGCGTGTCATTTTTATAGGCATGCAGGGCGTCCACAATGTAGTTGGCATCCTGTCCGGCCAAGCTGGGCGTGTCGCCTTTTTGGCTGTTGCCGTCTTCGCCATGGCAGCCTGCACAGGTGCTGGCAAGTTCTGCGTTTGTGTTTGTTTGTTCGTTTTTGACGGCTTGTATCGGGCTGGCCGGTATTTGACTGGCGTAGTACAGCGCCAGTTTTTCAATGTCAGTATCACTGAGATAACGGGTAAGCAATTGCATTATTGTGTGTTGCCGTTTGTTGTCCCGGTAGTGCGTGATGGCGGTTTGCAGATAGTCTCTGGAGAGCCCTGCAAGCCGTGGAGTGCCTGGTGTGGTGCTGTTGCCTTTGCCTTTGTCGCCATGACAACCGTTGCAGGAGGTGGCGAGCTGTGCTCCATCGGCCATGGGGTTGAATTTTAGTGCACCATTTTGCACTGAGTCCCGGTTTGGCTGGGTGATGGGAGTACGGGTGGCAAAATAAATGGCGTTGCGGCGAATGGCTTCATCACTGAGCCCTTGGGCAACATCTACCATCATTTTATTCTGGCGTTTTTTGTCTCGGTAGGTTTGCATGGCTTTGATTAAGTAGGAGGCATTTTGACCGGCCAGAGAGGGTATGGCCGGGTGTGGGCTGTTGCCGTCACTGCCATGGCAGCCCAGGCAACGACGGGCGAGTGAGTCGCTGGCATCACTGACTTTGAGGTGTTTGCCCAGCGGTGAGGGTTGTCGTTTTTGCACCGCGAAAAAAGCGGCGAGTTGTTTGATGTGACGCTGATTGAGGCTCAGTTTGAAATTTTTCATAATGGCTTCGCCTTGACGTTTACCCTGCAAATAACTTTCCAGTGCAGGAATAAAATATTCAGGTTGCAGTCCCGCCAGACTCGGTACACCGTTTTTGTTGCTGTTGCCGTCACTACCATGGCATCCCGCACAGGGGCGGGACAGTGCTTGGCCCGCGCGGATATTGCGTATTTTATTGGCTTTGTTGATGTGTCGTCGTCTGTCTGCTTGGTTTTTCCAGACGGAATCCAGTTGGGCGAAATGTTCGGCCAGTTGTCGGCGTTCATGGACTTCGAGGTCAAATACAGCAGCGCGCATGATTTTATGTTGGCGGTCGCCAATCAGGTAGGCACGCATAGCGGATTCCAGATATGTTGCGTGCTGACCAGCAATAAAGGGTACGTCGGGTTTGTTACCGATGCCGTCGATGCCGTGGCAGCTGTTGCAGGCGGTCACCAGAGTGGCTTCATAAGGAACAGGTGTTGCCGGGGAGGCGTTATCGGGTGGCATTGATGGCGTTCCGGTATCACAGGCGGCGAGGCTGACTAGCAGCAGGGCAACACTTGTCAGCGATAAGACCGGCGGCGGTAAAATATGAGGCATGACGTGAATTCCTTCGGCAGCAGTATCGATGATTAATTTGGGGTTATAAGGCAAGGCTGACTCTATACCTGTGTCAGAATTCTCTCATCATTGTATACCGTTTACGGAAACGGGCTACCGATCTGAAAAGCTGCCCGGTTGACCGGTATTATTTTGATCTCCCGGCCTCCTTACATTAAGACATCGTGGCACCAGATCACCCGTTACGGCATTTGCAATGTTCCCCAGTGTACAATAAAGCGCCTCCAGCCAGGCAAGTGCCACGCAGTGGTCGCGTTACTCTTTTTCAATAGCAGCTTCGTTTAAGGGCAGTGGAACAGAAAAGGCCGGGCAGGGCATTGCCACCATTGCTGTAGTACACTCCCTCTCCATGATTGAGACCGACCGCCTTATTACTCCCACCGCCACGGTTCGTGATGACCGCGAAGAAGCGCAGGATCGAGCCATTCGTCCCGCTAAGCTGGCGGATTATGTAGGTCAGCCAGCGGTTAAAGAGCAAATGGAAATTTTTGTTTCTGCCGCCCGTGCACGTAGCGAGGCATTAGACCATACGCTGATTTTTGGGCCGCCCGGACTGGGCAAAACGACTCTTGCACATATTATAGCCACGGAGATGGGGGTCAGCATGCGCCATACTTCCGGGCCGGTGCTGGAGCGCCCCGGTGATCTTGCTGCTTTGCTCACCAACCTGGAACCGCATGATGTATTGTTCGTGGATGAAATCCACCGTCTTTCGCCCGTGGTGGAAGAGGTATTGTATCCGGCAATGGAAGATTACCAATTGGATATTATGATCGGTGAAGGCCCGGCGGCGCGCTCGGTAAAGCTGGATCTGCCGCCGTTTACACTGGTGGGTGCGACGACCCGTGCTGGTTTGCTTACCTCGCCGCTACGTGACCGCTTCGGCATTGTGCAACGGTTAGAGTTTTATTCGATTCCTGATCTTGCGCATATCGTGCAACGTGCAGCGAGTATTCTTGGCGTGCCGC
>Ga0316202_10002305_pt1 | contig 12737 bp, 13 predicted proteins | sample 3monrhotite_MG_FD_204934 | JGI IMG/M metagenome (GOLD analysis project Ga0316202, IMG submission 204934) | Microbial mat bacterial communities from mineral coupon in-situ incubated in ocean water Damariscotta River, Maine, United States -... | ecosystem: Environmental > Aquatic > Marine >... | reverse complement strand
CCCGGTTGATGGTAATTGTTCATGCCTGTTCTCTGTGTACTTACTCAGACGCGTATTATCTCAAACTGCTTCCACTATGTGTTCGTCGACCTGTTATTTGGCGGAATTATTAGAGATACCCTTAAGAAGACTTCTGTAAATTCAAAACACTAGGCGAGGCTAGGCACAAAAAAAGTCTTATCACCACATATCCAAATGATATTTAATAAATATTTATTAAATATCATGGCATCTCGATATAATTTGGATTTGCAGCAAACTTAATTTTTCTGAGATCAAGCAATGTTTCTTAGCTTATACACAACCCGTCGGCTTAGGCATACCACCATACTTAGTGATCGGTTTCATCGGGCCTGTCATCCATAACTCGAAAACCTCTTTTTGGGCTTCCTTGATGTATTTAGCGAATTTGCGAATCGGAGGAACTGAACCGAATTCTTCAAAGTATTCACGCGCCTTCATTATTTGCTCCCACTTCTTGTCGTTTAACTCATAGGCATCTGCCTCGGCCATTAAGCGACCCAGTTCCGGCGTCCATTCGCTCATATCAACAAGATATCCGTCTCCATCACGACTCGGGATTTGCATGACTTACTCCTTTCAGTTCAAGAAAATAGCATCCATTCAGCTTTACCTGAGTATTTTTAGTCAATTACCCGAAAGAGGGGTGGGAACAATATCAATGCTCAATAACTCAGACAGGAGAGCCTTGCGCAATCATTTTTTGCAACTCACCTTGCTCTGCCATAGATAGCATAATGTCCGAGCCACCAATCAACTCACCATGAATATAGCACTGTGGGAAAGTCGGGAAATCAGCATAGAACTTCAAATTTTCATACACCTCTTGATCCGCAAGCACATTGACCGCAACATATTTCTCAACACCACACTTCTTAAGTACTTCTGCTGCACGTCCAGAAAACCCGCATTGAGGGAACTGCGGTGTCCCCTTCATGTACAACACAACCGGATTCTCGATTACAGTTTTTTTAATTTTATCCAATGCAATTTGTTTCGCGTCCATAGTTCTCTCCTAAATTAATTAACCCTGTTTAGCCCATTGTTCAGGGGTAAACGTCTTCATTGTCAAAGCATGTATTACATCCATCTTTTCTCCCAATACCTGAAAGACTAGACGTTGTTGTTGCAACATCCCTTTACCCTCAAATTCCTTACTCACGATCACAGCGTCGAAATGCCGCCCGTCGCCCTCGACTTGCAAGTGCTCGCACTGCAAACCTTGTTGGATAAAATCCTTAACATTTTCCGGTGTCACCATATTATAAGTCCTTGCTATACGTGGGGTTTCCCCCCTTGCGCGTTTGAAAAACAATTGAAGAGCGAAGCCTATATCAAGCTAGCCTTGATAGGCAACCAGATCAACAAAATGGGTAAATAGCCCGATAGGAAAACAAAGTTGGCTATCCCACTTAAAATTTGACTACCTATCATTTCTGATAGCTAGTCAAACCTTAAAACTTATAGCATAATTATTTCCTTGACTGTCAAGACCATGGTTGTAGATGTTGATTTCTCCTCGTCCAAGAAGAGGTGTAAATGAAGCCACATCACTTGCTACTGTTTCCAGCCATCATTGTCACTTCCGCTTGCACTGGAAGTAAACATCTTAATGCTCCGATTTTCCAGCCTAACAAGATACATATCCAACGCAAGGACTCTCCTTTCACATATGGCGATATTCCGCAAGCAGACAAGCGCATCATCCCACTTCCGCCACCCGAATCTAGTCACAAAGTTGAAGTTTATAGTGTCGTAGTCAGCAAAGTTCCGGTGCAAGAAATTTTGTTTGCTTTGGCGCGCGATGCCAAAATAAATCTCGGCATTCACCCTGATATTCAAGGCAACATCACGCTCAACGCCATCAATCAAACCTTGCCGCAAATACTCAAACGCATTTCCAAGCAAGTTGATATGCGCTACGAAATAAACGATGGCAACCTGTTTGTCATGCCAGATACTCCGTATCTAAAAACCTACCCAATTGACTACGTCAATATGCAGCGAGACTCAAAAGGCGGCATCTCGAATGCAACTCGACTTGGATCAATCGGCACAGCAAACGCAGGCGTAACTGGCAACAATTCCAACTATTCAATCAAAAGCTCCGCTAAGAATCACTTCTGGGAAAGGTTAGAGTCAAACATCAAAGATATTTTGCGTGAGACCGACAAAATACTTCCGCAAGGCTCAAGCGAAACATTTACACAGCAACACTCTAATACCAGCACGACCGGAACTGGCGTGCAAGCCACACGCAGCGGCAAGAAATCAGTTGCCGCAAAGGGAGGCATTGAGAACAGCCCCAACCCTGCGGCAATCGCTGGGGAAGGCACCACGGTTACGCGCTTAAGCACTTTTCGTGAAGCTGCCTCAGTCATAGCCAATCCTGAAAGCGGCATCATCACGGTACGCGCAACTGGCAAGCAGCACGCCAAAATTCAGGAATTTATTTCCTACGTCATGAACAATTCACGCCGCCAAGTACTCATCGAAGCCACCATCATTGAGGTAAGTCTGAGCGATCAATATCAACAAGGGATCAATTGGGCAAACCTTAGTACCGCCGGAACAACGGGTTTTCAGCTTAGTCAGGCAGGAGTGGGCAGCATCGCCGCCGCCAACACCGGAAGCATGTTCACGCTTGATTATTCAAGCAACAACTCGGGCATAGGCGCAATTGCAGCCTCCATTAAATTGATGGAATCATTCGGAAAGGTGAAAGTTCTATCCAGCCCGACGCTCAGCGTGATGAACAACCAGACTGCGATGCTCCGTGTAGTAGATAACTATGTGTATTTCACCATCCACGCCACTACTGTTTCTGGCACCAGCGGTGCACCTGCGGTAACCACCTACAGCACCACTTCCAATAGCGTCCCAGTTGGTTTCACCATGAGTGTCACTCCCCAGATCAACGACAAAGATAGTGTATTGCTGAATATGCGCCCATCGATCACGCGCTTATTTGGCTACGTCAACGACCCCAACCCAGATTTAGCTAAGGCAGGTGTTGTCAGCCAAATTCCGCAAACACAAACGCGCGAAATGGAATCAGTGATTAAAATTGAAAATAATCAAATCGCCGTCATGGGCGGATTGATGCAAGATGAAGTCAATCATCAAAACGATGAAACCCCATTACTGAGTCGTATCCCGTTTTTTGGAAACCTATTCAAATACCGCAACGAAAAAAGTGTGAAATCTGAATTGGTCATATTCCTGCGCCCCATCATCATCAAGGAAACAAATCTAGATGGCAGTTTTAGCCAACTACGCGACAGCTTACCTAGCAACAACTTCTTTAGTCTCAGCACAGCAAACAACTAGCAAGGAGGAAAACAGCTCATGGGCTTATTACTCGATGCACTGAACATGCAAAAACCTCAGGCCGCCGCTATCGCCGATTCAGAAGAACAAAAGTCTATTCCAATTTTAGAGCCTAGCAAGCATCGATTAAAATCCGGCATAGTCTTCATAACGAGTGTCATCTTTGCGGCTGGGGCTGGCTATTTCATTCATTTTGAAAAAGATTCACCTGTAGCACACAAAATTAAAAATGCACCGCTCTCTCAAACGCCTAGCCACCCTATTTCCTTGGCAACACCCCAGCCAGCCAGTACATCTCTGTCCACCCCTAAGGCAGAACCGCGAGTCCCTAAATCTAGAAAATCAGCAACAACATCCCGCCTATCGACCGCATCACATAAAGTAAAAGATAGTCAAGTTGTCGCCATACATCAACAAGCGAATAGTATTGACCTGCTTCTCAAGCGTGCCTACCAACACTATCAAAGCGGCAACTTGGCTAGCGCATGGCAGCTCTACAAGTCAGCACTTAGCCAAGAAACCAATAACCGAGATGCCTTGCTGGGACTTGCCGTAATAGCCCAGTCACTGGAAAAAAATACCATCGCCCTGAATTACTACCGTCAAGTGCTGCGGCTCGACCCACGCGATCCTGTAGCCAATGCAGGCTTATCTAGATTCATTAGCGGCGACCCATCCAGCAAAGAAAGTCGTCTCAAACGACTTATTGAGCAGCAGCCAGATTCGGCGGTTTTATATTTTGCGCTGGGGCATCAATACGCCGAACAGTCACGCTGGTCAGATGCACAGCGCGCCTATTTCAATGCCCTAACCATCGCACCGGACAATGCCATATTCACTTTTAACCTTGCCATTAGCCTCGACCATATGGGGCAGCACAAAGCAGCCGCAAACTACTACCAACAGACTTTACGGTTTTCTACTGCGGCCCACTCCAATACCTACCGCGCTAAAGCTCAACAACGTCTAAGCGAACTGAGCACATTGGGAGAATGATATGCCAGGACTTCAGCCTTTAAGCCACCAACCCATCGGACAACTGCTACTTGCCAAAGGTGTCATCAGTGACGATCAATTGCATATTGCGCTACAAGAACAAAGAAAAACTTCTCAACCCATGGGGCGATTACTGGTGCGACTGGGATTTCTCTCCGAAGCGACTATGCGTGATGTTTTGTCGGAGAACAAAGGACAGACAAGTGTCGATCTTAACAGTGTCATCATCGACGCTTCTGCCATAGCGCATATTCCCAAAGATGTAGCTCGGCGCTATCTATTACTACCACTGTATGTAGATGAGAGTCAGAAAGTCTTAACGCTAGTGCTTGCCGACCCTGACAACATCATCGCACTTGACCAAGTGCACGCTCTGCTTAAAGACGAATACCGCTTAATCACACATCTTGCTAGCGAATCTGACATTTTGCATGCCATAGACCAATACTATGGATTCGAGCTATCTATCGACGGCATATTGCATGAAATCGAACCGAGCGAAATGGAGATGCAAGACCTTCAACAAGGCGTAAATGAATTTAGCCAACCTGTCGTGCGTTTGATTGATGCACTACTTACCGAAGCGGTACAACAAGGCGCGTCGGACATTCACTTCGAACCAGAAAGTGGCTTTTTACGCATACGCTACCGAGTGGACGGGGTATTACATCAGGTGCGCAGCTTACATAAAAGTTTCTGGCCCTCGATGGTGGTGCGCATAAAAGTCATGAGCGGTATGAATATCGCCGAGACCCGCGCGCCTCAGGATGGACATATCTCCTTACATTTATCGGGCCACCCTATTGATTTTCGCGTAGCAGCTCACCCGACCATCCACGGAGAAAATTTCGTGCTGCGCATTCTGGATCGCCAAAAAGGTATTGTACCTATTGACCAAATAGGCCTAGATGACATCGGGCTAACCACACTCAAATCCATTATTTCAAAACCAGAGGGCATCGTACTAGTAACAGGGCCAACGGGTAGCGGCAAAACAACGACTTTGTATTCGGTCTTGAGTCATGTCAACACAGAGTCGGTCAACATCATGACACTGGAAGATCCAGTGGAATATCCCATTCCCTTGATACGCCAAAACTCAATAAACGAATCCCCAAAGTTAGATTTTGCCAGTGGCATCCGCTCCTTAATGCGACAAGACCCAGACATTATTTTAGCCGGTGAAATCCGCGACCATCCCACTGCGGAAATGGCATTTCGCGCTGCGATGACAGGCCACCAAGTCTATTCGACGCTGCATAGCAACTCGGCAATCGGTGCAATTCCGCGCTTATTGGACATCGGCATCCGAGCAGACATCATGGCAGGAAACATCATTGGCATCGTGGCGCAACGTCTGATTCGCCTATTGTGTCCGCATTGCAAAACCGCCTATACCCCCGATGCTGGCGAACGTAAATTACTCGATTTATCTGACACAGACGAAATACAGTTGTATCAACATCGAGGATGCAAACTATGCCGCTTCCACGGCTATCAAAGTCGGCGCGCAATAATGGAAATTCTCAAAGTAGACAATGACATTGACGATTTAATCGCACATCATGCCAGCATTCGAAAACTAAAACACGCCGCGCTGGAAAAAGGCTTTCTCCCCATGGCGCGTGACGGCATGCGCAACATTATTCAAGGTCACACCTCCATCGCTGAAGTATCCCGCGTTATTGACTTAAGTGACCGCATGTAAACAGACATGACCTTGTATTTATACAAAGCGATTGATGCTCAAGGCCATCGCATCAAAGGATCACAAGGTGCCGCCAATCCGATAGATCTTGAATTGCACTTAAAGCATCGCGGACTTGATTTAATCAGCGCAAAGCCGAACACAGCAGCGCAGCACGCGAAGAAAGTCAAACGCCGCGATCTCATTACATTCTTCTTCAATCTTGATCAACTCAACCGCTCAGGTGTGCCACTACTGGAGTGCCTAACTGATTTGCATACCAGCATGGACGATTCGCAATTTAGCCAAATCATCGCCGATTTAATCAAGTCAATAGAGAGCGGCAAGCAACTCTCACAAGCCATGTCACAACACCCCAGTGCTTTCGACAAAATTACGCTAAGCCTAGTGCATGCAGGAGAGGAAAGCGGAAAACTGGATGAGGTATTCAAACATCTCACCGAATCACTAAAGTGGCACGACGAGATCATAATGCAGAGCAAAAACGTATTGCTCTACCCCGCATTCGTTGGATTGGTAGTGATCGCAGCCACATTTTTCATGATGATCTATCTCGTCCCGCAATTGCTGATTTTTATACAAAGCATGGGGCAAGAAATTCCTTTCCAGACGCGTTTACTCTTAGCAACATCCTCTCTCTTTGTGCATTATTGGCTCATCATTATCACCGCCCCCTTCCTTGTATATGCTGCATACAAGGGCGCTCTCAAGTTCAATCCTAGCTGGCAATACCACGTTGATAATTTGAAGTTACACATCTGGCCGACTGGCAGCGTATCGCGCAAAGTCATACTGGCACGTTTTGCCAATACCTTTGCCATGATGTATAGCTCAGGCATCAGCATCCTCGACTGCATCGCTCATGCTCGCGATCTTGCGGATAATCTAGTCATTGCTAAAAATCTAGATACGGTGATACAGGAGATCGAATCCGGCAATAATCTTAGTCAGAGTTTCCAACACGCAGACATCTTTCCGCCATTGGTCATACGCATGTTAAAAGTGGGCGAAACAACTGGGCAACTCGATCAAGCGCTACTCAATGTAAGTTATTTTTATGACCGCGATGTAAAAGAATCCATCCGCAAAGTGCAAATCATGGTCGAACCGACTATGACTATCGTTCTAGGCCTCATATTGGGCTGGGTGATGTTATCTGTACTGTCGCCGATCTACGACATTATCGGCAAAGTAAACATGTGAAACCGACATGAAACCCTCACCCCAAACGCTCCTCTTGTTAAGCGCCCATCACTTCCTTGCCTATACTTGGACTGGCGACAAAATAACTGAAACACAGTACTTCAACAACGACACTGAAGGACACGCACAATTTTCTAACTATCTGCATCAACATCGCTACCCAGCCTCTCTCCTCGTTGACCTCATAGAAGAAGATTTTCGTAGCGAGACTGTCCCGCATTTACGTGGACGCAGCCGGTGCGAACTCATCGAACGTAAATTTGAGCAGTACTACCGCAACACCCCATTCCGTCTGGCAAGCGTACAACAACGTCATAGCGATGGACGGCGAGATGATGAGATGCTGTTCTCGGCACTAACCAATCCTCAGCGACTTTCAGTTTGGCTGGATATTGTATTGGCTAAGCAGATTCCTCTCATTGGCATCTATTCCCTGCCCTATCTCAGTTGCGGTCTAATCAAAGCCATCAAATCCGAACATGTATTACTACTATCCTGGGAGAAACATGCCGGACTGAGACAGAGCTATTTCAAAAACCAGCATCTACAATTTTCCCGTCTAACACCACTTGATGGACATAGCTCATTACTTGCCACAGTGGCGACAGAAACACCGCGCATCAAACAATATTTGACGAGTTTGAATCCACAATCACCTGCGGAGGTACTGGATGTATATATTTTATGTAATAGGCAGGAACGCATAAAACTTGAAGACGGCCTGCTTAGCGAAGCAGATTTGCACTATTCATATATAGACATTCAAAGTGCCAGCGAGGATCACAAAATCAAAATGACATTTCAGGACTCTGATGCCACCCCATTATTTTTGCACCTACTTGCCCACAAAGCCTGCCCCCATCATTACGCGACTTCCAAACACTCTCGCTACCATCATTTGTGGAAGCTACGCAAAATGCTATTGGCAATCACCTCGACAATCACTGTGGGCACCGCATTATGGAGTGTATTTCCGCTCTGGGAGGGACATGAATACAGTGCAAAAACACAAGCCTTGCTGACTCAAACAAGGCAATTAAACAAGCAAACTGAAGCGATTAAACAAAGAATTCCTACTAGCAAAATCTCAGCAAGTGACATGAAAGCCGCTGTTACGTTAGTAAGTGAACTCGACAATTACTTCCCCCGCCCAGAACGAATACTGCTGAATTTATCTGAGGTATTAACGCAATTTACGCGCATTCAATTAAACAAAATTTCTTGGCAAGCGAGCAACTCAAATAGCATCACACCAGCCTACCCAGCACAGCAAATCAACTTCGATGGTGAATTACTAGATTTTGGCAAAAACTATCGGGGCGCACTCGCCTACCTAGAAAATTTCCAACTGTCACTCAGACAGCGCGGCTACGCCGTTACCGTAATAAATTCACCCTTAGACATTAGCCCAAAGGGCCGCATAATCAGTAAAAACCCTATGAAAAACAATGCAAAATTTACACTTCGGCTTACATGGGATCCTGCGCAATGACACTCAGCAAAGCCGACCTCACACACCTCAAAGGCAGCTTGTTGATCTTTATTTTCAGCTTGCTTGTGTGCGGGAGCGCCATCTGGCTGTGCAAAACCTATCTTTCCCATTCCGCAGCCCTATTACAAGATACTCAAAATCAAATCAAGCAAGCTCAAAAGCAGCTCACTCAAGTACAAAATGACCTGAATAATTTCTCCAGCTATGCCTCGGAATATGACTCGCTGCTTGATCACAAAATTGTCGCGAATGAACAACGTCTAGACTGGATGGAGGAATTGGAAAAACAGCAACATCATGTATTAAAACTAAAGTACACCATTGCGCCGCAACAAGCATACGTCTTAAAACCATCGCGTGACATTGGCAATCTGGAAATACACTTCAGTAAAATAGATATGCAAATAAACTTGCTGCATGAAGCACAGTTGCTAAGCTTTATTGACGCATTGCATTCAGCTAAAAAAGGTTGGTTTATGATTGAACGCTGCATGCTGGTGCGCACAGTTAATGATGCCGCGCTTACTGCTGGCGTACAGTTAAAAGTAGATTGCACTGGGGGCTGGCTCACCATAAAGCACAGGGATAGCCTGTGAACATCTTAGCCCTACTCACTTCTCTTGCCTCGTTCACGCTATCGCCAATGGCGCAAGCAGACGAACTCGGGCGGTTATTCTTCACCCCGCAGCAACGCACACAGCTTGAACAAGAACAATCCAAGGCAGCGGATGAAAATACGCAAAACATCATCACCGTCAATGGACTGATTCAAAGCAGTAAAGGCAGTCGCATCGTTTGGATCAACGGTAAAGCACAAGCTGACCGCAGCAGCAAAAAAACCAATGCAGTAAGCATCTCACTACCGGGGGAAAATACCAGCGTCGAAATTAAAGTCGGTCAGCAGCTATTGTTGGACGATGCGCCCTTGCCTAATTTGCAGCGAAGCCCTTAGTCGCAAGCGACCATGAACGCTCGCAATCAAATTCGTGCATGGGTTCATCAACAACATGGCGCAGCATTAATGTTGATGTTACTCATCATAATTCTCGGCCTTAGCAGCGCACTGCTCAGCCCATTTCGCAGCTCCAAATTTAAAATCGAACAAGACAAAAAAACAGTTGCGGTGCTCGCTCAAGCCAAAGAAGCATTGATCGGCTATGCCGTCACCTACGCGTATACTCACACAGGACAAGTATCCGGCTACTTACCCTGCCCCGACATCGACGGCAGCAATGGAGAAGGCAGTAGCAAGCTCTCCTGCGGCAGCAAAAACATCAGTGCCCTTGGTCGCCTACCGTGGAGAACGCTAGATCTTGCGCCACTGAAAGACGGAAGTTACGAATGTCTGTGGTATGCCGTCTCAGGAACATACAAAGGCAACCCCAAAACCGATTTGATGAATTGGGACAATCTAGGCTTGTTGAGTGTTAGCTATAGCAACAGAGATAACATTAGTGATGTGGTCGCTGTTATATTTGCACCGGGAGTGCCACTGACGAATCAAAATCGTAGCGCTGCTGGCTCAACGCAGTCATGCGGAGGCAACTACACTCCAGCTAATTATCTGGATAGTGATGGTGTGCACGACAATGCTTTGATTTCCAATTCCGCCAACACCTATAGCAATTTTTTTGCTGGCCCGTCAGCCCAGATAAACGACCAACTCGTTTACATCACCCGCGCAGATATTTTCAACGCACTTGCCATTCGTACAGACTTTATTGCCCAGTTGAGCGATATGACACTAAAAACAGCCGAGTGTCTGGCTTATTTCGCCACCCAAAACACCAATTACCCGAGCAATAAAAGCCTGCCTTGGCCTGCGCCCATGGTACTGCCGAACTATACAAGCAACACAAGTTACAACGACGCATCCGGCCTGCATGCAGGACGAGTACCTTATCAAGTTGACTCATCAAAAAGTACGATCTTGAATAACACCATCACAGGTAACAAACTATTAAGCACCAGCAACTGCCCTGCCGGATGGAGCAATATCTATCCTTGGTGGCGTAACTGGAAAGATCATATGTTTTATGCCATAGGCAAAGATTTTCAACCCTCATCCCTAAACACCAAACTCCCCTGCACTAGCTGCCTAAAAGTTAATAGCCTAGGCTCATATGCTGCCGTCGTCATATTTGCGGGGCAAGCGCTTACAACTCAAAACAGAAGCGACAAAAAAAGTATATTAAGCGCCTATTTAGAAGGCCGAAATACCAACAACCAATCCAATATAGCGGGAAATAGCAACTATGAAGGAGCGCCCTCATCCAACACCTTCAACGACATGACATTCTGTATCAAAGAAGATCTATCAGTGGTGAAATATGATCCAGCGCAGGGGAGATGCCCATGAATAAAAACATAGTCGGATTTAGCCTATTAGAAATGAGCATCGTCTTAGTCATCGTCGGCATCTTAATGGCCAGCATGCTCCCTGCACTCTCCGGCAAGATTGAGCAGCAACATGTGAGTGAAACGCGTCGACAACTAGCTGAAATCCAACAAGCGCTACTTGGCTTCGCCATCAGCAACGGTCGCCTTCCCTGCCCTGCCGAGCGAAGCATTGCCAGCGGCCAAGCTAACGCTGGATTAGAAGCCACAACAGGCACAGGCAGCGCATTAACTTGCAGCAATCTAACAGGGAGTAGCGCATGGGGAGTACTGCCATGGGCAACGCTAGGACTTAGCGAAACTGATGCTTGGGGACGGCGCTTTACTTATCACGTATCTAGAGATTTTGCCGATGCTATCGCCAACACCAGTTACGCGGGGTGCACGCCGAACCCCATCCCCACACAAGCCACATTCGGTCTATGTTCCAACGGAAATCTAACTGTCCTATCTGCCGCCACAAACGGCAGCAATGTCGCAATCAAAATTCCTGCGGTAGTCATTTCGCATGGCATCAATGGTCATGGTGCTTACACCCCTCAAGGAACATCATTGCCGAACAGTAACGATTCTGACGAAATAAAAAACTACAATACAACAAACTCAAAATATGTCAGCCACGACTTCACCCCGGCATTCGACGACCTCGTACTTTGGGTGTCGCCAAACATCCTCTTCAACCGTATGGTGAAGGCGGGCAGACTACCGTAAGCTACTGTGTTAACATAACATCATGTTGCAACTAATCCTTTTCACATTGTTTACTGCGCTGCTTGCTACTGTTGCGCACGCTGCTGCATCTAATACGGCAGGAGCAGTAATCTATATTCGAGATGCAGCGTTCGCAAATCGCGGCAAATCATCAATCAATCTATTAAAAAACACTCAAATATTAGTCGGTGACCATATCGTAACTGGGCACAATACCCGAGTCGTGCTACGCATGATAGATGGTGCAGTTTTAACGCTGGGCGAAGATACAGAATTCACAATTAACAATTACAGCTACTCTAAAAATGAGCAGCAAGGTTCCGCCACATTAGAACTAGTCAAAGGGGTATTTCGCGCTGTAACAGGCGCCATTGGTAAACTCAAGGAACGAGATTTCAAAGTAAAAACAACACTGGGCTTAATCGGCATACGTGGTACAGACTTCTGGGGAGGATATTACTTCTCAGACGCTTTGGATGTTGCGTTGTTAGGCGGTGCAGGAATCTTTGTGGAGAATGCTGCCGGCCGAGTTGAAGTTAGCTCTATCGGCAATGGCACCACACTCAACAGTACCAGTGAACCTCCATCACCCCCAAAGCTTTGGGGGGCCAAAAAACTAAATGCCGCCAAGCTATCGGTCTCTTTGAATTAGACCCAAACATCGGATTTGAAATTCTACCTAACTTACTCCTTGATAAGTCACGGACAGTAATTTATAGCGAGAAAATGGCAGCAGAAGGGATGTCTTAATGAACCGAGATTTTCCATTAGAAACTATTCATAGCGAATAAATGGGGGTGAACTTGGCGGGTAAGTCGAACGATTTTGACGCATCCCACAGACCCTGCATCCATGTTCTCTGCTGCATTGCCAAAGCCA
>Ga0316202_10002304_pt1 | contig 12738 bp, 17 predicted proteins | sample 3monrhotite_MG_FD_204934 | JGI IMG/M metagenome (GOLD analysis project Ga0316202, IMG submission 204934) | Microbial mat bacterial communities from mineral coupon in-situ incubated in ocean water Damariscotta River, Maine, United States -... | ecosystem: Environmental > Aquatic > Marine >... | reverse complement strand
CGACTGAGCGATCAACCTTGACTCTGGGAGTCGGCACAGCCCATCGATCGACACCGACGCACATGAGGTTTGAAACCTTTTGCTTAGTGCGCCACCACCACCAGACAGGGCGCAGCATACCTGAGCCCTCAAAATTGCTGCCGGTGCGATTCAAGGCGAGCAGTAACAGCTTATTAGATGGTATCGGCTCAGGAGTGCGCCCGACACCAACGACCTGCTGCATCACACCATCGAGCTGCTGATTATCTCGAGAGAGCCAACGCAGATGCGCGCTCGGCTCGCGATCAGCATAGCGGTCGAGCCACACTCGAGCCTTGCCATTCTCATCGGGGCCGACTCGGTAGAGCTCCTCGGCATACCGATAACCGAGCGGCACAAACTCGAGCATGTAGCTCAGCTGCTCTTCCCAGCTCAGCGACATCTGCCCTGCATAGCCATCAAAGCCGAAAGCCTCATTAGCAAAGCGAGCGAGCTCGACTGCGATCGGGTCGCTGTCATCAGTACACTCAAAGCGCCAAGTCGCAGAGAGCAGAGTCTGCCTGAGCATGTGCCAAGATCGACGCACGACCGGATCAGTGCGTAGCATGTCCTCAGCCTCGCGCACCCAGTTGAGCCCGGTGAGCTGTGCGTTTCGCTCATAGCCTGAGATCATGCCACCACTGAGCTGCGTGCCGCTTATGCCTCGCACAGAAAAGCGAGGATGCAAGGCGCGCATGTGGCGTGGAGCCTCATCGGTGTCTGCTGCATGGTCTAGCTTACGCATCGAGCCCTCAGTGCTAGGAGTCTCAGCTTAATCGTCGTGCTAGTCCATTCGTTATTGCTAGTGTGTTCATAAGTTGGTGACTTGTCAAGGCTTGTATGTATGCCACTCGCCTCGAGCTTTAAAGATGGCTAGATCGATCTCTATTGGCCTGCTGTGGCAGATGACTTGCGACCAGCGCCAATAATGCTCGCCCTCGCGAGGCACCCAAGATCGACAGCGCAAGCACCACTTGTAATCTCTGTGAGCGTATGTTATCAAGAAAGCCTCCTTGAATGGGGCACAGTCGGTCGCAATAACTTTACATCGATCAGCTGTCTCAGATGGCCTAGCAGGTTATGCGCTTGCTAGGCCATCATTTTATTTGTCATCTAACCTGCTGAGCTCTCGAGTCAAGTACCAGAGCGCCTTCTGCAGATCCTCTCGAGTGTCGTGCTTATGACCTGAGCGAGCGACGTACTTGATCACGTTGCCGAGGCAGAAGCCGAGGCCCCAAGCCTCAATCGCATCGATTACCTCGATGCCGCTCTGCGAGTGATAGTGGCTCGGATGATCGACTGAGGAGCTCATCAACTCATCTGCTGTGAGATCGACGCGATCAAGCATCGGGTGCTCACTCATCCTTCATCGCCTCGAGCTTGGCCTCAAGCTTGAGGAGCTCGCGATCTAGCTCGTCAATGCGCTTGATGATCTCGTCTTGCTCTTGCCTCTCGAGGTCAAAGCGCTTGTTTGTGAACTTCCAAAGCATATACATGAGGCCGACTGTAACGACTGCGACGAGATTATTAGGATCAAGCAGCTTGTCTGCGAGGCCCGGTGTTAGTGTTGGATCTGCCATCTTAAAAGCTCCTCGGGTTGGTGTGGATGCCTGCGCGCCTGTTTCGGTTTGGCTTGCGTCGACTGTAGCCACCGGTGTCGACTGAATCTGCCCAGTAGTTAAATATGCAGTCGTATCGTAGAGCATCAAGAGGATCCTCTCGACCGTCTTTCTTAGGTTGCTCTTTGTTATCCCAAGCATAGGACATGAGCGCCTTGCGTAGACTGTTGCCGCTTGCGCGCTCACCTTTGGCCCATACCTCTCGAGTGATGAGATAGCGCGAGCGATTGAAGGCGCGCTTAAGCCTCTGGACTCCGTTTAATATGTCGGTGCGCGTCGGGTCGGTTGTCGACCTGAGCGGCATGCCGATGCCACCTTGCTCGATAGGCTTGGCGATCTCGCGAAAAGCAGAGCGTCCAGTCTGATCGTTGCGCGCCTTGCCTGCTTTGTCTGCACAACCGGAGTCGAGCCAGATGCGAGGCCCTGGTGCTTGGTCGCGCAGCTCTCGAGGCCAAGCGATCTGCAGGATCATGAGGCTGAGCTGAGCTATAGTCACCTCTTGAGGATTGAGCTCTGCGACGATCACCGAGGCCTCGCGCTCCTCATCATAGGCGAGTATGAGCACCGATGGCTTTCTAAAGCCCCAGTCGATGGCGATGCGCCCGGTCATCTCGGGCGAGTATTTAAAGTCGTCGATGATGTGGCGCTCGAGGCTAAACTCTCCATATACTAAGCCGCTCGGAGGTTTGGGCCGATTAAGCACCATAGCCTCGCGCTCATCAGGTGGCAGCAGCTTGGTAGCCTCAAACCATTCATCGCTAAGATTGGTTTGATTAACGTATGAGGTAAACAGCAGAGGCGAGCACCCTGCATCCTCTGCGAGCTGGCACCACCAAGCATCTGCGACCGGCAGGCCAACCAAGATGAGCGTCGGCGTCGGGCCAGAGCGCAAGCGACCGAGCGCTTTATTTGCGACTTCGGGGCCTAGTGTTTGGCACTCATCGATCAGCGCGACACCCGATGTGACGTTAATACCCTCGAGAGGGTTGTGCGTCGCGTCGCGAGTGCCTGGTCGAAAGTAGGAGCGGCAGAGGACAGCTGAGCCTGTATGTGTATCTTTCCACTGTCTAAGAGTGTGATTGTAGACCCAACCTCGAGGCGCGAGCCACTTCTCAATCTCGGGCATGAGCACCGAGTTATAACGCGCATTTGTATCGGTAACGAGCAGACTAGTAGTGCCTGGCCTCACCTTGCTGAGGAACCACATTGCAAAGATCAGCGAGCTCGTCTTGCCGCTGCCCCATCCACAGCGCGCAGCGATGATACGATCAGCGCGCCTTATGCCTGCGATGACCTCGCGCTGCAGGTCGTTTAACTGTAGGTCACTGCTCACGATCAGCCTCGAGGAGATACTCGAGCAGGCGAGGCTCATCGATGGTGAGTCGGTGTGCGCGCTCGCCCTTGCGATAGCCTCGCACGATGCCGAGCTCGATTAGGGTTAGCACATGATGTCGCATAGCATACTCTGAGCAATCCTCACTCGCAAACTCGCGTAAGAAAGTGCGCAGAGCTGTCGGCTGAGCAGGCCACTGCAAGACAGCGAGGAGAGCGCGCTTCATCTTATGAGGCAGTTGAGATCGGGCGATTAGCTCCTCGATGCTCGTCTCGACTTTAGGCTGAGGCCTGCGAGGTAGGTGCGCGAGTGTAAAGAAATCGACAGGATCGACAGCAGAGCAGATTGCTCGATCGAGCTCCTCGAGGCTAGACCAACGCGCTCGGCCCATAGGTGAATCACGACCGACATCTCGGCCCCAGACTGCGACGATGCGAAAGGGTGTCGAGTAGTTGATGGCGGCAGCTTGGAAAGGCACCGAGTAAAGGCCGATCATTACCATCCATAGAGCATCATTCTCTTGAGCGAGGCGCTGCAGCTTAGTCAGGTCGCTGCTCATGTGATCGAGCACAGCGTCTGCGATCTCACCATCTGAGCGAGTGTCGGCTGGCTTGATGTGCCGAGTCTTGATCTCGAGCGCCATCGAGGCCGCGCTGTGCCTGCGCTGCAGTACGAGATCACAATACTTACCGGGCTCAGGCCAAGCAGGCCGACCGACCTCGATCGGATATTCTGCGAGGCGATAATTGGCCCAGTCTGCCGACTCGATGATTGAGAGCACCAAGCCTTGAAATCGGTTGTGAATACGCACGACAGCAGCGCGCATCTGCTCGGGTGTCCAAGTCGACACCATCGAGGGCCTGTTGATCTCGAGCTTGTTTTGTGTCATGTATCCCTCAACGCTTGCTTATGACTCTGGCTCAGTCTCTCGATGGTGATGCTCTGCAGAGGCTGAGTCAGAGTCAGGCTCTTTACTTACTAAGTGAGCAGTCTGCTCGAGCATGGCGATCACCTCGGGTATGCCGTCTTTCTGACTGGCTGATACTTGGAGCTCCTGCTTATCACCATAGCGATCGGGGCGCAGGCGCGCCAATATCCACATAAGCGCTCGGGTGTCATCTTTGCGAGTAGCCATCGAGCGCAGCTCAGAGAATACCGAGCCCTCTGCCGCAAACTGTGCATCATCGAGGGCCTGTGCAAAGTCCTCATGCTTATCGCGCCAGTTGTAAATCGTGCGCCTCGGGATATTGGCCCCGACTGCGCTCGCCTCTACGCTGTGGCCCTGCTCGAGGAGATCGAGAAAGTGTGCAGTCTTGTCTGCGTTGCGTTTGCTATATGGCCCGGTGGCAGGCTCGCGCGCGCTTGTGCTACCTGAGCCATCTATAATAAGAGCTTCTCGCTGTGCTAAGCCTTTAAGGTCGCTGCTCATACTGCCTCGCATAGATTTTGATGCGTCTAAAGATGCTTTGGGCTGTGTTTGGTATGATGTTACAGGCTCTAGCTAGCTCTGTCACCGATTCATACTTATGGATATTTTGAGCGATGGTGCGCTCATCGTCTGTTTTAGCTTGATCGATGTAGCTGTTCAGAATGAGCCCAATGTCATGATTTTCAATCCATCCATTCGGGTCATGATCATCTTGAATAAGCCCCCATTGATCCCAATCATCTGCTGTGTGATGGCTCATGCGATTGCGATAGCGCTGCACATAGTTGATTGCTCGCATGTTAGCGATGCGCCTGATCGCGCCACCACAGTTTAGATTCTCAAGCTTGTCGACTCCTCGGTCGAGAAGATAAATGCAGGTTTCGCTGTAGATATCCTCAGCTTCTTCAGGCCTCAAAGAGTAAACAATCTCTAACCCTCGCAGCACCTGTGATCTGATTTGCACAAGCTTGGCCCCGATGATCTCAGCGCGCTGCCTGCGCTCTACTTCTGAATACATAGTTACTCACTTTTCAAGAGGCTTTCAGCCCCAGCCGCCACCCTGACTGCCTGCCCAAGATGCTGAGCCCTGGTTACTGATCGGGTTACTCTCTGCTTTATGCTCGAGCTCGCGAGGCTTGGCCCCGACAAACTCCCAACCATCGACAACGATCTCGAGATCGATGCGCTTGACTCCATCCTTTTGCCACTCGCTCTGCTGCATCTTTCCCCACAGCGCGACAAATGAGCCAGAGTCGACATTCTTCAGGATGCTCTCGCCTGTCTTGCCAAATGCGACGCACTTGCACCACATTGTCGATTTCTCGCCACCCTTCTGCCGGACATCGACAGCGAGTGAAAAGCTCGCGATGTTGCCTTGACTGCCTCGAGATTCTGGTCGCTTGCCGATATTGCCACTTAACACAATTCGATTCATACTGTCTCCTCTAGTGATGCGAGCCGAGTCGAGCCCCACGACTGAGGCCCGACTCGCCAAACAATTTTAACCCGAGAGGAACTTATATGGATTATCGGCAATTTGCAACACAAAGCGGCAGCGTGCAGCTCATCGATGTGATGGGCTCGCCTTTGTCGGTCGTTAATAGCGCTCGCGTCTCGATGGGTAAACGCGCTGAGGAGATGAGCGATAAGGATTGGCGGCTGATCGATTACCTTTGGTCGCATGAGCATACCTCGCCCTTTCGGCATGTGCAGTTTCAGTTTCACCTGAGCGCCCCGATCTTTGTCTTGCGCCAGTGGATGAAACATCAGGTCGGCTGCGCATGGAATGAAATCTCGGGTCGGTATGTCGAGTTTAATAATCAGTATTGGAGCCCCGACGCATGGCGAGCGCAGAGCTCGTCGGTGAAGCAAGGCAGCGCTGGGCCGATGGGCGAGGATGATGCTCTGCGCGCTGAGCTGATCTACAGCCGAGCGATCGAGGCGAGCCATGCTGCTTATGAGGAGCTGCTGAGAGCAGGAGTCTGTAAAGAGCAGGCTCGAGCTGTACTGCCGGTGTCGCTGATGAGCGAGTGTTACTGGACATGTAGCCTACATGCCTTGATTCATTTCCTGCGACAGAGGCTCGACTCTCATGCACAGGCAGAGATCAGAGCTTATGCCGAGGCTGTGCGCGAGAGTGTTGAGCAGGTCGAGGGCATGAGCCGACTGCTTGCGAGCACGCTCTGAGAAAACACAAAGGCCCCCCAGGTAGCTGAGAGGCCTTGATCTCGAGTGAGCGAGTGCGCTTGATCAGTAGGGTGCGACCTTGATGAGCTGCGCCTCGTTTGAGTCAGCAGGCCAATCGACCTTGATCTTACGCAGGATGCTGTGAGTAGCCTGCCAGCTGCGCCCCTTGATGACCTCGAGGCTTGGGTGATTGTGCTTGATGTGGCTCTCGAGCGCCTCGATGATCAGAGGGTGCCGATCGAGCTTGATCTCGGTGCCGCTGTCGAGGAGCTCGAGCACTTGGTCTGTGATGATTGATGTAGCCTCGGTGTAAGCTTGATCGAGGAGATCTGCCAGCATGCTGCTGTCTGTCATGATGTTACTCTCTAGGTCAACAGGGCGAGCGATGTGCTCACCTTCCACATTCGACATTAGATACTATTTTGCCTTATGTCAACAAATATTTTAACTAAGATTAAGATAGGCTAGTCACGCCAGCCATCATCGATGCGCTTGCGTCGATCTTTGCCGATCATCTTGATAGGCTTGCCGAACATCTCAGCGAGCCTTGATGCGGCTGCTGTATTGCGCTCGCAGAGATCATCGAGGATCTGCGAGGGCCTCAGATTAGAGGTCGCGACGACTGAGAGTGTCTTGCTCGCCCATCTGTCATGGATCGCGCTGATCATCTCGAGAGTCTGGGCCTTGCTCCAAGCTGTCCAATTACCTCCGCCACCCATACCACCAATTTCATCGAGGCAGAGCAGGTCGACACCATCGAGGAGCTCATGAAGGCTGAGGCGCTTGGTCGCGTTAAAGCTCGCCTTGATGTCCATCAAGTGTCCCTCATGAGTCATAAACAGAGCGCGCTTACCTTGAAACACTGCGTGCTTGGCCAAGATATGCAAGATCGTGCTTTTACCGTTGCCTGGTGTGCCGACGAGGAGCGCGCAGGGCTTGTCGATCGGGTTGGTCTTGTCATGTAGCCAGTCGAGCACAGTCCCGATGCGCTGAGCTTGTTGCTCGCTATCCCATTCATAAGCTGAGAGAGTGTGCTGATGAGCTGTGTAAGGTAGTCGAGCTCGCTCGAGATTCGTGAGCTTTCGTCGCAGTGGGTAGCAGACTGGGCATCTGATCGCTGTGCGCGCTGTGCCTGCCTCATCGCTCTCGACATAAGCCCAGCCCTCAGCGCACTCGCCACAGTAGGGCAGAGGCGTGGTCGTGAGGATGCCCGAGGAGCTGAGCCACTCGGTGGCAGGAAAGTTCTCTGCATCGATGTCTCGATAGTTGATCATTGATCCCATCCCTCGGCCCAAGCCTTATCGATCTGCCTGCGACGCTCCACATCGCTCAGAGTGACTGTGTATGTCTTAGGCTTAAGAGGAGGCGCTGCCGGTGTGCTGATCGCAGGTGCATGGCCTGCCGCTTGTGTCGTTACCCAGTCGATCGCTGATCGAGGAGCGATGAGCTCTGCTCGCATCTGAGCAAAGAGCTGATCACCCTCTTGCCGATTCCACAGCGCGCGCTTGATGTCCCATCGATTATGATGATCAATCTGTCTCATCACTTCTCGCTGATAAGCGAGATCATCATCAATGCGACTCACTACCCAGATGCTGCCGATGAGCTCCTCGGTGATGGGCTCGGGCTCAGGCATGAGTCGATTCCACAGATCAGCTCTAGCTTGTTCCTCGGCATCGATGTCGGCCTCTCGCTCTCGCACAGGCGCTGAGCTTGGCTCTGCCTCATCGCTATTGATGTTATATTGATTTATATTGATATTATATTGATCTTTATTGTTATTGGGTGACTTTCTGTCACTACCCAAGTGCCAATTTGTCACCACCCCTGGTGACTTTCTGTCACTACCCTCGGGCCAATTTGTCACTATAGGTGGTGACTTTCTGTCACTACCCTCTGAGGCTTGGTGGTGACTTTCTGTCACCATAGGTGGTGACTTTCTGTCACTACACCTTGAGGCTTGGTGGTGACTTTCTGTCACTAAAGGTGGTGACTTTCTGTCACCTAGCTGAGAGACGCAGACCTTGATCGAGGCCTTATGATGCAGGCCATCATCTCGCCTCTTGATGTCGCGCTTAATGTAGCCAAGATCAGCAAGGGCCTTTAAGCTCCTCTTGATATTGCGAGCGCTCTGTTTGGTGCCTTGCTCGATGTCGTTAGTGCTGACCGAGCCCGACCAGCTCTGCCAGTCTACTCGCGTCAAGATATAAAGCATGATCAGCTTCTGAGCCGCTGTGAGCTCCTCGACTGCCATGATCGCGAGTCGAGCATCCATCTCTTTCATCGTCATCTCCTCTCGATGGTGATGCCTTATGTATAAGGCCAACACGCTCGCAGGTCAAGTTAAAGTTATATTTTATTCAAGCTTGGTCTTGACATGAGATTAACAAGCGTTTATACAATGATCATCACCCATGACACAGGAGGTCAAAATGACTCTCAGACAGCAGCTTAAAGACGACTTGACATCACAGCGATATACATTTCGCCATCTCTGCAGCGAGGCTCAGGTGAGCACCGCTTATCTCTCGCGCATCTTGCATGGTGCCGCCTCACCCTCTGTTCACATCGCCACATCACTCGCCCTCGCAGCTAATCGCCTCACAGGGCTCGACACCTACACCCCCGATCAATTCCTTACCATTGAAAGGCTCAACTCATGAGCGACGCAGCAGTCGACACCTTTCTCATCTTCTCTCTCATCGCTACCGCTGGCTTGATTCTCACAATCGCTGCCTGGCTCTTTCAATATTTCTTCGGAGATAAACCAACCGAGCGCCCAGCGCCCCGAGCATATTGGCTTGATCGTCAGTTTATGCGCGATGAGGCAGCCTTCTTGGTCAAGCACCTAAACATCTATGACTGCACCGGCCTCGGGCTCGGGCCTGCACATTATCATGATCTGGTCATGGCCTCTGAGATCGCTGATCATGTCAAGCGCGATACAGGACGAGACTTTTACATCTCGATGAGCGACTGGGCCGAGATCATCAGGGCTTGGTATGTCACTCGAGGAGCTCCACAAGGCGAGCGTGTCGCACTCCTCAAGCATCGAATCCTCACCAACGTCTAACCAACACATAAGCAAGCGAGAAATTATCATGAGCATCTACACACCAAAGAACATCGAGCACGCCAAAGAGATCGCCACCCTCATCAGCGACCAGCCTCGCGACTGCGTGCGCCTACATGCTGCTTTCGGTCGGCATTTCGATGGCGATATGGCCTTGACTCTCAATAATGGCTTTGTCTTGCGCGGCAAGCCCTCACTCGGTGCCGACGCTATGGCAGGCATCGTGAGAAACTCAGGCCTCTGCCGCTTTATGCGGATCGCGAGCTGGGATGAGGAGCACTGCACTTATGAGTGCGCCCGGCATGATGAGCCCGAGGCCATCGTGCATGCTTTCACTTTTACGATCGGCATGGCAGGCGCGCAGGGCCTCACCAATAACCGGACATGGAAGCAGATGCCGATGCAGATGCTGCGCGCTCGGTGCCTCACCATGATGCTGCGCGCTGTCTATCCCGATGCAGTCTCAGGAGTCTACAGCCCAGACGAGATCGCAGACAGCACATCGATGAGCGATGATGAGCGTGCGAGCATTCAAGCCGAGTCGCTTGGCGAGGAGCTGCGCGCCCCCATTCAGCACCAGGCGATCGACAGCGAGGGCGAGTCGTGAGCGATGATGTCTGGCGCGAGTATAAGCGCGACTATCATCGCGAGTACGATCGCAGGCGCAAAGAAGCTCAGACACCCGAGGAGCGTGAGGCAGAGCTCGAATTACAACGACAGAGGCAGCGCAAGCGCAGAGCCAACGAGACACCCGAGGAGCGTGAGGCTCGACTAGCATCTATGCGAAAATATGGTCGTAAGCGCTGGGCCGAGATGACACCCGAGGAGCGTGAGGCTCGACTAGCATCTATGCGAGAATATTACCAAAAGCGCAAAGCAGAGAACAAATAACACAAACCCAGAGAGTAACGACGATGAGCTTTCAGACACTACAAGACAAGAACCCGACAAGCACCCTCAAGCGCTTTATGCGCGAGGTCGCACCGATGCAGTTTGTGCGCGAAATTTACATGAATTGCCTCGAGGCAGACGCAAAGACCATGCGCGTTTATTTCGAGCCTCAGTATGAGGCGCTCGGCATCAAGAAGCTCTGCTTTGCTGATGATGGTAAAGGCATGAGCGCTCGCGAGATGTATGAGTATCTCGCTAAGTATAACAGCAGCTCTAAGACTACCGAGGGCAGTTATCATGATAATTTCGGCATCGGTGTCAAAGCGACTACGCTGCTCAGTAATCCTTATGGAGTTGTGTTCCTGAGCTGGTCTAAGGATAACCCAGATGGTGCGATGATCTGGTTTACCTACGACGAGCAGCTCGATCGGGTTGGGCTCAGGCCGATCGAGTATATCGAGATCGATGAGGATGGTGAGGAGTACACCGACACGCTCTGCACCCAGATGAGCGATGGCACTCGAGCAAATGTCGTCGCGCTCGATGACCTGCGCCTCGCGCATCCCGATGGCTTTGAGGGTGTCAAGTGGTGGGAGTGTAAAGAGAAGGCTCAGATTAAGAAGCAAGGCACGATCGTTATGCTGCTCGGTCAGAGCGCCTCGACCGACTCGATTGGTGCTGATTGGTCTAAGCGGCAGTTAAGTCACTATATGTCGAGCAGGTTCTTAAACCTGCCAGTTAGGGTTAGGATCCTGTCAGATCAGCTTTGCACTCGGCATCCTCTAGGCCTGCTTGATGGCTTGGGGCGAGATACGCAGCACACCGACTCTGTAAGCTGTATCAATGGCTATTCAATCGATGTTATATACATCAAGCGACAGAACAGAGCCGTCGGCGTAAGGCTCGGTGATGTTGTCACTCAAAGAATACTAAGCGGCTATAGCGCCCTCGCATATAAGGGTGAGCTGTATAATGCTCAGTATGGCAAGCGCGAGGCGCGCAGCTGGGGCATCTCGCATGATGATGTAATCTCTCGTGTGCTGCTGATCGTGCATCCACCTGAGCGAGGCAAGCAGTCTGATAAAGTCGCGCGAGGCTGCTACCCAAACGAGAGGCGAGATCGCCTGCTCTGGGACGATGAGAGCATCGTGAGCGATAATCGAGAGATCGACCTCGCAGAGCTCAAGCACTATTTCACTCAGAATCAGCCCGAGCGTTTACGCCAGATGCTCGATGAGGCTTATGCGACTAATAAGCAGCGCGAGCAGGTCGACACATCAGAGCTGCAAGAGCGATATCGTGATCTGTTTAAGGCGCGACGAGCTCGCACCGGTAATGTCGTGAAGCCTGCTGATGATGGTGATCTGCCGCTTGCTGATCGCTCGCCTGCTGATAGTGGTGGCCCCGGTGGTAAGATTAACCCCGACTGGCTGCCGTCCGAGCTGTTCCCACCAAAGCCAGAGCCACCGACTGAGAGGCCGAGCCCTCGACGAGGCAAGCTCGGCACAGGCAAGACTGATCATGATGTTAAAGTCTATTGGATTACCGAGACGGAGCGTTTCGATCGCGCTGGCACTCAGATGCCTTTTCTCGTCTCGTACACTCGAGAGCGCACTAGCATCGAGGCAAACTGCAGCTTTAGTGTGTTCGTCGAGGCTCGCGAACATTTGATACGCATGTATGAGAGCGCCTCAAAGTCAGAGCTTAAAGCGCAGGTCGAGGATCAGATCGAGCGTTACTATGAGACAGACTTGATCATGTATGCCCTGCACTATCATGCTCAGCAGAGAAAGCACCCTCTCTACAAGGGTTATGGAAATGAGGATCTTGAGCGCGCTCTCGCGCTGCGCCTCCTCGGATCAGCTTGGGCGATCTTCCCTCGCATCGAGCAGAGCTTGAGTCAGCTCGGATATAAGAAGCGCTCTAACAAGTAGCAGCTCCATAAGCGACGACAGCGAGCACCGAGAAAGCCCAAGCTCGATCTCCGATGCGATCAGCGATCGGGTCGGCAAAGAAGCCAAAGACAAAGACTAGGAATAAGGTGCAGGCTGCTGTCGCTGGGCTGTGCATGTCATCTCACAGAGTGCAGGTGCCACCCGAGCAAGCAGGCTCGAGCTGAGCATCGTAGTAATCGCTGTCGATGTCTTGCAGATTCACACTCGACCAGTCAAGCGCAGCGAGCTCAAGCCAAAGCTCCTCAGCCTTAGTGCCGGCCTCGACTGTCTGATAAGGCGCATGATCATAAGCGCCATCACCAAACCAACCGAGGAGCGCGACTCCTCGCAGCTCGCCTCGAGCATCCCAAAGGAAATCAGCGACATCGCCCCACTCATCATCCTTAACTGTGCAGGTGTTGCTCACGTTATGCGTGAGGCCCTCAACTCGACTCTGCTCTGAGCCCGGTGCGACCCAGTGCTGATACACCAGGCGCACGCGCTTGAGATGATCGAGCGCTGTATCATTCTCTCGAGTCAGAGCGCCCTCGGGTGCTGAGCAGGCAAAAGCGACGACACCGGTATGCTCATCGAGCTCGGTGCAAGCCTCTGGCACTGAGCGCCACAGCGTATTCCAAACAGGATTAACTCGAGCGATCCTCATGCGCCTGATATAGCGCTGAGCATGAAAAGCATGAATGCCTGCCGATGTACCTGCGACTGTCGATGTGTTGCCGCTGGGCTTAATCGTCGTG
>Ga0316202_10002302_pt1 | contig 12746 bp, 11 predicted proteins | sample 3monrhotite_MG_FD_204934 | JGI IMG/M metagenome (GOLD analysis project Ga0316202, IMG submission 204934) | Microbial mat bacterial communities from mineral coupon in-situ incubated in ocean water Damariscotta River, Maine, United States -... | ecosystem: Environmental > Aquatic > Marine >... | reverse complement strand
TCATCGATGGAGACCACATTTAGTTTTTGTTCATTAAAGAGCTTGTCAGCTGCCTCCAGCTTGCTGGTTGCTTCTATCGTGCCGCGTACATCTGCACCGGCGGCGTCTTTGGCAAGGAATGAAAATTGCATGTGCGGGGAATTATTTTTTAAGAGCTTATTACGAGTTCTTTTGTGCTTCTTCGTCTATTGTGTGCTTTGCTGTTTCGCCTGTGTGGCGTGCCACATTATAGACTTCTTCGGGTGTCGTGAGCCCTTCCAAAATTCGCTCAATGCCATCGTGCTCGAGGGTCTTCATGCCAGTTTTTACAGCTTCTGCTTCTATTTTTACTGTGCTCGCGCCGCCGAGAATCATCTCTTTCAGTTCGTTATTCATTTCCATGATTTCATAAATACCAATACGGCCTTTGTAGCCTGAGCCGCCGCAGGCATCGCAGCCAGTGCCATGATAGACATTCATCTTGAAATCGGATGTGTCGGCGCCAATATTTTTCTTTTCTTCAGGATTCATGCCATCGATTGCCTTTTTTAGCTGTTTTTCGACCTCTGGTGTGAGCTCGGCGGCTGCCTTGCAATGCTCACAAATGCGGCGGACGAGCCGCTGGGCTACGATCGCATTTAGCACGGCAGTAATGAGAAAGGCAGGAATGCCCATATCAAGGATACGCGTGATCGTGGCAGCGGCACTATTTGTGTGCAGAGTAGATAGCACGAGATGCCCCGTGAGCGCTGCTTCCACAGCGACTTCGACTGTTTCTTTGTCGCGGATTTCACCGACCATGATGATATCGGGGTCTTGGCGCAGCGCGCTGCGCAGACCAGTAGCAAATGAATAACCGATATCAGGGTGCACCTGACTCTGATTGAGACCATTCATTTGTATTTCGACTGGATCTTCGATAGTCATGATATTGACATCCGATGTGTTCAGGATCGACAGACACGAATACAGAGTTGTGGTCTTACCGCTGCCCGTCGGACCTGTGGTGAGCACGACACCGTTTGGTGCGGCGATTGCCTTTTTGATAATATTCAAATTATGATTTGAGATGCCCAGCTCTTCGAGGGTTGGGATGTCTCGACTTTTGTCCTGCAGGCGCATCACGATCTTTTCACCATTTACTGTCGGCAGGGTAGATACACGCAGATCCATCTCGCGCCCATCGCGGGTAGTCACTTGCGTGCGACCATCTTGCGGAATGCGCGTTTCATCGATCTTGAGATTACTCATGATCTTGATACGACTCACGACAGCTGCATGCAGATTTGGTGGGTATTCCACGATCTGACGGAGCACGCCATCGACACGATAGCGGATACGCACCGTGCGCTCTTCTGGCTCGATATGAATATCCGAACTGCCCAGATCGAGCGCATAGCTGATCAGGTACATCACGATTTGCGGCACATTGCTCGCTATGATCGCATTTTGGAGTCCGGTAAGTTTTTCGCTATCTGGGGCCATGAGATCTGTATTTGTATTATGGTAATTTACTGTATTGTGAGATTATTTTACTGTTTTTATCTCGGGGAGTGCATAGGCATACATTGAGATATCGACATCTATACTTCCTTGTTCTTCGCCCGCAAAACGACGCAGATCAGTGAGATTGCTGATTTGGATATTAATATCGCGCGTATCCAAGAGGCGCAGGGTGATATTTTCATCTGGTTTGATAAAGCTGCCAGATCGCTCAAACTGCCGCAGGATCTTGTGTAGGTTTTCTTTGCTCGTATTAATAGTTAATTTAAATGGCAGTGTGACATAGTCGACATCTTTCTTTGCGATTACTTTGCCAAAATTGATTGTCTTGAGAAGCACTGGGTTGCGCGCATCTTTTATTGAATTTGCATATGCTTCAATAATACGAACTATTTCTGTTTGCATGACATCTGTTGGCAGTATCTTTCCAATAGCACCTTGATTATTTTCTGCTTGCAGCGCGTATGACTCTTTGAGGTCACGATATGTATCGCGTTCAACATTGAGCTCGATATCGGTTTGTTCAATCGTGCCTGCCAGCTCATTGAGACGATTTTGTCCATCGACAATGCCCGCATAGGCAGGCCAGGCAACAAAGATAATGATGCCGACTGTTATCAGTCCTGAAATCAGGAGCTGAAAGTGGGCGAGGCGAGTGAGACGTTGGGCGTGTTTGGTCATAGTAAAGTAGATATAATACTTAGTTATTCAGTGGGGTATCAGCTGCGGCTGTATCTGCGACGGGTGCTGCAATAGGCTCAGTCGTATCTGCGACAGGTGCCTCGACAGGCTCAGTCGTATCTGTGACGGGTGCCTCGACAGGCTCAGTCGTATCTGTGACGGGTGCCTCGACAGGCTCAGTGGCAGCTGTATCTGTGACTGGCTCGGCATCGCCCGGTGGGGCATCAACCGCAGCTGCGGTTGGCTCACTCGTTACATTGGCAGGTTCTTCTTTCTGTGACGGTGTGTTTGTTGCCTCAAAGCTGGGTAGCTCGACTGCTTCTTCCTTGGGTATGATTTTGATATCATGATCGTCTCGCACATTCGGCTGCTGTAGCATGAGCTTAAAGTTCATTGGCGAGAAGAATTTGCCACTCAAATCTTTATTTTTTGCATAGTTGGATCCTTCTATATCCTTAAAGCTGCTGCTGCCTTCAAACGCATCAATGAGATCGGCAAGCAGACTAAAGTTTTGATTATTATATTTGCCTTCACCCACGACCTGGCCTTTTACTTCGATCGCTTGTTTGTCGGCTTTGCCGCTAAATCCTGTGAAGGCAACGAGCGTATTTGTTGGGTCGATATCACGGCGGGCGTCAATAGCTGTGCCATCTTCATCGGGTGTCATGTCGGCGCCGAGGCGCGCGATCTTTTCAATGGTCGTAATGATGGGAGACCATGCGATGCGGCGGGCGCTGAGCTCATTGATGATTGTCTCTTTTGTCAGGTTGCGCGCAATAGTTGCAGCGGCAGCGAGATCTCCTTTTTGTGTGTCATTGTCACCAATGATTTGCACTATTTTTCGATACACATCTGAATCATGTATGCTGCCAAGATTTAATGTAGATATTTGCTTCAGCGCTTTTTCAAATGTGCTTGCCTGCTTGACCGAGAGGGTGTCGAGGATAGCGGTGAGCCGCGCGACAAATTCTTGCGTGGGCAGGTCGGCTGTGTGGGCGTCTATCGTGCGTACTTGCTTCTTTAGATCGGCAACGAGATTTTTAAGATTTTTCTCTTTTACATCGATGAGGATTGACTTAGCCTCTGCCTGTGCTGCGCGCATGTCAGTCTTTGTGAGCGCGGAGGGGAAAGCAGGCTCTTCCAAATCAATCAGTGCGAGGTGTGTTTGCATGCGCTCGACTTGATCACGAATCTTTTTTGGCAAATGCTTTTCATTTTGCACATCTTTGATTTGGAATTTGATTTGGCGCAGGAGTCGATTGGCATAGCTCGTACGACTTGCTTGCACACTCTTGAGTGCATTTACTTCAGACTCGGGCACATATACTATTTCACCACTTTCCGAGATCATGCGATATTGCGGTTCGGTGCTGCTCGCCTCATCGCCACGCGGAATGACCGTGCCGCCAGATGGGGCGACATAGTTGAGTGCGGGATCATCCAGATCGAGACTATTTACGAGTGTTGCAATTTTTTCTAGTTTGATAAGTGCAATGAATTTACGTGTGTCCGTGAGATCAGTCGTGAGTCGCGTATTGAGCTCTTCTTTTATGGCGAGTGTCGCGGGAATATTATATGCATTGAATTTTGCTAAGATACGATTTTCTTGATCAAAAATAATAGTGAAAAAAGTGAGCCAAATACCAAAGCCAATAATAAGGGCAGCGGCAAATGTGATATGAGCCTTTTTGAGTAGATCTTGTGGGCTCTTTTCGGCGGCATCACGGATCTTCTTTTTTTCCTGCGTGACCGCAATGCCATGATCGACGATACTCTCGACGAGTGGCTGTTTTGCTTTTTGTTCCACTGACGAGATGATACTCTCAAGCGTGCTATTCGTGTCGCTTGTCGTATCGTCTGTGGATGCGCTCCCAAAGAGCTTACTCCACAGCGGCTTTTTTTCGGGGGTTTTCCCGTTGTCTGGCGTAGTCATAAATATGATTCTTGAGAATAAATCTTTTCATTTTACCAAATTCCAGCAGAAAAATCAAGTAGAGTGAAGAGACTATCTTTCACTTTCCATCTTATTTCGTCAAATATTATGTTTGCTTTTCATCAAAGAGCCCCGTGCCGATACGCAGATGCGTCGCGCCTGCGCGCACGGCGAGCTGCCAGTCACTGCTCATGCCAGCAGAGTAGCTCTGCAGCTCGCAGGCATCAGCCATCTCGCGCCCTCGCTCAAATACTTGCAGAATGTAATTCTCATCTTTGGTGTGCGGCCCGATGACCATCAGCCCGTCTAGCTGCAGATGGGGCATCTGTCGGATCTGTGCAACGGCGTGCGGCAGCTCGGTCTCGGCAAAGCCAGACTTGCTTTTTTCACCCGCAATATTTGCTTGCACAAACACGGCGATCTTTTTGCCAGTGCGCTCACATTCGTCATGCAGTCTTTCAGCGAGCCGCAGTGAATCGACTGATTGAATGCAGTCAAAATTTGCGACAATGCCGCGTACTTTATTTGTTTGTGTGTGCCCGATGAAATGTTTCTTGCATGGCTGCAGCTTGGGAAATTTAGCGATGGCTTCTTGCACGCGGTTTTCACCGATGATCGTAATGCCACTTTTTATCAGCTCATTTATCTCGGCTGGTTCGCGCTTTTTCGTCACCGCGACGATGGCGATGTCGGCAGGGTCGCGTCCGCAGTCGGCACAGACGGCAGCGAGTTCGGACTGGAGGGTGGCAAGATTCATTTTGAATGAGTGGCAGTATCCTACATTATTCAGGCGACTTTTACTGGAAAGTACTCTAAAATACCTGTCCTATGTCTGCACAGCACCAGCTCCTTCGCGTCACGCTCGTCGGTCGACCAAATGTCGGCAAGTCGACTTTATTCAATCGTTTTGTCGGGAAGCACCTCGCCATCACGACCGAAGAGGCAGGCACCACGCGTGATCGACTGGAACATGCCTGCACGCTCGGGCGTGGTCTTTCATTCATTCTCACGGATGTCGGCGGTATCGAGAGCAGCACTGGCGGCACGCTGGATGATGATATCCAGGCGCAGGTGCGCCACGCGGTCAATCGATCTGATCTCGTCATCTTCCTCGTCGATGCCAAGACCGAGCTGACTGCAGATGATATTGCTGCTGCTGGTTATCTGCGCGGCGAGCACGTGCCCGTTATTTTCATTGCCAATAAATGGGAGTCGGGTACTGAGACAGATCTCATGCAATTCGCTGAGCTGGGTATTGGCGTGCCGCTGGGCGTATCTGCCCTGCACATGTCGGGTTTCGATGAGCTCAGCAAGCAGCTCAGCCGCCAGCTGCGCGTGCTGCGCAAAGAAAGTAAAAAGAGTCTGGCCGAGCCAGAGATCGATATTACGGCAAATATTGCTTTTATTGGGCGACCGAATGTCGGCAAGTCGAGCCTGGTCAATTGCCTGATGGGAGAGGAGCGCGTGGTCGTCTCGGAGATTCCCTGCACCACCCGCGATACAAATGATGTCCTGCTGACCCGTGATGACAAGACCTTTCGCTTGCTGGACACAGCTGGCCTGCGCCGCCGCGGACAGATCGGCAAAGGGCTGGACCGCTACGCGACGGGCCGCACGCTGAACGCCCTGCAAGAGGCCGATGTCGCGCTCGTGCTGATAGATGGCGAGCAGGGGCTCACCGCGCAGGACTGTCACGTGCTCGAAGAGGCGCTGAAGGCTGGCGTCAGTATCGTGCTCGTCGTAAATAAGATCGATACCTGGGAAGACTTCGAAGAGACGCAGACAAAGTTCCTGCGCAATCTACAGCGCCGTTTCCATTTCGCACCCTGGCTGCCAGTCGTCATGATTTCTGCCAAGACTGGTCGTCACGTCGGGCATATCTTCGAGCAGGTCGCCCTGCTGCAGGAGCAACGCAAAGTGCGCGTGAAGACGCACGAGCTCAATCTCTGGCTCAAGCGAACCATGGCCGAGCACATGCCGACCCGCGTACCGACCCGCGCCCAGCCAAAGATAAAATACATTACCCAAGCTGAGGTCTGCCCACCGACATTCATACTTTTCGTGAATAAGAATGCCGCGCTGCACTTTTCATACACCCGCTATCTCGAGAATCAGCTGCGCGAAGCCTACGGCTTCGCTGGCACACCGATCCGCCTGCAGGTGCGCCAGCAAGACCCCGAAAAGAATCCGTATTCACCGACGAAGACTGGCAAAGATGCCAAACGCAGCACCGCCAAGCCGCGCCTCGCCCTGCAAAAGCGCACGACCCGCAGCAAGCCAAAGAAGGCAGGGGTCAAAAAGACAGAGATTGGCACCTAATAAAAAACCCCGATCCCTCGGGGCTCCTAAATGTATATTTTGTGATTATTCAGCTTTCGCTGGTGCCTTTTTCGCTGCGGCAGCTTTTTTGGCAGGCGCTGCTTTCTTTGGCTCAGTTGCTGCTATTTTGGCAATACGATTGAGCTTGCTCTTTTTGCGCGCTGCATTATTTGAGTGCAGGAGATTCCATTTAGCTGATTTATCAATTGTCTTGAACGCAACTTTCAATAAGTCACTGATATTTGCTGCGCCAGCCTTTGCTGCGTCTTCGACTGCTTTGATCGTGTCGCGCAGATGTTCGCGCTTTAGGCGGTTGCGGGCGGTGCGCACTTTGTCTTGGCGCATTTTCTTGATAGCTGATTTAATGAGTGGCATTGAGCGTTGTTTAGATTATTAAAATAAAGCCGAGAGATTTTAGGGGGCTTAGCCCCATATTGCAAGTGTGATAGTGCCGCTGTGCATGGCTCGCAGCTGGCGGAGTGTGCTGACGCGCGTGTGATCGAGGCGCACGACGAGCAGAAGGTCCTTATCGTGTGCTATGCGCCCAATATCCACAGGTAATTCAGAGTTTTTTTGGTTACCGTCGAGCTGCTTGATGACTTGCTCGATCGAGCTATCAGCACTCGCGAGTTGATTATTCTTTTTCACCAGCTCGGCAAAGAAGGCACGAGCAGGGTCAGTCGGCGAATGAAAGATGCTGGCAGCCGAGACACCCAGCAGCTCTTCTGCTTCGTGCGTGCTGCTCACACGCCCACCGAAATAGCTCGCGGCGAGTATCCAAGTGACAGATAACAGCATGCCTCCGAGCAGGGCAGCCGCCAGTGTTTCTGGTAGACCGCGGTTGCTCGTAGCGACATCTTGCGTGCGTTTTTCGAGTGTGAATATATATGTGCTCGTGGCATTATATGCTTCGACTTCCTGCTGCAAGATATTATTCGCTGCCGTAGCGACGGCATCTATATCGGCTGGATCAGCAATACGCAGCTCGACGAGCAAGTTTTGCTTTGCCTGCGCTGCACCGCTGATATCGACCGATGCGCCAGATAGCTCACCAATCTTTGCACCCAAGCTGGGGCTTTGCAGCCAGCCAGCTATGCTCCGTGCAAAGTCATCATTTACCCGTGTCACATCAAATGAATTTGTCGTTGGGCTGTTTCGTAGTGCGACCGAATAGAGTTGTGTGATGTGCACAGTCGGCTGTTGGAGTCCCACAAACACGATCGCAGCAATGAGTGTCGCTATTACGACAATGACAAATACGAGCCATTTGCGGCGGAGCAGAGCGATGAGTTCAATGAGGTTCATAATTGCAAATAAAAAAGATGCTGCTAGTTTAGCAAAGTTTGGGATTCGCTCACGACTTCGCTAAAATGCATTTACTTTAATTCTCTCAAATATGAACATTGAACTTATCTTTTCTGCCGCGACGAAGTCTGCCGGCGGTGCACAACCCAGCTCAAAAGCGGCAGCTGCTTATTTTGCTGCGCTCGATTTTGATATCCAAAAAGGCGGACAATTCCTTTATATTGAGAAAGGAAAGATGACGCTGCTCTGGCATCTCGGCGCCAAGCACGAGCTGACGAGCGAAGAAATGCAAAATGAAGGCGCAAAGGCACTGCGCACCGCAAAAAGTAAGATCGGCACAGCAAAGACTGCGACGGTGACAGCTGTTTTTGGCGCTGATCTAAAAGAATCGAAAGAGCCGATCGAAAAGGGCATGCTGATGGCAAACTTTGCGGAAGATTCGTTCAAATCGAAGAAGAGCAAAGTAAAAGTAGCTCTGAAAGATATCGGCTCTGCCAAACTGAAGAAGGTCGTCGATGCGATTCAGCGGCAGCGTGAGCTGGCCAGCACGCCGACAAACCTGCTGGACACAGAAAAGCTGGTAACTGAAATAAAGAAGCTGAGCAAAGAAAAGGCAGTAAAAGTAAAGATTCTTCGCAAGAAAGAAATTCAAAAGGAAAACATGAATTTACTACTTGCCGTCGGGGCAGGCAGCGCACGGCAGCCAGCGCTGGCAGTCATCGAATATTCCCCAGCTGGCACCGCAAAAGACGCACCCGTGCTGCTGATCGGCAAGGGCGTGGTCTATGACTCAGGTGGATACGGGCTGAAGCCAGGAGACCATCAGGCAGATATGTATGCCGATATGGCGGGCGCTGCGACGGTGGTTGGCATCGTGCAGGGGCTGTCTCGGTTGGGCATAAAGAAACGCGTGATCGGTGTCTGCGGCATCGTGGAGAATATGATCGATGCCGAGTCTTATCGTGCAGGCGATATCATTCCTTCGAAGAAGGGGCTGACGGTGGAAGTACAGCACACCGATGCCGAGGGGCGGCTGGTGCTGGCAGATTGCATTAGTTATGCGCAGGAAAAATGGCCAAAGGCCAAACAGATGTTTGACTTCGCGACGCTGACGGGCGGCTGCGTATATTCACTTGGCGAGATGTACACAGGCATCTTTACCGATTCAGATAATTTGGTCGAACGAATGACGAAGATCGGCAAAGAGACCAATGACTGGGTGTGGCAGATGCCGATGGACAAGCTAATTCGCGAATCGGTGAGAGGCAAGCGCAGCGATATTATAAATCTCAGCTCGCTCACGCACATGCTGGGGCACAGCACAGCAGCAGCTTTCCTTGCGGAGTTTGTGAATGATACGAAGCAGTGGATTCATTTCGATATCGCGGGCACGGGCATGCGAAATAAGCAGGTGCGCAGCTACGATCTGCAAAACCACTTTGGCTCGGGCGGCACGGTGCATCTCATGCTGGAGCATTTGAGCAGGAAATAGAAGATATTTATTTCATCCATTTCAAAATGAAGAAATTACTAAAAGTAATTATGTGGGCAGTGGGAATCCTGATTGCGTTGCCCATTTCTGCGTTTTTCGTATATGCGACACTTTTTGTTTCAGATTTACCAGCAATTCCCAATCATGATGATCTGATACCCCCAAAAGTAGAAATTGCCGATGAGGACAATGCCTATTTCTATTTTAAGGAAATAAATGGAACTGCTCAGCAGCCAGCAACAAGATTTAAAATTATAGAATCAAATGCAGATAAAACATTTTCTACGAAGGATTATCTCGCAAAAGAAATAGATGAAATAACGACAGAGGAGCATGCCATGGCAAAGGAGATAATTGAGCAAAATAGAGAGGTGCTAGATTTTGCAGCGACTGGGCTGAGTATGCAGTATCAAGACCCGGCTTTTGTAAATCCTGCTGAGATAGTTTTTGATCTTGATGGAGATAGGGCTGTCTATACCTATTTCCAGGTTTTGTCTCGAGTGGTGACTACCGAGGCACGCTACGAATATAGTCAAGGTAATGATCTTGTAGCTTTAAGAATTATTATTAATTGGTTGAATTTTTTAGATTACTCCAAGGATTCAAATCCTAGCCTGACAGAGACTTTGGTTTTTCAGGTTGTAAAAAAGAATCTCACCGCAGAGATGATCTATCTAATTCAGAATTCTAATTCGCTTGATGTCACTCAGCTTATTTCGCTTGCGAATGGGCTGGGGAAGTATAAGAAAGGAGGTGAAGAACAGCTGATCAATTCAATGAAAATGGAGTTTGTGCATACGTTTGCCACAGCAAAATTTTTTAAAAATGAGCTAAATGAAAATATAGAGTATTCCTATCAACATAATAGATCCATGGGGTATATGTTTAATCATTTTAGGTGCATCATTGATATAATTCATGAAGAAAGAAATGATGACAGTTGTCAAAAAACTTTTGAAACATTGTCAAAAATTAATATTCCAATGGCATGGGAGTCTGCTGCGACTTATCCTAAATACATGAAAACCCCAGACAAGCTTCCATTAGAATTTTATATTAAAAATCAGGCGATCTTTAATTGGGCTAGTCCAAACTCTGTTGGCAATATTTTATACACAGGATACGCATCATTTTTTTCTAGGGCAATTGAAAAAACAAAAAGACAAGAATCTTTGTTCTCCATGGCTGTGACTATTGCAGCGCTGAAGGCCTATTATCTCGATATTGGTTCTCATGCTCCATCCCTGGACGTGCTCGTGCCAGATTATATTTTCGAGTTGCCACTTGATCCTTTTGACGGCGAAATTATCAAATATTCTTCATCCAACAAGACTGTTTATTCAGTCGGTGTGGATGGCGTGGATGATGGCGGTAATTTGCCAGAGCAGGGAGAAAACTGGAGTAAGGGCGCTGACTTAGCGTTTTCAGCAAATTTTAAATAAATAATTTCTATTATTTGCCCATCCGCACCCGCGCCGTATTCAGCGCTTGTATGTAGCTCTTTGCGCTGGCGACAATAATGTCGGTGTCGGCAGCCTTGCCAGTATAAGTCTTGCCTTCTGCCGTCTCGATCTTCACGGTCACGATTGCCTGCGCATCGATGCCTTCCGTCACAGACTGCATGCCAAATTCCAGCAGTTTCACCGGCGTGCGCATCGCTTTGTCGATGGCTGCGTAAATAGCATCGACAGGGCCCGTTCCCGTTGCCTTCTTCATTATCTTCTTCCCGGCAGGGTTTGTTAGCTGTACCTCGGCGGATGGTTTCCATTTCGTACCGGCAGTCACGCTGACAGCGAGCACCTGCCAGTCGGCGGCAGCAGTGCTGATGTTATGATTTATAATGGCTTCGAGGTCTTCGTCAAATAGTTCTTTTTTTTGGTCGGCGAGCTGCTTGAATCGTATAAATGCACTGGCGAGCTCGTCTTTTGTCAGCTCGTAGCCGAGCTTTTTGAGGCGCGTGCTCAGAGCGTTTCGGCCGCTATGTTTGCCGAGCACGAGCTTATTTTGCGTGAGCCCGATATCTTCGGCACGCATTATTTCGTAGGTTTCCCTCTTTTTCAGGATGCCATCCTGGTGAATACCGCTTTCGTGAGCAAAGGCATTGCTGCCGACGATCGCCTTATTTGGCGGCACAGGAAAGCCAGTTAGCTGACTGACGAGGCGGCTGGTGCGGGCGAGCTCTTTTGTATTGATTCGTGTGCGCAGCCCCGTAAAAATATTTTTTTGCGTGCGGATAGCCATGACTACTTCTTCCAGCGCAGTGTTGCCCGCGCGTTCGCCGAGGCCATTTATAGTGCATTCGATCTGGCGAGCACCTGCCTGCACGGCTGCGAGACTATTGGCAGCTGCCTGTCCGAGGTCATCGTGACAGTGCACCGAGATGACAGCATCTCTTTTAAACTTTTTAGCGATTTCACTGACGAATGAGCCAAACTCGGCAGGGGAGGAATAGCCGACGGTGTCGGGCACATTCAGTGTGGTGGCGCCTGCTAGCACAGCTGCCTTGAAGGCCTTCATGAGGAATTTCATTTCGCTGCGGCTGGCATCTTCCGCAGAGAACTCGACATCGGCGCACAGGCTGCGCGCCAAACCGACCGTCTCGGTGATGCGGGCGAGCACGTCAGCTTCGCTCATCTTCAGCTTGTATTTCAAATGAAGTGGGCTGGTGGCAATGAATGTGTGAATGCGCTGTTTCTTTGCAGGCGCGATGGCCTCGGCAGTGACTTCGATGTCTTTCGATACGGCACGGCACAGTCCGCAAACAATACTTTTTTTTATTGCTTTTGCGATGGCATGCACAGCACGAAAGTCATCGGGGCTGGCGACAGGGAATCCGGCTTCGATGATATCGACACCGAGACGCTCGAGCTGGCGAGCGATCTGCAGCTTTTCACCGTGCCGTAGGCTGGCGCCGGGACACTGCTCACCGTCGCGGAGCGTGGTATCAAATATTTTGACTGTCTCAATCTTCATTGTCTCACTGGTATATAGCAATATCGTTTATGCCTGCTGGCATGTTATTTATTGGTTTTGCTGGGTTTTTTTATGGTATGCAGGTGCATATGATGGCCGATAGCCCAATGTGGCACCATAATAAACGAGCCCACAATGAGCTGCGTAAGTGGCGTAGCGAGCGCGCCGAGATAAAAATATTCATCCGCGAGCAATACGCCAAGAAAGCCATTTATCAGATTATATAGGCCGAGTGAGATGATGATCAGCCCAATGAGAGCAGCAAGATAGACATAAAGCGCCTGCATAGCAGGGAATGGATTGTCAGTCATAAGAAGTGTGCGATAAAGAAGTATGATCCCCATAAAAAATATAAACGCGACTGCGATGGGGACGAGAAGCGTGTATGCAAGTTCCATATTTCTATATTATACATAAATACTGCTATGCGCTAGTCACGAGCGTGTGCAGCGTCGCATAGACTGCTGCGGCATGCCCAGGCACGCTGGCCTTTGGCCAGCGATGCACGATCGTGCCTGTCGGATCTATGAGGAATGTGCTGCGCTCAATACCCATATATTT
>Ga0316202_10002301_pt1 | contig 12747 bp, 12 predicted proteins | sample 3monrhotite_MG_FD_204934 | JGI IMG/M metagenome (GOLD analysis project Ga0316202, IMG submission 204934) | Microbial mat bacterial communities from mineral coupon in-situ incubated in ocean water Damariscotta River, Maine, United States -... | ecosystem: Environmental > Aquatic > Marine >... | reverse complement strand
GGCGCATCATTACAGCGTCTTAATCAATCATCGGACGAGGCAACACATTCAGGTAGCGGCCTTGTTATGCGTAACAGGGGGCTTGCATGAGCTTTACTAATTTCCTAGAAACAGAAATCCTTGACCATGTATTTGGCGGCAATGCTTACACTGCCCCAGGTACTCATTACCTTGCGCTGTTTACAGCCGCACCTAGCGATACCGGCGGTGGCACTGAATGCTCAGGCACGAGCTATGCGCGTCAGTCTGTTGCGTTTACCGTGTCAGGTAACGAGGCCACTAACAGCGCGGCAGTAGAGTATCCGACAGCAGGTAGCAACTGGGGTACGATTACGCACGTAGGTGTGTTTGATGCGGCATCTAGCGGCAACCTTATGGCTTATGGAACGCTATCTGCGTCCAAGGCTGTAGAGACCGGTGATGTGTTCCGTGTACCTGCTGGTGACTTAGACATTACCCTAGACTAATGAACTACGGTCAGTGGAGATACGGCTATGCCGCGTATTCCACGGCTGACCTTGAGGAAGGCGCTAGTTTAGGTCCAGCAACATCCTCAGTAGCCGTTAGCTGTGTTCGCGTTAGGTTTGGCGATCTAACCGTCACGGCGACGTCTGCGACCTCTCCAGCAGGCTTGCGTGTCCGGACCAGTGGCTCGACCATTCCCGGCACAGCCACGATAACGCCGGTAGCGACGCGTGTACGTACAACCGGGTCAAACATTGCAGCTTCAGCTACCACGGCACCCGTTGCAACGCGAGTACGTAATTCATCGTCTGCTATTTCTGCATCATCTAGCACGGTATCTGCTGGTCAGAAGATAAAGCTAGGCGCATCGTCGGTATCTGCCTCTGCCACGGTTACACCAGGCGCTCAAAGGGTCAGAGAAAGCGATACAGCCATTTCAGCGACTTCTTCGACGTCTAGTAGTGCTGGCGTCATACGTCAGGCATCAAGCGCTGTAGCGGCTTCTACGTCTACTACAGTGTCAGGGGCGCGCGTCTTAAATGGTGCATCTGCAACAAGCGGAACGACTACAACGGCAGTATCTGGCGCAAGGACAAGGAATTCTGCGTCTGCTATCGTTGCAAGTGGTATAATCAGCGCAAGTGGTGTGAATGTCGTGCGCGGCTCTCTGTCAATCACTGGGGTGGCGACAGTATCACCAGCAGGCGCAGTTACCGTATCGGGTAGCAGCGTAGTAACAAGCAGCTCGGCTGTATTGGGCGCAGGAATAATACTCTGGGTTGATCAACCTATTGATTCGGAGACTTGGACAGATCAAGCGGGCAATGATGCCAACTGGTCTGACGTTACATTGATAGGCGCGACATGGGCTGATCAAACAGCTAGTGACGCAAATTGGATTGATCAAACCATCACCGACGAGACATGGGAGGCCGCTTAAATGGCTGACACAACCACCACCACGTACAGCCTGGTTAAGCCAGAAGTAGGGGCCTCAGAAGACACTTGGGGAACTAAACTCAATACCAACCTAGATAGCATCGACAACCTGTTAGACGGCACTACATCGATCACTGGCTTAACGCTTGGCGGCAACATTACGTTTGGCGACAACGACAAGGCAGTCTTCGGTGCGGGTAGCGACTTACAGCTCTATCATGATGGGTTAAATAGCTACATCCAAGATGCAGGAACAGGGAAGTTAATACTCAAAAGCAACGGGACAGCAACTTTAATTCAAGACTCTGCTGGAGGAGCTTTAGCTGAGTTTCACGCATCGAATAAAGCAGTAACTTTATTTCACGACGGCTCAGCCCGTTTAGCCACCACCTCCACAGGCATCGACGTAACGGGAACTGCTGTAACCGACGGCGTTACAGTCGCAGGCAACCTTGATGTAGACGGCGGCACAATCAAGCTGGATGGTAACTATCCTACGGGTACAGCTAACTCAGCTTTAGGTAACGGTGCATTAGGTAGTGTAGAAAGCACAGGCAACAACAACGTTGCAATTGGTAACAACTCACTTACCGCTTTGACAACTGGTGACGCAAACATTGCTGTTGGTCCTTACGCATTGGATGCGGCAACAACCGGTTCAAATAATACTGGTCTTGGCTATGGAGTCTTGTCCGCCATTACCACTGCAATTAACAATGTAGCTATAGGAACCAGCGCACTAGCCGCCTCAACTGCAAGTCGGAACACCGCCGTTGGTGCCAGCGCTTTATCCAGTAACACAACCGGAACAGAAAACACGGCGATCGGTTACGCAACAATGCAAGTGGTAACTACGGGCGTTCGTAACACAGTGGTTGGCTATGGTTCATTCTCGTCGGCTACTACGGCTGGCGGCAATGTCGGTATCGGATATCAGGCAGGTAGTAGCTCGACTACCGCAGGCGATAACGTTTTAGTTGGTGACAGAGCAGGTCAAGCGCTTACGACTGGTGGATCGAACGTCGGCGTTGGTAAGTTTGCCATGTACTCTCAAACCACGGCAATTGCAAACACAGCTCTTGGAAGAGATGCGCTGAGACTCAACGTAACGGGCGCAGGTAATACGGCTCTGGGTTATCAGGTTCTGGAAAACAATACCGGAGGTAATAACACTGGTGCAGGTTACAACGCTATTCAGGCAAACACGTCAGGTGAATATCTCACGGCCTTTGGTTATCGAGCATTAGATTCAAACACTACAGCGTCTTTTAATGATGCTTTTGGCTATTTTGCACTTACTGCAAACACCACAGGAACAGGCAACGCGGCGTTTGGCACGTCTTCTTTAGACGCAAACACTACAGGTAACTACAACACAGCTTTAGGCGGAGCCGCGCTAGGCTCAAACACTACAGCATCTTTCAACACAGCGGTTGGTTATCAAGCTGGGATTGCTAATACCACTGGGAATTTAACTGTCTTTGGGTATCAAGCTGGATATAGTAATACTACTGGTGGTTCATTACACGCAGTAGGATATAGAGCATTATATTCAAATACTACAGGCACTTCTAATACCGGCATTGGTCAACAAGCCCTTTACTCCAACACCACCGCTGACAACAACACTGCTGTTGGTTATCAGTCGCTTTATGCAAACACTACTGGCGGCCAAAACGTAGCTGTAGGTTCAGGCGCACTCCAAGATTCGACAACTGGTGATTACAACACAGCGCTTGGATTTCAGGCCAACGAGAATAACACCACTGGCTCTTCTAACGTTTCTGTGGGTCGTGCGGCCCTTAATGAAAACACTACAGGCGGAGCAAACGTTGCGATTGGTCGCTCTGCTTTGCTTTCTAACACCACCGCAGACAATAACACAGCAGTAGGCTATACCGCTTTAGCTTCAAACACCACAGGTGGACAAAACACCGCTGTAGGTGCTCTCGCCCTTGACGCAAGTACCACTGCTTCTGAAAACACGGCTGTAGGTTATAGCGCCGCAGGATCAATTACCTCTGGCGCTCGAAACGTAGCTTTAGGACAAAGCGCATTAGCGGCAGGAACAACGGCATATCATAACGTCGCTATAGGCTATGCTTCGCTTGACGCAGTTACTGATGCCACTCGTAACGTTGCTATTGGCTATCAGTCGCTTTCAGCTTCCACGGCCAGCTACAACACGGCTATGGGTTGGAACTCCATGGTGACTAACACTACGGGCCAATTTAACACAGGTATTGGTGTTCAGGCTCTTAATGCAAACACCACCGCCTCTAACAACACTGCTGTTGGCTATCAGGCTGGGTATAGCAATACGACTGGTGGAGAAGCTACTTTTGCGGGCTACAAAGCGGGCTACGCAAGCACTGCATCCTACAATACCGCTTTCGGATCGAACTCGTTAGTTGCTACAACCACAGGCGCTAATAATAATGCGTTTGGTCAAGGCTCTTTGTATAGCAATACAACAGGCGCAAATAACTCAGCGTTTGGGCATCAAACGCTTTTATCTAACACTACAGGTACAAGTAATACAGCAGTTGGTCAAGCTGCGGGGGATTCAATTACGACAGGAACTGGCAACACTCTTATTGGGGTAGGAGCTGATACTACAGCAGTAGACTCAGCCAACACTGTTGTTTTAGGTGTTAATGTTTCAGGAGCAACAAATTACACAACTTTAGGAAACGGAATCAATGACATCAGAGCCGCACACGGCAACGTCACATGGGCAACAGTTTCTGACGAACGCTACAAGAAAGACATTGTAGACTCTACAGCAGGTCTTAGTTTTATTAATGCTCTACAGCCTCGTACCTTTAAGTACAAGACTCTTGGCGAACTACCTGAAACTTTTAATGCCTATGAAGCTGATTCAACCGAAGTCTTTAAAAACTCTGACACTAACCACGGCTTTATAGCTCAAGAAGTTAAAGCAGCTATTGATGCTGATAGTAGTATTAAAGACGGTTTCAAACTTTGGGCTGAAAGAGATGACGGCGCACAAGAAGTAGCTGAAGCAGCATTAATACCCGTACTAACTAAGGCAATACAAGAGCTATCTGCACAAGTAGAAGCATTAACCGCACGAATTCAAATCTTAGAGGGATAATCCATGACTGACGAAGCAAGAACCGCTGAAGAGCGCACACAAGACCACACTGCTATGGGACATAGCGTAGATCTAATCAACGACATCGTAGCCGGCAACCAAGACGATATGGAAGCCGCAGAGCGTCAAGACTGCGTTGACCGTAACGTGGCTCACCTTGAGCTTATGGTCGCCAAGGACGATTGGGATGGCGAGAGCATGACTGCGTCTAATTCCGCAATCACCGCAGGACAAGGCTATACAGCTTCATAAACCTTAACCACAACCAGGAGTAACGACGATGGGAAAAAATGAAAAGACCCTAATCACCGTGAACGAAAAAGAGTATTACGTTGAAGATTTTAATGATCAGCAGCGCGTGCTTTTAAACCATGTAAATGATCTAGACCGCAAGCTCTCAAGCGCTAGATTTAATGTTGATCAACTCGCAGTAGGCCGTGAGCGTTTTATTGAATTGCTAGATGAAGCACTTCAGCAAGAAGCAGTCACAGATGCCGACTACGATGAGGTTCCTGATCAGGAGGATTAATGCCTCTCATAACGCTAGATATCCCGCCAGGGGTTGTAAGGAATGGAACAGACTTAGAGTCTGCCGGTCGATGGAGAGATGCGAGCCTAATTAGATGGCGAAACAACTCTTTACGGCCCGTTGGCGGCTGGGATACTAGGAAAGCTGCGGCGGCGTCACAACCGCCCCGTGGCGCTGTTACGTGGCTTGATAACTCCGGCAACATTCATTATGCCTTTGGTACGGCTGACGGCTTATTTACGTCTATTGATTCCAACACGATTATTGATATTACGCCTGCCGGCCTCACTAGCGGAAACATCAATGCTGTTGAGAATCTTGGTTATGGTGGTAACTTCTACGGTCAAGAATACTACGGTACGGCCCGTATTGCAGGAGTGCCACAGGAGTGCACAACCTGGTCGCTCGACAACTGGGGCGAGTATCTAGTTGCTTGTTCTAGTGATGACGGCAAGCTTTACCAGTGGCAGTTAAATAACGCTGCTAATGGCGTGCTCGTATCAAACGCGCCTACCGGAAATACATCTATCATGGTGACCGAGGAGCGGTTTGTATTTTGCCTTGGTGCCGGCGGCAACCCACGTAAGGTCCAATGGTCTGATCGAGAAGACATCGATACATGGACGCCTGCGGCTACTAACGAGGCCGGTGACCTAGAGCTACAGACCTCTGGAAAGATTATGCAGGGCGTTCGTATCCGGGGACGTGCGTTGATTATTACGACGACTGATGCTCACGTAGCATCCTACTCAGGACCGCCCGTGGTCTACGGGTTTGAGCGCGCGGGGACTGCCTGTGGCGGCATTTCTCGGCAGTCTGCCGTAGCAGTCGATGAGGGCGCGTTCTGGATGGGACAAAAGGCGTTCTTTCTTTATAACGGTTCATCGGTGCAAGAGCTTCCTTGTGACGTTGCTGATTACGTGTTTGATGATATTAACAACTCGCAAGCATCAAAGGTATGCGCGGTCCATAACTCGCAGTACGGAGAGGTGTGGTGGTTCTACCCATCTAAAGACTCGCAAGAAAACAACCGTTACGTCTCATATAACTACCAGCAAAATTATTGGATGATTGGCAACCTGGCTCGTACTGCGGCGGTTGATCGCGGTGTATTCCGTTACCCAATGTGGTTTGATCCAAGTGCAAACATCTTTGATCACGAGGTGTCTTTATCGCATGACGGCGATGACATATTTGTAGAGAGTGGTCCGATCTTTGTAGGCGAGGGTGAGAACGTAGTCCGGGTTACTGAGCTTATTCCTGACGAGAAAACTCAAGGACAGGTCACGGCTACATTCAAGACTAGGTTCTATCCTAACGCCTCAGAAAGCTCACACGGGCCGTTTACGATGGCAAGCCCTACTAGCGTACGGTTTACCGGCAGACAGCTCCGCATGAGGCTTACAGGCTCTGATCTGACTGACTTCCGCGTAGGTAATATGAGGCTGGATGTTAAGACTGGGGGAAGAAGGTGAGCATAGGGGCATTCCCGCCGCCACCTGGCGGCCCTGAGTGGAAGCCTTGGGGCGAGCGCCTGAATGATTACTTACGCCGAGTAAGGTCACACTTAGCGTTTTTTGAAACTGGGGATAGCGCAAAGGATGACGGAATTATCCTATGGGACTCTACAGGCTACCCGGTAGTATCAAGTGGCGGTGAGTTTAAGCAAATCGTTCTGGCCGATGGGCATGGCGATTTTGTTATTACGTCTGATTATGCTTATGCGGCGGCTGACACTACGTATTTACTTAGCTACACGGCAGACACTAACAACGAAGGTTTGCCAATTAATGGGACTCGAATCACCTTTAGTGAAACCGGCTACTACCTCGTAAGCTTCTCTGCGCAAATATTCAGCTCATCGGCAAGCACGGTTGAGTTTGCATTCTGGCCAAAGAAAAACGGCACGAACATAACTGGAAGTACGTTACGGGGCGCATTGCATGGGAATTCTGAAACAACGGTCGTAAGCCGGGCTGTCATAATTCACGCTACTGCAAACGATTATTTAGAAGTCGCTACTGCGTGTGACAGCACTAATGGGTCACTAAAAGCATTTGCCGCTAACGGCATATCAGATGAGCCGGCGTGTCCTGCAACAACCTTAACGATTATTAGAGTGCATAGGTGATATAATTGGCAACTATAGTAGAGGAATTGGTGCGCTGTGAACCTTGGCTACAGGCAGCTCTAGAAAGAGCAGGCGGCACTCATACCATTACTGACGTAGTTGAAGCTGTAGCAGAGGGTCGTATGCAGTTCTGGCCAGCGCCACGGGGATGTGCGGTAACAGAGATAATTAAGTACCCTGGCAAGAAGGTATTACATATATTTCTTGCTGGTGGAGAGTTAGATCAGATCGTAGAAATGGATAGTTCTGCGGCAGAGTTTGCACGAATGAACGGTTGCACTGCAATGACCATCGCAGGACGCAAAGGCTGGGCTAAGGTGCTGAAGGATAAGGGCTACGAAGTAGCGCACACAGTATTAGCAAAGGAACTTTGATATGTCAGGTGGAAAAGGCGGCAGTCAGACTACGCAGGTAACAATACCTAAGTTTATTGAAGACGCTGCAAAACAGAACTTAGGGCGCGCTCAAGCCACGGCGCGCATGGGATATCTCCCTTATTACGGGCCAGAAGTTGCGGCTTTTTCTCCCCTACAAACACAAGCAATGCAAAGCGCAGGCGCAGCGGGACAAGCATTTGGACTAGCGGGGCCAGGGTTTGATGCTACGGCATCCATACCAACACCTGATTTGTTATACCGTGGTATGCAAGGGTATGGCTCTGGTGAGCTATTCGAGCAACAACTAAAAGACTTACAGACAAAAAGCCCTGCGCAATTCACCCAATACACTTCCCTGCCAACGATGGTTCCAAATTTTGACGGCTACTCTATGCCAGTGCCGGGACAGGATGCCGGCTATATGCCTGGCACAGATGAAAACGTGGCGTATGGTACGGATACTCCTTTGTTTGATGTTCCGTCACTCGATTTCACTGACCCCATGTACGACATCCGGCGAGACCAATTCTCGATGGGTGGAGATCCTGCCGACCCAAACAGTATTGCGGCTCAGATGGAGGCAATGCAACGATCAATAGAAGAGAACCGAGGATTTATTGATCAGGGAAACATCTACAACCCACAGTACGATAATAGATTCCAAGACCTAGAAGCTCAAATATCAGGCTTCCAACAATTTGACCCCTCTGACTTACAGAACCAATTGACAGCTCTACAAGGTCGAGAGCAGTTTGATCCGTCCGGTATGCAGCAAAGGCTCGCTGGTTTAGAAGGTCAATTTAGCCAATTCCAACCATTTGACCCAAGTGACTTGCAAAATCAACTTTCTGAATTGCGTGGACGAGAAGCATTTGATCCTACTGACTTGACCGCTCGACTTGCTGGACTTGAGGGGCAGGTCGGTGGCATTCAACAATTTGATCCAAGTGGTCTAGCGGGACAAATTGCGGGTTTGCAGAATCAGTTTGGCGGCTTGCAAGACCAGTTTGGTAACATCGAAAGGTTTGACCCATCCGCATTACAAAACCAAATTTCTGGCATTGAAGGTCGATTGGGAAGCATGACGCCATTTGACCCCAGCGGCCTAGCGGGGCAACTGGAAGGTTTGCGGGATCAGTTTGGTGGATTACAAAACCAATTCACAGGGATAGAAAGATTTGATCCATCATCAATTCAACAGCAAATTGCAGGCATTGAAGGGCGACTGGGGGGCATGACTCCCTTTGACCCAAGTGACATACAAAACCAGTTGTCCGAGCTTCGCGGTCAAGATCAGTTCGACCCAACTGCTATTTACGAGCAACTTGGAGATATAAGGGGCAGAGTAGAAAGTTTCTCACCGTTTGATCCTACTGGTCTGCAACAACAGATATCTGAGCTGCGTGGTGTAGAGAGATTCGATCCCTCATCTCTGCAAAACCAAATTGCCAACTTACAAGGCCAAGTAGGTGGAATAACGCAGTTTGATCCTTCAAATCTGCAAGCTCAAATACAAGATTTGCAAGGACGCAGTGCGTTTGACCCCTCAGGCATTCAGCAAAGAATCGCCGGTCTTGAAGGGCAGTTCAGCCAATTCCAGCCTTTTGATCCAAGCGATATCCAAGCTCAACTAAGAGACCTAAGTGGCAGAGATACGTTTGATCCAAGCGCCTTACAGTCTCGCTTATCCGGCTTAGAAGGCCAGATTGGCGGTATGCAACAGTTTGATCCTAGTGGTTTGCAACAGCAAATTTCGGGCCTACAAAACCAATTTGAAGGAATGACTCCATTTGATCCTAGTGGCCTCATGGGACAGATAGGTGGTTTGCAAGAGCAAATAGGTTCTTTGCAGACACGTCCTGGCTTTGATCCAACTGGACTGCAAAACCAGATTTCTGCATTGCAACAACAACCCGGCTTCGACCCATCGGGCTTGCAGTCACAGATATCCTCTTTGCAACAACAACCTGGCTTTGACGCATCAGGCATTTTAGGCCGGCTCGGAGCATTAGAGTCTACGCCAAGGTTCGATTATTCTAGCCTGCAAAACCAGATAAGCGGATTGCAACAACAGTTTTCTGGCCTTCAGCCGTTTGATCCATCGGGCTTACAATCACAAATAAGCTCATTGCAACAAACGCCAGGGTTTGACCCTTCTGGCTTGCAGTCGCAAATTACCGCGCTTCAGCAGGCGCCAGGGTTCGATCCTACAGGACTCCAACAACAAATAGCGGCTAATCAATCAGCCATAGGTCAAGTGCCTCAGTTTGACCCATCAGGGCTGGCAGGCCAGATAGCAGCTCTACAAAACCAATTAGTAGGATTGCAAACATCATACAACCCGCAGGTGACAGGTGGCTTTAACCCTGCTGGCGGTCCAATTAACGTGGGCGCTGTAGGCGGTCCAATCAAGATAAAAGGTTGAGGTAAATAACATGGCAGGATCAGCATCAGGATCACCAATGCAGGGCGGTGGATTTGCAGGGGCTACCGGAGGGTTCAATCCTGCTGGAGGACCAATGAATGTAGGCGCACCCGGCACCACAAAAATAAAGGCACCTATGGGCGCTCCGATACAACCAGTTAAGCCTTTGCCCGGCCAGATACCACAGCCAGTTGCCCCCCAGCCTATGGCCCCTGCTGCCGCCCCACAGGGTGACATTTTTCAGCAAGCCTCTACCGGTATCGGCCAAGCAATGGGTGGTGCACAACGAGAGCTAGGGTTTATGCCTTCGCAGGTTCGGGGAATGGGCTACCGCGCCCCTGACATTGCAAGCCAGATACAAGCATTTCAAAACCCCTATGAACAGCAAGTTGTTCAAGGCGCAATGGGCGATATAGAGCGTCAACGTCAAATGCAGGCCAATCAATTGGCGGCGCAGTTCCAAGGTTCTCGTGCTTTTGGTGGCTCACGCGAAGCCATTCAACAAGCAGAGCTAGGGCGTCAAGCATTAGAGCAGGGAGCAAGCACGTCAGCGGCGTTAAGACAGCAAGGCTTTGGTCAGGCTCTACAGGCCGCACAAGCTCAAGCCGGCATGGGTCAGCGCGCTCAAGAGTTTGGTCTTGGCCAAAGTATGCAGGCACAACTCGCTAACCAGGCGGCACGTCAGGCAGGATCACAACAGAGATTAGGCGCTGCGGCTCAATTAGGATCGCTTGCTAACTTAGGCTTTGGAATGGGCCAGACAGTACAGAGCCAGATGGCGGAGCAGGGAGCGTTGCAGCAGCAATTACAGCAGCAGGTCATGAATGCGGCACGTCAGCAGTTTGAAGGTTTCCGTAACTATCCAGCTCAAGCGCTTGGTTACTATGCGCAGGCATTGGGTGCAACACCGACGCCACAGTCCAGCACAACGTCTAAGCAGCCAGGGTTGTTCGATTACCTGACGCTTGGCGCATCAATGTTTTAAAGGATAAAGCTATGGTTGCAACAGACTCACAAGCGCCGCAACAAAAACAAGCGTTTAAAGGCTTGCTTGATTTGTTGATGAAAGACGAAGAGAAAAAAGCGTTAATGCGTCAAAAAGCGCAAAGTGTTGGTGCCGCGTCTGCACAAATTGCCCAACCGTTTGCTGTTCAGCAACCACAGGCTTTAGGGTTTAGCGGCGGCTTACTACAGCAACCGCAAGTTGCCCCTATGGCACCAGGGACAGGTATTATGGGCATCGATCCAAGTCAGGGTAACGGTGTCGATATGGAAAAAATTCAAAAATTCATGAAAATATTGGGCATGGGTTAAAGGGTAGAATTATGGCAGGAATGATGACTGGTCAACCTGTACCACCAAAAACATCAGCGCGTGATGATGAAGAGCGCAGAATGATGCAAATGATGGAGCAGATACAACAACGTCGCGCACCAAACGCAAAGGTTGCTATGACGCCTCAGGCTCAGCAGCAAATGCAAAACTTTGAGGCCGCTCGCGCACAAGCTATGCAACCGGCAAGGTCTGTTAGTGGAGGCTCTACTACTGCGCGCCCAGAGCAAGCTGGATTGTTAAGCCGCTTAGGTCGAGGTGCTTTGGATGCGTTACAAGACCCTGTGCGTAATGCTCAGATTGTTACGGCGCTAAACTCAATGCGTTTACAGCCTGACCCTAATTTAGTTAAGTCAGTGCAAGCGAGAGCAGAGAGCGCTCAAACAGGCAGGCAGCAAGCACAACAAGCAAACCGCACAGCAGCGTTTCTTCGAGCGGAAGGCAGTGCAAATCTTGCCGATTTAATTCAGCAACAGCCTAATCTTGCTTCTTTTGCTCTTAAACAACATTACGAGGCAAAAACGCGGCAACCTACAACCTTGCAACAAAAAATAGCCACCTTGCAGGCAGCGTATCCTGAGAAGACGCCACAAGAGATTGCACAGCTTGCGTCTGGAATACAAAACTTTGACATCAAGTCAGGTAGAGAAATCAATGAAATGTTTGATTCCGATCTACCTGAAGGTCGTCTTTACAAAGTCAATGCGGCTACTGGAGAAGTGACTGGTATTGAAGGTGCTCCCGACAAGCCGGCAGACACTTCATTGATTAAAGAATATAAATACGCAAAAACAAATGAAAGTTTTGTGGGAAGTTTTGAAGACTTTATGAAGATTCGTTATCCGGCGTCTGACCCAGAAAGCAAGCCCTTGAGTCAAGGAGAGTCGAATGCCACTGGATTTTACAGTCGCGTGTTAGAGTCGCACAGAATCTTACTGCAACCTACAGAGCAAGGTTTGTTAGAAGAGCAAGGCACTAGCTTTAGCAATGCAATGCTTGAAAAAGACCCCACAGGGTTAGCGCGCTATGCAATGGCTGATGAGTACAAAAGATACGAGCAAGCAAAGCGAGACTTTATCAACGCAAATTTAAGACGAGAATCAGGAGCTGCAATTGCAGACAGTGAGTTTGATAGCGCTGAGAAGCAATATTTCCCAGTACCTGGTGATTCTCCTGCGGTTATAGCGCAAAAACGAAGAAACCGAGAAACGGTTATCAATGCGTTACGTGTAGCTTCGGGAGTTGGGGCAAATAGATTAGGTATCTCAGCGAGTGTTGTCGGTAATACAGTAGTGTTCCCTTCTGGGCGCTCTGTCGTCGCAAAAGATGTTCAAACAGCGATCACGATGGCGGATGAATTTAACAGAGGGGCAAGCAAGTGACAGAAGAAGAGTTAATCAAAAAATATAGCGCTGACTTACTCACGGAAGA
>Ga0316202_10002300_pt1 | contig 12752 bp, 9 predicted proteins | sample 3monrhotite_MG_FD_204934 | JGI IMG/M metagenome (GOLD analysis project Ga0316202, IMG submission 204934) | Microbial mat bacterial communities from mineral coupon in-situ incubated in ocean water Damariscotta River, Maine, United States -... | ecosystem: Environmental > Aquatic > Marine >... | reverse complement strand
ATTCCGACCATGTAATAGCCGATAGCGGCCAATGGCGCCTTGGGTCTGATGGTCATGCAGCGTGTCCTTCGATTCGAGTTTCAAACATTCTAACTGTGATCACAGTCATTGACGAGTGCCAATTACGCCAGTAGCATCGGTTATTGTCAAAAAAAGTTGGCAAAACCAACCTGGAATAGAAAAACTATGAGCAAATCCTGTGGCGAAGCACTGATGCATTTACTCGAATCCTACGGTGTGACCACTGTTTTTGGTATTCCGGGTGAGCACACGCTGGAACTCTACCGCGGCATCGAAAAAAGTAACGTGCGTGCAGTCACGCCGCGCAACGAACAGGGCGCCAGTTTCATGGCCGATGGCTACGCGCGCGTCACCGGCGAACCGGGGGTTTGCACGCTGATCACCGGGCCCGGCGTCACCAACGCCGCCACCGGCATCGGCCAGGCCTACGCCGACTCGATTCCGATGCTGGTTATTTCCAGCGCCAACGACAGCCCGTCGCTGGGCAAGGGCTGGGGCCGTCTGCACGAAACCACCGACCTGTGCGCGATCACCCGCCCGCTGACCGCGTTCAGCGCTATGGTGCACGACCCGGCAGAAATCCCGGAACTGGTGGCGCAGGCGTTCACCGTGTTCCGCTCGCGTCGCCCGCGCCCGGTGCACATCGCCATTCCGATCGACGTGATGGAAATGCGCGTCGAAGATGACTGGCAACCCTACGAGATCGCCGAGCTGCCGGTTCCGGCACCGGCGGCCATCGACCGCGCCGCAGGGCTGCTCGCGCAGGTGCAAAGCTGTGTGATGATCGTCGGCGGCGGCGCGCAACAGGCCAGCACCGAGGTGACCGCGTTGGCGCAAAAACTGCAGGTCGGCGTAATCGCTTCCAACGCCGGCAAGGGTGTCGTCGCTGACAGCAATCCGCTCAGCCTTGGCGGCGCCATCCTCAGCCCGGCGGTGCACGAGTATCTCGCCCAGGCCGAGGTAGTGCTCGCCATCGGTACCGAGCTCGCCGAGGCCGACAGCTTCATTTACGACCTGCCGGTGAACGGCAAGGTGATCCGCATCGACATCGATCCAGCGCGCTTCAGCGACGCCTTCCCGGCACACATCGCCATCCAGGGCGACGCGCGCGCCGCCTGCGCACAACTGCTGGAGGCGCTCGCCGGCGTCGAAATCGGCCGCAGTGCTGCAGAGGTTAATGCCAAGCTCGATACGGTACGCAGCGCGCAGCTGGCAGCCTACACCGATGTGGAACGCCAGCACATTCGCGTGCTCGACCTGCTGCGCAGTGAGTTACCCGACGACGCGGTGATCATGGGCGACATCGCGCAGCTGGTTTACACCGGCACCGTGGCGATGCAAACGCTGCTGCCACGCACCTGGTTTTACCCGGCCGGCTTCGGTACGCTCGGCTGCGCGCTGCCGGATGCGATCGGTGCCAAGCTGGCACTGCCCGAACGCAATGTCATCGCGCTGGTCGGCGACGGCGGCTTCATGTTCACCGTCAACGAGCTCGCGACCGCGGTCGAGGAAGGTCTGTCGATTCCGATCATCCTGTGGCACAACCACAGCTACGCGATGATCCGTGACGGCATGGTCAAGCGCGGCATCCCCGAGATCGGCGTCAACCCGCGTGCACCCGATTTCGTCAGACTGGCGGACGCGTTTGGCTGCCCTGGAAGGAACGTCGACAGCGCCGAGGGTTTCACCCAGGCATTGCGCGATGCGCGTGAACACGCCGGGCCGAGCCTGATCGTCGTCACCGAAAACGATGCCTGGCTGGGCTGACCGAGAGGAATTCAAACCATGCTGACCATCGACAGAATCAATTGCAGGCTCGATTTCGAACAGGACGGCAAGCATTTCGGCAACATCGAGCTGGGCTTTTCCGACAATCGACACGCCTTCTCGAAGATTCCGGTTCCAGTGGTCTGCATCAGGAACGGTACAGGTCCGACGCTACTCCTCAGTGCCGGTAACCACGGCGACGAGTACGAGGGCCAGGTGATCCTGCGTCGCCTGATCCACCAGCTCTCGGCGCAGGATATCCAGGGCCGCCTGATCCTGCTGCCCGCGCTCAACTATCCCGCGATGCTGGACGACGCGCGCGTGTCACCGCTCGATCAGGGCAACATGAATCGCAGCTTTCCGGGTATCGAGGGTGGCCCTCCGACCGCCGCCATCGCGCACTTTGTCACCACCAGCCTGCTGCCGTTGGTGGACGCCGGTATCGATCTGCATTCGGGCGGCTCCTCCGCCTACTACCTGCCATCCGCATTCCTGTGCACTGCCGACGATACCGAGATCACCAGGCGGAACCTCGCGCTGATCGACGTATTCAACGCACCAGTGACCTTCGTCGTCGACGCCAGGGGCAGCGCCACCGGTTTCGACCCGATCGCCAACCAGGCCGACGTGCCGTTTATTTCTACCGAGCTCTGCGGCGGCGCCAACATCGATATCGAGGCTACCGCCATCGGCTGGCGCGGTGTGCACAACGTCATGCGCCACCTGGGTATCGTCGACGGTGAGCCCGAAGTGGGAAAACCGACCCGATTCCTCAATGGTATCGATGGCAGCGGCTATTCAAGCGCACCGTACAGCGGTATTTTCGAGCCTTATCACCAACTCGGTGACCGGGTAGCTGCAGGCGATGCCGCCGGAATACTCTATTCGGCTGAAGAGGTCGAACGCGAACCGCTAGAGCTCGCCTTCGATCGTGGCGGCGTGATCATGGTGCGGCGCAACGGCGCGCGTGTCATCCGCGGTGACCACCTGTTCATGGTCGCCAGAGAAATGGAGCGCGCCGATGTGCTGGCACGCAGCTGAATTTCGCGTCGGCAAGGGTCCGGCATTCAAATTTCAACGCCGATGAAATATTCGGCAGCCAGCTTGCTCAAACAGGCGCTCGGCGGTCAACGTAAATGGCCACCTTTCGTCGCCCCGACAATACTCAAGCCGCACTACGACATCGTCATCGTCGGCGCCGGCGGACATGGCCTGGCCACTGCTCACTACCTGGCCGCAAACCACGGTGTCGATGATGTACTAGTGCTCGACAGTGGCTGGATCGGCGGCGGCAATACCGCACGCAACACCACTATCCTGCGCTCGGATTACCTGCTGCCGGCCAGTTTCGCGTTGAAAAATTTCGCCCTGGAGCTCTGGGCGCAACTGTCGCAGGACCTCAATTTCAACCTGATGTATTCACCGCGCGGTTACATCGACCTGGCCCATTCCGACGGCGAACTCGAACACTTCATGTTGCGCGCCAATGCGATGCGCCTTGCCGGCGCGGACGTTGACATGCTCAACCGCCGCCAGATCAGCGAACAGGTACCAGGTATCGACCTCGGTCTTGATGCGCGCTATCCGATCAGCGGCGCGCTGTATCAACCCGCCGGCGGCGTTGTCCGCCACGATGCGGTGGCCTGGGGGTTCGCCCGCAGCGCCAGCAGCCGCGGCATTCATATTCAGCAAAACTGTGCGGTTGACGGATTCGACATCCAGTCCAATCGCGTCGTCGGCGTGGCCACGCCGCAGGGACAGATCAGCGCCGACAAGGTGTTTATCAGCGCGGCGAGCGCCACTGCGCCGCTGGCGCGCCTGGCCGGATTGCGCCTGCCGATGGAGCCGATCAACGTGCAGGCCTTCGTCACCGAACCGATCAAGCCGGTGCTCGACAGCGTCGTCAATTACAACGCCGGCCTGTGCTACGTCAGCCAGAGCGACAAGGGCGAGCTGGTGCTCGGCGGCGCCACCGACGGTTATTTGTCGCAGGCGCGACGCGGCAGCTTTGCGCGTATCGAGGATACCCTGGCGCGCGCCCTGCAGATCTTCCCGTTCCTGTCGCAGCTACGCCTGATGCGCCACTGGTCGGGCACCGCCGATATTCCGATGGACGGCAATGCCATCGTCGGCGCCACCCCGGTTGACGGGCTCTTCGTCAATTGCGGCTGGGGTTACGCCGGCTTCAAAGCGACGCCCGCGGTCGGCTGGAGCATGGCGCAATACCTCGCCAGCGGGGAGCTGCCCGGGCTGTTGCAGCCGTTTGCGCTGGAGCGCTTCGCCAGCGGCGCGCTGATCGACGACGCCGGCATCGGCCCCTACCCATGGCGGCACTGACATGTTGCTGATCCCCTGCCCGCATTGCGGCGAACGCGACGAAAGCGAGTTTGACTACGGTGGCCGGGCCCTTGCCCTGCCGGCGCTGGACGCCAGCGGTGACGAATGGCATCAGGCGCTGCACCTCGGTAACGACAGCGAGGATTGTGTCGACGAATACTGGTATCACGCCGGCGGCTGCGAATGCTGGATTCGCCTGCGCCGCAGCCTGTCAAACCACGCTTTCGTGGAACCAGGCAGTAGCACTGGTGTGATTGACTGATGCAATCGCGGCGGCTCGAAAACGGGGGGCTCATCGATCGCGATGCGAGGATTTACTTCACCTTCAACGGACGCCTGCTGGAAGGCCATGGCGGCGATAGCCTGGCTTCGGCGCTGCTCGCCAATGGCGTCAACCCGGTCGCGCGCTCAATCAAATACCATCGCCCGCGCGGGATACTTTCAGCGGGCCTCGAAGAACCCAATGCGCTGGTCAGCCTGACGTTACCCAACGGTGTCACCGTCCCCAATTTAAAGGCGACCGAACTGCGCCTGCAAAACGGCATGGCGGCGCATAGCCAGAACTGCTGGCCCTCGGTAAAACTGGATCTCGGCGAGCTGCTACAGGTCGGTTCCGGACTGCTGTCGGCAGGGTTTTACTATAAAACCTTCATGTGGCCGCCCAAGGCCTGGCACCGGGTTTACGAAAAACTGATTCGCCGCATCGCCGGCCAGGGGAGGATCGGGACACGCCCCGATCCGCGCAGCTACGACCGACGTAACGCCTGGTGCGATCTGCTCGTCGTCGGCGCGGGCCCGGCCGGGCTTGGCGCTGCGCTCGCCGCCGCCGATTCCGGCAAATCGGTGCTACTGCTGGAACAGGATGCGCTGCTCGGTGGCTCAACCCTGTGGGATCAGCAGCAGATCGAAGGACTACCCGCCGCCAGGTGGCGCCAGCTGGTTTTGCGCTCGCTCGCCACATACCAGAACGTCCGCATCCAGTGCAACACGCTCGCCTTCGGCCACTACGATCACGGCCGGGTGATGGCGCTGGAAAGTCACGCCGACGGCGTCGATGCCATCAGCTGGCGCATTCGCTGCCGGCGCCTGCTGCTCGCCTGCGGCGCCAGCGAGCGCCCGCTTGTCTTTCCCGGCAATGACCGCCCCGGCATCATGCTGGCGGCTGCGGTGCGCCAGTACATTCACCGTTACGCGGTGGCGCCGGGGCGCCGCGCCATGCTCGCCATCGGCGACACCCAGGAACGCGAAGCGACACGGCTCGCCCTGCGGAAGGCGGGTATCGAGATCGCCGGCGAACTTAGCGACAGCGAAATAATCAGCGACACCTGCGGACGCCGACACCTGCGCAGGGTGATCTGCGCTGGCCACAAGGATGGACGGCGCGTCATCGACTGCGACCTGTTGTGCGTCTCGGCCGGCTGGAACCCGAACGCGCAGCTCGCGGCACAGATGGGCGCCGAATTACGCTTCGAGCGCGGCGTCAACGCGCAAATCCCACCCGCACGCCACGGTATCGCTTTTAGCAGCGGGGCCTGTCGCGGCGTAGGCTCGATGGAAGCCTGCAGCCGCGACGGCGAATTGCAGGCGCGGCGCGCACTCGCCGAGCTGGACGGAGTTGTGCCCGACGATACGGCGTTACCCGCGATCGATACCGTGGCACCGGCGCCCGGATATCACGACGGGCGCGCTGCGGCCTTCGTCGATCTGCAGAACGACGTCACGCGTGCCGACCTCGAACTCGCGGTGCGCGAGGGCTATGACCACGTCGAGCTGGCGAAACGCTACACCACGCTCGGCATGGGCACCGACCAGGGCAAAACCAGCTGGAGCAATGCCATTCTTGAGATCAGCCGCATTACCGGTAACGATGCCGCTGACACCGGGCACACCACCTTCCGCCCCCCGTATTCGCCGGTAAGCCTCGGCGCCCTGGTCGGTGCGGAGCGGGGAGCGCGAATGACACCAATGCGACGAACACCGTTTCAACAGGTGTTCGAACAGGCCGGCTGCGTGTTTCAGACATCGGGCGACTGGCTCTACTCGCGCTACTTCCCGTTGGCCGGTGAAAGCATGCAGGACGCCATTCAGCGCGAGGTGCTCGCGGTACGCAACGCGGTCGGCTGCGTCGATATGTCCACCCTCGGCAAGGTCGAGGTACGCGGCCGCGACGCACTCGAATTCCTGCAGCGTCTCTACTGCAACAACCTGGACAAGCTGCAGCCCGGCAAACTGCGCTACGCCTTGATGCTGCGCGAAGATGGCATCCTGTTCGACGATGGCACGGTGACGCAGCTGGGTGCAAAACACTACCTGGTCACCATGACCACGGCGAACGCCACGGCGGTCTGGCGTTGGATGAACAAGCTGCTGCAACTGCACTGGCCCGGACTCGACGTACAACTGACCTCGGTCAGCGACCACTGGGCCTCGCTGGCCCTCGCCGGACCACAGGCACGACCGCTGCTACAGGCACTCGAACCCGATTTCGATTGCGCGCGCGAGGCTTTCCCGTTTGCCTCGGTGCGCACCGGCATGCTCGGCCAGGGCATACCCTGCCGAGTGTTCAGCGTCAGCTTTTCGGGTGAGCTGAGCTACGAAATCAACGTGCCCGCCGGGCACGCGGCCACGCTGTTTACCCGGGTTATGGAGGCGGGCGCAAGTTACGGCATCATGCCCTACGGTCTCGAGGCGCTCGACCTGCTGCGCATCGAGAAGGGTCATCTGTCTATCGGCACTGAAATCGACGGCCGCACCACGCCCGCCGACCTCGGTCTCGCACGCATGGTGTCCTCGCGCAAGCATTTCATCGGCTCCAGCCTGTTGCAGCGGCCGCGGCTGCAGGACGACGCTCGCCTGCAGCTGGTCGGGCTGCGCGCGCGGGACGGCCACAGCGCGATCCCGGTCGCCGCACAACTCTGCGCGCAGGCTTTGCAGGCAGGCGTCGAACAGCCTTCGCTGGGCCGCCTGACCACCGCCATCGACAGCCCGACGCTGCAACAGCCGATCGCACTCGCACTGCTGCAAAACGGCCATCAACGCCTCGACGAAATCCTGTGGGCGGTGTCACCGCTCGCGCAACAGTCGACTGAAGTCGTTGTCACCGCGCCCTGCTTCGTCGATCCCGACGGGAGCCGCGTCCATGCTTAGTCCACCCGATCCTGCAGCCGGCATTGTGTTCGAACCCGTCGAAATCACCGGCCTGTGGTCGTTGCAGGGGAATCGCAAGACCAGGCTGGCTGACCTGGTTAGCGCCCTGTTTACCACGACCGCGCAGTTTGGCAAGCCACTGCGCAGCGAAAAGCTACGCCTGTTGCCGCTGTGGCCACAGCAGGCCTACCTGCTATCCGCGAAGGTAACACTACCCGCTGCCGCCAGAAAATTCGAACCCCTGCTGACCGACATCTCGCACGGCTATTACCAGTTTCGGCTGGGCGGTGAGCAAGCCTTCGATTTCGTCTCCAACTATGTATCAGTAGACATCGCCGCTCTGCGCGACGCCGCCGCCTGCCTGCGCTGCCGATTAGGGCAATACACAGTGATCCTGTGGTGGGACGACCACCAGCACATCCACTTGCTGCTTGAGCGCTCCTACGCACAATCGTTTACCGAGCATATCGACGCCCTGATCTCGCGCTGGCGCCCGAGGACCCTGTGATAAACTCGCCTCCCCCACTTATCGACGACCCCGGCCACCATGACTTCGAGTAAAGCCAAGCTACCCAAAAACGTGACCGTGACTTCGCTCAACGACCGCATCTACCAGAGCGTCAAGTGGTCGCTGATCATCGGCGAGTACTTCCCCGGCAGCGTGCTGTCGATTCGTTCGCTGGCGAAGAAGATGGGCACCAGCACCATGCCGGTACGCGAGGCCCTGACCCGGCTCTCCTCCGAACGCCTGCTACAATCCTCGGTGAAGCGCTCCTACAAGGTTGCCGAACTCGATCCCAAGCGCGTCGCCGACCAGTTTTTCCTGCGCGCAAGGCTGGAAGGCATCGCCACCCAACTCGCGGTTCCCAACCTGACCCCCGGCGAGATCGATGAACTGGAGACGCTGGCGCAGATGATGGAACGCGACATCGACACCGGCAGCAATGAAAACTACATCGTGCGCAATTACAACTTCCACTTTTCCATCTACGCGGCGAGCCGTAACGAAGAACTGTTCTGGTCGATCGAACGCCTGTGGGCACAAACCGGTCCCTACCTCGCGCAGGTAGTGCGTAGTCAAAACATGCCCGAGGAGTGGCAGTTGCTGCACACGCAGGTGGCAAAAGCGATTCGCGCGCGCAATGCCGGCAAGGCCGCGAAACTGATCGAGAAAGACATCAGCTGGGGCGTGTCCACGTTCGCAGCCTTTACCGAAGCGGAGGAACAGCGCAGATGAAATCGACGTCCACAGTGGTGGTAATCGGCGGCGGGGTCGTCGGTTGCTCGGTGTTGTACCACCTCGCCAAAAATGGCTGGAGCGACGTGGTGCTGATCGAGCGTACCGAATTGACCGCAGGCTCCAGCTGGCACGCTGCCGGCGGGCTGTTCACCATCACCCGCCCCAACACCGCCGCCGAGATTCACCGCTACACGTTCCAGATCTACCGCGAACTGGAAAGGGAATCGGATCAATCCTGCGGTTTTCATTTCACCGGGGGCATCAACATATGTCGCAGCCAGGACGAAATCGACAGCAACGCGATGATGCAAAGCGCCTGCCGCCGACTCGGCATCGAAAGTCACTTCATCTCCCTCGACGAGGCGCGTGACAAGGCCCCCCTGCTCGACACCTCGTGCATGGTCGGTGCGCTGTGGGAAGAAGAAGGCGGGCACGTCGACCCGGCCTCGGCCACCCAGGCCTTTGCCGCCGCGGCGCGCAAGCTTGGCGCCGAGATCTATCGGCACAACCCGGTAATCGAGACCAACCAGCGCAGCGATGGCAGTTGGGACGTGGTTACCGAAAACGGCACAATTCACGCGGAATACGTGGTCAACGCGGCCGGCCTGTGGGGACGCGAGGTCGGGGCACTGGCCGGAATCGAGCTGCCACTCGCGCCGGTAGAGCATCATTACCTGGTCACCGATACGCTGCCGGAGATCGAGTCTCTCGACTTCGAACTGCCGCAGATCAACGACAATGAAACCGGCGCCTACGCTCGCCAGGAAGGCCTCGGCCTGCTGCTCGGTGCCTATGAAAAAACCTGTACCCACTGGGCGCTCGACGGCACGCCGCTCGACTTCGGCCACGAACTGCTCGATGAAGACCTGGCGCGTATGGACTGGAATTTCGAGAAAGCAGTCGAACTGATGCCCTGCCTCGCCGAGGCCGGTATCAAGCGCATCATCAACGGGCCGATGATCTTTTCCCCCGACCTCGGTCCGCTGGTCGGGCCACACCCTGCGTTGCGCAATTACTTCTGCGCCAACGGCGTGATGGCCGGTTTCAACCAGGGCGCCGGGATCGGTCGCGTGCTCGCCGAGTGGATCATCCAGGGCGAGCCCGAAATCGACATCTTCTGCTGGGACGTAGCGCGCTTCGGCGACTGGGCGAGCAAGTCCTACACCGAGCAGACCACGCGCTATTTCTACGAAAACCGCTCGGAAAAAATCTTCCCCTACCAGGAGTTCGAGGTCGGTCGGCCGATCCACAAACCGGCTGTATACCAACAACTGCAAGAGGCAAATGCCGTGTTCGGTTCCTCCTTCGGCCACGAACACGCCAACTGGTTTGGCACGGAGCCGGGTAGCAACGACAGCCTCAGCTATCGCCAGCCCAACTGGTGGCGGCCGGTGATCGACGAGGGCAAGCGCTGCCGCAATGAACTCGGCCTGATGGAATTCTCGGCGATGGCCAAGTTCGAAGTCAGCGGCGCGGGCGCCGAGGCCTGGCTCGATCGGGTGATGGCGAACCGTCTGCCGCAAACCGGGCGCATGGCGCTGTCGCCGATGCTGTCGCCGCGCGGCAGGCTGGCGGGTGACTTCTCGATATCACGCCTGGCGCCGGAGCGCTTTCTGCTACTCGGCGCCGACTACATGCAGCTCGCTTTCCTGCGCTATTTCGAACGCTACCTGCCGGCTGCTGACGTGACCCTGCGTAACCTCTCCGCTGACTACGGCGGCCTGCACATCTGCGGGCCCAACGCGCGCGAGCTGATCACTCGTCTCGCTGCGCACGACATGGATAATGCCGGGTTTTCATTCATGTCGGCGGCCGAGATGAGCGTCGGCGGTATCGACGATGTGCTGGTACTGCGCGTCTCCTTCACCGGCGAAACCGGTTACGAATTGTACCTGCCGATGGATCGACAGCTGGCGCTGTTCGATCGGCTGCGGCGCGAGGGCGCCGATCTCGGTCTCGGCCTGGTGGGTACCCGTTGCCTGATGCAGACGCGGCTGGAGAAGAGCTTCCCTGCCTGGGCGCTGGAACTGTCCGCCGACTACACCCCCGTCGAGGCCGATATGGCACGCTTCGTCAAACCCGATAAAGGCGATTTCATCGGCCGTGATGCGTTTTTACAGGCGCCGCCCGCACGTGAGCGATTCGCCACTTTTACGGTGGATGCCGGTGACTGCGCGGTTTGGGGCGACGAAGCCGTGTTCCTCGACAACGATCCGGTCGGCTACGTGACCTCGGGTGGCTTCGGCCCTGCCTGCGGCAAGCATATTGCGCTTGGCTATGTAAATTGCGATGCTTATCGGCCCGGCGGGCAATACAAAGTCGAAGTACTCGGACAGCTGCGCGCAGCCGAGCTGCAAATCGAACCACTGTACGATCCCACCGGGTCGAAAATGCGAGCATGAGGTCGATATGAAAGCGAGACCTGAACCAACCGAATTCTGGCGATTTCCAATCACCGGTGAAGAAACCTGGGCGGGCGTTAACCTGCGTCACGCAACAACCCCAGGCCACTTTCACTCGTACAGGAGATCCGAACATGACACGCCGACGCAGCAATTCACTCAGCTCACGCCGCTCCACGCGTAACCGGGGGATCACCCAGCTCCCCTTTGCACCGCTCAGTAACCCCTATGCGCCAATGGAAATCATCTCCAGCGACCAGCTGGAAACCATTCACCGCGCCAGCCTGAAAATCCTGCGCGATATTGGTCTGCGCGTAGAGAGCCCGACCGCGCTCAAGCTGCTCACCGATCTGCGCGCCGATGTCGACCACGATAACTGTCACGTACGTTTCGACCCGGCGCTGATCGAAGAAGTAATCCGTGACCTGCCGAGCGAATTCACCATCCACGCACGCAATCCGCAAAAAACCGTGCGTATGGGTGGTAATGCCATCGTCTTCGCCAGCGTCTGTGGCCCCTCTTTTGTCTCCGATCTTGACCGCGGCAGGCGCGCTGGCACGAAGCAGGACATGGAAGACTTCGTCAAGCTGACCGGTAGTCTCAACATCCTGCATCACGAGGGCGGCAGCGGCCCCGAACCACTCGACCTGCCGCCCGCCAGCCGCCACCTCGACATGATGTACGCCCAGATCACGCTGACCGACAAGGGCTGGCAACCGAGCTGGCTGAACACTGCGAGCCGCGCGCGCGATTGCATCGAGATGGCCAAGATCGCACTGCAGACCGACGACGAGGGCCTGCAACAGCGTCCCGCAATCATCGGCGGGCTGAACACCAACTCGCCGTTGCTGTTCGACGAAGGCCAGGCCGATGGCATGCGCATATTCGCCAAAGCGGGCCAACCGGTGCACATCACCCCTTTCACCCTGGCGGGCGCCATGGCACCGGCGACGGTTGCAGGTGCCGTCACCCTGCAGAACGCCGAGGCACTCGGCTGCATCGCACTCACCCAGGCAGCGGTCCCGGGTTCGCCGACCTTTTACGGACACTTCACCTCGAACGTCGATATGCGCACCGGGTCACCTGCCTTCGGCACTCCTGAATACGCGCAGTCGGTAATTATCTCGGGACAATTGGCGCGACGCTACAAACTGCCGTTGCGCTCATCCAGCACCACGGCCTCGGCCTGCGTCGACTTACAGGCCACCTACGAAAGCGACATGTCGCTGAATGCCTGCATCCAGGCGCACGTCAACAACGTCATGCACGCAGGCGGCTGGCTCGAAGGCGGCCTGACCTGCTCGTTCGAGAAACTGATTCTCGACGCCGAACTGTTGCAACTGCAGGCGGCTATGCTGCAACCGGTGATCGTCGACGACGACAGTCTCGGCCTCGACGCGATCGCCGAGGTCGGCCCAGGTGGCCACTTCTTCGGTAGTGCGCACACCATGGAGCGCTACGAAAACGCGTTTTACCAACCCATCCTGTCGGACTGGCGCAACTTCGAAACCTGGCAGGAAGACGGCTCCAAAACCGCAACCCAGCGCGCCAACGAAATCTGGAAACAATTGCTCAACGACTATGAAAAACCACCCATCGATCCCGCCATCGAGGAAGAACTGCAGGCCTATATGGCGCGACGCAAAGAGGAAATCGCAAGTGAATAACGAAGCACTGCAAAAAGGCGCCTGCAACCTGCTGCTGAACTGCGCCCGGGTATCACCGGATGAACGCGTACTGCTGGTTGGTGAACGCTGCTCAGCGCCATACTTCGATGCGCGCCTGTGCGACGATCTGGCGGAGGCCTGCGCAAAGCTCGGCATCGAGTCGAAAATCCT
>Ga0316202_10002299_pt1 | contig 12756 bp, 7 predicted proteins | sample 3monrhotite_MG_FD_204934 | JGI IMG/M metagenome (GOLD analysis project Ga0316202, IMG submission 204934) | Microbial mat bacterial communities from mineral coupon in-situ incubated in ocean water Damariscotta River, Maine, United States -... | ecosystem: Environmental > Aquatic > Marine >... | reverse complement strand
TACACCTTGGGTTTCGGGCACATCTTACACGGTCGGTAATACCGTCTACTCTCCAATAAATTATCTGAGCTATCAGTGCGCGGTTAACGTCTCAGGGACCACGGACCCTAGCTTGGATGCAAGCAATTGGACGTTGATTTCTGATGCTACGACGCCGACCGTTGCCAAGCAGGTTTTGGTCAGTGACCGAGACAGGCACGTTGTCGTGTTTGGCTGTGACTCAGAGTCTGCTATTGGCACACAGGACCCTTTGCTCATTCGCTTTAGTAGTCAAGAATCGGTTAGTACATGGACAGCAACCGCCGATAACACAGCAGGGGACCTGCGTGTAGGAGTAGGGTCTGAGATAGTGTGTGCAATAGAAACGCGACAACAAATACTAGTGTTTACAGATGTGTCGGTTCACGCCATGCAGTATCTTGGACCTCCTTTTACTTTTGGTATTGACCGCCTGTCAGAGAACACGACGATCATGGGGCCTTTGGCGGCTAAAGCGGTAGACGACGCGGTGTTCTGGATGGGCGTCGAAGAGTTCTATGTTTACAACGGTCAGGTACAAAAGCTGCCTTGCTCTGTACGCTCTTTTGTTTTTAACAATTTTAACTTAGAACAAAAAGAACTGGTGATGGCGAGTTTAAACAGTTCCTTTTCGGAGATCTGGTGGTTCTATCCTTCGGCCAGTTCTACCGAGGTGGATAAGTATGTGGTCTATAACTACGAAGAAAAGGTCTGGTATTACGGTACATTGACGCGCACCTACTGGTTAGATCGTGGGGTTAATGACTTCCCTATGGCGGCAAGCACGGATGGATTTTTGTACAACCAAGAGTTTGGCTTAAACGACGGCAGTACCTCTCCGGCGTCACCGATTACCAGCTTTATAGAAAGCAGTCAGCTTAGTATTGGCGATGGCAATGACTTTGTATTCTTGAGCCGTTTGATTCCAGACATTACCTTTGATGCCTCTACAGACGCCACAGCAAGCGTCAACATGACCTTGCAGACTCGTAACTACCCAGGTGGTCAGTATTTGCAAAGTAATGCGTCAGCAGTGACACAGACCGCTACTACGCCTGTAGAGCAATTCACTAACGAGGCATATGTTCGGTTACGTGGTCGGGCCTTTGCATTAAAGGTAGATTCTAGCATTACAGACATCCAGTGGCGTTTGGGTACACAGCGTGTGGATGTGCGTCAGGATGGGAGACGGTAATGGCTGATCCCTACGTTTCTGGCTTATCTGCTGCTCGTTCTGTTTACGATCAAGGCATCGCCCCGTTAGCGGAGAAAGCTCGTAATTTTATTATGGGTGCAACCGAAATACCTGCTTCTGTTGTAGAATACGCACAGCAAACCAGCCCCGCACAAGCCATGCAAGATGTAAGAGGTTTAGGCAGTGCCGTTGTCGAAGGGATCGTGGAAGATCCTGCTAGATTTATTGCAGAGCTTAATCCTGCCGTCGCAGCTAGTTCTGCGGCTTTCGACTCTAATAACCTACTTAATATGGCAGCCGAGGCCGAGGCTAGAGGTGATCAGGGCAAGGCTAGTACTCTACGACAGTTGGCTACTTTTTCAGGGGCCACGGCCCTTCCTCTCTTGCGTCCTTTTCGTAAAGCTGCCTTAAAGTCGCAAGGTATGAACCCTGATGACATTTATTTTCACGGTACGTCTTCTGACATACAGACCCCGTTAAGGGCCACCGCTGGAGATTTGGGCCAAGGTATATCTTTAACACAAGCCTTGGAAGAAGCCGAAAACAGGGCCTTGATACAAGCGGTGGGGGCTAGTAGAAACAGCGGTGCCGGTCAAAACATAATGCCTGTTGTTGTTAAAGAAAATTTAAAGATATTTGACGTAGACAGAAAGCCCATGAAAGCTGACATTGATGAGCTAAAAGCACAAGGCTATGATGCAGTAAGATTAGTGGAAGACGGTGTGGTCAAAGAATTAAATGTTTTTGATTCTAACAACCTACAATTTGCCTACAGAGATGCTTTAGATTTACCAGAGGGCGATCCTATGCTTGAAAATCTGAGGCAGACCTTAATTAAACGACGAGCAGCAGAAGAACGACAAGGTAAATTACCTATAAAAGATCCGTTGCCAGAAGGTAAACGGGTTGATCCTTATGCGCCACGGAAAGATCAATGAGTACACGTAAAGTTGTAAGACCGTTATTTCCGCAAGCACCCGCGGATTATAGCCAAAACTACACGGCAGAGGTGTTACGTGCGTTTTCTGTTTTTTTAGAGCAAGTGCAAAACCCAGGTGACATACGTGCCACTACACTGACTTTAACTGATTTACAAGACAATAATCAGGGATTAGAAGTTGGAGCAGTTTTTCAGGTTAATGGTGTGTTGCACATTAACCTAGTCAATCAATCTTTTCCTGCTGGTTTGATAGCTACAACCGGCGTTGGACAAGTGGTTGTTAACGTATGATGAGTGACAATAACTTTAGTTTAAGCAATAATGCAGACAACAACATTGGAGTTTACTTGTGAACGCTTTTGTACGCCCAGAATCAATGGAAGTTCCCGAAGGCGGTCTGGCCTCTTTTTTAACAGCGACGGTAGGCGAATGGGCTGACGACGACGAAACCTTTGTTCCTCAATCAGGCATAGGTAATGTTAAATCGGTAGCAGATAAGCTTGCAGAATATGGCCGTTATGAAGACACCTACATGGTCCACGCGGCAGAAGGCGAAACAGTCGTGCCAATGGCTGTGTTTGACGAAAATCCTCGGTTAAAAGAAACACTTTTTAAGCAAATGCGAGCAATGGGCATAGACCCAGAGCAATATGTTGTTGGTAGTGAGCTTAATTCTCTTAATCCTGTCACAGGACAACCCGAGTTTTTTCTAAAAAAACTTTTTAAAGGTTTAAAGAAAGCCGTTAAATCTGTTGTTAAAGTGGTCAAAAAAGTTGCCCCGTTAGTCTTATCGGTGGGTTTGTCTATGACCCCGTTAGGCATTATTGCTGGTTCTGCGTTAGGTAGCGGCATTGGAACACTGGCGCAAGGCGGCAGTTTAAAAGACGCTTTAAAGATGGGCGCAATTGGCGGTTTGACCGCAGGTTTGTTTAAAGGCGTTACAGGTGCTATTGGTTCTAAGATGCAGGGTGGCACGTTAGGTGCTGGTTTTAAATCAGGCATTCAATCAGGGTTACCTGATGCGATAAAAGCTTCTCAAGCGCAAGCGTTAGCACAAGGTTCCGCTCAAGCGGCCAATGCTGCGCTACCGCCACCATCAGCACCCGTTGGTTCTACAACCGTTGCCCCCGCACCAAATCTTCCTGCTGCGGTGCAAGAAGTGAGCAGGGCGGCTCCTAGTAACATTCCTGCTAACATGCAGATGACCGTTACAGCACCACGGCCCACGGCTCTCGCACCAGTACAGGTTGGCGCAGATGTTGCTGCCGCAACAGCAACAGCACCCGCTGTAGACGTTACAGATGGGTTTGACTTTAAACAAAGTATGGTTGATTTGACAAAAGATCGCGCAGGACAAGAGGTGGCGTCAACCGCTATACGGCCTACCCCAGGTTTCTTTAGCTCTGTAAAAGACATGTTTGTGGACACTGGTGCAGGAGATCGCAATTTCTTTCAAGCTGGACGGGACGCTTTTTTTCCAACAAAAACTTCTCCTATGGACATTGTTAAAGATAACTTAGGTTTGGAAAGCACCGCAACAAGAGAAATGGTTCAGGCAGCCGCAAAAGATAGTGGCGTTTCTTTGTCTAAATTACTTAGCGAAGCCAGTTCACAAATTGCTGATGAAGGCTTAAATGCAAATATGCTTAGACAATATGGACCTCTGGCGGGCGCAGGTCTTGGCATTCTAGGTTTAACAGGTGGCTTTAAGCCGCCCGAGATGGATGCGCCGGTCGATCCGTTTAATTTAGGTGGTCAAGGCGCGTTTGATTTGTTAGCAGCTAATCCAGATCAATACAGAATCTTTTCACAAGGCGGACCCTACGCTAAACGACCGTATGGGGCAGCCAAAGGCGGTAGTATTACTAACTTTCCGCCCAAGATAGGTGCGATATCAGGGCCAGGAACGGGAACATCTGACGACATCCCAGCTATGCTTTCCGACGGCGAGTTTGTAATGACCGCTCGTGCCGTTAACGGTGCGGGAAACGGAAACCGTCAACGAGGGATGAAAAAAATGTATGAAGTAATGCGAACGTTTGAAGGAGTGGCCTAATGGCTAACGAAACAACCACCCAGATTGTTCAAGAGAATCCTCGGGTAGAGGCTTATCGTCTTGGTTTATTGCAAGATGTTAAGGATCTTGTTGGCAGTCGAATGGGAGAAGAGTCGCTTCCTCCCGCGTATCAAGTCGCAGGGCTAACGGGCCTTGAAGCACAAGCTTCTGCATTAGGTGGCGAAGGCATTGGTTCTTACGTCCCCTATTTACAAGGTGGTTTAAATCAAGTTATTGGCGCACAAGATTTATTACAAAATGCGGCTGTCCCTACGTTAGGGCAAGGACAAGAGTATCTTTTAGAATCAGGTCGTTTAGCGCAACAACTAAGAGAAATACCGTATCAATATCAAACCGCCGCTGGCGAAGGAATGCTTGCCAGTGCAGGGACTTTTGATCCCGCCACGCAAACACCTAACTTTTTTAATCCTTACGAAGACGCGGTCGTTCAGCAAACGCTAGACGATATTGCGAGTCAAGGCCGCGTACAACAAAATCAAGCCCGTGCTAACGCAGTAAGTCAAGGTGCTTTTGGTGGGGCGCGTTCTGGCATTATGGAATCAGAGCTTGCAAAAAATATTCTAAGAGAACAAGGCAGAGCCGCCGGTAACTTACGCGCACAAGGCTTTGGAACTGCACAGCAAGCCGCACAGCAAGCGTTTGAAAACACGCAGCAACGTCGTTTAGCCGCTTCTCAAGGTATTGGTGATCTAGGGCTTCAATACGGACAATTAAGTCAAGCAGATATTGGTCAACTTCAGAACATCGGACAGGGTATTGCGGGTTTGTCTAATCAATATGCCGGTCTTAGTGGTCAAGCTGCCAATCTTGGCTTACAACAAGCAGGACTTGGTGAGATGGCTCAACGGTCTAATCTTGCAGACATCCAAACGTTAACAGGGTTGGGTGCTATGCAAAGAGGCCAGCAACAGGCAGAACTTGATGCTGTTAGACGTAGTAACGTGGAGCGCATGGCCGCGCCATACCAACAGCTTGGATTCCTTTCTGATGTATACAGAGGAACACCAACAAGTCAGGCCACGATTACAAGCCAAAATACTCAAGATCCATCTACCGCGCAGCAAGTTCTTGGTTTAGGTATCGCGGGCCTTGGGGCAATCGGGGGAGCAAGATCCTCTGGACTAAACTTAGGGTTTTAACAGCTATGAGTACACTAAATAGACCAATGTTTATGAGCCGTGGCGGCGGTGCTTTCCCAGATATGTCTGGTGATGGAAAGATTACTCAAAAAGATATTCTTATGGCTCGTGGAGTCGTTCCACAAAACAAAAACATGGGCGGCATGATGCGTAAAGATGAGCGCACCATTCGCAATGTCGATGATGAAATCTATCGTATTGCCCCTAAAACATATGGTACTGGCCGCGAAAGAATGGACGCCAGAGAAGAGTATGCTCGGGCACTCCGTGAAAAAGATTATCTGCGCTCACAAATGAATCGTTTAGCCGCGGGCGGTCCCCCTATGACTCCGGCTATGATGGCTCCTCCTCCGGCTATGATGGCTGCTCCTATGGGTGTGCCACCTGAAGCGCAGGTACAAGTCACAGAACAAGCGGCTACAGCGCAAGGCGAACAGCTAGGTCAAGAGTATTTAAACGAAATGATGACCGGCCTAGATACGGCTGGAAGCACGGAAGAAGTGATTGATGCTATTCGTGGCAACGATAAAACGTTACAAGAGCGATATGACGAGCTTGCTAATTTTGTAGGGGAGGCCGATTCTTCTGCAACGCCCGAATCTGTATTGGCACTTGTGCAACCGACCATCATGCTGACTGAACAAGGTGCAATGGACTCGGGCATTGGTGAGCTAATGCAGGGTATCGCTGGTGAAGTAGAAATGGAAACAGAGATGGGCGCACCTACGCCAATGGGGCAAGGTGTGGGCGAATTGATGGTTAGTCAATCTGTTGAAGAGATGGTTCCGCAAATGAATGCGGGCGGTCCGGTACAACATTTTCAAATTGGCGGTGGGGCGATTAGACAAAATGTTTTAGATCAATTTCAAAATTTAGGCGCACCTTCGACCACGGACCAGTTTTCAGAAATGGTAGAAGCTCGATTGCCTGTTTATCAACAATTATTAGGTGACACGGATCAAACTAAAAAGGACCTACAGTCCAAACTGTATTTTGATATTGCACAAGCGGGTTTAAATCTTGCGTCTGGTGTAGACCCGCGAACAGGGCAATCTATGGCAGGTAGGTCGCTAGGTTCGCAACTTGCTTCGGCGGCACAGCCTGTTGCTGCCAGCGCGGGCGCAGCAGCGCAAGACATGCGGAACGTGGAACGGGCCGCGGCGGCAGGGGCGTTACAGTCAGCAGAATCCGCAGAGGCGGCTCGGATAGACGCAGAAAGAGGGCTAATGTCCGATCTGTATCGCGGGGCATTAAACGAATCGGCGCAACAAGCTGGATTTGACTTTACAAGAGAACAATCTGGTTTAGATCGATCTTTAACTAGAGAAATAGGGGAAGACACTAGGGCTTTTCAAGAAAGACTTGCAAATCAACGAGACACCTTGACCAGAGATATAACCGCAATTACGGAAGACGGGTCTTTAGAGCGATTAATTAAACAGGCTGGTTTTAGGTTAGAGGAAGTAGATACTAACGCCAGAAATCAAATGATACGCGATGGGCGATTAAATGAATTTCAACTAACGCAAGTTGATATATTAGCTAAAAATAACGAAGCTTTAGCAAGATTGCAAAGTGAACTTAGAGAAAATGAAATACGAACAAGTGTTGAGGGTCAATTAGGGTTACAAGATGATCAGCAGCTACATAACCTAGAGATTCAAAAAAATACAATAAACCAACGAGAAAGCGAGTTTATTAGAAATTTTGAAAGATTATTAGAAAATGACGATTTTAGAAATAAATTTACAGAAAAACAATTTGAAGAAATGAAAAGGCAGTTTCAAGCAACTGCTTATAATACTCGTAGAGAATTTGATATGGGTCTTAAAGAACAAATTGCGTCAAGAGAAAGTCGATTTGGCGCAGAAAATAATTTCTTTGGAACGGGGTTATCTATTTTTGATTTAAACAAAGCTGCACAAGAGTTTGGCTTTGATATGCAAGAGCGCGCTTTACAATTAAAAGTGGACAATCAACTGTTTCAACAGAATTATAACAACGCTAATCAAAGAATAGATAGCGGGATGGCCTTGTTAAAGCAAGAGCTTTTACAGCAGCAGCAAGGTACAAGGCAGTATGAAGCAATTACGGATAGGTTGGATGCTCTTTCGGGTCTACAAACAGACTACAGCAAGATTTTTGGTAGCAGTCGTGAAGGCATCATGCAAGGTTTGTTAACAGATCAATTAACCTTAGATCTGTTTGCTCGCGGGAAAACCAGTCCAGATGTTACCAATCGAATCATTACTTCTATTGAGCAATTGAGCCGACCCACAACCATTATGAACGAATTTGGTCAACGGGTAACCACAACGCCGATGTTGCCCTCAAATGTTGTTAATGCCGCTCGTCAATATGAAGCTAACTTCGGACCTATGATCGGTGGCTCATACAATCAAGGCGGACCTGTTAGAAAATTTCAAAATGGCGGTGGCGCAGGTTTGACAGAGTTTGAACGTCGTATGCAATCAGTACAACCACCCGCCGTGGGCCAAGACCCCATATCTCAATCAGGTATGATTGTAGACGAAACGTTAGATTTTCAACAAGCTACGGGGGTTCCATCAGGTTTTAAATCTGCGGTGAACGTGGCCGGTGACACTATTCGTGATATTACCGGAATGGGTGCCCCGCCATTTCCAGAAGTGGGGCAAGCGCAGGAGCAACTTAAAGCTATCTCCAATATGACGCAACGTTTTATCCGAAGCTCTAGCGTAGGCAGACCTTTTGCGGTGGAGATAGCGGCGTTAGCAGAAGAAATAGCACAACCAGGTGCTTTACAATCTGACGAAAGAAGTCTTGTTAAATTGCAAACTATGCGAACACAATTAACAGAGTTAGAAAATGTCGCAAAAAGCGTTTTAGAACAACCTGCGGGCTTTGATAAAAAAGCGGTTTTAGGTGCTAGACAAGATTTAACACAGCTTGCTCCTTTGTTAGATAATTTTGACAAGCTTATAACGTCTTACGAAAGGGGTTTAGGTAAGTTAGATAAGCCTGATCCTGCAATGTTTGAACGGGGTCTAAGGTAAATGGCTTCTCCTTTTGATAACAATCCGCAGCTTCAATACGACCTTCGCGAAGCACAAAAAGCGGGCTTGACCGAAAAAGACATTGCTATGTACGCGGCTCAACGTCGTAACTACGATTATGATGCAGCACGTAAAGCAGGTTTAAGTGATGCCGACGTTATCAGCTACAACATTGCCGACGTTAACGACGCCGGAGCGTTTGGCGCGTTTGTTCAAGAAGCGGTGCCCGCGGCCCTTACCGCTCCTGCTGTGGGCTACGGCATGGCTAAAGGATTTCAAACAGGTTTAAAAGTGCCAGGTCCTCTCCCTGTTAAAATTGGGGCTGGTGTTTTAGGGAGCTTAATTGGTGCGGTAATTCCGTCCGCGATAGGTGCGGGAATTACAGAGGAAGTAGAAGATCGCATGGGATTGGACGGGCAGTATTTACCTTCTTCTCAAAAGGGAGCCGTAGCCGGTCAAACGTTTGGTTTTATTAGCGGACTCGGTTTGCCGACAGTAGCCAGAGGAGTGGCCTCTAAAGTAGCCGGAACTAAACTGGGCAGTGCGTTAGGGTTTAAGCCATTAGGCCCTGAAGTACAAGCAGGGGGCGATGCTTTTTTACAAGCGGGCGTAAAACGTTCTAATTTAGGTTCTGCTGTTTTCCTTGATGCGGTTACCAAGAATCCTAGCATGGCTTCTGCGTATACACGGGTGGGTAACAAACTAAAAGGTTTTGAAACAAAGCTTGATACAAGTAAAGCCGCAAGACTAGCTGATCCTTTAATTGGGCTAGGAAAAGATGTTGGTATTGCAGGAGGCGCGGCTATTGGGGCAGGAATAGCAGAATCCGTTGCGCCTGATAATTTGTTGGTGCGGATGGCCGGTGAAGTTGTTGGCGGGGTGGCTAATGTTACCAATTTGCTTAACAGAGTGGGTAGCGGTGTAAGCAGGTTTGTCCGTGGGGCGATGCGTAAAGCGGCAACAGGTCCCGCCGCAGAAGAAGGTCGCGTTGTTGCTCAATTAGAAAAAATGATTAACGACATTGACGCCGCTGCTGTTGGTACTGCGAGACGGGAAGCACAAGCCGTTGCTGCAAAAGAAGGCAAACAACCAGATTATAGTAAATTAAATGACGTAAGAATTGACGTTAAAAAGTTAATTGATGATTTAGAAGCCGCAGATCCTGCTGTTTTTAAAATTGCCAAAGGAGAACGACCTAACCTTAACTCAGTAGAAAAAACTAACGATACTTTTATGCGTTTGTTAGGTTCTACGTTAATGAGTATGCGTGGCGGAGAAAGTAATTCATTGCAAAAAAACGTTATTGCGACGTCTAAAAAAGCTGCACAGGATATGGGTGCTATTTTAGATCAGCTTTCCTTTATCGACAACCCCGCTATTTTGTCGTTAGTAAGTCGTCTTAAAGAAGATAATTTTGTTGCTTTGATGGAGGGTACGTTAAACGCTCACACCTTAAAAGCAATAGACAAAGCCAATCTTATTGGTGAAAGAATGCAAAATTCTGCCCGTTCTGCACTTAAAGTTACCGGCGCAGAGCCTACGGACGTTACTTTTACGGGTGGCGGAGAGTTTATTGGAAGCCCTACTAATGCGGCAAAGACCATTATTGATACGATTACCCGTGCGAGTGATGAGTCTAGAAAAATTGAAAAGCAATTGTGGAACAAGGTTTTAAAGACAACAGAAGTTCCTATTAATAACGTTATTAATTTTTGGGAAAGAGAAACTAAACCTTCGGGTGAGTTTTTAGAACAAGGCGGTTTAACAGCTAATAAGGCTTTGTATATACCTTATGTCAACAATTGGTTTAATGAAATTAAAGCTATTCCAAATAAAGACCGTGTTGCCGTTCAAAACAAAATAGGTGATGTGTTGGCTCGGATAAAAGATCCAGACAGCTTCCTTGCACCATCTGGGGCAGATACAAGTAAACTTAAAGAAATTCGCGCTCAAATACCGGCCCAAGACCCTGAAACAAGAAGTTATCTTGAACATCGATTAGACCTTTTTGACAGTCAGATTAAATATCCGCAGGGCATGGAAAGCCAAATACCATCAGTGCAACGAAATAAAAAAATATTGTCAAAAGAATTATTAGAACTAACAAAAAAAGATCTTGTTGCAGCGAGTCAAGATGAGTTAACAATGCTTGAACAAGAATTAGAAGAAATTCCAATAACGACTACTTTTGGTAGGCTTCAAGAATTTCGTTCACAGATGCTAAAGAACTCAAGGGTTACAGATGCTACCGAAGTAGGCGCATCTCAGTCAGGTTTTTATGCCAAATTAGCAGAGAAAGCATTAGATGACATGGATTCTGATGTTGTCCAAGCAGCATTACAACCGAAAGATCGAATAAATTACGACACAGCCCGTGCTTTTTCAAAAGCTTTTAACGATGTATTTACCAGAGCGTATGGTGGTGATTTGTTGCGTTCTACCACTTCAGGTGCGGACCGCGTTACGCCCGAGAAGCTGGCTAATCAATTGATTACTTCTGCTGGTAACGAAACGGTACAACGTTTTAATCAGTTAGATAATGCGATGGACTTTATTATTCAGCGTCAAACGGACCCCGCTCTTAAAGCGGAAATGCAAGCACTTAAAAAATATGATTTACGCGGTGCTGAAGAAATTATTTTGCGGGACATCATTAGCAAAAAAGTTGTAGACCCAACAACAAATGAAATAAAGATGGGTCCTTTTAATACTGTTTTAAGAGATTACGAAGAAGTCTTTGCGTTACCGCAATTAAAACGATTAGGTGCTGATTTAAGAGATGCAAAGAAAGCGCAGACTGCTTTAAATGCAATAAAACGGGACATTGGCGTATCGGGGTATCAAATAGATAAAGGAAGTGATCCAGGTAGTTTAACTGTTCAGCCCAGAGCTAAAAAACCTGCTCGTAAAGGAACGTTTGAAACACCTTTGTTTCAACAACGCGGCAAAGACATTGATTCATTTCGCGTGTTTTTAGATAACAGAGAATCCCCTACAACAGAAATAATTAAAATACGCACCCAAGATAAAAATCCTGAAGAAACTTTTACAGGGCTTGTAAATTTAGTTAATCGAAGTAAACGTGATGTCGAAGGAAGTCCTGTGGTTGGTTTACGACAGGTGACTTTGGATGCCGCCGTCGAAAGTGCCCGTAGAGAAGACGGCACACTAGATTTTACTAAGTTTAAAAACTTCTTGCTTGAGCCTATGCGCTCTAAAAATTCAAAGAGTTTGGCTGAATTCTTTTTAGAAAAAAATGTTTTGACGGATAAACAGTTTAACGATCTAAACACGCTTGTTACCTTTGGTGAACGTACACAGCGCATCATTAATTCCAAGGATGCTCCCGACGCAATAATTGCGGATCTTCTTGAAAGCGGCAATATGCTCGCTGCGGCGGCAGGAAGAGCCGCAGGTTCTACTGCTTTTAGTAGTGCTTTAGACAACATATATAGATTTTTACCGTTTAACGTTCGACGACAAGGCATAATAGAAGGTCAATTAGGTGCGACTTTAGCCGGAAAGTACCTTGATCAATTGCCTTATCAAGCGGTACAAGAAATTTTATTTGATAGCGTTTTTGGCCGTGGTAAGGAAAATACAGACAAAATGGCGGCGTTGTTAAAACAAATCCGCACCCCAGACGACATCCGAAATTTTAATAGAGTGCAGCGTCCGCTGTTAGAAAGCATTTTAGGCTTAGAAGGCTACCGAGAAGTTACTGAACTCATCAACAGTGATGACTTTTTTGATTACGCCACTAACCCAACCCGTACTATTGCACCTGTGGCAGAACCGTCTAAACCGTTAGTGCAATTGCCTGAGTCAGAAACTAACTTTTTACTACCTCCACCCACTAACGCACCTACTGCCCCGCCTCCGGCACCGTCTGCTCCGGTTAATCGTCAAGCATATGCCGCCATGTTCCCGTTTGACACGGCCAGTGACGTCATTCGATCACAAGAAGGCATTGGCTCCTTAATGACATGACCGAAATAACGATTAAGTTTAGTGGCGATGATGCTATCGATTTGTTAGAACGCTTTGCTCAAATGGAACAAGATTTAGCTAAATGCGTTAACGCCATACATGAATTCAAACAAGCCAAGCCCGAAAGTCTTCTTGAAGAACCGTCTGAGCCAAGTTAATTTTATTTTTCAAAGCTTCTAGTATCTTTTCGTCAATGGTATTGGGGCTAATTAAGTCAATGTACGTGACTGATTTTTTCTGCCCTATCCTGTGCGCTCGATCTTCCGACTGTAATCTAGACTCTAAATCATAGGAATTGTTGTAATAAATCACCGTGTTTGCTGCTGTTAATGTAATTCCGTAGCCTCCCGTTTTGGGATGAC
>Ga0316202_10002298_pt1 | contig 12759 bp, 9 predicted proteins | sample 3monrhotite_MG_FD_204934 | JGI IMG/M metagenome (GOLD analysis project Ga0316202, IMG submission 204934) | Microbial mat bacterial communities from mineral coupon in-situ incubated in ocean water Damariscotta River, Maine, United States -... | ecosystem: Environmental > Aquatic > Marine >... | reverse complement strand
TATTTGCCGACGCTCAGGCCGCACTTGACGGTCTGGTCTTCGACGGGATGACGATCATGGCCGGGGGCTTTGGTCTGTGCGGTATTCCGGAAAATTCGATTGCCGCCCTGCACAAGTCCGGGGTCAAGGGTCTGACCGTGATTTCCAATAATTGCGGCGTCGATGGTTTTGGCCTCGGCGTGCTGCTTGATGCCAAACAGATCAAGAAGATGGTGTCTTCCTACGTCGGTGAGAACAAGGAGTTCGAACGCCAATTCCTGTCGGGCGAACTGGAGCTGGAATTCAACCCGCAAGGCACGCTGGCAGAGCGGATTCGTGCTGGCGGTGCAGGTATTCCCGGCTTTTTCACCAAGACCGGCGTCGGCACATTGATTGCCGAAGGCAAGGAACATCGCGATTTTGAGGGTGAGACCTTCATCATGGAAACCGGTCTGAAGGCCGATGTGTCGATCGTCAAAGCGTGGAAGGCCGACCCTCAGGGCAATCTCGTCTTCCGCAAGACCGCTCGCAACTTCAATCCGATGATGGCAACGGCCGGCAAGGTCACCGTGGCCGAGGTCGAGGAAATCGTCGAGCTGGGATCACTTGATCCGGACGAGATCCACACGCCGGGCATTTTCGTCCAGCGCCTGTTTGTCGGCGAATTTGAAAAGCGCATCGAGCAACGCACGATTCGTGAAAGGGAGGTCGCGTAATGGCCTGGACACGTGATGAAATGGCGGCCCGCGCCGCGCAGGAACTGGAAGATGGTTTCTACGTCAATCTCGGCATTGGCATTCCGACCCTGGTTGCCAATCACATTGCCGACGATATCGATGTCACCTTGCAGTCGGAAAACGGCATGCTGGGCATGGGTCCCTTTCCCTATGACGATGATGTTGACCCGGACCTGATCAATGCCGGCAAGCAGACCATCACCGAACTGCGCCGGACGTCGTATTTCTCGTCCGCCGACAGCTTCGCCATGATCCGCGGCGGCCATATCGACCTGTCCATCCTGGGTGCCATGGAGATCTCCGAGAAGGGCGACATCGCCAACTGGATGATCCCCGGCAAACTGGTGAAGGGTATGGGCGGGGCGATGGACCTGGTCGCCGGCGTCAAACGCGTCGTCGTGATCATGGATCATGCCAACAAGAAGGGTGAGCCCAAATTGCTCAGGGAATGCACCCTGCCTCTGACTGGTCAGGCTTGTGTTCACCGCATAATCACCACGCTTGGCGTGTTTGATGTGGTCGAGGACGGTCTCAAGCTGATCGAGCTTGCTCCCGGGGCAACGCTTGCCCTCCTGGCCGAGCAGACCGACGCGAAATACACGGTCGCCGACAATCTGCTCGAACACGAAGCAGCTTGAATGATGCCTCAGCCATCAGGCTGATCGTGAAGTATGATTGACGAATACAAGGGCGGTTCACCAATGTGTGAGCCGCCTTAGCATTGTTTAATCTGTGTTTCACTGTCGCAGACGGGGCGTGTCAGCTAGGACCGGCATGCGAGGGAGACTCATATGCCACTGACACGCTTGTCGCTGAACAATCCGGCCGCCGTATTTGTCGGCATCGCGCTGATTGCGCTGATGGGTGTCGTCGCCTTCACAAAACTGCCGGTCCAGCTGTTCCCGGACACCGAACGTCCTCAGGTCAATATTGCGACATTCTGGCGGTCGGCATCGCCGCTGGAGATGGAAAGCGAGATCATCGAGCCACAGGAGCAATTGCTCACCGGTTTGCCGGGGCTTGAGGAAATGCGTGTTTTCGTGGGTGAGGGGTCGGCCTTCATCAATCTGACCTTCGCGCTTGAAACCGACATGACGCAGACGGCGATCGATATTTCGAATCGCCTGTCGCAACTCCCCCCACTGCCGCGCGATGCAGTCGGTCCGAATATCGGCGGGTTCGGTGGCGATGCGCAACAGAGCCTGATCTGGTTCTTCATGCAGGCCCTGCCGGAGAACCCGAATGAAATTCATGACTATTCCGCCTTCGTCCAGGACACCGTCATTCCCCGGATCGAGGCCATACCCGGCGTCGCCAGCGTACAGATAGGCTGGGGGCAAAGGCCTGAGGAATTGCAGGTCACGATCGACCCGTATCGCGCCGCGGCACTGGGTGTGACCCTGCCGCAGATTTCCGGGGCCATCGTCAATAATTCCGACGTTTCGGGCGGGAATGCCGAGATTGGCCGTCGTTCCTACCAGATGCGCTTCGAGGGCGAGTTTGAACCGGAAGAGCTCGACGAGCTTGTCATTGTCTGGCGTGACGGCACGCCGGTGCGCCTGGGTGATGTCGCGACCGTCGAGGTCAATTACGGCGAACGCAATAATTTCACCTATCAGAACGGCAATCCGGCGATGGGCATCGAAGTCCGCCGTCAGCCGGGCGCCAATGTCCTGGCGGCCCTGGATGCCGTTAAGGCGGAAGTTGCCGACATCAACGAGAACCTGCTGGCTGAGCGTCAGCTGGTGATGGCACCGTCCTTCGACGCGTCGATCTTCATCATGCGCGCGATCGATCTCTTGCGGACCAATCTGCTGCTGGGTGTTGTGCTCGCCATTTTCGGCCTCTGGCTCTTTTTGCGCCGGGCCCGGGCGACCCTGATCATTTCGCTCGCTATCCCGGTCTCTCTCCTTTCCACCCTGATCGTCCTCTTCCTGCTCGGCCGTTCGCTCAATGTCATCTCGCTCGCGGGCCTCGCTTTCGCGACCGGTATGGTGATGGATGCCGCAATCATCGTGCTTGAAAATATAATCAGGCGAAGGGAAGAGGGGGAGGATGCGGACACCGCTTCCGACAAGGGCGCGCAACAGGTCTGGGGTGCCTTGCTGGCCTCAACCACGACAACGGTCGCGATCTTCCTGCCGATCATCTTCACGCGAAATGCCGAGGGCCAGATATTCGCTGACCTTGCGGTGACAATCGCGGTCGGTGTGGCCATCTCGATGGTCGTCGCGGTGACAGTACTGCCCGTCGCCGCCAAGCATTGGGTGCGCGACCGCGCGACGGTCACCCGCCAGCCCATTCTCGATCGGGTTGGCGATTTCGTCTTGATGATCAGCGACAGTCCGCGGCGCCGGGTCGGGGTCGCAGCCCTGTTGATTGCCCTGCCACTCGCATTCACCTGGTTTTCGCGTCCGGCGATGGATTATCTTCCGCCGGTCAAGCGGGATGCCGTTGATGCCTTTTTCATGTTCCCGCCAGGCTCCAATCTGGATTGGGTCGAGGAGGAAGTCGCAGCAACCATTATCGAACGGCTCGAACCCTATATGAGCGGCGAGCAGGAGCCTGCCCTGCGCAATTATTATTTCGGGACCTTCCCGGGTGGTGGTGGCGCAACCGCCGGGATACGCGTCCAGGACCAGTCTCAGGTGGGTGAGCTCGAACGCATCGTACGTGAGGAAATCATCACAGGGATTCCCGACGTGATGGGCTTTGCCCAACAGGGCAATCTGTTTGGCGGTTTCGCACAGGGCGGGAATATCCAGGTCAATGTCCAGTCTTCCGACGAGGGCGCACGGGCAAGAGCCACCCAGGTCGGGCTGCAGATGCTGCGTGAACGTTTCCCGGGTGTGAACATCAACGCCAACCCGCCACCGCAATCCACCCAGCCGCGACTGACGCTGGTGCCCGATGATCGCCGGATCCAGGAAGCAGGTTGGGCTCGTCGCAATGTGGCCGGAATGATTTCCATGCTCGGTGACGGCCAGTTCATCGGTGAGTATTTTGACGGCGAAAGCCGAATGAACATCATCCTTCGCTCGGAGGGCTGGGACACGCCGGACGAGCTCGCCGGTCTGCCTATTGCAACCCCGACCGGCGCCGTGGTTCCCTTGGGAGATCTCGTCCAGATCCGTGAGGAAGTGGGTGTTGGAGGCATTCAGCGCCTCAATCGCCGCCGGACCGTGACGATCAACATCAATCAGCCCGAAGGCGTGTCGCTGGAAGAAATACTGAGTGTTGTCCAGGAAGAGGTTGAGCCTGCAATCCGGGCTGAGCTCCCCGTCGACGGTTCAGTGACCTATGGCGGCAGCGCGGACAGCCTTGATCGCGCCGTGAACACCATGCTCATGAATATGGGCATGGCGATGGTCATCCTCTTTCTGATCCTGGCAGGCATGTTCCGCTCATTGCGCGATGCTGTTCTGGTCCTCGTTTCAATCCCGCTGGCCGGGGTGGGTGGCGTCGCCATGCTGCAGATCCTCAATCTGTTTGTGACCCAGCCCCTCGACCTGCTGACCATGATGGGTTTCGTGATCCTGCTCGGCCTGGTGATCAATAATGCGATCCTGTTGGTCGATCAGACCCGCCAAGGCGAACGTGAGGGGCTCGGACGCCGCGATGCGGTGGAGCAGGCCTTGCGCATGCGCTTGCGACCGATCTTCATGTCGACCATGACAAGTTTGCTGGGCATGCTGCCCCTTCTGCTCGTTCCCGGCGTTGGCAGCGCAATCTATCGCGGGCTCGCGGCGGCGATTGTCGGCGGCATGAGTATCAGTCTGGTGTTCACCCTCATCCTTATCCCCTGCCTCTTGCGGCTGGGTGAGGGCACCCGTAAGGCAATCACACAATCCAAACCGACAGTTCCGGCCGAATAGGCCGCAGCGGAGGCAGATAATGCTCCCTCAAATAATCTCCCGGGCGTTTGCGCCAATTGCCCTCACGGCAGGCCTGTCCCTGGTCGGCCCCGCCGCAATGGCCCAGCAAGCACCCCCGCCGGCCGTCGTGCGGACAGCGGAAGTCGTATCATTGGACATGGCTCGCACCATCACGACGCCAGCCAGCGTGATGTCGCGAAATGATGCCCAGATCGCCGCCGAGGCGTCCGGGCGCATAACCTTCATTGCCGAACCGGGCGACGAGGTAGCCGAGGGCGGTCTGATCGCGCAAATGGATGACCGCCAGGCGCGCATCGAGTTGGAGGCGGCACGTGCCCGCCACTCCCGCGCAGCGGCCAATGCGACTTACCAGAACGCGGAAGCCGCCCGTTATCAACAGTTGGCAGAGAACGGCACCGTGCCGGCGACGCGTCGTCGCGAGGTTGAGCTGGCTCGCGATCTTGCGGTGCAGGACGCACGCGAGGCGCGGTCAGCACTGGACCGGGCCGAGCTCGCCCTGGAACGCACGCAGATCCGCGCTCCCTTTGGCGGCCGCGTCGCCGAGCGCCTGATCCAGGTTGGTGAGCTGTCAGCGCCCGGACGTGACATTGCTCGTCTGGTCGATATCGAACACAAGGAAGCCGTCGCCCAGGTGCCGGTTGCCGTCGCGCCCTATCTGAGTGTCGGGATGGATGTGGCGCTGTCGCTTTCCGATGAGAGTGCGGTTCGTGCGCCTATCCGTGCGATCATACCGGTTGGAGATGCGATTTCTCGTACCTTTGAGGTGCGGATTGATCTGGAGGGGTCGGACTGGATCATCGGCTCAGCCGCCCGTGTCGCCCTGCCGACCGAAACCCCCCGCACCCAGTTGGCAGCGCCCTATGACGCCGTCATTCTGCGCGCCAATGGCAATTTTGTCTTCGTCGTCGATGACGAAGACGTCGCCCATCAAGTCGCTGTAGCGCCGGGTGTGCGTACCGACGGGTTTGTTGCCATCTCCGGTGAGGTGGAGGAAGGACAGCGCGTGGTCGTCTCTGGTGCCGAAACCCTGTCGGAAGGCCGTACCGTTACAGAGCTGGGCGAGGACGCGTGACGGGAGTTTTCGCTAGCAAGCCACGACATTGACGGCGAGGCCGCCCTGGCTGGTTTCCTTGTACTTCTCCTGCATGTCGACACCGGTCTGGCGCATGGTTTCGATGACCTGATCCAGTGAGACCTTCATGTCGGAGGATGTGGCACGCAAGGCCAGGCGTGCGGCATCGATCGCCTTGATCGCGCCGATCGCATTGCGTTCAATGCAGGGAATCTGGACCAGGCCGCCCACAGGGTCACACGTCAGGCCGAGATTGTGCTCCATGCCGATCTCGGCGGCATCCTCGATCTGGGCGTTGTTGGCACCCATGGCGGCCGCGAGCGCCGCTGCGGCCATCGAGCACGCAACGCCAACTTCACCCTGGCACCCGGCTTCGGCGCCGGAAATTGACGCATTCTTCTTGTAGAGCGACCCAATGGCGGCCGCTGTCAGGAAGAAGCGTTGCAGCGCTTCCTCATCGTCCTGATCGCGGTGATACTTGTCAAAGTAACGGGCTACCGCCGGGATGATACCGGCGGCGCCATTGGTTGGTGCCGTAACGACACGGCCGCCGGCGGCATTCTCCTCGTTGACGGCCATCGCCCACAGATTGATCCAGTCCATCGCCGCCAATGGATCCTTCTTGGGGTCGACCGGTTCGGCCAAGAGGTCCCGGCGCAGCTTAGGTGCGCGGCGCTTGACGTTCAGTCCGCCGGGAAGGACGCCGTCATGGCGCAGTCCGCGATCGATACAGTCTTCCATCGCGCGCCACAGGCCTTCAATGCCGGTATGGATCGTGTCTTCAGGCAGAAAGGCACGCTCATTGGCGAGCATGATGCGATAGATGGACAAGCCGGTCCGCTCGCCGATCTCAAGCAGTTCGGCGGCCGAGTTGAACGGGTAGGGCTCGCCCTCCTTCACATCGGCGGCGGAGTTGCGCCCGGCCTCGTGCTCGTCGATCACGAAACCGCCGCCAATCGAATACCAGATCTCCTCCTGCAGCAGGCTGCCATCCTCGGCGAGGGCGCGGAGCTTCATGGCATTGGCGTGGAAGGGCAGGCGAATATCGCCGCGGAAGTCGAGATCGCGGCGTTCCTCGAAACCGATCTCCTGGCCATTGGCAAGCTTGAGTGTGTGGGTGTCACGGATCCGCGCAAGCCGGGTCGGGATAGTATCCGGATCAATACGGGCCGGGTCATTCCCCTCCAGGCCAAGCAGGACAGCCGTGTCCGTGCCATGTCCGAGACCGGTCAGGGCCAGTGATCCGTACAACTCACACTGTAACCGGCCGACATGGCGATCCGCGTGCCCGTCGAGAACGCGTTCCATGAAGACTTTCGCCGCCTTCATCGGTCCGACTGTATGCGAACTGGATGGACCGACACCGATCTTGAACAGGTCGAAGACGCCAAAATGCATGGGAGTGGTACTCGCGTTGGGCGTTCAGCTCAGCCGTTGCCGAGGCCCTGATCGCGGGTGAAAGCGTTAAAGCAGATAATGGTCTGCGTATCCTTGATGCCCGGAATGGTCTGAACCTTCTGGTTCACGAACCGACCGATATCGGCTTCGTCCTTCAGGGTGAAGCGAGCCAGAAGGTCGAATGCACCTGAAATGGAATGGACCATCGGCGCTTCGTCGAGATCGTCGACCAGCTTAGCGGCGACATCATAGGTATGGCCCAACTCACATTTGATGAAGACGTAGAACTGACGCATGGCGAACTCCTCGAAACGGGCTCTGTCCGACCGTGGCCGGGGGCAGTGATTGGACACTATCGACAACTCGGGACGGGTTGAACCATTCCGTCAGCCCGATGCATTGCCGTTCGCCAGTGCGAAACGGCGGATGACTGATGGGCTCAGGTGACGGCGCCTCTGATGCTGAAGCGTTCATCGCGCCATACGTCCGTTCTCATGATCGCCGCCAGCGTGTCGACAGCCTTCCAGACGTCTTCATAACCGACATATAGAGGCGTGAATCCGAATCTGAGAATATCCGGTGCCCGAAAATCGCCAATCACCCCCTGCTCGATCAGGGCCTGCATGATCGCATAGCCATCTTTGTGGGCGATCGACACCTGCGAACCACGCCGCGTCGCATCCCGCGGACTGCGCAATTCGAATCCGTCCAATCGGGATTCGACGAGATCGATGAACAAATCACCGAGGGCGGATGATTTGGCGCGTATCGACGCCATGTCCGCCTCGAGCATGATATCGAGCCCGCATTCCAGAGCCGCCATCCCCAAAATAGCGGGTGTACCGCATTGGAAACGGTCAATACCGGCGGCCGGCTCGTACTCATCCCGGAATTCAAACGGTCGGGCATGGCCCAGCCAACCCGACAGAACCGGCATGACCTTGTCGTGATGGCGTTCGGCCACAAAGAGGAATGCCGGCGCGCCGGGCCCTCCATTGAGATATTTATACCCGCATCCAACGGCAAAATCCGCGTTGCAGCCGTTCAGATCGACAGGCAGGGCCCCGGCGCTGTGGCTGAGGTCCCATATTACTGGAATACCCTTGGCCTGCGCTTTTGCGGTCAGGTCGGCCATATCGTGCAGACGGCCGGACTTGTAGTGCGTATGGGTCAGGAGGAGAGCCGCAACATCCGTTGTCAGGGCAGACTCTATGTCTTCGCTCGCGACCAGGCTTTGCCGGATACGCCCGCCGGACAGGGCCGCCAGTCCTTCCATCATATAGGCATCGGTCGGAAAATTCCCGAACTCAGACAGGATGACAGATCTTTCCGACGTTAGTTGAAGACAGGATGTCAGGGCTTTGAAAATACTCACCGAAGTGGATTCTCCAGCGATTACTTCATTGGCTTTGGCCCCGATCAGTGAGGCAATTTTCGCGCCGAGACGACGCGGAGCGTTGATCCAGTCATTACTGTTCCACGACCGTATGAGATCGACACCCCATTCCTGCCGGATCATGTGATCCATACGGCCGGGAACGCTTGCTGGCAGGGCGCCCAAAGAATTACCGTCCAGATAGATCACACCGGGCGGCACCAGAAAACGCTGGCGGAACTCTGCCAGCGGATCGCTCGCATCCAGCGCACGGACATCATCCAGTGTAATCATGGCAATTCCCTCAGCACGGCGCGAACCGGTGCGGCATCGGCATCTGCGATTTTCAGCGGCAGGGCGATCAATTCATGGCAACCATTCGGAACGCCATCGAAAACAAGGCCTTCCAGAATTCGCATGTCGTGGCGCTGCACGGCATGGTGTGCATCCATGGTCTTGGACGTCTCCGGGTCCAGAGATGCGGCATCGACCCCGATCAGGCGACATCCCGACGCTGCCAGCCGATCAATCGTATCAGCATGCATGGCACGGAACGCGCTATCCCATTCGTCGTGAGGGAAGCGTTCATAGGTCCGCACCAGGACACGCTGATGACTGTCAATCCGGTCCCAATCGAGGTCATCCGGCATGACGTGCGGACCATTTCCGGTTGCCGTGACCAAGACACATTCACCGATGTAGAAATCCAGCCCTGCGCCCGCCATGTCGACCCCTTCCGGATCGTAATGGTTTGGCGCGTCGGCGTGGGCACCACTGTGCGTCGATAGTGTCAGGCGGGATATCTTGACCGGACAGTCCGGCCCGATTGCCGAGACCGGTGCAGATTCAAAGACGGTATCGCCGGGCCAGACCGGCAGGGCCGGTCGCAGGGTTTGCGATATGTCCCAAAGCTTCCTCATGGCGGTCAGAGCGAAGTCCGTACGGTCCAGATTTCCGGAAAGAAACGCAGGTCCAGCGCTTTGACCAGATAGGATACGCCGCCGGTGCCACCTGTGCCGCGGCGATAGCCGATAATGCGCTCGACGGTTTTCATGTGGTTGAACCGCCATTGCTGGAATTTGTGTTCCAGATCGACCAGTTTCTCGCCTAGCTGATAGGCTTCCCAATGCGTGTCACTATCGTGGTAGATCGTGCGCCAGATATCCTCCACCCCTGTGTTCGCCTGGTAGGGTTGCGACCAGTCGCGCTCAAGCGTGTCGGCCGGAACGTCATAACCTTTTCGACCAAGCCAACGCAGGGTTTCATCCCAGAGGCTCGGGCTGTTGAGCGCTTCGGTGACCATCTTGTTGGCGGGCGGGTTACTCGCATGGACCCGGGCGAGGGCCCCATTCTTGTTTCCGAGCCGGTACTCCAAGGTGCGGTACTGGAAAGACTGAAAACCCGATGAGGCCCCCAGCTTGTCACGGAAGGCGAGATAGTCAGTGGGCGTCATCGTCGCGAGCACTTCCCAGGCCTGGATCAATTGCTCCTGGATACGGCTGACCCGGGCGAACTTCTTCAACGCCGGGCCAGCATCATCGCGGCGCAAATCGTTCAGGGCCGCACCTGTCTCGTGCAGCAACAACTTCATCCACAATTCGGCGACGTGGTGAATGATCACAAAGAGCATCTCATCATGCTCGTCCGTGATCGGCTTTTGCGCCGCCAGTAGGGTGTCCAGGGCGAGATAGCCGCCATAGGACATCTCATCCTTGAAGTCCCAGTGAATGTCTTCACCGGACACGTCCACTTCGGACGAGAATGCCTCGCTCATACCGCTACTCCCCGTTCTCCGGTCGCGAGTCGGATCGACTCGCGAATACCGTCGTCGTTGGGTCGAGGTGTAGGGGTTAAGCAGGCCAACTGGCAACCGCGCGGCACGCTTGATGGACGGCCACGCCCTGATTAGCTTGCCGCGACCGAGTATATGGGGACCGCCTTGGAAGCCGCTGCCGAACAGACTGTTTTCGACGTCATCGCGCTTTATCTGCGCCAGGGTTATGTTCACATCCTGCCCATGGGGCTGGATCACATTCTCTTTGTGTTGGCGTTGTTCTTTGCCTCAACACGTATCAAACCGCTGATCTGGCAGATTTCCGCCTTTACCCTGGCCCATACCCTGACCCTGGGCCTTGCCACGCTGGGATATGTCAGGCTGGACGCCTCCATCGTCGAGCCAATCATCGCGCTTTCCATGGCCTTCGTGGCGATCGAGAACATCGTCTTCAAGGATATGACGCGCTGGCGTCCGGCGGTCGTGTTCGGTTTTGGGCTTTTCCACGGCCTCGGCTTTGCCGGGGTGCTGGCCGACTACGGCCTGCCGCAAGATCAGATACTGGCCTCCCTGTTGAGCTTCAATATCGGGGTTGAGGCAGGCCAGCTGACGATTGTCGGAATGTGTTGGCTGTTGCTTCACCGCTTCAGCGAAGCCAGCTGGTATCCATGGCTGGTCCGGATCGCGTCGATCAGCATCGCCGTGATGGCACTCTGGTGGGTCGTGGAACGTGTTTTCCTGGGCGGCTAGCCACGAAAAAGGGCGGCTCCCGCAAGAGCCGCCCCCAAATCGGACATGACGGATTGCTCAGCGCTTACCAGCCGCAATCGCGGGTCGCGTTCTCTTCTTCCAGATGGGTCATCAGCGGCTGGAAGTAGGCGATGATGGCGGAGCCATCCATTTCGCGTGTACCGGTGAAGGCTTCTAGCGCATCCGGCCAGGGCTGGGAGGCCCCCATTTCCATCATTGCGCTGAAACGGGCGCCGACTTCCTCATTGCCGTAGATCGAGCAACGGTGCAGCGGGCCGTCCCAACCGGCCATCTCACAGGCGGCTTCATGGAACTGGAACTGCATGATGAAGCTCAGGAAATAGCGCAGATACGGGACATTATTGGCGATATGGTATTTCGAGCCGGGGTCGAAAGCGGCGTCGCCACGCTCGACCGGCGGCACGATACCCTGATAGCTTTCGCGCAACTCCCACCAGGCATCATTATAGTTGTCCGGCTCAATATCGCCGCGAAGAACCTGCCAGCGCCACTGATCCATCATCACAGCGAAGGGCAGGAAGGCGATCTTGTCGAGCGCCGTATCCATCAGCAGGCCGAGATCAGCAGAAGCGTCAGGAACATCGCCCTGATCGAGCAGGCCGATCTGGACCAGATAGTCCGGCGTCACTGAAAGGGCGATAAAGTCACCAATGGCTTCGTGGAAACCGTCATGGGCACCACCCTGGAACAGGAAGTCCTGGTCGTTATACGCACGCTGGTAGAAATTATGGCCCAGCTCATGGTGCACGGTGACGAAGTCATCGGCATTCACGCGAGTACACATCTTGATCCGCAGATCTTCCTCACTGTCCAGATTCCAGGCCGAAGCGTGGCAAGCGACCTGGCGGTCGCGTGGCTGGACGATCAAGGAGCGATCCCAGAATGTATCAGGCAGTTCTTCCATGCCCAGCGAAGTGAAGAAGGTTTCAGCTGTCTCGGTCATGCGGATCGGATCGTAATCGGCATCAACCAGAAGCTGGGTCAGATCATAGGCCGGTCCGGCATCGCTGACTGAGGCGACATCGCTGAGCGCGGCCCAGGATTGCGCCCACATATTGCCAAGCAGATCTGCCCGGATCGGGCCATCTTCGGCCTGGACCTCATCGCCGTACAGCCCATTGAGGTCGGAGCGGACATAGCAGTGCAGCTGCTCATAGAGTGGCTCGACCTGGCCCCAAAGCCGTTCGACCTCGGCTTCCATCTCGGCGGCCGGCATGTCGTAGTTGGACAGCCACATTTCGGCGAGATCGGAAAATCCAAGATCGCGCGCGCCTGCATTGGCGATCTCGACCATTTCGGCATAGTCCGCGGACATTTGCTCGGGACCATAGCTGTCGCGCCAACCGGACCACACATGGGCCAGGAATTCCGGATCGCGGCTGGTCCGCATGATGTTTTCCAGCTCGTTGTGATCGACCAATTCCCCATCGATCTCCATGAGGCCGGTGGAGTAGGCAGAACCCATGCGCGTTGTCAGCTCGGAAAGGCGGGCCGCTGCCGCGCTGTCAGACGGAGCGGGCAGGGTGATACCAGCGCGCAGGACATTCATTTTGCGCGACATTTCAGTCGTCAGATCGAGCTCGTTATAGCGCGCCGTTTCGGTTGCCAGTCGCACGGCCATCTCGGTGCCTTGCGTCGACATGCGTTCAAGCAACCAGTTGGTGTCGTAGGTGATGAAATTGTTTTGCACCCAGGCGGTGCGGGCGCCGAATTCACTGAATTCGCGCAGCTCGGCTTCGGCATCGCTCAGGAAGCGC
>Ga0316202_10002297_pt1 | contig 12759 bp, 15 predicted proteins | sample 3monrhotite_MG_FD_204934 | JGI IMG/M metagenome (GOLD analysis project Ga0316202, IMG submission 204934) | Microbial mat bacterial communities from mineral coupon in-situ incubated in ocean water Damariscotta River, Maine, United States -... | ecosystem: Environmental > Aquatic > Marine >... | reverse complement strand
CCAATTTTTTCCGTCTTCTTTGTGCTCAGGTTTAGTGGTTTTAACAACACGGCGCTTATATCCTGCTTCCCATGTTTCTGAACCTTCACAAAACTGTTTAAAACTTTTCATTGCTATTCTCCCTTTAGAACGCAATTAGGGACCATCTTATCCCCTTTTTTCTTCATACCAACTTGTTTATAATCAGACCAACAAGCTTCTTGCTGACTAACTTCTTTATCATCTTGTGATTTCATATAATCCCGAGCAGTATCAATGTAATCTGTCGCCTTAGTGATTTTGCTTTGTACCCACTCTGGCATATTTTCATCGTCAGATAACATATCATGCAATTGTTGTGCTGCATCAATCATTGTTTTGAGTTGTCCTTTGGCCATACTACCTTCGTAGTCATATTCGCCTTTGTCTTTCTCTTGTATAAGTTCTACAAATTCTCTAAAGTTTTTCATTTCATCAACTTCTTTATTGCTGCCAACGCTTTTTTACCGTCGGGATGTTTTGGGTTAATACCTACAGGTTCGCCATTCACAAGTTCTGATACATTAACAGATTTCCGCAAAGCTGCAATTGCTTTATGTAAAGGATCTTTTGCGTCATACTTAGTTTCAAATCCAGGTTTGCCGCGAACTTCAACCCAAGATTTTTCATTGCTGTCTTTTATTTTTAAGACATCTTGGGTCTTACCTCTAATGAGTTTGATCTTAAGACCTTCTGACATATATTGTTTAAAACTATACATACTCTTTAATCTTTTTTTCAATCGCCGTAATGATCTTATTATGTGTTTTGCTCAAATATCTATCGCTACGAAGACGTTTAATAGCAAGCGCAGTCTGTGCAGCGTATTTCTTTTGAAAATCTGCAGGCCGCGTATCAATGTCTTGTACATTTGCTAATCTATCCGCAAGTTTAATAACTAATGACCAACTTGACATTTTAGCCATCTTATTAGCAATGTATTCGCCTTTACCAATCGCATCAGATGCAGCCTTATCAGTTGTTAATTCCTGAACCATATCAGCTACAAGAGCACCAAACTGTTTAACCAAATCTGCATATGTAGTATCAGTATCTTCAATAGTATCATGCAAATATGCTGCTTGTATTAATGCAGAAAGATTGTTTGATTTTTTAAACTTTTGTACGAACCGAGCAACTTCTTTTGGATGCTCAATGTATTTACCACCGCTTTTACGTGTTTGCCCTGAATGAGCTGCAGTAGCAACCCGTAAAGCTTTAAGTGCACTTTCATTAAGTGTTTCTTCAGCTATGAATTTTTTAAAAGATATCATTTTTTAGCTTTTCTCTTTGCCATAACTTTTTTAGCCATTTTAAATGCGCCTTTAGCTGCAGCTTTGGCACCTTGAGCAACCATTGGCGCGGCAAGCGCTGCGCCTACAACTTCCGGTGGAATACTTTCCATTGGTGTATCTTTTTTGTATTTTTTAGTAAGCTCGTTAGTACCTTGCTCGCCAGCACCACACGATGCCTCTTTACGCATATCCTTATATGTAGGTTTTGCTTTTGGTTTATCAGTGTATTCATCCATTTCGCCTGCAGCTTTTTTCTTTGCAGCCGCCGCAGCTGAAAATTTAGCTAAGTTTTCTTTTTCATCTTCATCAATAGTTGGTTTAGTATTGATATGTTTCTTTGAGCTTTTTTCTTCGCCATAGCCTGCTTTAAGACCGCCCATCATACCGCCATATGTTTTCTTTGTTGCAGATTTAGCACTCATTGAAGGACGCTGTTTACCGCTTGCTTTATTTTCGCGTTCTTTGTCCTTTTTGATTTCTTCAGGGGTTGGCGCTGTATACTTTTCTAAAAATGCCGTAGCTTGCTCGTCAAGATTTGATTCTACGTAACCTTTATCACCAGGCTTTTTACCGTGGTTCATAACCTTTTTACCAATCGCAGTAAGGTTACCTTTCTTATCATACATTTGATTGACAAGTTTCTTTTCAGATGGTGATAAAGTTTCATCAAGCTCAACTTCTTCACGGATTTTAACTTTAAACATTTTTTCAACTGTTTGTTTACCCATAGTCTTAGCAAGATCCATGATTAACCATTCACGTGGTTCTGTATCAAGATACATTACAAATTTAACAAAGTTTGAACCCGCGTTACCAGATGATAGCATCTTTGCTGCTTTCATAAAGTCTGCTTTATCAATGCCACCGCTTTTCTTTGCATATGCTTCGATACTTGCCGCAGCTTTTTTCATTTGAGGTGTCGCGGCTTCAATTATATTTTTATATGTTTTTGGCATCTGTTCGTTTCCTTCTCCGCGTAACGACGCAAGTGATCTTTGAGTTGAAGTCATGGTTTTCTTTGGCAGTTTACGGCCTGTTTTTACTGAACGGCCCATTGCCTTTGCGTGCTCTGCATCCTTGGCACGTTGAATAGCAATAGAATCACCAGTCATTTTAGGAGCACCTTTTCTACGTGGTGCTTCATCAAGTTGAGTTTCCTCTTTACGAACCTTGTCGGCAAGGTCTTTATCTGCCTTACCCCAAGTACCTGACGATTTTGTTATAAATGAATTAACTCTTGCGTGTCCCCATTGCTCAGGAGTTGTACCTGGGCGGTGACCTGTTCGCCATGCCGCCACGCCACGATTATAAACTTTACGTAAAATACCAGCAGGCATACCTGATTTTGCCGCTTTATCTTTTAAAGATTTGCCAGCTTTATCTTCCTGTAATCCATCGCCTTCACAAGTACAAGGATCACAATTACATTGTCCGCAAACCCATTCCTCTACAAATGTTTCTGTTGCTTCATATAGTTCTGCAATATCTTCAATGTCAAACTCGTTTGCTTCTTTAACATCTTTTGGTTTGTACATTTTAAATCTTTTATCAAATTTTACTTTTCCATTTGTAGCATACAGCATATGCGGGCGTTTCATAACACGTTTTCCCCACAGCCCTTCATCAAGACCTTCAACAAGTTCTTCCCAGATCAAGTCTTCTGTAAAACCCATAGCTCTTGCTTTTTTGGTAAACTTTGACTCTTTAGTCTTTGCTTCCTTATCACCAGGGGCAGGTTTGTACGCAGCAGGATTATCGTCAGACATCTTTGCGCCTTTTTCAAAATGAGCCGCGCGCGCATCTTTCTTATTTTTATCTACACCTTTATAATAACCTTTTGGTTGAGAACCCGGACGATCTGACACGTCGCTATCTTGTGGCTTTGTCATTTTTTCCATGAACATTGCAAACTGTTCATCAAGGCTAACTTCTTCCTTTTTTGAACGTGCCGACGCAAGTCGTTCTTGTTCTTTCTTTTTAACCATTGGTATCATTTTGCGCGCAAGTCTATCAATACGTGCAGGAGGTATTTTTTCCATACGTTTATCAATACGTTCTTTTTCAGCATATGACAAGCTTGCATACTTTTTAGGTTTTGCTAACCTATCTTTAATCATATTCCTAGCCGACTTTTGTGCTCTTTGTTTAATCTTTTTCATATCAGCTTTTTTACGCTTTGCACGTTCTTGGCCGCGCTTGATTTTTGCGCGAGCCTTTCTCATAGCCCTGGCCTTCTTAAATCTTTGAACTCTATTTAGAGCTTCATCCATTTCTAAGTCGTTTTCTTCTGACATATTCATACCTTTTCTTACCAGCGATGCTATATCTTCTGCATCACCTTGAAGTCTTTTTGGGAGATTTACTGTGAATTTTTTAATATCTGTTGACGCGTAACCACGCATTTTAGTACCAGAAATTCCTGATACATCATCTGCCTCTTCGTCTCTTTGGCCTGCTGATACTACTTTAATTTCATCAAACTTATATTCTTTACCATTATATTTGTTTAACGTATTATTAAATTCTTTTACTCTATCAGAGCCAGCAACGAGAACAACTCTATTAAAGCGTTTTTCTAATTGTTTCATTAATTGGAAAATAGTTTTAGCATTTGATTTTTTAATAACAGCGCCAAATGCTTTTTGAGCATATTTGATTTTTGTGTCATATGTTAAAGGATTCTTTTTAGAATCAGAGGAATGTGTAAGAAATACGTGTGGCATTCCTTTTTCTGTTTTAGCTACAGAAACAACTTTATTTACAAGTTTTTCATGCCCAGAAGTAATAGGATTCATGCGACCCCATGCTACAACAGCAGTACCTCTGCCTGCTCCACCTTTAAGGCTACGTGCTTCGTCTATCGTAGGTTCAAGCTCAATGTATTTGGCTGAGTCGAACTCTTTAAAACCTGCAATTTTCTTTTCTTTCTTTTTTTCTTTATCAGCCATTTTGCCCTCAAGATAAAAACTATTCCCAATATTTATAAGATTGAGTAACCCAACCTATTCATAAGATCTTCTCCCATAATTTTAGGAACCATATCTATAAATCTTTGCTCCAATTGAGTCGGAACACTTTTAACATAATAAGCTATACGATCTTTAGTCATAGGCTGTGACGAGCCAGAATGCATTGCCCAAGTATATTCAGGGAATTCATATTCAGGCCAATTAAACTTTTTCCACATTTCGTCAAAAATATCTTCACGTAAATCTTTATATAACAAATGTTCCCACTTAATAAGCATAGTTGTTTCTTTATTTTCGTCATAATATTTTAACCAAGTATTAAACCAATGTTTATAACATCTTAACATTTGGTCAGGATAGCAAGTACCGTTTTCTTCAATATCAACTCTAGTCTTGTTTCTTTCCCATTGGTTTTGTATTTTATATGTTTCGCCGTATGTCTGCTGCCACGCACCGTTTGAAGCTCCTCTTCTATAAATCATAGACTCAAGCCAAGTATATGGATTTTTGTGATTTAAAACCACAGGGATGCCTGGGCGCAAAAGCTTTGGCACATTAAGTTCATGCTTCCAGGTTAGTAAGTCTGCGTTTGGTGGTTTAACTGTATGCGGTGTAAGATCGTTTGCTTTATTGAATTTAAAGTTATCACGAATCATTCTATCAATAATAGTAGTCCCTGTTCTTTGTAACCCAAATTGATAATATGCATAATACTTATGATCTTTCATAATATATTTTGCGCCGTCTTTTTCGATTTCAATTTCATGATCTAACATTTTTTTGGTACCTCTTGAACTTGGCCTGTAAAATGCTCCTTAAACGAAGGTAGCAATTCTTTAACATTATTATGAGTTGCTGACCTACCCCATATTGTAGATTTCTTTAATGCGCCCATGCCAGCAATAGGATCAGTAATGGCCATTTTTGTTTTTGTATGTATTACGCGAGTATGCATAAAGTGCCTGTTATCAATAGCTTCAGTTATACCACTTTTTTCTATTTCGTCAACTAAAGTTTGAGCCATAACATGAGTAATAGCATATGCGTGAGACCCAGGATGAAATTGAACATCAACTAATTTTTTTGGCGGACCTGCGGATTGATAATCATACTTATTCCAATCGTAGTATTTATATCCTAATGCTACAATTCTATCATCAGGAATATCTAAATCAAGTGGATGAAGCATAATACCGTCGTGTTCTAATATAATAACGCATTCTTTATTTTTAGAAATACGTCGCCACAAATGAGCATGGCTTGCAGTACATCCTGCCGCTCCTTTATCCATTACTTTGAACTTTGGAACTTTAACTCCTGCGGTGTCTTTGAAATTTGTCCAAAGATCTTTTTGATTGGTGGGTTTATAACCTTTATAATATTCCCACGGCAATCCAACCTTATCACAAGACTCGGCTGATGTTTTTGCGTATTCAATAGACACAGGATCGTCGTGATACATTATATAAGCTTTACTTACTTTCATTATATAACATCCTTAATAAAAAGTGAATTAATTTGCGGGTTGAGAGGTAATTGTTTGTTAGCATGTGACAACTTGTAAACCGGCGCAGTAAAGTTTTGTACCGTTTTAGCAACGATAGAAAGATGCCTAGGGTCGTAAGGAGCAAATACATGCGGGTTGTTTCCATTATATGAAGCTGGGTTCCATGTTGCATTATACTTTTTTACTTTATCCCACTTATCTTTAAACTCAGATAATTGATTATAGCAAGAATCAAAACAAAAATGAAACCACAAATAATCATGAAATCCTTTACGCCCACCCCAATAATTATCTACTGTTTCTTTCCATTTGTCAACTAAAAAATTATCTTTTTCTCCATATAAGAACCAACTGCAAATATTATGTCGTTTAGTTGGTTCTGAAAAGGCAAACATACCTTCAGTTATATACTCAGGTAACCATTCGTCAAGCGACTTATTAAATAGCACTGTTGCGTCAACCCATAAACCACCATACTTTTTAATAAGTGAAATACGAATAATATCTGAATACGCAGCCAAAGGACCAGGGTGGTGAATGCCGTCAATATATTCTTTTAGGTTAACGTCAGTAAGTTCAATAATATTCCAATTAGGATTATAATGTTTAACACTTTTCAAACATTCTTTGACTAAAGGCGGCGCGTTGTCAAATCCTTGAGACCAATATACCCATATGTTTCTATTCATAACCAAACAATTCCAAATCTTTATGTATATAAGGATATAAGTCTTTTTTAATTTTGGGAGTTAAATAATCATCATAATCTTTTCTTTTGGATTTATTATGATGTCCAAACTCGACTTTCATATTAAGCTTTTCTGATATAACTTTTTCGGCTTTATCTTTTTCTTCTAACTTAAACACATCGTCAACAAGTAAGTTAAAGTGTTGGTCGTAAACAAACTTATACTGAGGAGCATTATGAGGTCTGTTTAACTTCATTTGAAAAGTACTTTCCATTTGCTGCATTCGTATTTGAGCTTCTAAGTTATGAGTACGTTGCCCTAAATGTTGTTGTTTCCATATAGTTTCAGATACAAATCTGTGCCATGGATTACGAACAAATGCAAATGTATAGTTTGAATTACAAAAAGAAGGATCGTTCCATTCTCTTAATTGCCATGCTGATAAATGTTGCGTTTCTCCAGTCGGTAATCGCTCAGGAGTTTTTTGACCAAAATGGTATTTGGCACCAACTTCTCTGCCGAGCTGTTCAAACATTTTGCCATTATCTTGCATGTTTGGAAAACCACAAACGTTTCGGAAGAAAAACATTTCAACCGAGGTTCCACCGCACTTTGGGATATGAATAAAATATGTATTGATTTCTGGTATGTACATTATATAAAAGCCTGAGGAACTACGTCTTTATTCCACCAATATTTGTAGTCTTGCCTGTAATAGAATTTGATTGTATTTATATCATTTTCAGTAAGCTTTATTTTATCTTTATGTTCAGATCCACCGGTTTGACGTTTAATTGGCTGTACGTTTCTTCCGCTTATTTTTGAAAGAAACTTTGCAACCTTATCCATTTCGTTGATTGTGAATACTTTATCAAATTTTTCGGGTTCGTATCCTATTTCTCTGACCATAGGTAAAGTATGGTGAGTAAGATCACCGTTATTGTATTTACCGAGGCGTAACACAAACTCTTCCCAACCTCCAGGAACCGATCCTTTGCCGTGGTATAAAACTCTATTTGTGTATGCTGATTTTAATCGTTCTATAGGATCACGTATCATACAAATCCTATAGTGTATTTTATCGTAAAAATTTTCATCGTGGAGCTTGTGAAACTTAGTACTTTGCCCGCGGTACGAGTCTTTATAATCTCGTTCTTTTTCAGGCTTGCCCCAATCTCTTGAAATTTCATTGTGCCAATCTAAACCTTCAGCCTCAAGCATCATTGTTTTAACCGAGGTTCCACCACACTTTGGTGTATGTACAAAACTAACAACTATATCATTTATATTTGCGCAAAATCTTGGCATAATATACTTATACTCCTATAAACAAAAAGGGCAACCAAAGCTGCCCTGTTATTTATAAGACTTTACAGTCAAAGTTAGATGGTCCATTTTGTATGGGTACTCCGCCTGCTTCTATGCAAGCTTCACCCCAAGTAGGTTGTTTAAACTCTTGAATTACTGCAAAAAACCCAAATGCAATACACACTACAGTCAAAAGTGTCATTACAAAGAAAGAGTAAAAACCAACCTTGTCGACTATTTCAGCCGCAGGCGTTGTTGGTCCCATTTAGACAACGGCAAACATTAACAACAACGCTACAAGAAACGCAAAGATTCCTAACGCTTCAGCAAATGCAATACCAACAAACATTGTGGATGTATCAGATTTTTTAGGCATTACTTTAAATACGCTACCAACAATCATTCCAACTGCAATAGCTGCGCCACCCATACCAAAAGTAGCAAGGCCTGCGCCAATCAAGGCACCCATCGTTGCAATATCACCGGTCATTATACAACCCTTTGATTTCCATCATACACGCTTTCGATTCCTCGTGATATCCAAGTCTTGCGAGCTCCGCTGCCGCTCTCGAGTATCCCACTACTTGGGACCAACGATCTATTGAAGACCACAAGCCAGACAATGGCGAAAAGACATAATTGCTTACTAATGCTGTCATTAAACCCATCCCCGCAAGTTGTTGTTTGTTCTTACGTTTTCAATGGTATCTATGGAACGTGCGATGGTGTAAATATCTCCACGAGTAATTCCAATATCATTCAACTCTGCAGTTGTTAATGATTGTAAAGCTTTTTCCGTTTCACGGATTGCTTTATGTTGAATTCTTTTTTCGTTTACTGATCTAAAAAAATCTAGTAGGCCTTCGATTGCGCCTGTTAAATGGCCGTGTGCCATAAGGATTGCTTGTGTCATTTCCGTTTCCTCTAATAAATGTATGTATGTTGTATGATCCGATCCTAGACCGTATGTCCAGGTTTAATCCTTTTTACAAATATATTTATTATGGAAATGGGTAAACAATGGTTACCAATTTGATATAGCCGGATTGCTTCTAATGCAACAGCGACATTATGTCGGGTTGTCTACCAATATAATATCAAAGGAAGATGAAATAACTGAACTAGTGTCACCAGTTCCTCTTACTTCAATATCAGTTTTTTCTGGAAAGCGCAAAGGAATTGAATAATTCTGAGTAGTATATCCGCCTACGGTATCTATAATATCTCTTGATCTAAATGGTGCGCCACCATCTAATTCTCTTGCTAACAAAGTAACTGTGACAGCATTATTCATTGGTGCTACGCCGACGTTCCAAGTAGTAAGATAACCAGTCTTTCCAGCTGGTATTGTATAAAGTGCAAGTTGAGTTTGACCTAAACCTGTAGTTGTCCCGGTACCAATAGTGCCAATATCAGCAAGAACTGTACCAGCACCTGCCGCTGCGGTGGATATAAGAATATTATCATCATTTGTCGTTAGCACCCCAGCAGTCGCAACAAATGCTCTATAAACTCTTAGGAATGAAGCAGTAGAAGCTGCACCATTTACAGTAATCGTTTCTTCAATCGGATTAAAATCATTATCTAAACCTTGAATAGTAATTGTTTGAGCACCATCATTACCAGCGCCATCATCACTACTTGCGCTATATGCATAAACTGTACTATCAGAACCAACATCAAGATAGCTATAAGTTCCGCCATGCATCCAAATAGTTTCTGGTACATTTCCTACGTTTGGGTTTCTACCAAACTTATGAATAGTTGACCATCCGGCAACGTCGCCTGCAGCAATTGGAACATTAGATGCAACTCCAAATGAGTTGATGATATTACCATCTTTATCTGCCAGCATAAACGCTTCAAATAAAGTTTTATTACCTTGTAAATACGCTTGAGTTAATTTGTTCCATATAGCCATTACTTTTGCCATCCTTTAATATATTTATCTGAAAAGTTTGCTGCTGAAAATTGTAAGCGGTCAACAAGTTTTAACGCATTCTTACCATAACGGTCGATTGCCACAAAACCTTCTTGGCCTGTAACTTCAAATCCTTTATTCGTTTTAAGCAATGTTTTCAATCCGTCAACTTTTTCAAGTTTGCGTACGATCATATGTTTTGCGTCCACGATTAGGTTATACATTGTGAATAGATTTTCAATATCTTTTGGTTTGTTTGTTTTAAAGAACTTCATTGCGTCGGCTTTCTTAGCTTCCCAAGTTGCCTTACCTTTTGGTGATTTCTTTGCGGCAATTTCTCCATCGTACCAATCGTTAAGATATTTTGTTAATCCTTTAACAAACACTTTTGGATTACCTACACGCTGGCCTTCACGTACTTTAACATTAATATAAGTATTTACTCTCATGTTGAGTTCTTTATTGGTTGAAGGTAATAAACCATCAAATGTCTTTTTAGGAACTACACGGAACAATGTTCCGATTTGAGAAAGGATCCTTGTAATTTCTGCAGTTTCGTCTGCGGTAAAATTAGCTGTACCTGATTGATCTTTAAATACTGCATCAACTGACCATACTGATTTTACTTTTTTGAGGCTTGAAGCAATCTCCTCTCCAAAACTTGCAGACATTGATTCAAACGCATCTCCTCGGTAGACTGTATGCCAGACCACACCGACCTTGGATCCGAGTATTGCTTTACCAAGTTCTGATGATTTAGGTACCGCGTAAACAATCGTATTAGGATGGAAAGTAAGATGCGATTCACCATCAATCGTTTCTTCTTTAATATCACTTCTTTCATATAAAAAATCGCCTTGTACTACACCCTTAATCCCAAGTTTTGAAAACTCGTCAAGGGCAACTTTTAATTTAGAATTAAGATCGCCTTTACCAACAGTATCAGCATCAATATCAGCATGTGTTTTGTAAACTTTAGGGTTTTTATTAAACACGCCTTTTTTAGCTACAAAGAACTTTCCGTCACTTGGATCTGTTCCTGCAAATACGGCTGGAGCGCCATCCCATTTAACACTTATGTTAACAGCAGACTTAGTGTTGCCGCTAAGCATATCACGAATATCACGGAGATAGTTGATAACATTTCTTGTTCCTTTTATACCGCCATCTATAACAGCATCTTCAGCATGTGTCATATGAAGATTTTTATCTTCTGTTATAAACGATTTAAAACTTTTCATATTTCTACCTTAAATAGCTGTGCAATAGATTTTTCCATTACATCTAAATTTATCATTACATTCTTTGCACTTGTTACTGGCGCAATGTTATAATCTGACCGATTCTGTCTAATTATACCAAATGTTAACTCAAATGTAAACTGATAATTTCCACCACCTTTATTTTGTACTCTCGCTCTATAACCTGCTGTTGCCATTTTACCAAAGGTTCTTAACCCATTTAGTTTCAACGGATTTTTTTGTCCTAGCAAATATAAACCATGCGTACCAACATTAATATAATAAGTGTCCTTTGTGTTATAATAGCCTTCTATTTCAGTAGATGGTATTTCACCTTTTACATCAGGAAACCTTTTCAGTTCTTTTGCGTATTGTTCTCTTTTTGTTAATATTTTCTTTTCGTTTATCAATAATGCAGAAGTAGCAAACTTATATGACTCAATACCACTCCAAGCTTTATTGATTTTGTCCAATGCCTTTGCGCGTATTGCAATTGCTTTTATAAATCTTTTTTCAACATCCTTTACAGGTATTTCATCAAATTGCCATTTACCATTTATATATTTTAAAACCAAGGATCCGCCTGATGCAGCTGGCGATATCTTTAATTCACAGCCGCTTTGTCCTAATGCCCTAGGTCCTGGCTTTTTAATTATTAAATCCGGTTGATCTGCTCCTGCTCCTGCTGGAGTAAAAGTAGCCGGTACTAAATCATATTTCTTTAACGCATCTGATGCGTATCTTTCATATACGAAACCTAACTGTGCCATTAGAAATTAATTTTATTATTAACCTTAACATCTGGGTCAGTTTCAAAGAATGACATTACGTTCGATACCTTGCCTGAAATAAACGATCTAGCCTTTTTGATACCTTGACCGATCTTACCTTTTAACCTGCTAATAACATTTCTAAACATACCTTCTTCAAGCTCAACTTCTTCCTTGAGTTTTGCATCAACGATAAGTGAAATAACAGACCAAAAGTTATACTCTCCAGTCTTTACACCTTTTAGTTTACGGGATGATGTTTTGAACCGAGCTTGTAGCTTCATTGCATCAGCAATCTTTTTACAATACGCGTCGTCATATACGGAAGTAATTTTAGTTGAAGATCCGTTATGATCTGATACGACCATAAACTCTGCGGCTGAATTACTTGTTTCGCCATACTTAACGAAACCTGACATAGCTTCACGCGCAAACTCAATTTTAAATTGTTCACTTTCCTCAAACAACTTGCCGAGTTCAACCATAATTTGTTTATGAGCAGCTTCACCTCGGTTAACTACCGGATTATTTCCTGCTTTAATAATAGGTCTTAATTGAGATGGTGCAAGCTGGGCAGTAACAAAGTCATCAAAAATACCTAATACTTTTTTTAGTTGCGGCGATTTTGAAATATTTACTTTTTCCATCGCAGCATAAAAAGTTGCAGTTGACTCTGCTTTACCGCCTGACATTAATTGTGCCATACCAATTTTCAATGATAGTCTTTTATCGCCAATTAGTATATCGGTTTTTGGAGTTGTATCAGTAGCACCGTGGCCGCTCCAAAAAGAAGTAAGACTTGATTTAGCACGACCATATTGTTCAGCTTTAACTTTGTCGCCAAGTTTAAAATGAGATTTAATTGATTGTGCAATTTTTTTACCGGCATCAACATACTGAGGTTGCGCCATAATACTATCGTATACCTTTTGCGATATACCCGCAGCTTCAGGGTTAATTTCTTGTCCAGTGATTTCGTGCCATCCAATCACAATGGCAGCCTCAAAATCTTCAGCCTTAATAGCTTCGGTAAGGTGTGTC
>Ga0316202_10002293_pt1 | contig 12766 bp, 11 predicted proteins | sample 3monrhotite_MG_FD_204934 | JGI IMG/M metagenome (GOLD analysis project Ga0316202, IMG submission 204934) | Microbial mat bacterial communities from mineral coupon in-situ incubated in ocean water Damariscotta River, Maine, United States -... | ecosystem: Environmental > Aquatic > Marine >... | reverse complement strand
CATGCCGGCGGCGGTCTCGACGTGGGGGGCGAAGACCAGCGCGGGCCGCTGGTCACGGATGGCTGCGGTGGCCTCTTCGATGGGCACGGGCGCGAAGGCTGCCTGGGGGCCGTCGCCCTGCGGCCGCGCCGAGAGCACCGTGTGCGACGCTGGGATCGCGCCAGCCTCGAAGATCTGGGTCCAGCGGAAGCTGAACCAGCCGTTGCGGATGACCATGCAGCGCTGGCCGGTGGCGAGCTGTCGGGCGACCGCCTCCATCGCGTAGGAGCCGCCGCCGGGGACCAGAGCGACTGCCTCGGCGTTGTAGGTGGCGCGCAGCATCCGGTCCAGGTCCCGCATCACGCCCTGGAACTGCTGGGACATGTGGTTGAGGGTGCGGTCGGTGAAGACGACCGAGTACTCCAGCAGTCCGTCCGGGTCGACATCTGAGAGCAGGGAAGGCATGCGCAGCTCCTTGTGGAGGGCTGCTTTATCCGACGCGAAGCGGCCCCGGCCAGCGGGTGCTGACCGGGGCCGGGGCGAGGCCACAGGGGCGGGCTCAGCGGCCAGCGATCCCGGCGCCGCCGCCGGCACCGAGGCGGCGGGCCTTCTTCATGAGGTCGATCAGCTCGGCGTCGTCCTTCTCGCCGGAGCGCTTCGCGTCCTGGGCGAAGGCGATGACCTGGTCGAGGCTCATCTCGCCGGTGTTGGGCGAGTCGCGCAGGATCTCGGCGAAGGTCGCCGCCGCGTAAGCGATGCGGCTGTTGTCGCCGGCGAAGCCGGTGGTCTCCTTGAGGGCGGCGTCCGGGAAGGGGAACGCGGCCTCGGTCGCGGCCTTGTCGGCGCCGGGCGCCTCGTAGCGGAGGCGGACGGTCGCGAGGGTGTCGTCGTACCCTTCCTTGAGGATGACCTCGTACAGCGCCGTGACGTTGTGGCCCGAGCCGATCTCGCCGGCGTCCACGCGGTCGTTGCGGAAGTCCCGGTCGGCGATGTCGCGGTTCTCGTAGCCGATGAGCCGGTACGCAGCGACCGAGTCATCGTGGAACTCGACCTGGATCTTCACGTCGCGGGCGACGGTGAAGATGGTGCCGCCGATGTTCTCGACGAACACGCGCTGGGCCTGCTGCTGGGAGTCGATGTAGAAGTTGTTGCCGTCGCCCTTGTTGGCGAGCTGCTCCATGAGGGTGTCGCGGTAGTTGCCCATGCCGAGGCCGATGGTCGACATGGTGATGCCCATGTCGGCCTTGTCCTTGATCTGGGAGAGCATCTGCTCCCAGCCGGTGCTGCCGACGTTGGCGTCGCCGTCCGAGAGCACGAGCACGCGGTTCTCGGCGCCCTCCTCGAAGCTGCGCAGCGCCATGTTGTAGGCGATGTCGAGGCCCGAGGACATCGCCGTCGAGCCACCGGACTTCAGCGAGCCGATCGCGTCGTGGATCTGACGCTTGTTGGTGACGTCGGTGGGCTGGAGGATCTCGGCGGTGCGGCCGGCGTAGGTCGCGAGCGCGACGGTGTCACCCTCCTGGAGCGAGTCGACGAGCATGTGCAGCGACTGCTGGGCGAGCGGCAGCTTGTCGGCGCTGCTCATCGAGCCCGAGACGTCGACGAGGAAGGTCAGGTGCAGCGGCGGGCGCTCCGAGGCGGGGATCTCCTTGGCCTGGACGCCGACGCGCATGATGTGGCGGCCGTCGCGGAAGGGGTCGGGGAACGCCTCGAAGTGGACGTTGAAGGGGTGCTGCGCGTTGACGGAGGGCGGGGTGTAGCCATAGTCAAAGTAGTTGACGAACTCCTCGACCCGCACCGCGGCGATGGGGGGCAGGCCGCCCTCGGTGAGCTTGCGCCGGGAGACGCTGTAGCTGGCGGTGTCGACGTCGATGGAGAACGTCGAGAGCTTGTCCTGCTCGACGAGCGTGAAGCCGTTGACGCCGTGGTCGGTGTACTCCTCGGTGCTGCTGGTCGCGTCGACCGGCGCCGCGAAGTTGGCGTCGAGGTTGGGCGCGATGATGCCGCCAGCGATGTTGCTGGCGTCCCCACCCATCGGAGCGGCAGCGACCGGCCCGGACATCGCGGCGGCGCGTCCGCTTGCGACGCTGGCGTTGTCCTTCCGAGACGGCGCGCGGGTGGCGGTCTGCCGCTCGCGGCTCCCCTGGGCCTGGGGCATCATCGGCACGTCCGCCACGGCCATCAGCTCGTCGGCCTCCTCGTACTCTGCGTCCTCCGCGAGGTAGCCGAGGGCCGAGAGCTGGTCGACGCTGGTGGTGACCGGCGCGGGGTCCGGGGACGGCATCGGCTCGGCCTCCGGTGCCGGCATCGGCTCGTGGACGGCGACGGAGCGGTCTTCGTCCGCGGGCTTCTCTTCAGCGCCCGCGGCGTCATCGCCGTTGCGCGTGTCCCGGAGGGTGCTCGTCTCGGTGACGGCGGCGGTGACTTCGCCAGCAGCGGCCTCCGAGGTCGGGATGAACGTGGGCTGTGCCACTTCCTCGGGGGGCTCGCTGTGCTTTGCCATGCACGCGGCGAGGGTGGTCGTCATCAGGACCAGCATCAGGCGGGGGGAAGCGGACATGGGCTCGTTCTCCTTGAATCGCTTGGAGAACGGGGCCGGGCTTCGCACACTTACAGCGCACCCACACTTTTTCTGTCTTTCTTCTGAATATTGCCTGTGGCCGCGATCAGTGGCGATCCTTCATCGACTCCAGCTCCGCCTCTGCTTCGTCGAGGCGCTCCTCCAGGGTCTTGAGGCGTGCCTCCAGGGCGTTGTCGGTGCGCGGCGCCTCGGCCTGCCCGGCGCGGATGGCGCGGATCGCGCGCTCGGCGGCGGCCTCGACGCTGCCGACTGTCTCGACGCGGCGGAGCACCTGGAGGGGAGGGATGCTGTCCTCGTCGCCCAGCCGGCCCAGGGCGTCGACCGCTGCCCGGCGCACGCGGATGTCTCCTTCGAGGAGCGCGCGCTCGATGTCGCGGGCGGCGCGCACGCGCGCACGCTCCTTCGCGGGGCCCTCGTCGAGGTGGACGACGAGCTGGCTGGCTGCCGTGATGTAGCTGCGCCACAGCGCGCCCGGCTGGGGGCCGAGCAGCAGGCCGAGGTCTCCGGCGACGCCTTCCTCGCCGATGATGATCGCGGCGTTCCGGGCGAGGCGGTGCTCGGTGCGGTCGCGGGGGCGGGTGAGCTGCCGCGACAGCGACAGGGCCATCGACGGGCTGCGGCGGGCGAGCGCCGAGAGCGCCTCGGCGCGCACGTACGGATCGCTGTCGCGGCGCACAGCGGCGGCGAGCGCCTGGGTCGCGTCCTGGCCGATGCCGGCCTGGAGCCCCTTCGCGGCGGCGGCCCGCACGCCGGGCCGCGGGTCCGAGAGCGCCTGGACCAGGGGAGACTCGGCCTGCTGGGCGCCGAGCGCCTCGGCGGCGGCCCTGCGCTCCAGCAGCGGGCGCTGCGGATCCGCGAGCAGCGCGGAGAGCTCGACGGAGGCGTCGGTCGTGCCGAGCTGCCGGATCGCGATGAGGCGCGCGTAGGCGCCCTCGGCGTCGAGCTGGGCGGCCCAGCCGGCCGGGGCCTGCTCCTGCGAGACCTTGGCGAGCACGTCGCCGTCGGGGCTGAAGGCGACGTAGCGGGGCGGCGCGTCGAGTGTGACCGAGAGGGTGAGGGTCGCGTCCTCCATCCAGGCCTGCTCGCGGAGCACGCTGCCGTCAGCGGCGCCGATCTCGACGGTGACCGGGAGGGTGAAGGTGGGGCCGCTGCCCTGCGCGACGCGCACGCTCAGCTCGCCCTCGGCGAAGCTGTGCGAGACCGTCAGCTCGGGGATGTGCTCCAGCTCGACCCACTGCTGGAAGAACCAGTCGAGGTTGTGGCCCGTGACATCTTCGACGGCGCGCTGGAAGTCGGAGGTGATGACTGTCTGGTGCTGGTGGGTCTGGGTGTATCGCTGCACCCCGTCCCAGAAGGCATCCTCTCCGACAACCTGGTTGAGCATGTGGAGGACGGCGGCGCCCTTGGAGTAGACCGCGCCGGAGTCGGCGGTGCCCGCGGGGTGGAAGAAGCGCCCCGCGAGCGGCGAGCTGCTCTGGCCGCGGCGCAGCCACTCGTCGACCCGCTCGGCCATGCGGGCGTCTCCCTCGACCTCGGCCATCCAGCGCCCGGCCATGTACTCGGCGAAGCCCTCGTTGAGCCAGCGCTCGCGCCAGTCGCGGCAGGTCACGAGGTCGCCGTACCACTGGTGGGCCAGCTCGTGGGCGACCACCTCGCGGGTCCAGTCGCCGGCGTTGTCGTCGACCCGCGACGGCTGGAGCAGGGCCATGTTCTGCACGGTGGCCGAGGTGTTCTCCATGCCGCCGTACAGGAAGCGCTGCACGAAGACCTGCCGGTACTGGCCCCAGGCGTACGGCACGCCGAAGTGCTCCTCGAACCAGGCGTTCATCTCGGGGAGCTCGTCGAGCACGCCCGCGACGGCGGTGGCATCGCTGCCTGGCGGCACGTAGACCGAGAAGCGCTCGTCGTCGGGGTGGGTGTGCACCTCGTAGGGCGCGGCGGCCACCATGATGAGGTACCCCGGCAGGGTGACGCCGCTGTTGGTGAGGACCGACCAGCCCTCTGGCGCCGCGACGTCGGCGGTGAAGTCGAAGCGGTCGTCGGGGTGGTCGTACAGCGGCAGCCAGTAGCGGTGGTCGTTGTCCTGGCCCTGGGTCCAGACCTCGGGGTACGCGTCGCCGTGCGTGCGGCCGATGCCGCGGAAAAATAGCCCCGCGCGCGGGGTGGCGGACCATGAGATGCGGATGTCAGTCGTGCCGTCGGGCACGTCGATGCGCATGGTGTCGCCCTCGGCCCACCAGACCAGCGGCGTGGTGCCGTCGGTGACGGATGCGATGTCGAGGCGGACCTGGTCGAGCACGAGCGGCCCCGGCGACAGGCGGCGGACGGTGTAGACCGCGGTGCCGTCGAGGGCGCGGTCCTCGGGGCGGAGGGTCACGTCGAGGTCGAGCGCCTCGATGTCGAAGTGCCGGTCGGGGCGCGCCCGCCCGCGCGTGTCCGGCTGCAGCGCCGGCGCCTCAGCGGCGACTGGAGCCGCCAGGATCGTCCACAACATCGACCTCGGCCTCCTCGCTGCGCAGCATAGCGCGCGGACTGGTTACAAGGGGGCATGCTGTGGGCCATCGTCTTCGCTGAGTCTGTTGCCGTCGCCGCTCCCTCGGGCGACGCCCTGTTCACTGGCGGGGGCGCGGACGCGGTCATCTTCCGCGGCTACGTCGAGGCCCGCGGGACCTGGACCGACGCCGAGACGACCCACTGGGGGGCGACCCAGCGGCTCCGCCCGACCATGAAGGTGTACCTGTGGGACCGCGTCAGCCTGAAGGCGACCGGCGAGGCGCGGATCGACCAGGGCCGCTACGACACCGGCGAGTTCCTGTACGCCTTCGAGGATGTGCTTCCCAGCGACCTCTCTGGCGAGAACCAGCTCACCTACGACGAGCTCATCGACCGGTGCGCCTGGGATCTCGACATCGACCGGACCTACGACGAGGTCGGTGACGTCCTCAGCTTAGAGCGCCTGTTTCTGGACGTGAACCTCGCCGCGGTCGACCTGCGCTTCGGGCGGCAGTCGGTAAACTGGGGCTCGGCGCTGTTCCTGAACCCCTCGGACATCTTCCAGCAGGTGCTCATCGCCGAGCCCTGGCAGGAGCGGGCCGGCGTCGACGCCGCCCGCGCGAACATCCCGGTTGGTGACCGGGCCACGGTGACGGCGCTGGTTGGCGCTCTTGACAATTTTTCGACGTACCGCGGCGCGCTGAAGGGGACCGTCAACGTCGGCTCGACAGACATCTCGGCGCTCGGCTCATCAGACGGCAGCCGACACTACGCGGGCCTCGACCTCAAGGGCGACCTGAGCGGCCCGGTGCCGCTCGGCTGGTGGGTCGAGAGCATCTACCAGCTCGACACCGGCGACGTGACCGGCAGCGCCGTCAAGGCCGCCGCAGGCGCCGACTACTCCTTCAACGTGCTCAACCGCCTGTACGTCGCCGCGCAGGTCTACTTCGACAGCAGCGGCGAGATCCCCGCCCTGTACGACTGGAACAGCCGCTACGATCCGAGCCTCTCCGCGATCGACGGCTGCGACGACGAGGACCTCGGCCGCCAGCTCTCGTTCCCCGAGCAGCCCGACGAGTACCGCCTGACCCTCGGGCGGTGGTATGCCCTGAACATCCTGCGTCTTGAGGCGACCGACAACCTCATGGTGACGACCACCACGGTGATGAACATCGCCGATCAGACCGGGCTGTTCTTTCCCGCTGCTGCGTACACGATCGGGTCGCGCACGACGCTAAACGGTGGCATACAATACCTGTACGGCAGCGACGGAGAATTCAGCCCGCCGGACTTTCAGCTTCAGTCCAATGGCGTCGACCTCTCCCCCTTGCAGCCAACGGTCACTGCCCTCGCGTGGGTCCGCTTCAATCTCTGAGTCCCTGGAGTCACCATGAGCCGCTTCGTCCTCCCGCTCTTCCTGGTCGCCTGTGCGCCCGGCTCTGCCACCCTCGGCCCCGCTCCGGGCGGCACCGACACCACCACCGACACCACCGGCGGGGACACCACCGGTGACACCGAGGACACCGAGGAGACCGAGCCCGAAGAGGAGGAGGAGCCCCCGTTCGCGTACCTCGGCGACTACGAGGGCGAGATGCCCGTCTTCGCCAAGAGCAGCTGGGGTGATTGGGAGATGGGCTTCTGCCTGGTCTTCGTGTCCGTCGACGAGCTGGGCGAGATGACCGGCGAGTCCGAGTGCGAGATCTCGCTGGGCTGGGGCGACCCGCAGGAGTCTACCTTCACGCTGGCCGGCCTCGTCACCGAGGACGGCGAGGTCTCTGGTGAGATGCCCCTGGAGTTCGAGGGCGGCGGCGGCGGCGACTACATGATGACGATCGAGGGCGACGCCGAAGAAAACGGCATGTACCTGGAGTTCGTCTCTGAGTTCGAGCAGGGCGGCGGCGACTTCTCGATCGCGGGCGAGGCGGACCTCACCCGCATTCAGTAGAGCGCCAGCCCGTCGACGAGGCCATCCTGCTCATACTGGGTGGTCCCGTTGTCTCGGCTGTCGAACAGCGCGAAGCTGCCCACTGACAGCCACGTCGCGTGCCAGGGCCAGGTCTCGCCGTCGAAGGTGTACGTGTCATCCGGCGGGCCGAAGACCTCCTCGAAGCAGCGCATCGGGAGGTTGGTGCCGAGGCCGTTGGCGTCTGTGCCGCTCCAGAACTCGTCGAGGACGAAGTAGCTGGTGGTGCTCTCGTCGGTCAGATCCTTGAGGCCCTCGAAGAAGACCGCCTCCAGGCCGTCCCCCTCGCCCTGCTCCCACACGCAGGCCGCGACGAGGAGGTCGGGGCCGTCGATGTCTTCGTACTCGCGCTCCTCGCAGGCGTCCGGCTCGCCGTAGGCGTCGGTGAGGTCGCCGTAGCTGGCGTCGTCGGCGCAGAGGCCGTCGACGCAGCTCGCGGTGATGTCGATCCGCTCGTCGAGGACAAGGTCGCCGCAGTCGACAGAGTTTCCGTCGCCGTAGGCGCTGGTGCCGGGCTCGATCTTGGGCTGGCAGGCGAGCAGGAGCAGCAAGAGGGTCATCGATAGTCCTCACAGACCACGGAGAGGCGGAAGTTGCCCTCGGAGCCGTTGCGGCCGTCGACGACGACCATGTACTCCTGGGCGTTGGTGACGGTGGCGACGGAGATGTCGTCGTGCTTCGGGCGCATCTCGCACTCGTTGAGGCGGCGGCCGGCGTCGCGGGGGCAGGTGCCGGTGTCTTCCCAGGTCATCGCCGAGACGTCCAGGTCCGCGCAGTCGCTCTCGACGGTGATGGTGGCCTTCTTGTCCCCGGGCACGGTCAGCATGTAGGCGACCTCGGCGGCGTCGTCGTAGTCGTGCCGCTGGGGCGTGCAGAAGTGGTACACGTAGAAGTCGTCGCCGAACCGGCCGGGGGCGTCGAGGTTGGTCGCCTCGATGGTCTCGCCGCAGGAGATGCGGCCGACGGTGCAGCCCTCGGGGCGGGGCGTGGGCACGGGGGTGTCGCAGCTCAGGCCGCGCTCGCCCTCGCCGGGCATCACCGTCGGCGAGGCGCTGGTGGCGGGGACGTGGGTGGTCTTGGTGCCGCCGTCGTCCATCAGCCCCGAGCAGGCCAGCAGCAGCAGGGCGTTCACACAGAGCAGGCGGCGCATGGCATCCTCGGGGTCAGGTGCGGTCAGCGTTGCGCTGGCGGAGGGTCCGGTTGGGGCCGAGGAGGATCGCCAGCCAGCGGGTCTCGTCGCGGTGGATGAGCACCGAGCGGAGGACAACCGTCAGCGGAACACTCAGCAGCATACCCGCAGGTCCCCACAGCCAGCCCCAGAAGACCAGGGACAGGAACACGACCATCGGCGACAGGCCGAGCTGGTCGCCCATGATCCGCGGCTCCATGACGTTGCCGATCGAGATGTTGACGACGAGGTAGCCGCCCGCGACGAGCGCCGCGAAGCCGGGGCCGAGCTGCACGCTGGCCAGCAGCACCGCCGGAATCGCCGCCACGATCGAGCCGATGGTGGGGATGTAATTCAGCACGAAGGCCAGAAATCCCCACAAGATGAAGAAGTCGAGCCCCAGCGCGAAGGTCCAGAGTCCCACCAGGATGCCCGTGAGCCCGCTGGTCAGAGACTTTAGCAGCAGGTAGCGCTGCACAGAGCCGGCGAGCTGGGCCACATCGTCGAAGCCGGTCTCCTCCTGGCCGGGGAAGGCGCGGCCGAGCTTGTCGGGGAAGGCGCTCGCCTCAGCCAGGATGAAGGCCATCACGACCGTGACGAGCAGCGTGTCGCTGAACAGCTCGACGAGCGAGTTGAGCACGGTGCCGATGATGTTCATCACCGAGCCGGGGTCGAAGCTGTCGCCGAGGTTGAGGGCCTCGGTGTCGACGCCCTGGGCCTGCACCCAGGAGAGCAGGTCCCGGTAGTGCTGCCCGACGGTGTCCTGGTACTGCGGCAGGATCCGGGTGAACTCCTGGATCGACTGCCCGGTGATCGTGCCGACCATCACGATGATGCCGAGCACGCCCGAGACCGTCGTGAGGATGGCGAGGATCCGCGGGATGCGCCGCTTCTCCAGCCAGATGACGACCGGCAAGACGACGATGGCGAGCACGATCGCGAACAGGAACGGGATGAGCAGCGTCTGCGCGGCGCGTAGCCCCGCGATGACGACAATCAGGGCGGCGAACGCCAGCAGGGCGTTGAACGAGGGGCGTTGCTCCATATGCGCCCAGCTTAACCGCCGTGGCGTCCTCAGGCGTCCAGTCGGATCTCAGCGCTCGCGACCGGCGCCTCGCCGGCCGCGATGGCGCGCCGCAGGCTGCTCCAGCGGTCCTCGGCGGGCGCGTCCCAGTCGGGCGCCGCGTCGCCGAGCGGCAGCGCGATGGCCCAGCGCTGGCGCGGTGCCGCCCGCGCGACGAGGTCCAGGCTGCGGCTGCCGTCGTCCTGCGCGGGGAGGGCACCCACCGCGACGGTCTCGTCGGGGTGCTGGGGGAAGACGACCTCCCAGGTGTCGTCGGTCCGGTACAAGACCACCAGCAGGCGCTCGTCGGGCCGGTCGACCGGGTCGATGCGCAGGCGGAAGCGCTCCCCAGCGCGCAGCGCCTCGCTCATGACCGCCGCCGTGGCCCGTCGCAGCCCCATCCCGCCAGAGACCCGCGGCGGCGGAACCCGCCAGCGCTGCGCAGCGGCGACCCGCGGGCGGGTGGGGGGCGCGAGCCGGGCCCGCAGCGTCGCTGCGCGGCCGGCGAGGCCGGCGTCCGCCACCACGGCCTCTTGCACGTAGAGCGCGTCACCGGGCTCCAGGGCGCCCGAGAGCCAGGCGAGGAGCCGCGCGTCGCTGATGTTCATGTCGGCTCCTCGGCCACGTCCAGGGTGGCCTGTGCATTCTTGAGGAAGGAGGGGAAGCCCGAGCGGGGGAGGGGGACCGCCCCGTCCCAGCGGCCGTCGACCAGGGCCGTGAAGCGGCCCCGGAGCCCGCGCGCAGCGCCGAGGTCGGTGACCGCGGCCAGCAGCGGGCGCTGCGCGGCGAGGATGTCGTCGAGCGACTCAGCGAGGTCGACCCGGAGCCGCCGGTAGCTGCGGGCGCGCTTGCCGGGCACGGCCTCGCTGAGCGTGTCGGGCAGGCTGTCTGACAGCAGGCGCGCCCAGGTCGAGTCCCGGTCGCCGGTGCTCCCGCTGGCGACCCAGCGGCGCAGGTGTGACAGCCGGCCCCGGAGGACCACCAGCAGCACCCAGGTCTCGACCGCCGGCCGGAGCCCGGCGCCGAAGGGCGCCGGCAGCGTGGCGACGTCGTGGCAGGGCGGGGTGACCGAGCGGGCGATGTCGAAGCTGAAGTCGAGCGCCATCTCCTGCCAGGCCCACGCCCAGGCGTAGCGACGGATCGCAGCGGTGGTGCGGGCGTGCAGGCCCGGCAGCGACAGCAGCCGGTCCGCCAGCCCCGTCGCGCCGGCGGCGACCAGCGCCCGCAGCCGCCCGCGGGCGCGGCCCCGGTTCTGGCTGATGATGGCCCAGGCGTCCGCGTCGGGGCGGGTCTCCCAGGTCCGCACGAGGCGGCGGACGACGTGCAGGTCCATCCAGGCTTCGGCCCAGTCCGGGTCCGCCTGCCCAGCGCGGGTGAGCGCGCGGGCGCGGCTGCCGGCCTCGGGAAGCGTCGACCAGACGGCCGCGCAGCTCTCCTGCCAGCTCCCCCGGCTGACCGCGCAGCGAGACAGCCGGTCCCAGGCCGCCGCGTCCAGCGCCGCCGCCAGGGCGCGGACCGGCGCGTCGGTCTCCAGCACCCGCACCGCGAGCTCGGCCCAGCCGGGCACGCCGTCTCCGCCGACGAGGCGGTAGAAGAAGCCCTCCTCCAGGTCGCGGACGATGCGGGTGACCACCGGCTTCGGCAGCCGACGGGCCTCACAGACGCCGCGGAAGGTGCGCACCACCGGAGACAGGTACAGCGCCTCCCAGCGCTCCCGCAGCGACCAGGGCTGCCCGCCCAGCCAGCCCGCCCACAGCGCGGCAGACGCTTCGTCGTGGGGCGAGGGGGTGTGCTGGACAGCCGACCAGGCCCACCGCTCCCGGCGCTCCACCTCCCGGCCGCAGTGGTCGAGCGCCGCCAGCGCCCAGGCCAGCCGCCGCTCCGGGGCATCTTCCAGGGCGCCGCCCTGCTGGGCGAGCCAGTCGTGGTGCTGCCAGGCGGGCCGCTGGGCAGCAGGGTCAGGCGGCGTGGGCAGCGCGCCGGGCGCCGCGAGGTGCCGCCAGAGCTGCGCCGGACCCGGCGAGAGCGACGCGCTCGCGAGCGTGTGGGCCGCCGCGTCCCGCAGCGCCGGGTCGGCCTGGAGCCGCCACGCGCCCAGCGGCACTGCTGCCGGCTCTGGCGCTGCGGACCAGCGCAGGCTCTGCTGCCGCCGGTTCTCTCGCAGGTCGATGTACTGCGCCCAGGTCATCGCGCTCTCGATCGGAGGGGTGTCACCGTTGTGAGGCTGTGTCATCTCTGTCCCCGATCCGTGCAGCGGTTTTCCGATATGGACCCTTTACCCCTGTCCTGGACGCGCTGTGAGCCACACCACCTTGACCCTGGGCCCGCTCCCGCGCGGTCTGCACGATATCACCGCCGCTGTCCGCGGCGCAGTGGCGGGAAGCACCGGTGCTGGGCTGTGCCACCTGTTTGTTCAGCACACCTCGGCGTCACTGGTCATCCAGGAGAACGCCGACCCGGACGTCTGCCAGGACCTGGAGGCCTTCTTCTCGCGGCTGGTGCCCGACGGCGACCCGCTGTTCCGCCACGTCGAGGAGGGGCCGGACGACATGCCGGCGCACGTTCGCGGCGCCCTGACCCAGACCTCCCTGAGCATCCCCGTCCAGGACGGGCTGCTGATGCTGGGCACCTGGCAGGGGATCTTCTTGTGGGAGCACAGATTGAACGCCCTGAAGCGGACCGTCGTTGTGTCGGTCTTGCGGCTATGACCGGGCAGATTTATCGAAAAAAACCTGCGCTGGAGTCAATGTCAACCGACTGAGAGGTGGGCGGCTCCCGTGGGGAAGAAGGGGTCGCCGCCAAAACCCTACCTCCCCGATCGATTGTTTGATCATGCAAAAAGAAACCTCTGACCGACCATGCCTGCTCCTCGTCGAGGACGAGCCCTCGCTGGCAATCCTGCTGACGCGCCTGCTCGATGCGTATCGGGTCCAGGTTTGTACGGATGGCCTCTCGGCGAAGATGTTTCTTGTGAAGGACAAGCCCGATGTCATCATCTGCGACGTCGGCCTGCCCGACACAGACGGCGCGAGGTTCTACGACTGGCTCGCGCTGCAGCGCCCCGAGCTGTGCAAGCGGCTCATCTTCACCACCGGCGGGCTGACCTCGAACGACCTGACGACCCGCATCCAGCAGACCCGGCGGCCTGTGCTGGCCAAGCCCTTCCACTTCCCGCGCCTGCTCTCGCTGCTGTCAGAGGTCGCCAGCGCTTGAACTCCGCCGGCAACGCGATACCCCACAGCCTGCCTGTGGAGGTCGACCGTGACGCGCATCCCCGACATCGCTGAGCTCACCATCCTCCGGGGAGAGCGTGCCCCCGAAGGCACCCAGCCCTCTCTGCTGATCGAGCTGCCGCACGGCGCCACGCGCGCCCGCCACTTCGCCGCCACCCGCGCGGTACTGCACGGCTCGTTCCCCGACGACCTCGACCACTTCTTCTTCGTCAACACCGACGTCGGATCCCCGGAGCTGGGCCGCTCCGTCGCCGAGGCATACCTCAAGCACTTCCCCACACGCACC
>Ga0316202_10002288_pt1 | contig 12776 bp, 11 predicted proteins | sample 3monrhotite_MG_FD_204934 | JGI IMG/M metagenome (GOLD analysis project Ga0316202, IMG submission 204934) | Microbial mat bacterial communities from mineral coupon in-situ incubated in ocean water Damariscotta River, Maine, United States -... | ecosystem: Environmental > Aquatic > Marine >... | reverse complement strand
AAAGCACATATGAAGAGGCTGTGCGAACGTTCTGGCTGGGGGATACATATGATGCCATTGGCGAACTAGTCATGGCAGAGAAAAAATGCATTGATCATCATGCACAAGACGGACAAAAGATCGCGACTTCATTACTAATGAAAGATGGTAAAGACATCGATTCACTGCCTCCTGGCTTACAGATGGTCCTAGGTGGCATTGGTGGACATCATCATTATACAAATACACAAAATTTATTTATAGAACTTTTAGCCGTTGCAGATGTGTTCAATGCCGTGACCACGAGAGATACGCCTACTGCAAATGGCACACCAGAGACCGACAAAAGAAAAACTCATGCCGCAGGACTAGCAGAGCTTATGAATTCTCTTGGAAATCAGCTATCACTTCCAGCTGTACTCCTCTTTATTAACGCAAATCGAGACCTCATCAAGACTCTCCTAGGCGAAGAAGAACAACCTATCGCATGGTCATTCCATGGTGGCAAGAAGGCAAACGGTACCAAAGCAGAAAAAAGCCTTTGGGATCTTGCTGTAGAGCGATCTATCGCACTCGATCTCATGCTAGCATCAGATACAGAGCAGCTATCTCACCAAACGCGTGATGACATAACTCAAATCATATTTGATGGCATGCAGATGATTCTGCAAAGTGAAAAAAGAGCTGCGAGCAATGATAACGCGTTCACGCGTGATCAAGAAAAAATGCTACTCCATGTAAGTCAACATGCTCGCACAATACGCCTACGGACAGAAACGTTTGATGGAGCCATAGCATTATAGTGTTATATCAACGTCATGCTACATATCCGATGAAAGGACATAGCCTCTGCTCCTGCAAGAAAAAAGTCATTAATTCATAAATATATGGAATTACCAGCCTCATCGTATCAGAACGAAGCCAGTCAGCTGCCGAATAAGCATGCTATCGCTATGGCTCTCCATGAACACGGACACAAACTGCACCTCCCCGACGAACACCATACCGCTGTCGCACGTCTTTTTGACGAGCACGGAGACAATCATAAGATCGCGAGCCTGCAGGCACAGCGACATCTAGGTAAAGAGGCCGACCCAGTGGAGATACGCGAGCATATCGATGCGCTCTGCTCACAGATATCAATGGGCAGAGGTGAAGATGTGACACATATTGACCGTGGCATGGATAGCACGATCGAGAGCCCACTCACGACAGATGAGCTCCGCTCATTTTTATTACATGCAAATAACAGAGATTCCTTTACAGCGCAGATGAGAATCGCCCTCGAGGACGCCGATGACAAACACGCATGGCTCGAACAGGCGCAGACAACACTCGAAAACATGCTCGTCATAGTCGAGGGCATGCGTCATGTCGCCATCAACGAGGCAAAAGAGCAGGAGCATGATGCTATCCACGAATCCCATGATGCAGCCATCGCTCATCTCATGCAGCTAAAAGCTAATGTTAGGATACAGATTGCCAATTGTGAGACTGGTGACCCTGCGAGAGTGGTCCCGTTACGATCTAGCGCTTATCATCAGCCAAGCGTTTCATCCGGTATGACCTCTGCGAACACCCAAAGATAAGATCTTGAGCTCAATACTCATGTCTAAGCAGCCAGCTTTCGATCTAGCCGCTCATCATTTCCCTGCCCCGGACGACCGTAGTCATCGTCCAATCGAATCACATCTTTGAGATGCGGTGTCGACACTTCAAAAATAACTGATGTTGCCGCGATACCCTCAATGCGATGAATGAGTTTTGGTTCGATGTGAAACACAGTCCCCGGCAAGATGGTCTTCTTTTTTAGCCGCTTGGCATCTGTGCCGTAGGTCAGCTCGACCTTGCCAGATAGCAGATATTGCGTCTCTTCTTTGAAACGATGATACTGCAGGCTCAGTCGCCCGCCTTTCTTGACTTCGAGTATCTTGCCAGCATATTTTTTCGTATTGGCCCACCAGACCTCGCGCCCCCATGGTTTTAGTTTGATCTGTGGCTGTATAAAAGACATTGTCAGAATTCTACGCCATTTCATATAAAAGCTCCACCGCAGAGACTCGCATGTGCATATAAAAATCGCTAAAATAGTTTCACATTTCTTTATATTTTTTTGTTATGTCCGACGATACAAACACGCCAACCGATGCAGATAGTACGCAAGATCAGGTAGACAATCCGCCTGCAGAAACGGCGACAGATGATGCGATTGTACCTGACGACCCACTTGCGCTAGCTGAAGCAAACTGGAAGCGCGCCGTCGCCGACCTGCAGAACTACCGCCGGCAAGCCGAGGAGGACAAGCAGCAGTTCGCCCGCTTTGCCTCGGAAAAGGCAGTCCTCGCTGTGCTCCCCGCTCTCGATAGCCTGCAACGATCGAGTGCGCACGTGCCTGCTGAGCTAGCCGATACAGAATTCATAAAAGGTATCACCGCCACGCAGAGTCAGCTCGAGCAGGGTCTCGCTAGCTTTGGTGTAGCGAAGATAGTGTCTGAGACTGGCACGCCTGTCGATCCGAGTAGGCATCAGGCTATCGGCACAGGTCCTGGTGAGCAGGGCTCAATTATCGAGTGTTTTGAGGAAGGATACGAGCTGGGCGGCAAGGTCATTCGGCTAGCCAAAGTGCGCACAGGCGATGGCAGCGAAGCTGCATAATTAAAAATTTAAAAAATTGAATGCAACACTTTCCCTCATCGGCAATGAAAAACGTCGTGCCGAGCTGGCGCGAGACCTCGACATGGGCAAGCTGGGGCACGCCTACCTCTTCGCAGGTCCAGCGGAAGTAGGCAAATACACCGCCGCGCGACTCTTTGGCGAGCAGATACTCATGCGCGATACAGCCGATACCAGCGCACTCCGGCAGCAGCTGCATGCAAATAGTTACCCATTTTTTACGACGGTCGATCGGCTCTGGATAGACGGCATCGCGGAAGACTGGGACGAGCTAGCGCGATCAAGTAATTTCAATCAAATACATCGCAGCAAGGCGCCAAAGGCAAAGACGGACAAAATAAGTCTCGCTGATCTCACCGAAATACTCGGCCGCATTCATCAAGCGCACGATGGCTGGCACGTGGTGCTCATTCGATCTATCGAGCGCATGACCCGCGAAGCGGCAAATGCATTCCTCAAAACCCTGGAAGAGCCGCCGCCGCGCACGGTCTTTTTACTCACCACAGATCATATCGCCCTGCTCTTGCCGACGATCAGCTCGCGCTGCCGCGTGATGCAGTTTGGTAATGTCGACACGCCAAGCATCGAAGCAAAGATCAAAGAGCTGCACCCCAATATGTCTGTCGGCGAGCGCAGCCGCATCGCCACATTTGCACTGGGCAAGCCGGGGCGCGCCATCCGGCTCGCCGGCAATCCCGAGGTGCTCGCCGCGCAGGGCGACTACTTCCGCCGGCTCAAGACCCTCTTTGCGCAGCCCGACACACTGACCTGCCTGCGCTTTGCCGAGGAAGCCAGTAAAACCGCCGCAGACACAGCCCACTTGCTAGAGGCACTCACCTACTTTCTACGCAGCTTCCTGCTCACGCGTGCCCGTTCACCCGAGCAGAATTCACGGTATACTGTAGACAAGCTCACGAACCTGCTGCGTGCAACACGCGAAACAGCAGATCTCGTGCACGGTAATATAAATGCCCGCCTCGCGCTCGAGACATTACTCCTTCAGATATAAAAGTATGAATATCGGCATTTATCACCCCTTCGACGACAGCACACTGATGTATGCAGGCGAAAATGAATGGGAACTCAAAATGGGCGATCCGGTCATTTTTTCGCACGGCGACAAGAAAGAGCTCTTTGGGCGCGTCAGCTTCTTCGATCGAAAAAAACTGAATACCGAGACGCCGCTAAATGGCACAATACTGCGCAAAGCAACCACCGAAGATGAAGACAAGCGCGGCAAACTAGAAAGCAAGGCCCTCGAAATGCTGGGCGTTTGCAAAGAAAAGGTCGCAGAACTGGGACTAGCAATGCAGGTATTGCATGCGAGCTTTTCTTTCGATGAATCAGAAATTAGCTTTTTTTATAATTCAACCGAGCGTGTCGACTTTCGCGAGCTCGTCCCAAAGCTCGCTGGCGCACTCAAGACCCGCGTGCACCTGCAGCAGATCGGCGCGCGCGATCGTGCCAAGGTCGCAGGCGGCTACGGCCCCTGCGGTCTCGAACAGTGCTGCACCAGCGGCGTCATGCCCGAGTTCAAAAGTATTACGATGGAGATGGCACGCCTGCAAGAGCTGGCAATGAAAGGCGCCGACAAGCTCTCGGGCAACTGCGGCAAGCTGCTCTGCTGTCTGTCGTACGAAGTAGATGCCTACGCGGAAATGCGCAAACACCTGCCCGAATACGGTCGTTTCGTACAAACACCAAAAGGCGCAGGAAAGGTAATCGGGCTCGATATCTTAAATCAGATCATCAAAGTCTATCTCGATATCGGTGGCGTCATATTTTTACCAGCCAGCGATGTCGAACAGATAAAAGGAGCACCAAAGCAGCGTACGTCATTTGTAAAAAAATAGCCCCGTAATTATGATTCAGCCCTATCTCATACTCGCTGCTAGCACTGGCCTTGCAGGTCTGCTCGTGCGTCGCCATCAGCAAATAGTGCATGACACACAGCATCAGCGTGAGTTTGATCGTGAAAAAAAGAAAAAAGACAAGGCTGCTCGCGGTCAAAACGAGCTGCGTGCACGCCTGACTCTCGAAGAGCAATCAAACAAAATACAAGATAGCCTAGCCAAAGTAAGCATGTTTCTGCGCAAGGCCGATATGTATTATGCCCGTGAAGACTGGGCTGAGACAGAAAAATATCTCGTGCAGGCACTCGCACTCGATGAGCACGATACAAAAGCCCATGCTCTACTCGGGCTCACCTATCTGCAGCAGGGCGAATGGCGCAAAGCAGAGCTCATATATCAGCAGCTCCTAGAAATAGAGCCAGACGCAGCCGGGCACTATGGCAATCTTGGTCTCGCCTTTTACTATTCTGAAAAATACAAACAAGCACGCGCAGCATACGAAGAAGCAATCATCCGCGATAGCAAGAAGCCAAGTCGCTATGTCAGTCTCGGGCAAGTATGCCTGCGCCTGGGCGATCACACAGCAGCTATCGAATCATTTCGACATGCCGTGCGTCTCGATAAAAAAAATATTGATTATCTCATCGCACTCGCCGAAGCACACGAAGAGGCACATGATAATAGCGCCGCACTCAAAAACTATGAAAAGGTGCTCGATATCAGCCCGTATAATGAAATGGTAAAAGAGCGTATTTTTGAAATAAAGAGCGCACAGCACGTGCCAGATAACCCTGTATAATATGGCACTTTTCTCACTATCCTGCCCAGCCTGCTCGCACACCTTTTATCGCGTAGAGGTCCGCTGCACGAGCTATCCCGATACCTATGCCTGCCCCATCTGCAGTGCTGCAGCCAGCAAATCATTCATTCAGCCAATCGATCAGGAAAAAACAGCTGAAGATATGCCCTGCTGTCATGGCGATCATTTTGGCAAAGCACCTGCCAGCGGATGCGGCAGCTGTGCGGGTTGCGGTTCGTGAGTCTTTTCTTTAAAATGATTCGGCTTATTTCATTTTTATAATACTACCAATATGGGCTCCGCCTCACGCTATCACGGACACGCTTCCAGCAAACACACCCGTCCAAAAAGCAATGTCGCTACGCGCACACGCAAAACACGTCTCAACGCTGCCAAACAACCAGCAATAGATGCCCTGCGCGATGCAATGAAAAAAGTATCTGAAGTAGCCTAAGCTCGATGTCTGATACCTCTTTTACGCTTACCGTTCTCTCCGCCGAATCACAGCTCTATTCGGGCACGGCGCAGAGCGTCACCATGCCGACTGAGGCTGGTGAGATCACGGTGCTCCCCCATCATGCCCCACTCATTAGCAATCTGCATGCAGGCGAGCTCATCATTCGCGATGGCACGACCGAAGAGCAGCTCTTTGTCGGCGGTGGCGTCATTGAATTCACGCCAGACAATACCTGCCGTGTGCTAGCCGATACGGCTGAGCGCGCAGCTGATATCGATGAAAAAATAGCGGAAGAGGCACGCAAACGGGCCGAAGAAAGCGTCAAAAGTGCAACAAACGAGCCAGAAGTCATCGCGGCAAAAGCCGCACTCTTCACAGCACTTGCCCGTATTCGCATTGCCGAGCGCAGCCGCAAGGCACGCAGATAAAATGTGCTGCTCATTTTTGTAGCTCCTATTTTTTCAGATATACCGTCTGTGTTGGGAATGCTATTTCGATATGCGCCTTTTCAAAAGCTGTGACAATACCCAAATTCACAGCCTGCTGGGCATCCATAAAATCAAGATATGCTGCTGAGTCCACAAAGTAAACAACTTCGAAATTTAAACTAAAATCACCAAATGAAGAAAAGTGAGCCCGATCGAATGTCACATGCGGCACGCCCGCACACGCCTTTGCTACGAGCCCTGGAATCTTTTTGAGATCTTTTGCTTGCGTATCATATGCCACTCCCAGTGAAAGTGTTCCGCGACGGTGCTTCATTTTTTTAAAATTCTGAATACGCGATGAGGTCAGTTCGGCATTTGAAATAATGAGCTCTTCGCCCTGCAAGAGCTCGATGCGCGTTGTTTTTAGCCCAATTCTTTTGACTGTGCCCGCATGCTCGCCGATAATAATATAATCCCCGATCTGAAATGGCTGATCAAAATAAATAGAAAAGGAGCTAAAGATATCTGCCAATATCTTTTGCAGCGCAAAAGCAACAGCAACGCCGCCGATACCGAGACTAGCGACGAGCGTGCTGATCTGAAAGCCGAGATTGGAAAGCACAAATAATATCGCGCTCGACCAAATAAGAATAGTGGCAACCATTTTGATACCATTCATAGCCGTCTGACCATGGCTGCCGCCGCCGCTGCCCCACCAGCTATCGAGCACATACCCAAACAAACGCTGGGAAATGCGTGCCACTTGAAAAACAAGAATAATAATAAGCACCCCATTCAATGCACGAGCAGCAAATGGATGCATCGTGATAAATTGCGTCGCAACGAGCAGCGTGATAAATATATAAAAATAACCAGGAATAGACCCGATAAGCGCAATGAGCTCATCATCCAGCGTGCTCGATGTGCGAGCGGCCAGTCGAGACAGGTATGTCAGTACAAAAAAACGAAATATATAAAAGACAATCCACAGACCAATAGCAACAAGAAGACTCGTCAATAGCTCTTGCAAAAACAACGAGTGAATAAATGGCGTGAATTGTGCGATGAATACGACGAACTCATTCATATTTATTTGTAATCAGAAATATGTGCTTCAAGCATGGGCTTTTTTCGTCGTATGATATGCCATGCACCAGCGGCGATCAGCAGACCAATACCAATAACAATACTCATGATGAGTGGCCAATGACCACTGCTCCCAAATGTCGTCTCGGCAGTGAGCAATGCATTGGTGGGTCCGTAGGTTGCCGTGAGTCGAGCAGTATAGTGCCCATCTGGCAGCTCTTTTGAGAGCCAAGGTATCTCAATAGTCCCCGTTTCGCCTGGAGCAATATATGCAAGATTTTCAGGAATACCTAGCTCGGCAACGATAAAATCAAAATCATTTAAAATAGCGATCGTGCCATGCGGACGCTCGTGCGTGTCGCCCGTATTTGCCAATACGAGCATGAAAGTAGAGCTGTCATTCGCTGGCACGAGCTCAAATGATGTGACATTTACATGCGGATAGAGTGAAAAATCAAAACTACTTGTGATCGGTCGAGTGCCTGCACCATAGCTCAAATCCAACTTGGCAGTATACGATCCAGGCACGACACCCTCACGCCATGTTGACTGAAAGACGCGTGTGCTATCGGGCAATATATTACCGCCAAATATATTCACTGGTATTTCATCGGTAATGATCTCTGTGTTTGTTTGCTTATCCAAATAGCGCGCAATGCCAGTCATCTGCTCGCCGTCTTCATTTATCAGTGTGATCGTGCCCGTCGGTTTTATGTGAATATTGCCCGTGTTACGCAAGCCAACAGCAAAAGCAAATGGTCTGTCTCCGTACGCATCTGCCTGCTCCAGATCAAAGCGCGCCAGCTCGCCGTCTATGACCTTGTCCCCTGCCACGGTAATGAGCAGCAAGCTCGCCACGCGGGTGACCACGGCGACCTCATCTGCACCAGCATCGACAACTGGCGTATAAATCAGCGAGCCATAGCGCCCGCCTGGCTCAGCACCTTTTGGTGCGCGCACGGTAAAGGTCACCTCTCTCTTCTCGCCTGCCTGTAATGTAATCACATCTTCGGGAAAAGAAACCCAATTTGCAATATTACGCACATCATCACTATCAAAATCGGCACGAACTGGGAAGCCATCTTCGTCATTGCGTGTGTATGTCCCGATATCTGGCTGCACGGTAATAACATGATTCTCCTCGTTAAATATTTCAATCGTTGCTGTCGCCGAACTCCCTGGCTCGATAGTTATCTCTGTTCGCAGGGGCTTGACGCCAACCGCAAAGGCCGCGGACACAGCTATGAAACATGCTGCAAAGAACATGAGAGATGTGCGTGCGAGCAGGCGGATTGTCATGGTATATACATTATATTTTAATATAGTATACAGCATGCGAAAGCATCATCTCAACAAAAAACCCGCTCAGTAAACTGAACGGGCTTGAGAAATGATATCTGCTATCGCTTAAAAGGTCGGCGTGATGGTATATGTAATAGTACCCGTGTAGCTGCCTGCTGGTGTTGTATAGTCAACATTCAGATCATAATTAACAAAGACTTCATCGCCATTTGTTCCTTTGCGACCCTGGTCACCTGCTGCCGCATGTGCTGCGTCAGTCATAGCCATTTCTGCGACATTGATTGGCGTCGTGGTGGTATTGAAGGGACGATAAGCAATCTCGGTATTATTTGCTCGTGCATTTGCATCGGCAATCGTGTTTTCATTTACCTGCTCGCTGCTTTGTGCATCAGTCGAGCTAAAGTTTAGCTCGTTGGTCGTCGTCTCGGCGCGCGCGCCATAGACTTTGAAATTTACATAATTATCAATATCTGGCGTGGCATCGTTATTTGTGTCACTATCATTTGTGCCAGCAAGTGCGTGTGTGGCAGCCGTGTTGTACAGCGTGCCTTCGCCGCCTGTGCTCGTGAGACGCACGTCGACAGCATATTTTGTGTTGGCATTTGTGCGAACGGTCAGCTTGCTGTACTGGCTCGTATCGCGACCATTATTTACACTCGGATCAGCATTAAAATTCAATGCAGTACTGCCCAAAGTGGCAACAAGTGCCTGCTGGATAGTGGCGACTACCGCAATACTATTTGCAATACTTGCAGTGGCCATGCCCGTGTCGAGCATAGCGCCTGTCGCGTCTTTTGTCGTTATTTGAACACCATATTGACCTGCAGTTGCCGGATTCGTGTCTATGATCGTCGCATCAAAAGAAATAATCACAACACTGGTGGCAGCAATAGCTGCAGTTTGTGTCGTCAGGGTGATTACATTACTCGTGAGACTGGCTGAAAAGATATTTGCCGAGACGCTGATGCCGTCATCTGTAAATGCCGTGATATTCGGTATGACATTTGTCACATTTCCCGCGGTGAAATCGGCAGGTAATGTGATGGTAATAGATCCGCCAACAGGAATAGTAGTCCCCGCCGTAAAGGTAAGTGATGAGGTGCCTGTCGCTCCACTGACAGCAGTGCCGCCAAGTGTAATACTTGCGGCAGTCGCGGCGCCAAAGGCTGCATATGAGCTGGGCAAACTAAGCGGCGTCAAAAAGAGCGCTAAGGTGAGTATGGCTGTGCCTATTTTTTTTAGGCGATGTGCCAGTGGGAGAGAGGACATGGGAGAGGGGGTTAGTATTGGTTTTTGATATGTGATTATTTATACTTTACCATATTTTTTATATTTTTGCAAGTATTTTTGCAAGTATATTTTTTCTTAGTACACAATATTTATACCCTGTATTGGCAGGTTATTTGCATAGGTGCCAGCGGGACTGCGATAGTCGGTAGCTGTCGTAATATCGAAAGTGATATTTGTGGTTCCTTGGCAGGTATCTCCGCTGCACGTATATGCAGTCGTGGCGGCAGGATTGCCGAGGCTAGCCGAGAATGCTGCAGTGGTTGCTTGCGTGCCATTATTATCCCAGCCAAAACCAAGACCGCCGAGCCAGTTTGAAAGGTCAATATTGTGTGTCGTATTGTGCGGCCACTGACTCGGCGTCGTGCTGATGGCAAAGCTTGCTGCGTTTGTCGTAATGCTGATGGGTGTAGATGTCGTGGCGGTAGTCGTATTTGCAGGATCGAGAATAGGATTTGATGCGGCATTGCCAAGTGTAATCTGAAAGACCTCACGCTCTGTCACTAGGAAATATGCCGTCTTGGTGCCGAGACCATCACCAAAATAGGCTCGTATGACATACGCACCAGCTCGATCACCGAGGTTGAATTTGAGTGCGGCATAGCCAGATGCATCGGTGGCGACCGTCCAGGTGTTATTGTCCACAGAAGTGTGTGTTTGTCCGCCAGTCAGACCAGCAATGAAGGCAGTGTTGCCTGGGTATGCAGGAATTGGCGATATCGGTGCAGTAGTCACATCAAAGGTAGCGACGACGGCGCCCGCGACGGCATAACTACCAAAGCCATTGCTAACGCGCACGCGCAGCTCGGTGCCGAGTGTTTCATCGATGCCGCCAGTTTGATTATTGCCTGTGTCGATATGGATCGTGGTCATGGTCGTGGTCTGCGTCAGACTAAAGCCTGCATTGGAGATATCATTTGCAGTCAGCCCAGCTGCATCGATAGCGATGATGCGCACGGTGACTGTGGCACTGTCAAAATCTGGCGTGGTCCAGCTATAGGTCCCGTCATTTGGCTCACCTGTGGCAATGTCAGTGTAATTCACACCATCGGTGCTGTATTGCAGTGTGACACTGGCGACGCCACTCGTGGCATCTGTGATGTCGGCAGCATTCCACGTGATCGGATGAATAGTATTACCACCCCAGCTCTCGCCGCCATTTGGCGAAGTGATCGTGGTCGTCTGAATAGTCGGTACGACGGTATCTATCTTGAATAGTAGACTTTGTGTGGTTTGCACATTAGTCGCGGTGTCTGTACTGGCATAGCGGAGGTAATGCGTGCCAACTGTCGAGAACACAATCGGCACAGTGTAGGCAGTGATCGGCGTGCACGTATTTGACTGATCGATACAATAAGCAGTGCTCGCTACCCCACTGTTGGCATCTGCTGGGGTGATGGTGAGAGTCGCGCCTGTCGTGTACCAGCTATTGGTGCCGAGTGTGCCAGCTGTGACTGCCGCGCTGGTCGTAGGCGCGGTCTTGTCATAATTCACTGTGAAAACGCGCTCGATACCCCATGTGCCACTGCCATTTCTTGAGCGGGCATGCAGATAATTGGTGCCTTCGACCACTGTTATTGCATCGATGAATGCACTTGTCGTGCTCAATGCGGCACCTGTTATTTGATTGGCCGTGGCAATAGCAGAGAGGCTGTAATAAAAGGTGTCATTCGATGCGGAGACAGGATCTGTCCAGCCAAAACTCAGCTGATTGTCGCCGCCAGTCGCGGCAAGATTGAACCATGTGGCGCTCGTCAGGCTCGTACGATCGAGCGAGCTAGCGCCCGCATCGACAGCCACGATATTTGGCGTGGTCACATCTACCATCAGCTGTGTCGTAGCAATGGTCGCTTTATTACCTGCAATATCTTCTGCATAGAAACAAATATAATCATTATGAGCAGCATTGACTGTGATAGCTGCACTGCTTGTGTAGGTATTTATGTATGCAGCAGACGACGCCGAACACAGGCCATCTGCATCATAATCCCATTTTAGGAGGCTAGGATGTGCCTCCGTCAGCGTCGCAATGACGGTATCTGTCGTACCCCATGCTCCTACAGCATTGTCGGTGATGGTGAGCGCAGGCAGCGTGGTGTCGTAGGTCACGGCATCAAAAGTCGAGACCGTATTGCCCGCGATATCTTTGAGCTGTGTATATATCTTTTTTAGCTCGTTGGTCGTGGTACAGCCAGTCACACCGGCTGTGATATCGAGTGTTTTGCTGGCTGCATATGTCTCCCAGATGCTCCAGTTGACATTGTCACAGCTAAAGCGCATCTGAGAAAGATTAGTATCTGTCGCCGCGAGTTTAAATATATTGCTTGCTGTATTGGTGTATTCGTGCGCTGGCATCGCAGCGGTGATCGTCTGCAGCTCAGTATTGGTAAGTCTGGCTGGGTAATAGCTGAGACGGGAGATGTGACCAGTGTAAGGCGCAGTGGATCCATCCATAAATGTTCCTATGTACATCGTGGTTAGCCCTATTGGGAGTGCTACACTGATATCAGTACCGTTATCAACAGGACCACCATTCCATGTATGTACGACATCATTGATAGCGTAGGCCATTGCAGTTTTAAACATGGTTCCACCAGAAACAATTCCATTACCAAAGCTATCATTAAACTCAAAGACGCCATTTTTTTTGACCGCCGACCATGAAGCCCCTGAAGTGCCAAAATATCCAAATGAATATCCATTATTCATGGTGCCATCACTCATAGATACACCAGCCATATCAGGAGTACCCGTTGCTCCACTGATCGGATTTGCTTCTAGCAAGAATGTTCCTGCACTCGCATTGAATCCGATCGTGCTGAGGTCAGTGACCGTCGCGATATCTGCCGCGCGCGTCACAGCTGCGGTGGTCGTCGGGATATAGCTCGTTGGGAAGCTGCCCTGCTCCAGCT
>Ga0316202_10002287_pt1 | contig 12776 bp, 9 predicted proteins | sample 3monrhotite_MG_FD_204934 | JGI IMG/M metagenome (GOLD analysis project Ga0316202, IMG submission 204934) | Microbial mat bacterial communities from mineral coupon in-situ incubated in ocean water Damariscotta River, Maine, United States -... | ecosystem: Environmental > Aquatic > Marine >... | reverse complement strand
GAAAGATCCGTAGACATTGATGAACCTCATGACCTTGAATATGCGCGCGACATGTTCAAAAAAATACATAATTAAACTCATTCTGGGATAAATGCACATGCACCGTCTCGCTTGGCTATTTCTTGTTGTTTTACATACTTACGTAAGGCACCTGATGTTACGCGCCATGCCTATAAAGCTTGGTATTTTATCGCTCAACCTCAACAATATTTTGTCCATACACATTTCACCAGTTGCCACTGGCTACATCCGGTGAGCTTCCTTATGGCGCTTGTATCTGGATTACTTTTGATTTTATCCGCAGCAACCATCGAATCCAGAATAAAACGACAGCGCTAAAGGCGCTGTTGAGGGGATATTAAAAAATGTGTGGCATTGCAGGCCTGTTGACGCAAGATGCCAAGCCCTTAGCTCAAGGGCTTGAAGCTTTGGCCGTGCGGATGCGCGACACCATGGCTCACCGTGGTCCCGATGACCAAGGGGTTTGGTGCGACCAAGAATCTGGCGTTGCGCTTGCCCATCGTCGTCTCGCCATCATCGACTGTAGCCCCGCAGGTCATCAACCCATGGCGTCTAGCAGTGGCCGCTTCGTCATTTCTTACAATGGCGAAATTTACAATTACAACGACATTGGCAAAGAACTCCGAGATGGCGGACACGAAGTCAAAGGCGGATCAGACACTGCCGTGCTATTGGAAGCCTGCGCCGCTTGGGGGGTCGAGAAAGCTTTAGAAAAATGCATCGGCATGTTCGCCTTCGCCTTGTGGGATCGAGAAACACGCACCCTCACCCTGGCACGCGATAGAGTTGGCATTAAACCGTTGTATTGGGCCAACGCCAACGGCACCTATCTTTTTGCCTCAGAACTTAAAGCCATCCGCGCCACGCGCCTAATTGAGGAAGATATAGACCGCGATTCTTTAGCTAGCTATCTCCGCCACGCTTACGTGCCCGCACCGCATACCATCTTCAAAAACGTCTACAAACTTCCACCCGGCCATATCCTGACTCTTTGCAGTGGAAAAGAACCATCCCTGCAACAATATTGGGATGTCCGGGCCATTGCTCGGGCTGGGCATGAGGCCCCGTTTACGGGCACCTACGAAGATGCTGTAGGGCAACTGGAACAGCATCTCATGGATAGCGTTGAAAAGCGCATGGTCTCTGACGTGCCGTTGGGGGCATTTTTATCCGGAGGCATCGACTCCTCTGCGGTCGTCGCCTTGATGCAAGCCGTCAGCGACCGACCGATAAAGAGCTTTTCCATAGGCTTTCACGAAAAAGCTTATAACGAGTCTGCTCACGCCAAGGCCGTCGCCGAACACCTTGGTACAGATCACACAGAAATGTTTGTCACCCCGCAAGATGCCCTCGGCGTCATTCCCGAGTTACCGAGCTGGTACGATGAGCCATTTGCCGATAGTTCACAGATTCCCACTTTGCTATTGTCTCGACTGACCCGCGAACATGTAACCGTTGCCCTTTCCGGCGATGGTGGCGACGAGGTGTTCGCAGGCTACAATCGTTATTTCTGGGCCACGCGAATTTGGAATAACGCCGAACGCGTTCCGGGCTTCGCACGTTCTATGGCAGCAGGCCTTATCAAAGCCGTGCCGCCTGCTGGGTGGGATGGACTGGCACGACTGGTTCCGTCCAAACGTATTCCGCCGCAATTTGGCGACAAGCTGCACAAAATTGCAGAAGTATTGGGAGCAGGTAGCGTTGATCAAGTCTATCGCCGCCTCGTTAGCCAGTGGCCCAACCCTGCCCTGGCAATTCTGAACGCCACTGAGCACAAGGGTGTACTGTGGGATGAGACAACCCATCATGACCGCCCTGATGCCATTGGACATATGCAAATGTTAGACATGCTCACATACCTACCAGACGACATTCTAACCAAGGTTGACCGTGCCTCTATGTCAGCGTCTCTAGAAGCACGTGTGCCGTTGCTTGACCATCGGGTGGTTGAATTCGCCTGGAGCCTACCGCGCGACTTCATGGTCCGTGATGGTCAAGGCAAAGCTGTTTTACGCGATGTGCTATACTGTCATGTACCACGCGATCTTATGGAACGACCAAAGATGGGCTTTGGCGTGCCCATCGGCGATTGGTTGCGTACTGATTTGCGCGACTGGGCAGAAGACCTGTTAGAAGAAAAATGCCTGACCGAAGACGGATATTTTAATGTTCCAGCCGTACGGACTATGTGGGCAGAACACCTTTCTGGGCACCGAAACTGGCAATACGCGCTGTGGACGGTCTTGATGTTCCAGGGCTGGCAAAGTCAAAGAGGGACGTAATGATAGACGTTATTGTCCTGACCTCTCTTGCCTTACCTTCATGGGCTTTGTTCTTAAATTCAAGAACTCAACCTGCACATCGACTTGTGCTTTCACCATTTTGGTATTTTACGTTCCTTTTCATAATAGCCTTCCCAGTCCGGGCTTGGCTGATGAATGCAAACCTGATCATCATTCATACCCTTCCCAATCATGCGGGTCAGGACTACACCGAAACCATGCTTAGCCTCGCATTGCTATTTTCGACTATTTTGTGGCTGGCTGTATATTTTGGACGTCAAAGCGTTTTGTCTCTGCACCCACAAACAAGGCCAATAACGTGGCAAACTGCGTCTCCTGTTCGGATACAAATTGGGCTGGGTATTATGGCAGTAATTGCCTTAGCAGCTCTCAATGTAATTGGAGCAAAAACTATATCTGATTTTGATGGCGTAGCTTACCAGAGCAGTCGCATGGGCTCAGGACTGTTATGGCTCTTACCTGAATTATTTCTCTACGCAGGTATTATTTTTATGGGTTGGCTAATTTTGCAGAGAGAGAGAAAATTGCGTTTCGTTGATTATGCTCTTCTTATTTTCATATTAGTTCTTACGCTCTGGGTTTCGAACGCTTTATTTTCCAGACGATTAATCGCTGCTGTTTTATTGGCCGGCGTTGCGTTGTGTGTTGCGCGTAACCACCGATATTGGCCCTTGGCCTTAGCATCAATTTTCGCGACTATTTTTGCTGCTAATTTGTTAGAATTCCTGCGTCAATTGTCATATTTTGGAGACCCTGAACAGCCTTTTCATAATGTTGCAGATTTAGCCAAGCATATCTTTGGCAGCAATTCATTATCGTTACTGTTTGGGTCCTTCGAGGGCGTTGACCATATAGCAAGGCTTATGGAAACAAGTACATGGTTGCAGTTAGCAACCGGAATTGATTATGGTCTTACGTGGCTATTTAATGCTGGCCTAGCTTTAATTCCAAGATCCATTTGGGCATCTAAGCCAGTGATCTATGGCGGCATGGAACAATTTCATTGGCTGTATTCAAGCTTGTTTAAGGGTGACTTTCCTAGCGCTGCCATTCCCATGTCGTTTGCCGTCGATTTTTCTTTTGCCTTTGGCCTTCCTTTTGCAGTGGTCATGGCCTTCATCTTTGGCCGTCTATTGGGTGTTGCCGAACGAAGCTTCTGGGACCAGGCTTCCCATCCCGCCCAAGTCGCCCTATCTCTATTTATCTTCATCTACATGTTCAACTGGGTTCGTGGCGGCACCATCATTGTGCAGAGTGTTATGCTGTTTTCCATTCCTGCCGCCCTCATGTTCGGACTGCGCCCGGTGCTGCACGCGGCCTTTGGTTTAGCAGGTGAAGCCGTGGGGTTGGTCGGGGGCTGCTGGTGGAGAAGCCAGCGGATATACTTCTACCCCCACGCTTACCTGCGTGATCGCCAATTGGACACCATCAAAGGCTGGGCTAAAGATAAGGTGGTGAATGCGGACATTGCCTTGCAACGCGCGGGGGCGCAGGTCCAACGCGATCAGGCTTTGGCTCCGGCGCGTTCCTCATGGAAAACCACCCTGCCGCTGATCAACCTCAAACGCCGCCCCAAAGATGCGCCCAAGGATGCCGCGACTTACGTCTGGGGTGGTTTAATCAACAAGGGGCCGTTTATCACGGACATCGACAATCCCTATGCCTTTACCGGCTACAACACCTTGGCGGTCAAACTGTACCGCCCCATCATTCAGTCCTTTTTGGAAAGCCCTCGGTGCTTGGAAATTCGCTGTTTAAGCCAAGCGTGTCTAGACGGGGTGCGCCGAGAATATGGTGAGGTCGCCGCTGCCAAAGCCATCGTTGCCTACCCGAAGGTCACCGCTACGGTGACAGAACCGCGCCCACAGTCCGCCGAAACCTGTCGCTTCTTGTTCGTTTCCACGCAGTTTGAAATCAAGGGTGGGGCCGCCTTGCTGAATGCCTTCAAACGGGTCGTAAATGAGTTTCCAGGGGCCGAACTAGACTTGGTCACGCACCTGCCAGACGGCATCGATACGAACATACCCAATGTGCGCGTTCATGCGGCAGACCTTACCCGTGATGAGATTTCTGAACGGTTTTTATCGACCGCCGACGTGCTCGTTCACCCGACTTATTTTGATTCCTTTGGCATGGTGGTTCTCGAAGCTCTGGCCCACGGCCTTCCCGTGATCGCTACCGATGTGTATGCGCTGAAAGAAATGGTTAAAGACCACAACAACGGATTGCTTTTGGAAGCCCCCCTGTCGATTTGGTCGGAGACCGAACCGAGCCCGTTGTTTTCCGATACCACTAAGGTCCGGGACCTTGCCCGGATCACCGACACCTCAAAATTTGAAGACGCCTTGACCGAGGCCATGCTTAAAATGGCAAGAGACTTTGAGTTCCGTACCAAAGCCAGTGCTTCCAGTCTCGATTTGGTACGTACAAAATTTACGGGGATATCATGATCGTCTCAATCGTTATCCCTGCCTACAAAGCCAGTGCGACCCTGGGCGAAACTTTATCGTCGGTGTTTGCGGCCCCCTTGCCCGAAGCCTGGGTCTTAGACGTCATCGTCGCCAATGATGGCAGCCCCGATGGGGCCGCGCAAAAATCAGTCGCAGACGGTTTTCCTGGGGTTCAGTATCTGAGCCATGAACCCAACCAAGGCAAATGCGCGGCGATGAACTTAGGCATTGCAAAATCCCACGGCGAGATCGTGATTTTGTTAGATGCCGACGATACCTTGATTGCGGATTGGCCGACACGCTTATCCAACATTCTCACAACCTGGCCCGATGACGCGCCGCTATGCTTCAGCGCCTGTCAAACGCAAACGGGAGACAGCACCGTCGCAGAACCTGATTATACCGGACGTCTCAGCTTTGACGACATGCTCAACGAACGGCACATGGGTGAATATCTGCCGATGTTTCGCGGTGATGATCTTCGGGGTGCCCAGGGCTACCGCGATCCCGGCGAGCCTTATGGCTGCGAACTGTGGACCTATTTGGGTTTTGCCGAACGAGCCGACTTATGGATCAGCGCCGAGGTTCTGCGCATCTATCATGTAGACCGTCCGGGTTCCATGACTTCATCCATGTGCAGCCCCCAAACGTCTGAACGTGTGGTGAGGTGTTATGACCGCATTTTTGATGATTTTGAATCTGCCTACCAAACCCACGCACCCCGCAGTTTGAGCAAGCGGCGGCTCCGCCAAGCCGTGTTTGCGGCCATCGCTGGACAACGCGGACGGGCTTGGTCGGTGTGGAAAAAAGGGGTCATGTTAAGCGCCCCCATAGAAACCTTTGGCTCGCTGGTTTTAATTGCCTTGGGTCCGAGGGCGGTGAATGCGATTGTTGGTTTTGCAAAAAAGGCCCGCCTGTTGCGGCGCTATGGATAGGGGCTGAACCATGTGCGGACTTGCGGCGCTCAGTTACCATACCCCCCCCGGCAACGCCGAGGTGGTTTTGCAAGCCATGTCCAAACGTATTGCGCACCGGGGGCCAGACGATCAAGACTGTCTGGTCTTAGAAAACGGCTCAGCCGGTGTGGCCCATCGCCGTCTCAGCATTATCGATCTCAGCCCCCAGGGCCGCCAACCGCTGGTCAATGAAGACCGCACCTTGGCGCTGGTGTGCAATGGCGAAATTTATAATTATCAAGAATTGCGTCAAGACTTGGAAGCCAAAGGCCACCGCTTTACCTCGCATTCAGACAGCGAGGTAATCTTGCACCTGTATGAAGACATCGGTGCGGATGTGGTGTTGAAGCTTAAAGGTATGTTCGCCTTTGTTATTTTAGACCTTCAGTCCGGCGATTTGTTTTGCGCCCGCGATCCGTTGGGCAAGAAACCTCTTTTTTACGCGACCACCGCCCAAGGTGTCGCCGTGGCATCGGAAATTCCGGCGTTGTTCGAAGTGCCGGGCTTAGACCGAACGATTGACCCCGAAGCCGTTGGCTTGTTTTTATTGCGCAACGTGCGACACATTCCCGACCCCAAAACCCTATACCAATCCATCCGCTCTTTGCCGCCCGGCCATGTTCTGCGCATGGAAAAGGGCATGGTAGGTGAGGCCCAACGTTACTGGCACCCGAGCCTTGCCCCCCAACCAACCACACCCGATGACGTCTTAGAAGCCTTCGACATTGCCGTCACACGGCGCAGCGTTGCCGATGTGGAAATTGGCGTGCTGCTGTCGGGCGGCGTTGATTCCACCGCCATTGTTGATAGCCTCAATCGTCACGGGGCCAAGGATGTACGCAGCTATGCCTTTGGCTTAGATGAAGGCGACGAAGAACTGGCGCGGGCAAGACGAGCGTCTGAGATGTTGGGCACACGACACACGGAAATTCATTTCAACGCCGAACGACAACACGAACTATTCGATAAACTTTTAAGTCACCACGGTCAGCCGATCATGGCCTTGCCCCTGACCCATGCCATGATGCTATTTGAAGCCATTCACACTGATGGCCTCAAGGTCGTCATGGCTGGACACGGGGCCGACGAAGTTTTTTATGGCTATGATGGGGCGCAAAACTTAGCCAGCTTTTCCAGGCTTGATGATGCCTTGCCCGGATCGCTCGTACGTCCCTTGGCCAGCGCGTTGTCGGGGCTGTTGAGCACGGGTCGACTTGGCGAAACCTTGCGTCTGTTGGCCCATAAACCGGGACGCCGCAAAACGGCCTTGTATCAGCACGAAGCCAGCACCCTGTGGCCGCAACTGTTTCAATCCCCGCCTGCCCTTCAGTCCATTGCCGCTTGGAGCCAGCCGTGGTTTCAAGACGTGCCGCCCTTGAGCTATATTGACGAAGCGGCTTTTTTAGGCTTGATGCAGGAAAACGCTCACGCCATCACCATTTCCGGCGACCTGCCCGCCATGGCCCACGGCATAGAAGTCCGCTGCCCGTTTATGGATGTGGACCTGATCGAATTGGCGCTCACCACGCCTTATGCTGACAAGGTTAAACGCACAAGCAATCTTAGCGGCGGCAAGATGATTTTAAAACGCGCCCTCAAAGACCGTTTGCCCGACGACATTCTGTATGCCCCCAAACGGGGCTTTGGCTATTTCGTGCAAGAAGAAGCGGTATTACGCGGGCCTTGGAAAACGCGTCTTGATGACGCCTTTGCCGATCCTGATGATTTGGGCGGCTTGTTCAATGTGGATTCCTTGCGCACCGTTAAATCTCGTTTCGACCAAAGAGACCCAGGTGTGCCCGCCATCCTCATGGCCAAGCTGTATGCCCTACAGCGGTTCCAGAACTTGCGGGGCAACGGCTGATGATAAACCGTGCCTTTTTGGCAGGCCGCGACATTGCCAACCGCATCAAAAACAATCCCGATTATGGCTGGAGCATTGCCACCAGCTATGGCCAAATTGGCCTCAACATCGTCGTGCAAATTCTTCTGGTGCCTTTGTATTTGCACCACTTAGGAAAAGTCGAATTCGGCGTGTTGATGATTATGTTGGGGGCCGTTAATTATTTGGGCCTCGGCATTGCCTGGGTATCGTCCGGGGCGCAGCGCATCATGGGAGAGTTCTCGGCCCAAGGCGAAAATGAAAATCTTGAACGCACCTACACCCTAAGCAAAATCATCTTCGTCATCTACGCCGTTCTCACCGGAGCCATCGCCTTAAGCTTGGTGTGGGCGTTGCAAGACAACGTGTTCCCAGACACCCCGGACTTAGCCCTTGCGACCATCCGCATGGTTGGCGTTGGCGTTGTTTATGTGGTCGTCCTTTACGATTTCAACGTCGATCGTTTGGTGTTGATTTCCATCGGCAAACAAGCTTGGGCCAACGCGCTGAGCATCCTCAGCTTGGCGGTCTTTGCCCTGGTCATATTTCCGGTTTTATCCAGGGGTGGCGGCCTGGTCTCCGTGATGGCGGCCTTGTTGGTGGGCGTGATCATCGCGCGTGGCGTTTCATTTATCTTGGTTCGCAAACAAGGTCTTCATTTGCGCTGGCCCGGCCTTGAGGGCCGCACGGTTTTAAAACGTCTGCTCGGCCCTATGGGCTTGGGCTATGGGCTTTACGGGGCCTTATTGTTGACCCTGTTGCAAGCCGACACACTGATCTTAGGCGCGCTCGGCGGGCCCCTTTTGGTCGCTGACTTTATCTTGATCTGGAAGATCGCAGACGTTGGTATGCAAGCCCTGTGGCGGTTGCCCGAATCGTTAATCCCCTACTTGATCCAAATGGACAGTCGCGGCGAACATGCACGTATGCAGTCCATTTATGCCAGTGCTCAAAAGGGCATGATTTTTGTGGCCGCCCTGGCCGCCCTTGGCTTTGCCCTGTTCGGTCATGACGTGGTCGTGATGTGGGTCGGGGCTGAACATGCGCCCAATATGCCCTGGGCCTATGCGCTGGCTGGCGGGGCTTTGTTTTGGCTAACCATCGCCAGACTTCCGGCAGTTTATGCTTTTTCACAGGTGCGCTTAAAACCCCTGATCAAAGTGACAGCTTTGGAATCCATTGGAAAAGTTATCTTCGTATTTGCCCTTTTTCCCACGTTGGGGTTATATGCACCCTTAGTCGCGATCAACATTCTACACATTCTTGGCATCGCCTATCTTTACCAACGTCTTTATAAAGTGCAAAAACTTTAACGCCTCTAGGACATCCATGACCTCAAACGAAAAAACCGCACTCATTTTTGGCATCACGGGACAAGATGGGGCTTATCTTGCTCAGTTGCTGATCGGTAAAGGGTATAAAGTTTTTGGCACCTCACGCGATGCTGAAATGTCAACGGCATCAAACCTCAAACATCTAAACATTCAAAATAAAATATCGCTCATATCCTCTGTACCCTCTGATTTTCACAGTGTCCTAAACGCCATCAAACAAGCTAAGCCTGATGAGATTTATAATCTCAGTGGCCAAAGTTCAGTTGGACTCTCATTCGAACAACCTGCGGAAACCCTCAACAGCATTGCCTTGGGGACTCTGAATATGCTCGACGCCATTCGTTCCCTTAATCCCAACATCAAGTTCTACAATGCTGGGTCCGGAGAATGCTTCGGAGATACGAACGGAATTCCAGCGACGGAAACCACAGCATTTCATCCCTGCAGCCCTTACGCCATTGCTAAGGCTGCTGCTTTTTGGCAAGTCGCAAACTATCGAGAGGCTTATGGTTTGTTTGCCTGTTCAGGCCTCTTGTTCAATCACGAATCTCCTCTGCGTCCCCCGCGCTTCGTCACCATGAAAATCATCCAAGGAGCGGTGCTGGCGGCTCTAGGTCAAAGCGGAAAGTTAAATCTTGGCAACCTTTCGATCAAACGGGACTGGGGCTGGGCACCGGAATACGTTGAAGCGATGTGGCTCATGTTGCAACATGACCATGCCGATGATTATGTGATCGCGACAGGACAAAGCCATACGCTTGAAGACTTTGTAAAAACAGCCTATGCCCATTTTGGCCTGAACTACAAAGACCACATTGAAACCAACTCCGGACTTTTTAGACCAACGGAATTAAAGCATGGTGTTGGCGATGCTCGCAAAGCTGCTGACAAACTCGGATGGCACGCGCAAAAAACCATGACAGATGTTGTCGCCGCTATGGCTGATGCAGAAATGGCCCGCCAACAGGACAAGGCTAATTAATGATGAACGGAGTATCTGACAACCTCCGCCTTCTGCGCAACACCGCAAAGTGCCTCCCCGCGAGAGTCCGTTCCAGCCTTGGTCAAAAGTCAAACCAAGCAACACCCGTACGTTTTATCATCGAAGATGCCAATTGGGCCATCCGCTGGGTTGGCGAGAACATCCGTGATGAAATCAACAAATTAACGCCCAACACGGTCGAAGTTGGCACCTCGCCCGTTGGCGCAATTGACCGCGTGGTCCATTTTGGTTCTCAGTACATGTGGCTAGCCTGGGGCGGGCCAGCGGGTGGTTCAAATAAATATGTAACATCATTCTTTCACGGCAAGCACGAAGACGGACCGGATGTATCTCGCCATATCGATCAATTTCTGACCACCGTTCCTAGGCTGTCACGGATCGTCGCGTCAAACAGCTTGGTCCATGATCGTTTGTTGTCCTGGGGGGTTCCCAGTGAGAAGATTGTCCGCATACCCATCGGGGTCGATACAAATGTTTTCTCGCCCCCCAGCGATGAACAACGTCATCACGCCCGCGAAAAATTCAACGTCCCCAAAGATGCCATCGTCATTGGCTCGTTCCAAAAAGATGGCGTTGGCTGGGGCGATGGCATGGAACCAAAATTGATTAAAGGCCCTGATATATTCGTTGAAACCATGAAGGAATTGGCCAAGGTTCTGCCTGTGTTTGTTATGCTTACAGGGCCAGCTCGTGGTTACGTAAAAGAACGTCTTAAAGCTTTTGGTATCCCCTATGCCCATGCGTACCCAGATGCCCATGCTGATCTGGTGCAGTGCTATCATGCCCTTGATCTTTACACGGTCAGTTCCCGCGAAGAAGGGGGACCAATGGGATTAATGGAAAGCATGTCCACCCATGTTCCAGTGGTGTCTACATATGTCGGCATGGCCCCAGATTTAATTACCGATGGCGTAACCGGCGGCCTCGTCAGAAGCTTATCTCCACAAGACTTGGCTGCAAAAATACTTCAAATTCTAGATCCTTCCCGTGACCTAGAGGATTTGACCCGCCGCGCCAGAGAAGCCGTCATGGTTTGTGATTGGTCCGTCGTCGGCAAGCGCCATCTAGAGGAAGTCTATTTGCCTCTTATTACAAAGTAGAATTTTTTTGAGGAATTCAGTTATACCTATCCGCATCACCCATATCATTACCGGACTATCCGTTGGCGGTGCCGAAAAAGTCTTGTTACGCTTATTGCGGAACATGGACAGAAACGGTTTTGAAAACAACGTTATTTCTCTCACCGACTTAGGTCCGCTGGCAAAGCCGTTGATTGAAGCCGGCATCCATGTGACAGCTATGAATTTTCTAAAAGGGTCTGCCAACCTTGGCCCCATTGCCAATTTGGCCTCTGAACTGCGCAGCCGCAAACCTGACCTTGTGCAAACATGGATGTATCACGCGGATTTGATCGGCAGCATGGCCTCACGTCTGTCCACGCGTGCGCCCGTGTTGTGGAACCTGCGCCAAAGTACGCTTGATGAATTTCACAGCAAAAAAAGCACCATCACCACGGCTGTGGCCTGTGCCAGACTATCCTCAACCCTGCCCAACACCATCGTTTGTGGGTCGGAAGCGGCACGATTGGTTCATACCGATTTAGGCTACGACGCAACAAAAATGGTGCTCATTCATAATGGTTTTGATACTGAGCTGTTCAAACCATCACTCGAACAACGCACCGCGTTCAGGGTTCAGCACAATATACCAGAAGAGGCAGTCCTAATCGGTAACTCGTCGCGCTATGACCCACAAAAGGATCACCGGACATTCCTTCAAGCCGCCGCTCGCGTTGTCGAAACCACCTCCAACACCCAGTTCGTTTTATGCGGCGATAATATTACGCCAGAAAACCAGGAGCTAATGTCTCTGATCAAGGATCTTGATTTGACAAAATACGTCCATGTCCTAGGCCCTCTACCCGACATCAGCTCCTTTTATTCTGCCATCGATATTCTAGCGTTAAGCTCAGCCTACGGAGAAGGGGCGCCCAACGTCTTGGGCGAAGCCATGTCTTGCGAAGTTCCCTGTGTGGCGACGGATGTCGGTGATAGTGCTTACATCATTGGAGACACAGGACTGACCGTTCCACCAAATAATCCAGAAGCTTTCGCGAATGCCCTCCTAACACTGTCTAGAATCTCAAAAATAAAACGCGTACAAAAGGGCCAGTCTGCACGTTTGCGCATTCAAACTGAATTCCCATTACAAACTATGGTCCAGCGTTATGAAGATCTTTACAAAAGGGTCTACAGTCAGAGATATGATTTCTAAGCGCGTTTTCAGGCTGATACGACGTCAGAAACAACACCTGCTGATATTCATATCAATATTGTAAAATATGAAAATTAAGAATACTAAGTTAAAACCCTCGAATTATTAAGTGGAGTTATTACTTTGGCTAACAATAAAAAAGTTTCTGACGGGTAATGCCCCCAAGTTTCTGACGGGTAATGCCCCCAATTTTAGAGGGCCATATAAGTAGAACCGTTTAAGCAGCTATGCTCATCATAGCTAACTTTTGTTTTGGCGTTATACCGCCGATGGCCATGTTGGGACGTTCGTTGTTGTAAGTCCATAGCCACTTGGTGGCGGCGTTTTGCACCTCGTCAATCGTTGTGAAAATATATTGGCTCAGCCAGTCGGTGCGAACCGTCCGATTGTAGCGTTCCACATAGGCATTTTGTTGTGGGTTTCCGGGCTGGATAAACAGCAACGTGATTTTATGTTTTTCTGACCATTCTGCCAGCTTATGCCCGATGTACTCGGGGCCGTTGTCCGAACGAATAGCATCAGGTTTTCCACGCCATTCAATGATCTGATCAAG